>Ga0318551_10000389_pt1 | contig 13126 bp, 9 predicted proteins | sample GRESIP082b2f19_FD_203511 | JGI IMG/M metagenome (GOLD analysis project Ga0318551, IMG submission 203511) | Tropical soil microbial communities from Luquillo Experimental Forest, Puerto Rico - GRE.SIPMG.082b2f19 | ecosystem: Environmental > Terrestrial > Soil > Tropical forest > Bulk soil...
CTCCATCAGCGCGCTCTCGACCTCGAACGGGCCGATCAAATGGCCGGCTGATTTGATGACATCGTCGGCCCGTCCAACGAACCAAAAATAGCCGTCGGCGTCCCGCATTGCGAGATCGCCGGTCAGGTACCAGCCATCGGCAAAGCATTTCGCATAGCGCTCGAGTTCATTGACATAGCCGCGAAACATCGATGGCCAGCCGGGGCGCAGTGCCAGTTCGCCCGCCGTCATCGGTTCCTGGATCCGGTCCACGGAGCCATCGGAGCCACGCACGACGATCGCCGCGTCTATGCCGGGCAGTTCACGACCCATTGATCCCGGCTTGATGTCCATTGCCGTAAAATTGGCGATCATGATGCCGCCGGTTTCGGTCTGCCACCAATTGTCGTGAAACGGCCGGCCATAGACGCGGTTGCTCCAGACCACGGCTTCGGGGTTGAGCGGCTCGCCGACACTGGCCAAAAAACGCAGCCTCGACAGATCGTATTTGCGGACGACCTCGTCGCCGGTTTTCATCAGCATGCGGATTGCGGTCGGCGCGGTGTACCAGACCGTGATCCGCTCGTCCTGCAGGATGCGGTACCAGCGCTCGGCGTCGAACTCGGCCTCATCGACGATCATCGTGACGCCGTTTGTAAGTGGCGCGATGATGCCGTAGGACGTTCCGGTCACCCAGCCTGGGTCGGCGGTGCACCAGAACACGTCGTCGGGATGCAGATCGAGCGCGTAGCGGCCAGTGATGTGGTGCGCGAGAACGGCCTCGTGGACATGCATCGCGCCCTTCGGGCGGCCGGTGGTGCCGCTGGTGAAGTGCAGCAACGCGAGATCCTCCGGCCCGGTAGCCGCAAGGCGCGGCGCGGCACTGGCTCTCGTCATTGCGGCATCGAAACCGGTAGTGCCGGCGAGAGATGGAGCGCCGCCGCGGTCTACCAACAGCACGTGCTGCAGGCCGGGTAGTTCATTGCGCCAGTCGGCGACTTTGCGCCGGTAGAGTGCGGTCGTCGTGACCAGCACTCGCGCATCGCCGATCGCCATCCGGGTGCGCACCGGCTCGGGACCAAAGGCTGAAAACAGTGGGCAAAAGACACTGCCGTTGCGCAGTGTGCCGAGCGCTGCGATATAGAGCTCGGGGATCCGCCCCAAGAGGCTGAAGACCCGCTCGCCCTCGCCGACACCCAAATCCTGCAGCAGATTGGCGAAGCGGTTGCTGAGCGCCAGAAGCTCACGAAAAGTAAAATCTCGTCTCTTGTCGTTTTCGTTTTTGCTGAGGCATCGCAGGGCACGCTTTTCGCCGCGGCCTTCGATGACATGGCGGTCGAGAGTGTGATAGGCGATGTTCAAGCCGCCCGGCATCGCCAGCTCAGCGCGTACCGCCTCCCAGCTGAATGCTGCGCGCACCGCAGCGTAATCCCGCAGATTGGGTGCCGGGCGGTTCCCTACGGTCCGCTTGCTGATGATGTCCCAGGCCACCCTTGTCTCCTCAGAAACGCGCGAAAGGAGACCTCAGTGTCAATCCCCGCTGCATTGATCTGCATCAATCGAGAAAGAATGCCTTATCCCGTAGAAGGGAAGGAGCGTCCACACGGAACAAGACGCGGTTCGTTTCAATGGCGGGGCTTCAACGAGAGGATGTAGCCGACAATGTCGTCCATTTCGTCGGGTGTGAGGGTGATTTGGGGCATCGTTTCGTGTGGCGACCGCAACAACGCGCGAAGCGAGTACTCGGTGATCGAGGGTTCGGCCGCCAATTCCGAAAATGTCGGTGCATCCGGGTTCGGCCCGAGCCGTCCGGCGCGAGTGCCGTGGCACTGGGCACACCACTTGTCCGCCAGCAGCTTGCCGACAGCAAGGTCAGCCGGGCTGCCGACGGCAGGCATCAGCACGAGCGGCAATCCCGCGGACAGACCGAGGCAAATGGCTGTTCTTTTGGTCATCAATATATTGAGCTGAGATGCGCGCGCGGCCGCCTTGATCTGGATCAATCCACTGGACATCCCGTGGAGATAGTCGTTCAGTGCCAGATTGCGGAGCAAGGAATGAACGAAGTTCCGGGACTGGGGCCGAGGCTCTATGCCGAATGGCGGGCCGCCGATATCGGCGTCATCACCGATCGCCTCGAACAGGCACTGATTCTCGAACTGGTCGGCAATATCGCGGGCTTGCGCGTGCTCGATGTTGGTTGCGGGGATGGACAGCTGGCACTGCAGCTCTGGGAGCGGGGCGCTCAGGTCACGGGCATCGATGCGTCACCGGAGATGACCGAAGCCGCCCGGCTGCGAGCGGAAAATCGGCAGGCGTCGATCGCGTTCGAGATTGCAGCCGCCGAGCAGCTGCCGTTCGCGTCGGAGCAATTCGACATGAACGTTGCCGTGACGATTCTCTGCTTCGTCCCCGATGCGGCGTCGGTCTTCCGCGAAACGGCGCGCGTGCTGCGGCCGGGTGGCCGGCTCATTATCGGCGAGCTCGGCAACTGGAGCTCCTGGGCAGCCGCGCGCCGCATCAGGGCGTGGAGCGGCTCGGCACTATGGCGGCGCGCCAGGTTCCGCACGCCGCGCGAACTTAGGAGACTTAGCGAAGACGCCGGCCTTACCGTGGAAACCGCCCGAGGAGCAATCTATTACCCGCGGTGGCGTTTTGCCGCGCTTCTGGGTGCGCGCTGGGATCGAGCGCTGGGCCAGCTGACGACAATTGGTGCAGCGTTCATTGCGGTGTCCGCGGTTAAGCTTGCGGTCCGAAACCAAGCTCCGTAGCGCACAGCGGCCGCGCGGACATCTCAGAGATCGAAATGCCGGCACTCGCGGTGTGCGATCTCGAGGTACTCTGCGGCTCGCTTGGGCCATTTCAGCGGGTCTCGTACCGGCCTCTCCTGTAGGTGCATTATCGCGATGCGGGCGCGGATCAAGGCGCCGATCGCCTTGTAAAAGGCGATCAGCACCGGTGGCGGGCAATCGCTCGCGCGCCGGCAATAATGCCAAAACAACACCCGCTCGATGCCCCGAACTCCCACCCTCTCGCATTCCATCGCCAGAAACGCGAGCTCGTCCACCGGGTCGAGACAGCGCAAATCACGTCGGAATTCGAGGCAATCGATGATCCGCGGCGCGGGTCCCAGACAGATATGTTCGGGACGGAGATCGCCGTGCCCCTCGACGATCCGGCGATGCTGCAGGCGTTGCAACAACAGCATATAATGGCGCTCAATAAAGGTCTCGATGCGGCGCACAATGCCGCCGACGGCATATTGCAGCGGAGGCGTGCCGCTGCGGCGAAAAGCCCGGCGGCTCGCCCGGCATTCGCTGCGAAAGCGATCGAGATAGGCAAATGGTGGGACCGGCACGCGCTGGGCGGTCGCGAAGAACTTAGCGAGGAACCCGGCAAGCGCGTGGATATCGGCATAGCGCCAATTGCGCCTGGAAAGGCGGCGGTCCAGCATCCGCTCGGCGGGGAGGCGTACCATCTTGACCAGCCAATCGACGGCGACGCCCTTGCCGCCGATCGCCAAGGCCCGGCCACCGGACAGGGTCAATGGCACGACCGCGAGATAGACATCGGCGGCGAGCCGGCGATTGAGCCGCACCTCCGCTTCGGCATTGCGCCGGCGGGCTTCGACAGTCGCGAAATCAATACCGTCACTGCGCAGAGGCTTTTTGAGCTTGTAGACGTGCCGATCGGTCAGAAACACCCAAGAGAAATGCGTTTCGACTATTTCGACCCGGGCCGGTCGCTCATCATAGGCCTGCGATGAGGCGAGGAATGTGACTTTGGGGCCGATCTCGACCTCTCGCGGCGCCGATGCACAACAATGGAATGCCTCAGCTGCCGCCGCGTTCATTGGGCCAATCACGCCGCCGTTCCATCGAACCCCGATCGGCGGTCGAGTTCCGCCGCCAGTTCGCGCAACTGCGGGGCGATCTCGACCGGGTAGTGATAGGGCTCGAGCCGCGCCAGCGCCGGGGGTAGCCGCGCCAGTTGATCCCTTGCGTGGTTGCGCGCGCCAGCCAAATCAGGAATGCCTGGGAGACGGCGGCCGCCGCGCATCACCGGGCGGAGCAGCGCTTCTCCTTCCTGCCGGTCATTGGCAACTGAGACGAGATCGCCGGCTAGCCTGCCGCTATTGTCATAGCGCCGCCACACCTGTTTGCGGCCGGGCCAGGTCGCCTTGCCTTCGGAGCGTTTACGCCGCGCCGTGCCGGCATATTCTTGCAGCTTATAGGCGCAGTCGAGCGCCGGGGCGTCTGACGCAGTCGTCAGGCTGGTGCCGACACCATAGGAATCGATCGGGGCGCCGGCACGCGACAGGACCAAGAGGGCGTCCTCGTCGAGCCCGCCGCTGGCGACGATCTTAACCGCCGCGAGCCCGCCGTCATCCAGGATCCGGCGGACCTGGCGCGCATGCTCGCCGAGGTTGCCGCTGTCGATACGCACACCCGAGATCGTGATGCCCTGCGCCTCCAAGCGCGGCGCCAGCGCCACCGCCCGTCTCGCGGCGCGTTCGGTGTTGTAGGTGTCGATGAGCAGGACCAAGCCTTGCGGATGCGAATGGGCGAAATGCTCGAAGGCGAGGATCTCGTCATCATGCGCCTGGACAAAAGAATGCGCCATCGTGCCGTAGACGGGAATACCGAATTGGAGCCCGGCGGCTACCGTAGCCGTGCCGCCGAACCCGGCAACGTAGCTGGCGCGTGCCGCGAGCAACCCGGCCTCGGCGCCATGCGCGCGTCGCAGCCCATAATCGATCAGCGATTTTCCGGGCGCAGCGAGCACCATGCGGGCCGCTTTCGACGCGATTACCGTCTGAAAATGCACCAAGTTAACGAGGCGGGTTTCGACGAACTGCGCCTCGGGCAGCGGCCCTGTCACCCGCAGGATCGGCTCGTCCGGAAAGAACACCGTCCCCTCCGGCATCGCGTCGACATCGCCACTAAAGTGGAAGGACCGGAGATAGTCGAGGAAGTTTTCCGAAAATGGCCCCAAGCCGCGGATCAGATTGATGTCTTCGGATGTGAAACGGGCGCCTTCGAGAAATTGTAGGGCCTGTTCGAGGCCCGCGGTCATCAGGAAGCCCCGGCGTGACGGAAGCTTGCGCACGAAAAGCTCGAACACCGCGGTCTCGGTGAACCCATATTCGAGATAAGCCGCCATCATATTCAGCTGATAGAGATCGGTGAGCAGCGCACCGCCACCCTTCACCATGATCAGCTCCGTATCGTCATACCGGGAGAGAAGAGCCAGCTTGCCATCCGCAGGCGCGCCGGCTCTTCCGAACCGGACATCTGATATCTTCGACTAGACCACCACAATCGCGATTGACGTGGATCAACGTCACCATCGTACGTGACCAGCACTATCACCCGCATTCGCGGGTCTAGGGGTTCCCGAGCGGATACGATTGGCTCTGACATTTTTATCGGGCGTTCCGGTTCTTGGAGGAGAGGGGTGGTAACCGCGGACAGCAAACGCCGGCGGCGCCATATCCGACTGCATTCGGCCATGCTTCTGCTCGCGATGGCGGCGCTTCTTTCCTATTGCGGTTGGATCGTCGCGGAGTGGGACGGCATTCTATGGAGCCTCGTGGGCGGCGCTATGATGTTTGTGCTCGTTCGACGGGTACCGCCCAATCTCCTGCTCCAGGCGATCGGTGCCCGCCCCGTCGCGCGCTGGGAAGAGCCTATGCTCTATGAGATCCTCGACGCGCTCTGCCGCCGGGCCGGGGTCGATCGCATTCCGAACCTCTGCTGGGTCGCTGAGCGGTTCCCCGTCGCTTTTACGATCGGGCAAGGCGAAGTAGCCACGATCGCCTTATCGAGGGGGCTGGTGAGCGACATGACCGCCTGCGAGATCCGGGGGATCCTCGCGCACGAGGTCGTGCACATTCGTAACGGAGACCTCGCTCTGATGCAGCTGGCAATAGTCGCAGGGCAGCTCACCCGCATGATGTCTCAGATAGCGTTTTTGCTCGTATTTTTCAGCCTCTTCCTGCGCACAGTTTCAGCCCCGAGCTTCCCAATCGTCCCGTTGCTGGTGTTGGTCGTTGCGCCGTCCGCCGTGGGCCTGATGCAGCTTGCCCTCGCGCGGACACGCGAAGGCGAGGCCGATCTCGAAGCCGCCGAGCTAACGGGCGACCCCTATGGCCTGGCGTCCGCCCTCATCAAGATGCGCCGCCGGGAGCAGATGCTGCTGCGCGGCCGGTTTCCGGGCGTCGTGCCGCTGCGGGTGCCGTCGCTGTTTCGCGATCACCCGGCAACCGAAGAGCGCATCCGAGCTCTCCTGTCAATGCCGCGCCTGCGCGATTCAGAGTCCCGGACGAAGATCGGGTAGATCGCTCCTACGAACGTGAAGGCTTGCGGCGCTAGGGCTAGCGGGGGCAATCCCGCAGTTGAGCGCACCGGAATGACCGACAACAGCGCCCAGAGAAGATCAAGAACCTATAGGGTGAGCTTCTGCGCGACGGGATGCGGGGGGTGCGCTTCGCGCTGGGGTCCGCGAGGGCCGAGTTGTCGCTGCGCGACCGGGGAGTACGCTCAACAACGCACGGCTGAGGGCGACACAGCCGCCGCGTGGGGAAAAACGAAATGAAGCATCCCTAGCATCCACGGCCCAGCGCTAGCCGAAGCTCGTAGAGGATGTCTTCGATCTCGTAGGGTTTCTCGACCACTCTGGAGACACCGGCCGCGCGGGCGCGGTTCAGGGTTGCCGGGTCCAGGCTCCCGGAGATGAGGATGGCGGGCACCAAGTAGCCGATTCTGCGCAATTCTTCGAGAAGCTGGAGTCCGCCCATTCCAGGCATGTGCATATCGAGGATAAGGCAATTGCCGCCACCAGGAGGGCCAGCGTCGAGAAACGCTCGGCCCGACGCAAATTCTTTCGCTTCGAAGCCCTTGCATTCGAGCAGGATCCGAAGCGAGTCCCGTGCCGCATAATCATCATCAACGATGAAAATCATCGGTATTTTCCTGCTCATACGCGATTTGTACCGACTCCATCACGCGCTACCTTGATCTAGATCAGTAGAAAATACGGATACCAACCATGGTAGTCACCGGTTTCGAGATCATCCGTGGATCGGCGGTCGCATCGTTGGTGCCAGGCAGATATAGTCGGCAGGGACGGACAGGCAGGGCCTGATGTGTGGGCGAGAAGCGCGAAGCGGGAGCATGATGAGCGGCGTCAACCTGCGCGGCGACCAGGCCACGAGGGTCTTGGCCGCGATTGCGGAAACCTCACAAGACGCGATCGTCACTAAGACGGTCGAGGGTGTTGTTACGAACTGGAGCAAGTCGGCGGAGCGCATCTTTGGCTACACCGCCGATGAGATGATTGGCCAACCGATCTCGGTTTTGGCACCGCCGGAACGCGCTGATGAAATGCTGGACATTCTCGCCAGGATCGGCCGAGGCGAGCACATCGAGCGCTCCGAGACAGAGCGACGGCGAAAGGACGGGCGGATCATTTACGTCTCCGTCGCCGTCTCTCCGATCCGCGACGACACCGGACGGGTCGCCGGTGCCTTGAAGATTGCTCGCGACATCACCGACGCGAAGTTGGCGGAAGCGGCGCTGCTCGAACGAGAGGTGCATCTTCGTTCGATCCTCGATACCGTGCCGGATGGTATGATCGTCATCGACGACCGTGGCATCATCCAATCGATCAGCGTCACTGCCGAGCGCATGTTCGGCTTCGCTGCCTCCGAGGTCCGCGGCCGCAATGTCAGTATGCTGATGCCGTCGCCGTATCGGGAAAACCATGACGGTTATCTCGCTCGCTACCTCGCGACCGGGGAGCGGCGGATCATCGGCCTCGGCCGCGTCGTGGCGGGCCAGCGCAAGGACGGCGGGACTTTTCCGATCGAGCTCACAGTAGGCGAGGTTCGCGGCGAGGGGCGCCGTCTCTTTACCGGCTTTGTTCGGGATCTGACGGAGCGCCAGCACACCCTAAGGCGGCTCCAGGAGTTGCAATCAGAGCTGTCGCACGTTTCGCGCCTGACTGAGATGGGACAGATGGCCTCCGCGCTGGCGCATGAAATCAATCAGCCGCTGACGGCGGCGACCAACTATTTGCAAGCCGCCCATCTGTTGCTTGCCGGCGGAGACAGCGTCGCGATCGAAAGGACTGCCAATCTCATCGAGAATGCCTCGACGCAGGTCACCCGGGCCACGGAAATCATCCGCCATCTGCGCGATTTCCTCAGAAGAGGTGAGACTGAGCAACGAGCCGAGGACATCGGCAAGGTCATCGAGGAGGCGGCTGCGCTCGCCCTGATCGGCTCAAGGGAGCGCGGCGTCAGAGTACATCTGCGCGTCGCATCTCGGATCCCGCCAGCACTAATCGATAAGGTCCAAATCCAGCAGGTCGTTATCAATTTGATTAGAAATGCCATCGAGGCCATGGAAGGAAGTGAGCGCCGGGAACTGACGATATCAGCCGCGATGGTCGACACCGGTCCGGGTGTTGCGCCGGAAGTAGCTGACCGGTTGTTCCAGCCTTTTGTCACGACCAAGACCCAGGGCATGGGTGTCGGCCTATCGATCTGCCGATCGATCATCGAGGCGCACAACGGCAGGCTTTGGGTCGAGCCCAACCCTGAGGGCGGCACAATCTTCCACTTTACCGTTCCTGCAGTCCGGTAGAGCAGCCCACAACCCCGCGTCCTTCTCGATTGCTCTAGATCAAGGCGGCTGCCGTGCTCCGAGGCGAGAATGGGCCTCAGCAAATTCAGGAGGACGGTATGCTGGTCGAATGCGAGCTCAGCTTATTTGCGGTCGAGGGCACACGGGATTACGGCTCGCGGGTCGCGCAGCATCTCGAGCGGGTGCTCGACGAGCACGAAGAGCGGGCGTTTGAGGACGGGGAACACAAGATCCGTCCGCTCGTCAACGTCCGCCGCCACGATGTGTTTGTCATCCATTCGCTCTACGCCGACACCGAGCAGAGCCCCAATGACAAGCTCTGCCGCCTCTTATTCTTCATCGGGGCGCTCAAGGATGCCCGCGCCGAGCGCGTCACCGCCGTTGTTCCCTATCTTTGCTATGCCCGCAAGGACCGGCGTACGCAGCCGCGCGATCCGATCACGACAAAATACGTGGCGCAAATGTTTGAGGCATCCGGAGCCGATGCGGTGCTCACGCTCGACGTCCACAATGTCGCCGCTTTCGAGAACGCCTACCGCTGCCCGGTGTCCAACCTCGAGGCGACACCGCTCTTTGTCGATCATTTCGCCCGGCTGCTGCGGCATGAAAGAGTTGCCGTTGTTTCGCCGGATATCGGCGGCGCCAAGCGGGTAGAGCAATTCCGCCGTGCGCTTGCGGCAGAAATGGATGAAGAGCCGACTGCAGCATTCGTCGAGAAGCGCCGCAGCGGCGGAGTGGTCACCGGCGAGCTGCTGGTGGGTGAGGTCCAGGATCGTGCCGTAATCATTCTCGATGATCTGATCAGCAGCGGCACCACACTGCAGCGCGCCGCTCGCAGCTGCCGCCAGGCCGGGGCAACGCGGATTTTCGCGGCCGCAACCCACGGTCTCTTCATGGGCGAGGCGCCTGCTGTCCTGGCGGATCCGTTGTTTGAGAGCGTCACGGTCACCGACACGGTCCGGTCTGTGGCCGCCGCCGAGGGGCGACTGCCAAAGAGCATCGTTCACCTCGACTCGGCCAGGCTCGTGGCCGATGCCATCATAGCAGCGCATTCGGGTTGATAGCACGGGTAGCCGGCTTCACAGGGATCCGCGAGGCCGCCAATCCAACGTGACCCCATGATTCACCGGAGCACCACAAATCTGATGCTGCTTGGCATTTCAGCAGCCGCGGTGATGGCGGGTCTCGGCGTCCGTCTGGCTGGACACCCGGGGTGGGCCGATTGGATCTGGCTGCTGGGCTCGGTCCCCGTGCTCCTGGCGGTTTTGGTTGGCATCGCCCGCGCCGTCGTTCGAGGCGAAGCGGGCCTCGATCTGATTGCGCTGCTGTCGATGACTGGGGCGATGGCGCTGGGCGAATACCTGACTGGTGCCGTCATCGGCTTGATGCTCGCAAGCGGCCGCAGTCTCGAAGATTTCGCTGAAGCCCGTGCCCGGCGCGAAATGTCGGCATTGCTTGCCCGGGCGCCCCGCAACGCCAACCGCTATGAAGCTGGGAGACTGGTCCAAGTCCCGGTCGGCAGTCTCGCGCCGGGAGACCGTTTGCTGGTCCGCCCAGGCGAGGCGGTGCCGACGGATGGAACAGTGATAAGCGCTGTCGCCGTGCTCGACGAGTCGGCGCTGACCGGGGAGCCGCTACCCGTGCGCCGGACGGCGGGCGAGGGGGTGCGGAGCGGCGTTGTGAACGCCGCAACACCATTCGATATGATCGCTGCTACAGCCGCCGCTGAGAGCACCTTTGCCGGCATTGTCCGGCTTGTCGAAGCCGCGCAGCGGGCCAAAGCGCCGTCTGCGCGGCTCGCCGATCGATATGCGCTCCTGTTCGTGCCGTTGTCACTCGCCGTCGCCAGCCCGGCCGCCGCGGCGACGGGCGACCCAATACGGGCATTGGCGGTGCTGGTCGTCGCGACACCGTGCCCGCTGATTTTGGCGGTCCCGGTGGCTATCGTCGCCGGGATGTCCCGCTGCGCCAAGCGTGGGGTCCTGATCAAGGGCGGCGGCATGCTCGAAAAGCTTGCCGAGGCCAAGGCGCTTTTTTTCGACAAGACCGGAACCTTGACCGGCGGCCGAGCGCGGCTCGTCGCGATCGAGGCCGACCCCCAGCTCGACGCTGCGGAACTTTTGCGCGTTGCCGCTTCGCTCGACCAGGCGTCGCAGCATGTGATTGCGCAAGCCATTGTTTCCGCGGCACGCGATCGCGGCATGCGGCTATCGATGCCATTGGATGTCGCAGAAGAGCCCGGCGCGGGACTGACGGGGGTCGTCGACGGCCGGAGCGTCGTGATTGGCAGCTACGCCTTTGTATCGGCGCACGCGGTTCCTGCGGGTTGGACTGGGCGGTTTCTCCGGCGCATGAGTTACGATGGCGCCACCGGCGTATTCGTCGCAATTAACGGTGCCGTAACGGGCGCTTTGCTCTTGCTGGACGAAATCCGCGTGGAGACCCCCCGCGCGCTGCGGCTGTTGCGCAAGGTGGGTGTCAAACGCATCGTCATGCTGACCGGTGATCGCCGCGACGTGGCCGAGAGCATCGGCACCTTGCTGGGTGTCGATGAAGTACGAGCCGAACAGCAACCTCACGATAAATTGGCGGCGATCGATGCCTCGCGCTCCTCTGGCGCGACGATCATGGTTGGGGACGGGGTCAATGACGCCCCGGCTTTAGCCGCCGCCGATGTCGGCATTGCAATGGGCGCGCGCGGCGCAGCGGCCTCATCTGAGGCGGCCGGAGTAGTGCTGGTGGTCGATCGGCTCGATCGCGTTGCAGAAGCGATACGGATCGCCCATCGCTCGCGCACCATCGCCATTGAGAGCGTCACGGCGGGGATGGGCCTGTCGATGGCTGCGATGGGCGTCGCCGCGATTGGTTATCTGCCTCCGCTGGCCGGCGCCATTCTTCAAGAAGCGATCGATGTTTTGGTTATCCTGAACTCCCTAAGAGCCCTTCATGTACGCGGGCCGCGCGAGGGACGACCGGCGCTCCCACCAGCGCAGTTGGAAGCCCTCAAGACCGAACACGAGGAGCTCAGCCCGATACTGGAGCGGGTACGTTCCACGGCCGATCGCCTGGGCGCGACACCGGCAGTGGAGGTAGCTGGCGAATTAGCGGATCTCAATAAGATGTTGCGCGATAAACTGATCCCCCACGAACGGAAGGATGACACCCACATCTACCCCGCCATAGCCCAGCTGATTGGAGGGGACGACCCGATGGCCGCGATGAGCAGGACGCACCGCGAAATCCAGCATCTTACCCGCCTGCTCAATCGGATCGAAAGCGATTTGCCGCTGGAGGGCCCGGACCCTGCAGCCGTGGTCGAACTGCGGCGGGTCCTTTATGGCCTTGACGCCGTCCTCAGACTGCACTTTGCGCAGGAAGACGAAATCTATCACACCTTGACTGATGTGGCGGCCTGAGTGGCTTGAAACTGACGTAGTCCGGCGAAATGAACGGGTGCATCGCGATTTATTCGCTAAGCAACTTTCCAGTGTGATCCCCCGCCGGCCCCGGGGCTCGAGGTAATCCTTAGGGGGTGGTCGATATGACCACATCGTCTGTGCCGCGGATCCATGTTGACCTAAATCAATCACCGCTCGCGATGGAGGCTCTAAAAAAGCATATAGCTTCTGCGGATGAGGGAGCCGCGCGAGGGCGCACATTGGAGGGAACGAACTTGGCGGATATGGAAACATCTAGAAGTTATCGCGAGCCGAGCCCGAGTGCCCCCGGCTTACCCCGCGCCGAGCCTGGGCTCCCGCTTCCGGCAGCGCTGCTCTGCCGCCGCTGCGATCCGGCCGAGTTGCCGTTCGAGTTGGTCACCGAACTGGAGGACCCTTCTGGGCCGATTGGCCAGGATCGCGCGGTTGAGGCCGTGGAGTTTGCGGTTCAGATGCGACGCAAGGGCTACAACATCTATGCTCTGGGTCCCAGCGGAACCGGCAAGCACACGATTGTTGAGGATTTGTTGCGCCGTCAGGCCGAGAGCGCGCCGACACCCTCCGACTGGTGCTACGTGAACAACTTCACCGACCCGCAAAAGCCGCGCCGCCTGCAGTTGCCGTCAGGGCGCGCCAGCGGGCTGCGCGAGGCGATGCGGCGGCTCGTCGAAGAGTTGCGCGCGGCTTTGCCGGCAGCTTTCGAGCGCGATGACTACCGAGCCCGCCGCGAGGTCATTGATCAGCAGTTCAGAACGCGCAACGAGCAAGCCTTCGGCGAGCTGCAGCGGCGCGCCGAGCAGAAAGGCATCGCGATGTTGCGCACGCCGATGGGACTGGCGTTGGCGCCGCGGCACGACGGCAAGGTACTGACGCCGGAAATGTTCGAGGCGCTGCCCGAAGCCGAGCGTGAGCGGATGCAACACGACCTTGAGGAGGTGCAGGGCGAGCTCGAGACGGTCATGCAGAAAGTGCCGCAGTGGGAGCGCGAGCACCGCGAGGCCGTACGTGAGCTCAACCGTGAGACCACCGGCGCCGCGATTGCACTGATGATGAACGAGCTGC
>Ga0318551_10000397_pt1 | contig 13021 bp, 12 predicted proteins | sample GRESIP082b2f19_FD_203511 | JGI IMG/M metagenome (GOLD analysis project Ga0318551, IMG submission 203511) | Tropical soil microbial communities from Luquillo Experimental Forest, Puerto Rico - GRE.SIPMG.082b2f19 | ecosystem: Environmental > Terrestrial > Soil > Tropical forest > Bulk soil...
GAACGTTCCTCGTCGTAGCGCCTGATCACGTTCAGCTGCGTGCGCAGCTCGGCGATCTCGGTGTCGATGAGGTCGGAGGGCTCGGCCACCACCAGCCAGCCGAACGGCCGGGACATGAGCGTCATCAGGGCCGATTCGAACAGCGTGGGGTGCCGCTCGGCCTGGTCGTCGCCGCTGCGGCGGCCGCCCGGGCCGTAGGGCACGCCGCGGCCCGGGTAGCCCGCGGCCATGTCCGCGGGCGGGCCCATATCCCAGCCGAGCGGGGAAGCCTGGCGGCCGGGGCAGGGCGCCCAGACCAGGCGGTCCAGGTCGGCGAGCAGCCCGCCCGGCATCGGCACGCCGCGGGCACCCCACGGGAACAGCAGTTCCTTGGGCTCGAACGCCGCGCCCGGGTCGATCGTCCCGACCGGCTCGACCGCCCGGTTCGGCACGATAACCCGGCTCGGGTCGATGACCCGGCTCGGCTCGATGACCCCGGGCGGGTCGGAGAGCTGGTGCGGCTCCGGTGCCGGGTCCTCCGGCCTGGTCACCTGGATCTGCCCCATGCGGGACCGGTCCGCCGCGCCGGGCTCGGGAAGCGGCCCGGCGTTGGTGATCAGCTCGAGGGGCGCGCCGCCGCCGCGCGACAGCCATCCAGCCACGAACGGGCGGCGGTGCTGCGCCGCGTTCAGCACGGCGGGCAGCACCGACGCGTAGTCCTGCTCCGCGGTACCGCCACGGCGGCCGTCGGCCATGATCGCCTGGACCCGGTACCACGGGCCCGCGGCACCTCCCCCGATACCTGACGCAGCGGCCATAGGGCCGTGCATATCAGGCCACGGGCCCGGCTGCCACCGGTTGGCGCGGATACGCCGAGGTTCGTGACGCGCGAGACGATACCTGCGTGGCCGCCGACGAGGACCGGATACCGGACATGACCGCCGGCCGGACCGGGCTGCCGTGCGGCGATCGCGGGTCCTACAGTTAGCTGCATGGTGGACGGGACGTCACCGGGAGAGCGCAAAGCGGAGCCGATGCTGCCCGGCCAGCTCCGGGCCTCGCACCAGGACCGGGACCGGGTCGTGGAGATCCTGCGGGTGGCCGCGGGCGACGGCCGGCTGACCGCGGAGGAACTCGACCAGCGGCTGGAGGCGGCGCTGACCGCCCGGACCTACGCCGAGCTCGCCGTGCTGACCACCGACCTGCCCGCCGCGGGCTCGGCGGGCGCCGCGACGGTCCCCGAGCCCAAGGACGTGGTCCGCGTCGACTGCGGCAGCGGCAGCACCAGGCGCGACGGCCGCTGGGTGGTACCGCAGCGGATGGAGGTGCGGGTGAGCAGCGGCAGCGTCAAGCTGGACTTCACCGAGGCCGCCATCACCCAGCCGTCGCTGAGGATCGACGCCGAGGTGCGCAGCGGGAGCCTGACCCTGCTGACCAGGCCGGGCATCGTGGTGGACGCCGACGAGGTCGCGGTCCGCAGCGGCAGCGTGAAGGTCAAGGAACCGTGGGGCCAGGACGTGCCGGTCACGCTGCGCATCGAGGTGGCCGGCCAGGTCGGCAGCGGCGCCATCACGGCCCGTCCGCCGCGGCGGACGTTCTGGCAGTGGCTGCTGGGCCGCCCCCGGCCGTACCAGGCCGCGCTGCGGTAACCGCTCCGCCGCGGTAGCAATCCGACGCGGTAGCCATCAGCCGCGATAGCTGTCAGCCGCGGTAGCACTCAGACGCGCAGCACGAGCCCGTCGGCGGCGGTCTCGAACCGGGCCTGGTCCAGGTGGTCGAGCATGTCGGCGGACATGTGGGTGAGCACGACGCGCCTGCTGGTCAGCCGGCGCGCGTGCGCGACCAGGTCGGCGTGGCTGAGGTGGTACGGGACGGCCTTCTCGCGGTAGTAGGCCTCGGCGATCAGCAGGTCGGCTCCGGCGGCCACGTCGATGAGGGCGTCGGTCCAGGCGGTGTCGCCGGTGTAGCCGATCACGGTGGCGCCCACGCCGAGCCGCAGCGCCAGGGCCGGCCCGTCCGGGCCGCTCGGGTGGTCGGCGCCGAACCCCTCGGCCCGCACCCCGGCGGCGGTGACGGCCGCTCCCGGCCGCAGTTCCGCGATGTCCACCGCGAACCGGCGCCGGACCCGCCAGGAGCCGGGGAACATGCTCTCCATGAGCTCGGGGAGCCGCCGCGCGGTCCCCGGTGGCCCGATCACCGTCAGCGGGCTGGTCCGCCGGGCGAACTGAGCGTTGAGTACGAGAAACGGGATCCCGCCGAAGTGGTCCCCGTGCAGGTGCGACACGAACACCGCGGCGATCTCGCCGGGGTCGAGCCCGCAGGACCGCAGCGCGGCCAGCGAGGTCGCGCCGCAGTCCAGCAGCACCGGCGCCGCGCCGCCCGGGGGCCTGATGTGGACGCAGGCCTGGTACCGGCCGCCGCTGCCGAACGCGTCACCGGAGCCGGCGAAGGTGACCGTGACCGGCGCGCCTACCACAGCCCGAGCAGGGAACCCAGGCCTCGGGCGGCCGGGCCGCCGTCGTCCTCGGCGATGCGCAGCGCCGTGGGCACGTCGAGATCGTCGGCCATCGCGGCCCGGACGGCCCCGGCCGCCGCGCTGCCGCGCCCGGGCCGCCCGGCGGCCGCGTGCAGGCGTTCCAGCCGCGCGGCGGCGGCGTCCAGCCCGGCGAGCTCGAAGTCCCAGTCCGCATCCCACCGGCGGTCCAGGATCAGCAGCCGCACGGCCGCCGCCGGGTAATCCCGGACCAGGTCGCTGACCAGCACGAGGTTCCCGGCCGACTTGGCCATCTTGGCCCCGGCCACCCGGACCGTCCCGGCGTTCAGCCGGGCCCGGGCGAACGGCGTGACCCCGGTGAGCGCCTCGGCCAGGCCCGCCTGGTACGCGTGGTGCGGGAAACGCAGGTCAGCGCCGCCGGCCAGCACATCCACCGCGGGGCCGAACGCGTGCAGCGCCATCGCCGCGCACTCGGCGTGCCAGCCCGGCCGCCCGGCCCCCCACGGGCTCTCCCAGGCCGGCTCCCCGCCGCCCGACGCCTGCCACAGCGCCACGTCGAACGGGTCGTCCTTGCGCGGGTCGTCGGGGCGGTCCCCGTACTCGGCCGCCAGGTGCCGGGCCTGCCCGGTGTCCGGAACCGCCCGGCGGGCCACCACGGCGCCGCGGAAGTACACCTGGCCGTCCCGCTCGTAGGCGGCCCCCCGCGCCAGCAGGCCCGCCGCCAGCGCGATCACCTGGCCGACGTAGGCGTGCGCGCGGGGCTGCATGGCCGGCGCCCCGACCCCGAGCGCGGCCATGTCGCGGTCAAAGTAGAACTGCTGGATCGCGGCGAACCGGTCGTAAGGGGCGCCGGCCCGGTTCGCGGCCGACAGCAGCACGTCGTCCACGTCGGTGACGTTGCGGCACACCAGCACCTCGGCGCCGCCGGCGTGCAGCACGCGGGCCAGCGTGTCTACCCACACGAACGTCGCGGCGTGGCCCAGGTGGGTGACGTCGTAGGGCGTGATCCCGCAGGCGTACACCCGCGCCCGGCCCACCAGCGGCAAGGCCGACCCGGCGAGCGTCGCCGCGGTCGGCAGGCCAGCGGACTGCATCGCCTGCACCGGGATCTGGTTCATCGGCGGCCTCCTATTCTCCTGGCAGGTCAGCGTACATTTGCCGCATCGGATTGCCGTCGGCGGACAAGGGGGTCCAGCCATGGTCGAGGTCGTGGCGATCGAGACGCCGACGCTCGGGGACCGCAGCTACCTGGCGCACGATGGCGGCGTGGCGGTCGTGATCGACCCGCAGCGGGACATCGACCGGGTCACCGCGCTGGCCGAGCGCCACGGCGTGCGGATCACCCACGTCGCCGAGACCCACATCCACAACGACTACGTCAGCGGCGGCCTGGCCCTGTCCCGCGAGGCCGGGGCGGCCTACCTGGTGAGCGCGGCCGACCCGGTAAGCTTCCGCCGCGAGCCGGTCCGGGACGGCGACACCGTGCCGATCAGCCCGGCGATGCGGCTGCGGGCGCTGGACACGCCCGGCCACACGTTCAGCCACCTGTCCTACGCGCTGGAGGCCGACGGCCAGGTGGCCGGGGTGTTCACCGGAGGATCGCTGCTGTTCGGCTCGACCGGCCGGCCGGACCTGCTCGGCCCGGCCAGCACCCCGGCGCTGGCCCGGGCGCAGCACGCCTCGGTGCAGCGCCTGGCCCGCGAGCTGCCGGACTCCGCGGAGATCTTCCCGACGCACGGGTTCGGCAGCTTCTGCGCGGCCACGCAGGCGCAGTCCACGGCGTCCACCATCGGCCGGGAGAAGCAGTACAACCCGGCGCTGACCCTCGCCGAGGGAGCCTACGTCGAGGAGCTGCTGGCCGGCCTCGACGCGTACCCGTCGTATTACGCCCACATGGGCCCGGCCAACCTGGCCGGGCCGGACGGCGCCGACCTGTCACCGCCGCGGCCGGCCGGCCCGGACCAGGTCCGGCGCGCGCTGCAGGCCGGTGAATGGGTCATCGACCTGCGCGACCGCGTCGCGTTCTGCGCCGGGCACGTGCCAGGCTCGTTCAGCTTCCCGGTCGACGGCAGCTTCGCCAGCTACCTGGGCTGGGTGCTGCCCTGGGGAACGCCGGTGACTCTGCTCGGCGAGACCCCCGAGCAGGTGGCGCGGGCCCAGCGGGAACTGGTCCGGATCGGCATCGACCGCCCGGCCGCGGCGGCCGCCGGCGCGCCGGAGCAGTGGTCGGACGGCCGGCCGCTGGCGCGGCTGCGCCGGGCCACGTTCGGCGACCTGGCCGCGGTGGTCGGGCGGGGCGGAGAGGGCAGGCAGCGGATCATACTGGACGTGCGGCGGCGGCTGGAGTGGGAGCACGGCCACGTCGCCGGGGCCATCCACATCCCGTTCAGCGACCTGCCGGGCCGGGTCGGCGAGCTGCCGCCGGGCGAGGTCTGGGTCTACTGCCAGAGCGGCTACCGGGCCACGGTGGCCGCCTCGGTCCTGGCCGCCCGGGGGCGCGAGGCCATCAGCGTCGACGAGGATTTCGGCCGGGCCGCGCCAGCCGGGGTCACTCTCGCGTAGGCCGGGCGGCTCAGCGCGGCCGGCGCCAGTCCAGGCGCTCTGGCGGCGGGCCGAGATTGGGCGGCGGCTCGTCGCCGGCCGGCCCGCCGGCACCGTCCTCGCGGGCCGCGGGGGCACCGGGATCCCCGGGAGCTCCCGTGTGCGGCGCGGCGCCCGCCCCGTCCGGGTACGAGTCGCCCGCGGCCGCGGCGTTCAGGGCCTCCTCGAGGCCGAGCAGGGTGGACGTGCGCAGGCCGATGATCGCGGGGTTGGCGTCCGCGAGCACCACCCGGCGGCCCCCCGGCGACGCGTAGGTGACGATCACCGCGCTCGGCGGCAGCTGCTGCAGCTCGTGCGGCTCGACGAGGAACTCGCGCGACCGCTGCGCGGTCCGGGCGGCCGAGGAACTGGCGCCAACCGCGGTCGACGTGCTGATGCCCCACGCGGTGCTCTCGTTGATGCCCGCGGTGATCGACCGCGAGTCCGACGTGCCGTGCGACTCGTTGGAGTCCCTGCTCCGCGTTCCGGTGACGTGGCCGAACGGCGCGAAGGCGTCCTGGCGGGCGGCGGCGCGGCCGCTGCTTCGCCCGACGCTGTCGCTGACCGAGGCGGTGTCGGCCACCGAGTCGGCCGTTCCGACGGTGCTGGTGTAGGAGTCGCCGGCGGTATCGGTCACCGACATCCCGACGGTGTCGGTCAGCTGGCTGATCACGAAGCGGTGCTCGGTGCCGATCTGCTCACACGCCGCCCGGGCGTCCTCGGCGTTCCCGAGCCGCATGAACGCGACCGCCGCGTTCCCCCGGCCGAGCCGCTCCCGGACGTGACCGGGTACCGCTCGGTCCCCGGTGACGAGCCCGGTGCCGGACATCTCGCAGGCGTCGGCGAGCCGGTCCAGCACCTCCGGTCCGAGCTTCTCGGCGCCGAGCACGCACAGGGTCTGCTGCCACCGCGGGCCGGACCGCGCCTGCCGCAGCATGTGGGTCAGGGTCACGGCCAGGTACGTGCCGAGCACTCGGTTGCCCAGCGCCCCGGCCCGCCGGTCCAGCCAGGCGACCCGGAGCCGGCTCGGCGGCAGCGGCGACGTGCCCGACCCGAGCCGCTCCAGCTTGCGCAGCCGGGACTCGATCGCCCACGCCCTCTCGATCACCACCCGGTCCGCGGCCCCGCGGCCGAACAGGGTGTGCACTCGCTCCAGCTGTCCCGCCGTCAGCAACCCGGCCGTCAGGTCCTCGCGCGCGTCGCCGACCTGGGCCAGCACCCGCAGCGCCGCCGTGACCTGGGCGATGCTCGCCGTTTCGCCGAGCACGCCGAGGACCCGGTCCAGGATCGAGTGGTCGATCGAGGCCGACGCGGCCGAGCCCTCCCGGGTACCGGGCTCGTCACAGGCGGCGACGGTCGCGGCCAGCACGTCGGCCAGGGCGCTGGCCCCGAGCCCGGTGCCGAGGTCGAGCCGGGGCAGGTCGCCGGGCATGACCCAGACCAGTGGCTCGATGCCGGCCCGCCGCGCCACCGCGAGCAGGTCACCGGCCACCGCGCCCTCGGTGAGGTCGAGCACGGTGACATCGCCGCCCGCGGACAGGCGCGGGGCCGCGATCATCGTGAGCAGCGCGGACCAGCCGGCCAGCGTCCCGCCGGCCACGTCCACCCGGTCGATCTGGCCGGGCAGCGACACCGCGTACCACTGCGTCTGCTGGTCGAACGCCTCGCGGCGGGACTCCCACGAGCGGACCTGCCGGGCGTGCTGCTCCTGGCGGGCCGCCAGCCGCCGGAGCTGCACCTCGCGGATCTGCTCCACTCGCTGCTGCTCGGCCGCGATCCGCTTCCGCAGGGCCTGCTCGTCGCGCCGGATCCCGCGCCCGCTGACCGCCGCGACGGCCAGGCACGCCGCCGCGCCGACCCCGCTGAGCCACGCGTTCAGCAGCCCGGTCAGGCCGAGCGCGAGCAGCAGGCCGAACAGGCCCGCCGCGGCCGCACAGGTCACCTTGAGCGGCCGGCTCAGCCGCCCGTCCTCGCGGCGCTGCGCGTCCACCCACCCCTGGTTGAGCTGCTCCGCCGCGGGCGGCGCCGGCCGGCGGGGCAGCGGGCCGGGATCGGGGTACAGCGGCGCGTACTGCCAGCCGAGGTACACCCGGTCCGCCCGGATCATGGCCCGCCGCGGCGGCGGGGTCACGGCCGGGCGGTATTCAGGCGGTGCGGCGCTCACTCCGGCCGACCGCCCGTCTTCGCGGGAACGTGCCGGCAGTGCGGCAGCACCCGCTCGCGCGGTCCCCGGGCCAGCAGCGCGAACGCGTCGTCGCCGGGCGCCGGCAGGTCCGCCGGGAGCGGGCCGGCCGGATCGGCGCCGTTCACGCCGGGCCCGCCTTCACTGTCGGTGAACCGGTCGACCAGGTCCGGGCCGACCGGCCCGCGGGCGACCAGGACGCCGACCTGGCCGGCCAGGTGGTCCGCCACCGCCGCGGAGGTCGTGCTGAGCACCACACCCATCCCCGCGCCCTCGCCCGCCGCGACCAGTCCGGCCAGCACCTCATGCCCCAGGACCTCACCGCCGTTGACCCAGGCCAGGCCATCCCCGCTGACTCCCATGGCGTGCAGCTCGCGGCACACGGCCATCAGGTCAGCGCAGACCAGCCCGGCGATCATCGCGGCGGCCGGACCGTCGGCGCCGGCGTCCAGCGAGAACAGGGTGACACCGCGTTCCCTGACGGTCTGGCCCAGGCTGACCCGGGGGGCGTCCGGCGGCCCCGGCTGCAGCCAGCGGCCCAGGACCGATGCCCGCAGGCCCGGCAGCTGCGCAGCGGGCGCGGCCACGCTGGCCGGATCGGCCCGCAGCAGGCCAGCCGAGACGGCGGCCCGGTCGGCCAGCACGTCATGCCGGGGGTGATAGGCCGGAATCAGCGCCGCGCGCTGGCGCAGCCCGTCCGGGGTCAGCAGGCGGGCGAGGTCATCGAGCACCGGCACCCGGCGGTCCCCCGGCGCGGCCGCCTGCACCGCCAGCGCATCGGTCAGGTACGCGGCGCAGGACCTGCGCTGCCGGTCACCGGCGGCGGACCAGTCGAGCATGCCCATGACCAGCGCGGCGGCCCGCGCCGGATCACCGCCGCGCACCGGCTCGTAGTACCCGGGCCCGTCCGGGCCGAAGCGGGAGAACGGCGCGTCCGGCTCCACGCACGCATCAGCCAGCGACCTGGCCAGCCACGACGACCCGGTCAGGTCGACCACGATCACCGGCTTGCGGCGCCGGATCGCGGCGTGGGCCAGCCTGAAGGCGTTCTCGGTCAGGCCGTCAGGCCCGGCGCCCGGGACCGGTCCCGGGCCCGCCGGCGGCCCGGCGCACAGCACGCCGCCCTCCGCCTCCTGCCAGGAGACCTCGGCGGCGTGTCCGGTCGCGACGTCCAGGCCGACGCGGCAGCCGTCTCGGCTCACCACACCGCCGGACTTGAGCGCGGCCGCGGTCATCTTCCGCCGGGCGGCCACGATCAGGCCGGGCCGCCAGGGGCGCCCGCCCTCGAGCCGCCGCTGCAGCCAGCTCAGCCCGAAGACCTCCGCGGAGGCCAGGATCAGCGCGAGCGGAAACTGCTCTGGCAGCCAGTGCGTCAGGCCGGAGTAGGCACCCAGCGGACGGATGAGGTGGCCGGGGTACCTGCCGATTCCGCCCAGGTACGCCAGTACCTGCCGCGGCCCGGCGATCAGGTCGGCCACGGCGCGCGCGGGCCCGATCGCAAGCGACCAGAGCAACCCGACGCCGGCCGGGACCGCCAGCCACTGCGGCCGCCACCGGCTGACCCTGTTGATCACGTACATGACCGCCGCGAGCAGCAGCGTCAGCTGGCCCAGCAGCAGGTGCGTCAGCACCGCGGCCACGGCCAGGACGGCAATTAACTCACGGTGGCGCGGCGCATCCCTGGGCACGGGAACCGGCGACGGCCGCGGTACGCGATCTGCGAAGTACGACATATGGGATCAAGAGTCCCAGTCCTCCACCGCGTGTGTCCAGGCTCCCGAGAAAGTCCCCTCTTTGGCTTCCGCCAGCACGTGGTCGCCGGACTCGACGACGATCCGGAACAGGTCCGGCCGCAGCACGGCGATGGTCAGCGCCAACGGCGCCGCCGTCTCGGGATCGTCGAACCGCACGGTCACCAGCGCCGCGGGCTGCCCGGTGGCCAGGCGCAGGCTCCTGGCCACCGAGGGGGGCGGCGGCTGCAGCTCGACGTGGATCGCCCGCGGCTCGCCGACCGGCGTGAGCTCACCGCGCTCGGGGTCCGGGTGAACTGGCGGGGCCGTGATCGGCAGCAGGGTCAGGCCGGCCGCGGCGCCGGTGCCCTGGATGCTGATGAACGGCGCGGCCATCTCCTTGATCAGGTAGGTGGTGCAGAACGCCGCGGCCTCGCCGCCGACGGCCCACTGCACCCGGACCACGCCGACCAGGTCGGCCGGCGGGATCTGGAGCGCCCATCCGATGTCCTCAGGAACCTGGCGCCAGGAGGCCTGCCGGCTCCGGCAGACAATCTCCCCGCCCATCGGGTCGGCCCGCGAGGCCAGCCCGGGTACGCCCTCGATCGGGATCAGGTACTCGGCGGGGCTGACGCGGTACAGCTGGCCGTCGGGCAGGCGGCGAACCAGGTGCCGGGAGGTGAGCTCGGTCACGGCAGCGTCGATCTCGGCGGTGCTGACGTTGTAGCGCCGCGCGAGCGCGGTATGCCTCGGCAGCCGCCAGCCCGGCTCGTGGTGCACGAGCGCGGCGGCTATCCGGTCGGCGAGCACGGCGATGGCCGGCCGTGGCGGCTCCGGCTGCCGCCGGCCGCCGGCCGGGCCGGAGCCACCGCCATGAACGGCCGCACCGCCCGGGACGGCGTCGCGCCCCTCGCGTTCCTGGTCGCCGCTAGCCGTCATCGGGGCCTGCGCGAATGCCGACCTGCTGCCCCCCTCCTGAACCGGTTCCTCGCTGGTTCCCGGCACGGTGGTCACTCCGCATGGCGCCGGGAGGTCGTTCCGGCAGTGCGAAAGTCGAAGGTCGCGATGACCAGGGGCAGGCCTGGCACGGCCCTGGGCACGGCGGACTTCAGCACCGCCCGCTGGCCGCAGTCAGCTCCGCACCGACCCGGATCAGCCTCGCTCGCCATGATGCCGCCTTGCCCCCCAGCGTCCTGATGAACCGGCCGCGTTCGCGCGGCCAGCACCAGTTCTAAGGGGCCAAGGTGATGAGCAGTTGAACAACAGGTGCTGAACAGGCGATGAAAAGATGGCAAGAAGAGAAACCCGGCCTGAAAGCCAGCCGGCCGTTCGGCGGGCTGAGCTGGGGTTCAGGGGCCTGCCGCGGGGCCGCCGGCCTCCGCGGAGCGTGCCACAGGCTGGGTGCGGCGGGGGATGCCCGGCCGGGTGCGGCCGGGCATCCCCCGCTTCCGGACTGGCCGACCCGCGGCGCTAGACGGCCACCTCCAGCTCGGTGACCTTGCCGGTGTCGGCGGACACCACCCGCTCGGCCCGGACGTTCCCGGGGGCGAGCACACGGAGTTTCCAGGACCCCGGGGCGGCGAAGAACCGGAACCCGCCGTCCTCGCCGAGCGGCACCTCGGCGACGAATTCGCCGTCGGAGTTGAGCAGGCGCGCGTAGCCGACCGGCACCGCGGAGCCGTTCCGCGTTACCTTGCCCTGCACCACGGCCTGGGATCCGGCGTCCGCGGCCGCGGTCGCCTGGGCCCCGCCGACCGGTGCCCCGCAACCGTCCGCACTCGCCGGGCCTGTGCTCACTTGCTGTCCCCTATCTCGATCGGCACCCCGACCAGGGAGCCGTACTCGGTCCATGAACCGTCATAGTTCTTCACGTTCGGCTGCCCGAGCAGCTCGTGCAACACGAACCAGGTGTGGGCGGAGCGCTCGCCGATCCGGCAGTAGGCGATGGTGTCCCGGCCGAAGTCCAGCCCCGCCTCATCGCCGTAGAGCGCGCGCAGCGCCTCATCGGACTTGAACGTGCCGTCTTCGTCCGCGGCCTTCGACCATGGGACGTTCTTGGCGGTCGGGATGTGCCCGCCGCGCTGGGCCTGCTCCTGAGGAAGGTGGGCGGGGGCGAGCAGCCGGCCGGCGAACTCGTCGGGCGAGCGGACATCGACCAGGTTCTTGTTGCCGATCGAGGCGACCACCTCGTCGCGGAACGCGCGGATCGCCTTGTCCTGCTCCTTCGCGTGGTAGCCCGTCTTCTCGCGGTGCGGTGCCTCGGTCACCAGCTCGCGGGACTCGAGTTCCCACTTCTTGCGGCCGCCGTCGAGCAGCTTGACGTTGTCGTGGCCGTACAGCTTGAAGTACCAGTACGCGTAGGCCGCGAACCAGTTGTTGTTGCCGCCGTACAGGATGACCGTGTCGTCGTTGGCGATGCCCCGCTCCGAGTCCTGCAGGTCGGCCTTCCAGTCGATCTTGACAGCGTTGCGGATGTGGCCCTTGTCGTAAGCGCTGGTGTCCTCGTCTACCTCGACGAGAACCACGCCAGGGTCACTGCCGTGCGCCTCGACCCAGTCGGCGTCCACGAGGACGTCGGATCGGCTCATATGGGAACCTCCTTGTCAGCTTCGGCCGGAACCAGTGCCTGGCGGCCCGGCCAGATACGTCGGATAAGCACATACATTTCGCAGCCCAGGCAGAGCCCGAAGACTCCGTTGAGGAACGCCGCCAGCAAGCCGGCCGAGGCGGCCGCCATCCCCAGAGGCGTGACACCCGCGGTGTAGCCAACGATCCCTATCAGGCTGATCACCAGGCCGGTGGCCTGGGCGAATCGAGGCGGTGCCTCTGGTTCCAGCTCTTGGGGCGGCCCGAGGCGCGGCCGCACCAGCCAGCGGTAGATCAGCCCGTAGGGGGCGTACCGCATGCCGAAGACGGTGGCCACCGCGAAGACCAGCGCCTGAGCGGCGAGCAGCCACGCGCTCCCGCTGATCAGGACCAGGGCGAAGACCACCATGGTGATCAGCGCTCCGAAACGCGGCCCTCGTGGATCGATATCCATCTGCGGTGTCCCTCCGGGATGCTGGCTGGGGTCGGTCTGTGACGCGGCGCCCGCCTGCGCACTCCCTCAGGGTCGGCGCGCGGCCCCGCAGGACCGTGACGCGACAGGCCGGTTCCTGCCGCGAGCAGCCTGACACAGCGCGGTCGCGACGCGGCAGAAGTCCACCGCCCGCCGCCTGGTCAGCATCGGCCGAAACCGCGCGGCCCGGATCTGGCCAGCGGCCGGCGTCCGGGCATGCGGTGATGTCCGGGCAGGCCCTGGTGTCCGGGAAGACGCTGATGTCCATGAAGACACAGTGCCGATGCTATGCGCGGCCGGGCCGGGTGTCATTCTCCCTCCCCTCTTTACCCTATCTGACCAGTAGGAATAAGACTAGACCACGTCAACCAGGGCGGCGATGACGTCGGCCTTGCGGGGCTGGCCGCTCGCCCGTTTCGCGATCCGGCCGTCCGGTCCGACGACCAGGACCGTGGGCGTCCTGCGGACATCCAGGCGGCGCACCAGGTCGAGGTGGGACTCGGCGTCGATCTCCACGTGCGCCACCCCTTCGGTCATCCCGGCGACCTCGGCCAGGATCTGCCTGGTGGCGCGGCACGGCGCGCAGAACGCGGTGGAGAACTGCACCAGCGTGGCCCGCTCGCCCAGCGGCAGCCCGAGATCGGTACCGGTGATCAGCGGCCCGGGTTCCGCGGCCGGCGCTCCTGCGGCCGGTGCCGCCCGCGCTGGCGCTGGCGCGACCGCCGTCGCCGGACCGCCCGGGGCCGCGGTGCTGCGCATCCGGCCGTTGGTCCGCTGCCAGGCGAGCCCGGTCACCACCGCGACGGCGAGCGCCGCGATGAGCGCGATCACTCCGGGGGCCATGCCGTGCTAAGCACGTGGGCGCACCGCCGCATTCCCGCGCGATGCCCGCGTTACCCCGGCTCCGCCGCAGTTGGGCCCGCGCCGCTCCTGGTCCCGGCTACTGGCCCGCGCCACTACTGGCTAACTTGAGTCCGCTTGAACCGTGACCAGCCGCC
>Ga0318551_10000413_pt1 | contig 12823 bp, 9 predicted proteins | sample GRESIP082b2f19_FD_203511 | JGI IMG/M metagenome (GOLD analysis project Ga0318551, IMG submission 203511) | Tropical soil microbial communities from Luquillo Experimental Forest, Puerto Rico - GRE.SIPMG.082b2f19 | ecosystem: Environmental > Terrestrial > Soil > Tropical forest > Bulk soil...
GGTCCAGTTCCACGCACAGCCGGACCAAGTCCTCCAGGGCGTCCACGTTCACGTCGCCGGTGACGATCGGGGCCATCGCGGCGTCGCAGGCGATGGCCTCGGCCGCCTCGCCGTCCAGCCAGGCGCCGCTGTCCCCGCCGCCTTCGGAGGCGGCCGCCCGGTGCCCGGCCCACCGGGCCCGGACCAGGGCGGTCCACTCCTGCTGCAGCGCCGAACTGCCGTCCAAGCGGAGCAGGTCGGCCAGGGAGATGTGCGCCCAGACCTTCACTGGCTGCCCGGCCCGCTCAGGGAGCAGCCCGGCCGCGGTCAGCCGGTGCATGGCCTCCTGGAGGGCGTCGTGGTACCGCTGCTCCCGGGTCCGGGTGTCGTCCGCGTCGGCCGGGGCGGACAGGGCGTCCAGGACCGCGGCGACGGCCTCGGCGCATTCCGGGGTCAGGTCCCCGGTCATGACGCCAGCGCCCTGGAACGTGGTTATCAGCCGCACGGCTCGGTCGTCGAACACCCCGTCCTCGTCCTCATCGGGGGACTCGGACCGGGATTGCTCGTAGATCTCCCCGAACAACTCGGCCAGGTCCTGCAGGCTCATCCCCCCAGGGCGGCGGCGACGAGCTTGTCGTCCGCGGCGTCCCGCTGATCTTCTGGCAGCCGACTGGTCCACTGGCACAAGATCCTGGCCACGGACTCGGGCAGATCCCCGGCGGCCATCGCCGCCTGCATCCGCGGATGCTCGTCCGCGCGCCGGACCCACGCGGTGTAGCCCACCGCCGCGCCCTTGGTTACCCCGGTCTTGTGGATGAGCCAGGCCCGCGGGCTGTAATCGGCGTCCGCGGAGTATCCCCGCCCGGCGGCGAACGCCGACAGGACCGAGGTCCGCGCCGCGATGCCGGTCGAGTTGGCCCGCTCCAGCACCCGCAGGCACCGGGCCTGCTCCTCGGCCGTCATGGCCGTGGCATCGGCCTCCGCGAGGTAGCCCAGCGCGACCGTCAGCATCTCCAGCGCCTGATCGGCACTGGCGGGCGGCACCACGCTGCTCATCGTGGCGCGTCACCTCCTCCCTGATGCTCGCGGACCGGCGGACGGACTCCTCTCCCCCGGGGTCATGCTCACCGGGCTCGACTGGTCATCGACTGGTTCGATCCTACCATCGGGCGAGGACAATTCCGGGATAGACATGGCTGTTAAACATCACTAATCGAAAAAGATAGCTATGAGCTAGACGGGTGTGGCGGGACGCCTGGGACTCGGGCTGGGCGATAGTGGTGAGGGGGCGTCGCGGGTCAGGTCGGCGGGTGGTCCACGAGTCCGGGTGACACGGCGGGACACCGCAACAAGGGCAGGCGGTCGGCGGCCGCGACGGCGATGACCAGGACGGCGGCGCACGCGGCCAGGGCCAGGGCGGGGATGGCGTGGGCGGCCAGCGCGAGCAGCCCCAGACCCGCGATCCCGGCCAGCCGCGGCCACGAGACGACGCGCCACACGACCAGCTTGAAGGCGGCGTGGCCGGCCAGGAACAGCGCCGGGCCGCCGAGGATCATCCAGGCGGCCGCGGTGCTGGCCGGCTGCCCGGGGTCGGCCAGCACCTTCTGATCGGCGGCCGCCGAGACGATGATGCCCGCCACCATCACCGGGTGGATGAGGTGGTACGCGGAACGGCCCAGCCGGCCCGGGTCATCCGAGCGGGCGATCATCTCCGCCGCCGCCACGGCGCTCTGGTCGAAGTACAGCCACCACAATGCGACCGAGCCGGCGAACGCGACCACGAAGGCGGCCACGCTGGACGCGGTGATCTCCTTCACCTCGGTCAGGGTCGCGCCGATGATGACGATCGACTCGCCCAGGGCGATCAGGATGAACGCCTGGCAGCGCTCGGCGAAGTGGCCGCCCTCGATGGTCCAGTCCGAGGTGCGGGACCGGCCGAGCCCGGGGGTGTAGAAGCCGACTACCCCGCCGAGCAGGTCGATGCCGACCGCGCCGAGCCACAGCAGGGCCCTGGCGTTGCCGTGGGCCAGCCCGCCGGCCACGGCCAACGCGCTGCTGGCCACGCACCAGGCCAGGATGCGCTGGAAATTGGCCTCCAGCGGGTGCCCGCGCAGCGCGATGACCATGAACAGGCTGCGGCCGATCTGCTGGATCGCGTAAGCCCCGCCGACCCACAGGCCCAGGTCTTCGAACGCCCGCGGCAGGGACGCCGACATGGCGAGGCTGATCAGCATCAGCACCACGAGCAGCAGGCGCACCGCCATCAGCTCCGGGTCAAGCCAGTTGGTGACCCAGGTGGTGTACGACCAGACCAGCCAGACCATCGCCAGCAGCAGCCCGGCCTGCAGCGCGCCACGCACGTCGGGGTGACCGAGCAGGTAGTGCGACAGCTGGGTGACCGCGAACACGTACACCAGGTCGAAGAACAGCTCGATGTTCGTGACCCGCTGCACGCCGGACCGGTCCCGGAGCAGCGACGGAACCGGGGACCGTGCTTCGGCCAGGTCGCTCATCCTGGATTCCTACCAGGCGTAATGCTCCGGCGCGGGCTGGTACCCGGGGAACAGGTCGTCGAGCCGCTTGAGCACGTCGTCGTCGAGCCGGACGGTGATCGCGTGCTGCGCATCGTCGAGCTGGTCCTCGGTGCGCGGCCCGATGATCGGACCGGTGACGCCCTCCTGGTGCAGCAGCCAGGCCAGCGCCACATGAGCCGGCTGCTCGCCGAGCTCGTCGCACAGGGCCTCGTAGGCCGCGATCTGCTCGCGGTGCCGCTGCAGGGTGTCGGCGGCCCGGCCCGCCAGGCGGCGCCGGCCCTCGCGCTCCTTCTTCAGCACGCCGCCGAGCAGCCCGCCCTCGAGCGGGGACCACGGGATGACGCCGACGCCGTACTCGATCGCCGCGGGCAGCACCTCGAGCTCGATCTCCCTGGTCAGCAGGTTGTAAATGGACTGCTCGCTGACCAGGCCGTAGAACCCTCGGGCGGCGGCGGTGTCGTTGGCCTGCACGATGTGCCAGCCCGCGAAGTTGGACGAGCCGACGTACAGGATCTTGCCCTGGGCGACGAGCACCTCCATCGCCTGCCAGATCTCGTCCCACGGGGTGTCCCGGTCGATGTGGTGCATCTGGTACAGGTCGATGTAGTCCGTGCGCAGCCGGCGCAGCGACGCGTCGCAGGAGCGCCGGATGTTCAGCGCGGACAGCTTGCCCTCATTGGGCCAGTCGCCCATCGCCCCGTACAGCTTGGTGGCGAGCACGGTGCGCTCCCGGCGCCCGCCGCCGGACGCGAACCAGTCGCCGATGATCTCCTCGGTCCAGCCGGGGTGCGCCTGCTCGTGCTGGGCCAGCTGACCGGGCGGGCTCTGCACGCCGCCGTAGCGGTTGGCGGTGTCGAAGAAGTTGATGCCGATCTCGTGCGCGTGATCCATGATCGCTTCCGCCTCGACGGCGGCGGTCAGCGGCCCGAAGTTCATGGTCCCGAGGCAGAGGCGGCTCACGGAAAGGCCGGAACGGCCCAGGTGGATGTAGTCCATGCTGATAACCCTTTCACGGTGCCGGGGTTTCACTCGTCCCCTGCCTGGCTAGCCCGGTGCCTGGCCACCCGCGGGCGCGGTGACGGACAGACCGGTCCGTTCGGGATCAATGGCCCTGGACCTTGTTACACTGAGGCCATGCAGCGGATCCTGGGTGTGAATCGGTGGCCGGCCGGTTAGGGCGGTCGCATCCAGCAGTCATGAAGGCCGTCCGGATGGACGGCCTTTTTGCGTGCTCCCATCCGGACCACAGGGAGGACGATAACGATGAGCACAGCCTCGGCCCAGCGGCGCACGGCCGAACTCGAGCAGCTGATCGAGCGGGACGCGGTGATGTTCCGCATCCTGACCGGCGACCGGCCGACCGGGCGGCTGCACCTGGGACATTACTTCGGCACGCTGCGGAACCGGGTCAGGCTGCAGGACCTCGGCGCCGAGGTCTTCGTGCTGATCGCCGACTACCAGGTGCTGACCGACCGGGACCTGGCCGAGCACCTGGACGAGTACGTGACCGGGATGCTGCTCGACTACCTGGCCATCGGGCTCGACCCGGCCCGCACGGTGATCTTCGCGCACAGCGCGGTGCCCGCGCTCAACCAGTTGCTGCTGCCGTTCCTCAGCCTGGTCTCGGTGCCCGAACTGAACCGCAACCCGACGGTCAAGGATGAGATCGCGCACTCCCGGCAGGCGTCGGTCAGCGGCCTGATGCTCACCTACCCGGTGCACCAGGCGGCGGACATCCTGTTCTGCAAGGCGAACCTGGTGCCGGTGGGCCAGGATCAGCTGCCCCACCTGGAGATCGCCCGGCTGATCGCGCGCCGGTTCAACGAGCGGTTCGGCCGGCCGGTGTTCCCGGTGCCCGACGCGCTGCTGTCGGCCGCGCCGCTGCTGCTCGGCACCGACGGCACCAAGATGAGCAAGAGCCGGGGCAACACCATCCCGCTGTCGGCCACCGCGGACGAGACCGCCCGGCTCATCCGGGGCGCGAAGACCGATTCCGAGCGCTCCATCAGCTACGACCCGGAGCGGCGGCCCGCCGTCTCCAGCCTGGTCCTGATGGCCGCGCTGTGCCTGGGCCGCGACCCGCGGGAGGTGGCGGACGGCATCGGCGACGGCGGGGCCGCGGCGCTGAAGACCGTGCTGACCACCGCGGTCAACGACCTGCTCGCCCCGATCAGGGCGCGCCGCGCCGAGCACGCGCGGGACCTCGGCTACGTGCGCCAGGTGCTGCGGGACGGTAACGAGCGGGCCAATGAGATCGCGGCGGCCACCCTGGCCGAGGTGCGGGCGGCCATGGGCATGCGCTACTGAACCCGCACCTCCGCGGGGGTGTCGAGAACGCGGCCGGGGCCGACGGCACGCTCCGGCCCGCACAGCAGGAACGAGCCCTGCAGCGGTAGCTGGTCCGAGGCCCCGCCGACCGCGACCCGGATCTCACCCGGTTCCACCACCCGGGTCCCTGGGGCCCGGCCGGTGAACGCGGTGCGGTCGGCGTGCAGCCGGAAGGTGACCCGGCGCGCCTGGCCGGGCTCCAGCGGCACCCGGGCGAAGCCGGCCAGCCAGCGGGCCGGGCGGACCACCTGGGCCACCGGGTCGCTCAGGTACAGCTGGACGACCTCGGCGCCGGCCCGGGCTCCGGTGTTGCGCACCGTGCAGGAGATCAGCGCGGTGCCGTCGGTGCCGATCTCCCGCTGGTCGATGACCAGGTCGGAGTACGCGAAGCTGGTATAGGACAGGCCGTGGCCGAACGCGAACAGCGGCGTCGGGTCCACCGAACTGCCCGGGTGCCGCGCGGCCAGCCGCGGGCGCAGGTACGAGGACGGCTGCGCCCCGGGCGACGCGGGCATCTCGACCGGCAGCCGGCCGCTGGGCACCAGCCGCCCGGACAGCACCCCGGCGATCGCGCCGCCGCCTTCCTCGCCGGGGAAGAACGCCTGCACCATCCCGGCCAGTTCCCCGGCCACCGGGCCGATCGCGTACGGCCGCCCGGTGACCAGCACCAGCACCACCGGGGTGCCGGCGGCGACCAGGATCCGCAGCAGGTCTTCCTGCACGCCGGGCAGGCGCAGGTCGGCCACGTCACAGCCCTCGCCCGAGGTGCCGCGGCCGAACAGGCCCGCCTCGTCCCCGAGCACGGCGACGACGACGTCGGCCTCCCGCGCGTGCGCGGCGGCGTGCGCGAACCCGGAGCGGTCCTGGTCACGGACGGCGCAGCCGGGGGTGTAGTCGATCTCCGCGGCAGGGAGTTCGGCCCGCAGCGCGGCGAGGATGGTGGCGGACGGGGGCCCCTCGGCCGCCGCGGGGTACCGTCCGCCGAGGTGACGGGGCATGCTGTAGCACCCGTAGCAGGCCAGCGGGTCATCGGCCAGCGGCCCGGTCACGGCGATCCTGGCGTGCGGGCGCAGCGGCAACGCGGCGTTCCGGTTGGCCAGCAGCACCACGGATTCCTCGGCTAGCCGCCGCGCCAGCGCGCGGTGGCCGGGCGGGTCGAGGTCGAGGATCCCGTCCGCGGCGGTCACCGGATCCGCGCGGTCCACCGGGGCCACCGGGTTCAGGCCGGGCCAGGCGGGATCGAGCAGGCCGAGGTCGCACTTCTGGCGCAGCACCCGGGCCGCGGCGCGGTCCACGAACTCCTCAGGCACCAGGCCGTCCCGCACCGCGCCGGCCAGCGCGGGGCCGTAGCAGGCGACGCTGGGCAGTTCGACGTCCAGGCCCGCCGTCAGGGCCAGCGCGGCGGCCTGCCCGGGCGTCGCGGCTACCGCGTGCTGGGTCTGCAGGAACGCGATCGCGTAGTAGTCCGAGACGACCAGGCCGTCGAATCCCAGCTCGTCCCGCAGCAACCCGGTCAGCAGCTCGCGGTCGCCCGAGACCGGGACCCCGTCGATGTCGGTGTAGGACGGCATGACCGACCGTGCGCCGCCGCGGAGCGCCATCTCGAACGGCACCAGGAGCACGTCGGCGAACTCGCGGCGGCCGACGGCCACCGGGGCCATGTTGCGCCCGGCCCGGGAGGCCGAGTACCCGGCGAAGTGCTTCAGCGTGGCCTGGATGCCGGCCGACTGCAGGCCGCGGACGTACGCCGTCCCGACCGAGCCGACCAGGTAGGGGTCCTCGCCGATGGTTTCCTCGGTCCGCCCCCAGCGTGGATCCCTGGTCACGTCGAGCACCGGCGAAAGCCCCTGGTGGATGCCGACCGCCCGCATGCTCGCGCCGATGGCCGCGGCCATCTCGCCGACCAGCCCCGGGTCGAAGGACGCGCCCCAGGCCAGCGGCGTCGGGAAGATGGTGGCCGTCCAGGCGGCGAAGCCGGTCAGGCACTCCTCGTGCGCCACCGCCGGGATGCCGAACCTGCTCGCCGCGACGACCTGGGCCTGCAGGTCGCGCAGCGTGCGGAGGGCGTCCGCGGGCGGCGCCGGCCGGGTGCCGAACACCCGGGTGAGCTGCCCCAGGCCGTCCCGGACGAGCTCGGCGAACGGCGCCTCCGGGGCATGGAAGTCACCCTGCATCGGGGCCACGTTGCTGTCGCGCGGCTGGTCGCCGGGCCAGACGCTGGTCAGCTGCGCGACCTTCTCCTCCAGCGTCATGCGGCCGAGGAGGTCCGCGACCCGTTCGGCCGCCGGGCGCGACGGATCGCGCCAGGCCCCAGTGCCAGCCCCAGTGCCAGCCCCGGTGCCGGCCGCTACCTCAGCCGTCGTGTCAGCCTGACCCACCATGGGCCGGCTCATCGGGCCGGCCCGGTGGACTCCCGCGTGATCAGCTCGGTCGAGAGCTCCATCCGCCTGCTGTGCAGTGGCCGGTTCTCGATGAGCTCGCCGAGCATCTGCGCGGCCGCGCGGCCCATCTCGGCCAGCGGCTGGCGCACGGTGGTCAGCGGCGGCGAGACCCACCGGGCGACCGGCAGGTCGTCGAATCCGACCACGCTCAGGTCCTGGGGGATCCGCAGCCCGCGCTGCCGCGCCGCCTCGTAGACGCCCAGCGCCTGCTGGTCGTTGCACGAGAAGATCGCGGTCGGCCGCTTGTCCAGGTCGAGCAGCTCGCCGCCGCAGCGGAAGCCGCCCTCGTGCTCGAAGTCGCCGTGCCGCACCAGCGCCCGGTCGAAGGGGATGCCGACCCGCTCGAGCGCCGAGCGGTATCCGTCGATCCTGGCCCGGCTGCACAGGTAGTCCTCCGGCCCGCCGATGGCGGCGATCCGGCGGTGCCCGAGGCCGAGCAGGTGCTCGGTGGCGGCCAGACCGCCGGCCCAGTTGGTGGCGCCCACGCTGGCCAGGTCGGGCGGCGGCGGGTTGGCCGGATCGACCACGACCAGCGGGATCCCCGCGCTGCGCAGCTGCTCCAGCTGGGCCTCGGTGGTCTCGGAGATCACTACGATCACGCCGTCGGTGTCGTGGCTGGCCAGCGCGCTGGTCCAGCTGGCCGGCCGGGCGTTGCCGTGCCTCACCGCCGAGACGGCGACGCCGGTCTCGTGGCTCGCGCCCCACTCCTCGACGCCACGCAGGATCTCCACGGCCCACGGGCTGTCCAGTCCGGTGAACACCAGGTCGATCAGCCCGGAACGGCGCTGCCTGCCCGTTCCGGTCCGGGTGTACTGGTACTCGTCAAGCAGGCGCTCAACCCGGGCCCTGGTGTCGGCCGCGACGTCGGGGCGGCCGTTGACCACTTTCGACACGGTGGGCAGCGACACGCCGGCCTCGGCCGCGATGACCGCGAGCGTGGTCCGGCCCGTGTTCCGGTTCGGGGACGCGCCATCCCTGCTGATACGCGGCACAGTAGGCACGGTAGCCGCCCCGTCGGGCGCCTGCTCGCTGCTGGACGGCACTCGCACTCTCTCCCGACCCTTCTCTCGAAATAGTTTCGATAACGACATCGTAAATCATACAGATGCATTCGTCACCTGGAAGCGTAGGAGCGGTATAACTAGGATCAAGCATGGCTCGATGTGTTTCGCAACTTATCGGAAACAAGGGGTTGACCGGCCTTTGAGCGCTCCTTAGGATGAGGCACGTTCGAAATATTTCTGAATATTTCATAGTCCTGCGGCGCCAGGAGGAGATCCCATGTCGAGCATGCGTAGATCAGGCGACCGGGCGGGCGGCCGAAGATGGCTGACGCTCGCGGGAGCGGCGGGGATGACGGTGGCGCTCGCGGCGTGCGGTTCGGCCGCGGGCAGCGGCAAGGCCGCGTCATCGAGCGCGAAGGCCGGCGGGACCAACCTGACCATGTGGCTCGTCACCACCGGCCCGAGCCCCGCCAACACGGTGATCAACCAGTCGGTCGCCGCCTTCGAGAAGAACCACCCCGGTGACACAATCATGATCAACTACATCGAGAACCAGTCCTACAAGCAGAAGATCCAGCTCGCAATGGGCGCCGGCAACGCGCCGACCATCTTCTGGACCTGGGGCGGCGGCCCGCTCAAGCAGTTCATCGACGCCGGCGACGTGGCCTCGCTCGGCAACCCCAGCTACGCCTCGAACTTCCTGCCCTCCTCGCTCGGCGCGGTGACGTTCGACGGCAAGCTCTACGGTGTGCCGATCCAGGGCACGCAGCCGGTCTACTTCTTCTACAACAAGACCATCTTCGACAAGCTCCACCTCACGTTCCCCACCACGTTCTCGGGCCTGCTCTCGACCGTGGCCACGCTGAAGAGCCACGGGTACGCCCCCATCTCGCTGGCCAACGGCGACCAGTGGCCCGGCCTGATGTACCTGGAGTACCTGACCGACCGGATCGGCGGACCCGGCGTCTTCCAGGCGATCGAGCTCGGCAAGCCCAACGCCTGGTCCAACCCGGCGGTCATCAAGGCGCTCGGCGACATCCAGCAGCTGGCCAAGGCCGGGGCGTTCCAGAACGGATACGACTCGCTGAAGTACAGCGGAGGCGGCTCGGACGCGCTGGTGTACAGCGGCAAGGCGGCCATGCAGCTGATGGGCGACTGGGACGTCTCGCAGATGCTCGGCCTGAACAAGGAGTTCGTGACCGGCGGGAACCTCGGGCTGGCCCCGTTCCCCGCGGTCGAGGGCGGCAACGGCGACCCGGCCGACCTGGCCGGCAACACGGCCAGCTACGTGGCCATCTCCAGCAAGGCCAGCGCGGCGCAGAAGGCCGTCGCCGAGAGCTTCTTCTCCGAGGTGCTGGCCTCCCCCACCTACGCCAAGGCCACCGTCGGCGCCGGCGAGGTGCCGGTCATCAAGGGCGCCACCGGCTTGTTCGCGGGGCAGCAGCTGGCCTCCTACGACCAGACCATCTACAGCTCGGTCGAGCAGGCGCCGAGCTTCCAGTATTCCTGGGACCAGGCGGTGGCGCCGCAGCAGGCGACGCCCATGCTGGCCAACCTGGCCCAGGTGTTCGAGCTGACGATGCCGCCGGAGAAGTTCGCGGCCACGATGGACAGCCAGCCTTCAGGTGCCTAGCCGGGCTACGGGGCAGGCCGGCCGGGGCCGCGGTCTCGCGGACCTGGCCGGCCTGGCACCTGCCATGGCACTGTTCGGCGTGTTCATCGTGGTGCCGATGCTGGGTGCCATCGCGCTCAGCCTGTTCCGCTGGAACGGGCTCGGCACGCCGCACTGGGCGGGCGCGCAGAACTGGATCCAGTTCGCGCGCGACCCGCTGGCTCGCCAGGCGCTGACCGTCACGGCCAAGGTGGTGGTGCTCAGCTGGGTGCTGCAGACGCCGATCTCGATCGCGCTCGGCCTGTTCACCGCGGGCCGGCCGCGGTACCGGTCGGTGTACGCGGCGCTGTACGTACTGCCGCTGCTGCTGTCCACCGCGGGCATCGCGCTGATGTGGGAAGCCCTGCTCGACCCGAACTTCGGGGGCCTGACCGCCCTGTCCAGGTCGCTGAACCTGGGCTTCCTGCGGCAGAACTGGCTCGGTAACCCGTCGATCACGCTGTACGTGGTGATCGGGCTGATCGCCTGGCAGTTCATCCCGTTCCACACGCTGCTTTACGCGATGGGCCGCCGTCAGATCCCCGACGTGCTGTACGAGGCGGCGCGGCTGGACGGGGCCAGCCCGGCCCAGATGTTCTGGCGGGTGACACTCCCGCAGCTGCGCTACACGATCGTCACGTCGAGCACGCTGATCATCGTCGGGTCGCTGACCTACTTCGACATCGTCTACATCATGACGAACGGCGGCCCCGGCTACACCACGCGCGTGCTGTCGCTCGACATGTACCAGGTGGCGTTCCAGCAGAACGAGTACGGCTACGCGAGCGTGCTGGCCGTGGTGCTCGGCGTGGTGGGGGTCGGCATCGCGCTCGGGCTGGTCAGGTTCAGCGGGTTCGGCTCGATGTCCAGCCAGCAGGAGGGAGCAGCTTGAGTCAGACGGCCACTCGGTCTGTCCGCGCTCAGTCGCCGACCCGGAGCACTCCCGCGCCCTCCCGGCGCCGCCGCCGGGTCAGCGTGGGCCAGGTCGTGACGTTCCTGCTGGCCACGGTGTGGCTGGTCATCGTCATCGCGCCGATCTACTACATGGTGCTGGCCAGTTTCCGCAGCCAGGGCACCTACCTGACCGGCAACCCGTGGCTGCCGCAGGGCGGGCTGACGGTGTCCGAGTACGGTACGGTGTTCGGCGCCGGGCTGGGCCGGTACCTGGTCAACAGCGTGATCCTCACCGCGGCCTGCATCGTGCTCACGCTGACGATCTGCCTGGGCGCGGCGTACCGCATCGTGCGCCGCTCGACGCGGGCCTCGGCCGTGTCGTTCAGCATCCTGCTGCTCGGCCTGGCCATCCCGATCCAGGCCATCATCGTGCCGCTCTACCTGCTCGTCTACAAGGCGCACCTGTACGACACGCTGTTCGCGCTGATGCTCGCCATGAGCGCGGCCGCCGTTCCGGTGTCGGTGCTGGTCATGGTGAACTTCGTCCGGGACATCCCGCACGAGCTGATCGGCGCGATGCTGGTTGACGGCGGCACCGAGTGGACGGTCTTCCGCCGGCTGATCGTGCCGCTGTCCAAGCCGGTGCTGGCCACGCTGGCTATCTACAACGGACTGAACGTGTGGAACAACTTCATCCTGCCTCTCGTCCTTACCCAGAGCAACAGCGTGGCCGTGCTGCCGCTGGGCCTGACCAAGCTCGAGGGCCAGTACGCCATCAACGTGCCGGCCGTGATGGCGGCCGTGCTGCTGTCCGTCCTGCCCCTGGTGGTGCTGTTCGTCGTGATGCGCAAGCAGGTCATGCGCAGCCTGGGGTCCGTGATCATGCGCTGAGCCGAACGGCCTGGCTATCAGCCCCGGCTCCGCTTCGGAGCGGTCATACGCCATTGGCATACGGCGTGGATGTCCCCTTCATGCTGTTCCAGCGACATGGCTGGGACATCCTGCCTTATCCGCCGGTAATCGTGGATCGCGTTCGTGGCAAGGTGGGTCCGTGGCGGGTGCGGACCTTGTGACGTCCTTGCGTCGGACAGGCGTGAACCGCGGCGATCTCGTCGCGCTGGTCATCTCGCCCGCGCTCGAGTTCGGGCTGGCCGCCGGGGACAGCTCGTGGGCGGCGGTTCCTGGCGTCGCGGCCGAGGTCGGGCGGGCGGACGAGGAACTGCGACCCCGGTGGGTGCTCTGGTCGGGCCAGACGGCGGCGCGGCTGGCCGCCGCCGGGGTGCGGCTGGCCACCTGCTGGGATATCGCCGCGGCGCACCGGCTGCTGTTCGGCGGCTGGCGGGCCGACCCGGGCCTGGCCTGGGCCCGGCTGCACGGCCTGGCCACCGATACCATGCCAGCCGGCGGGCCGCTCGACCTGTTCGGCTCGGACCTGTTCGGCGGGGACGAGGGCGACGCCAGCGACCCGGTGGCGCCAGACGGGCACCTGCGCCCGGAGTGGCTCAGCGGCGGCTGGTCGGACAGTCCGCAGCGGGTGGCGCGGTGGGCGGCCCTGGCCCTGGACGCCGCCGGGCAGCAGAAGGCGGCGCTGGCCGCGCTGGACGGCCGGCCGATGGCCCTCCCGACGGCCCGCTCCGAGTCCACCGCCGAACTACTCTGCGCGGAGCTGTCCGCGGACGGGCTGCCGATGGACCGGGCGGTCGCGGAGCAGATCCTGGCCTCGCTCGTCGGCCCCAGGCCGACGTGCGAGGCCGACGCGGCGGCGCAGCGGGCCGCCCGCGACGCGGAAGTCCTGCGGCTCGCGCCCGCGGGCGTCACCGCCGACCTGCGCAGCCCGGCCCAGGTGAAGTCGTTGCTGGCCCGGGGGGGCGTGGACGTGCCGGACACCCGGGCGGGGCGGCTGCGGGAGATGCGGGACGCGCATCCGCTGATCGGGGCGCTGCTCGACTGGCGGAAGGCGGAGCGGATCGCCACCACCTACGGCTACGCCTG
>Ga0318551_10000421_pt1 | contig 12772 bp, 14 predicted proteins | sample GRESIP082b2f19_FD_203511 | JGI IMG/M metagenome (GOLD analysis project Ga0318551, IMG submission 203511) | Tropical soil microbial communities from Luquillo Experimental Forest, Puerto Rico - GRE.SIPMG.082b2f19 | ecosystem: Environmental > Terrestrial > Soil > Tropical forest > Bulk soil...
TCCCAGCCGTAGCCGAACGGGTCGGAGGCGAGCGGCACCACGTATTGCCCCTGGGTAAGCAGGTAGGCAAGGTAATGCGCCAGATGATATGCAACGGCGATCGGTACCAAGGTCAGGGCGAAGCCACGGGCTATGTCGCGTGGCGAGCGGTGCCCGGCGACCATGCTCATGATCGCGCTCACCGCGAGATAGGCGGCGAGGAACACCACCCAAAACGCTACGAGGCTGACGGTCCTGACAACAATGGAAGCGAGTTCCCCGAGGCCCGGCATCAGGCGGACCAGCTGCTGCTCGGCCTGAGCCCATTCGGGCGTCGTCAGCAGGCCGTCATAGAGAACGCTCGACAGCACGAGCAGGACGAAGGCGGCCATTGAGGCGGATGCGGGGGTGTTTGCCAGCAACCCCGCCGCGAATGGCCGCAAAGCCAATCCGCCCATGCCCGACCGCCTGTCGCTCGAGGCTTCGGTCGGCGCGAGCCGGGCAAAAAGGCTGAAGAAAACTGCGAAAACCTCGCCGCGCTCGGTCCACGCCTCGCTCCCGAAAAAGGCCATGCCGGCCCAGGTCAGCAGTGAATAGCCGAGCGTCAGCCATGCGATATTCGCCGGTTTCGCAGGGCTCGGAAACACGAGCTCAGTCCAGCTAACCACAAGCAGCAGTCCGACGGCCGGCCACACGCCGAGAGCCTCGGGATAGGGCAGGCGTAAGGACAGGCCGGCGCGGCCGCTCAGGGCTCGATAAGCACGGTCGGCGCAGTCAAACAGGCTCTGCCACGGGCTGATGACCGCCCAGATGTTGCCGACGAACGCTGAAAAAATCGCGAGCCCGACCCACCAGATGATCCACACCAGTGTCGGTGCGATATTGCGATAGGGATCCTGGCTTCCGCAAAATCCAGCGGTCACCGTCAAGATGAATACGCCGGCCGCGATGAGCTTGAGCACGGATAGAAGAACCGGATGGCCGAGCCAATGCGCCGGGAGATCGATCCGCGGATAGCCGAGGGCACCGGGAGTATGACGAGCAAAGAGCCCGACGACGACGAAAGATAGGATGACGGCGGCGGCCGTGCCGAACAGATAGAGAGAAAGTGGCAACGGCAGATCATAGCGCTGACCGAAACCGTGCGCGCCGGCCGTGACCGCGGGCACGCAAAGCCCGCCAAGAGCGGAGCCGAATGCAAGCAGCCGGCGGTTCCTGATACGAATCAACCAGCTGGCATCGGGCCTGTGATCACCGAGATTGCTTCGCCTCGCTCGCAATGACAGCGTGTATCGGATCAACAGCTTCATCCACAGCGGGTCGGCCGAGCGGCCGGTATCCAACTCGCAAGGACATCCCAAATAGCCGTCATTGCGAAGAGCGCAGCGACGAAGCCATCTCGCCGCGAGCGTCAATAGGGGGAGTCATCGTTTGGCTCTGACACTAGCGCGGATAGACCTCAACGATGGCCAATGGTAGATCCTCGTGCGCATGCCCGCCGGCACCTGTTCCTTGTTCGTGGAGGTGGATTGGAAACCGTCCCGTAGCGTAGGCCGTAAAAACGAGTTCGCTGACGGCGCCTGGTGCCACGCGCTTTTCGATGTCATAACCGTGAAGATGCAGAACGAGCGGTCGGTCGCTCGTCCATCGTAATTTTACGACATCGCCTTCTGTGACGCGGATGGGCCGCATTGCCTCGGGGACGCGGCCGCCCTCGATCTTGATGTCAAAGGTCAGTTCCGCCGCGGCGATACCGGCGCTGCCGGCAATGACGAGCGCTAGCGCCAGCGCCATTTTGCCGGATCGAAAGGCAACCCCGCATTTGCGTCGCGTTTTATCGACTGGAATTCGCTTGAACATCAGCGATGCGATTGAGCACCCAGGTGGAATCGTAGGGTGCGGGCAACAGAGCCGGATCGCTGATCGCGGCCCACACCAAGCGGCCGAACTCGTCTGTAAAGCCGGCGATCGGGTTCCAGGCCGCGTCGGGCTGCGCATCGATCCCCAACGTCAGCCAGCCGTTCCACGGAAAGTCCTTGAGCTTCACGGTGCGAATGAACGTCGGCGAATTGAAACCCTGGATCGAATCGAAACCGATGTTCTCGATGCCGTCGGTGAATTCGGCGCTGAAGTATTGGCGCTGGAGGGTGTAGCCGGCGATGCGCTTGCGGCACCCACCCGCCAGTGTCGCGACCAGCTCGCGCTCGAGATTAAGGCGCTCAACCGTATCGCGGTAATCCCCGGTCTCCAAGCGCTGCGCCAGCGCCTCCGCGCGATGCCCGGCTTCGGAAGCGCCGAGCGCATCGGCCAGAATGCGCTCGGCGTGAAACCACCCGCTCTTGATCCAGGGCGGACCAAGCCACCCATTGACTGGCGTCGTCGAGGCGGATACCAACCCCGCCGCATCGACCTCCTCGACCGCGGCATCCCAATCCAATCCCTTCGCGCGCCATTCCGGGCGAACGAGGCTGGCCGTCATACCGTCCGCCCTGACCTGCAGCTTGTGCGAAGGTGAGGCGGCCGGCGTTCCGAGCAGCCGCGTCTTTTCGGCTTCCGCTTGATCGACGTGGTAGAGATAATCCCCGTGCAGGGGGGTAACCGGATAGGGATGGAACACGAATCCGCCTTTGCCTGCCATCTCCCGAAGGATCGCGTCGACGGCTGAGCATGCGGACCGCTCGTCCTCGACTATATGTTCAGGGTTGAGGCGGACGATCACGAAGCTGCCGAGCGACTCGACGGCGCGCACTGAAGAAGGCACGGCGTCCGGAAAGAGCGGTCTGCGACTCACATAGGCGTGAAGCTTGGCGTCACCGAGCAGATCCGCCGCGCGCTGAGGCGGCATCGTCTCGATCGCGATCTCGTGCGGGTAATAGGACGGGTAAACCGGCAGCTCGTGACCCCCCTGCGCGACGCTCAGCGTTGCGAGCAACGCCGCGCAGACCAAAAGCATCCTCAGCGGTTTGACCTTGATGGGTGACATCAAATCCTCGGGCGCGCCGATCACCCTCGCAGCGAGCGCATGACCGCCTCGTCGGCAAGCGCCTGTTGCGGAGTGCCGCTGAAGAGGATTTCGCCGCGATCGACGATGTACAGCCGGTCGGCAATCGCAGCGGCGCTGACAAGGTTGGATTCGGCAATCAATAGCGAGATACCCATCGCCTTGATCGTCAACACCGCCTCGCGGAACCGCTTCACGACGGCAGGGGCCAAGCCCTCGAAAGCCTCGTCGAGGATTAAGAGATAGGGGCCGAGCGCCATCGCCCTGGCGATCGCCACCATTTTCTTCTGGCCGCCGCTCAAGTTCAGCCCTTGCCGGCTGAGGAGCGCGCGAACCTCAGGAAATACTCTGAAGGCTCCTTCTTCTGTGTCGTCGCCGTCCGTATTCCCGCGCCCGGTCTTGGCCGAGAGCCAACGGCTGATCATCAGGTTCTCGGCGACCGTGAGCTCAGGGAAGATGCCTGAGTTCTCCGGCGCATAGCCGATGCCGCGTTTCGCGCGCCGATGCGGCGGCAAGGACGTAATCTCTTGCTGGCGGAAGCGGATCTGGCCGGAACGAACCGGGAGTAGGCCCGTGATGCTCTCGATGATCGTCGTGCGCCCGGCCCCGTTGCGCCCCACGAGAGCCACAACCTCGTCGCTATCGACGTCGATCGACACGTCGCGTAGGATGTGGGCGGGGCCTCGATAGGTATTGATGTTGCGTACCTCGAGCAGCATCGTCGAGCCGATCTCAGGCTGTCAGCGGCGCACCGAGCAGAATATTAGCAACGTCTTTATTGGCGCGAATCTCATCGGGTGTGCCGTCGGCGAGGAACGATCCCTCGTGCATCATCACGATACGGTCGGAATAGCGGAAGACGACGTCCATGTCGTGTTCAATCACCACGGCGGTGACAATTCCTCCCCGGACCACCGACGACACAGTATCCATGATCTGCGCCTTTTCATGAGTGCTCACGCCGCTGGTCGGCTCGTCGAGGAGCAACAACCTGGGACGCAAAGCATAGGCGACGGCAACGTCGAGGAGCTTGCGCTCACCTTGCGCCAGACTTCCGGCCGGAGCCGCGGCTTTGCTCGCCAGCCCGAACTGACCCAACACATCGAGCGTCTCGCGACGTACATCGCGGTCGTGGTCGGCCAATCTCGCCATCTTTACCGCCTTGCCGTCGCGGGAAAACACCGAGAGCGCCACATTGTCGAAGGCCGACAGACCGTCGAACAGGTTGACGATCTGGAAACTGCGGGCAATTCCCGCCGCGATCCGCTCGGCGACTGTGGTGAACGTGATATCGCGATCTTCGAGCAGGATCTGGCCGCTGTCCGGCTGCAGATGCGCGCTGATCAGATTGACCAGCGTCGTCTTGCCCGCTCCGTTCGAGCCGACCAGTGACAGGAATTCGCCCTTGTTTATAACGAAATCGAGACCGTTACAGGCGCGCGTTTGCCCGAACTGCTTCCGCAAGTCGACTGTCCTCAGCAAATTCATGTCACGGCATTCCGCCTGCCGAACCACTGTCCAGCTCGCGATATTGCGCCGACGATGCCGGTCGGCAATACCAGCACCAACGTGACGAGTACGACGCCCAGCAGCAGCTGCCAATACTCGGTGGTGGCCACTGCATAGGTCTTCAAATAGGTAAAGGCGATGCCGCCAACGATTGGCCCGGTGAAGTTGCGAAACCCGCCGAGCAGTGCGGTGAATACGATTTCACCGGAGAACGTCCAGTAAAGCACCTCCGGGGTCGTCAATCCGTTGAGCGGAACCCAAAGAATGCCCGCGACCCCGGTGAAGGTGCCCGAGACGAGAAAGGCGATCCAGCGGAAGCGTCGGATCCGCAGACCGATAAAACGCGCTCGCACCTCGTTGTCACGAATAGCTTGCAGTGCCTTGCCGAACGGCGAATGCACGATAACCCACATCAAAACAACGCAGACAACAAAAATCCCCAGCACGTAATAATAATATGATCTTACAAAGAGCTGGAACCCATGGGAGCCCGAGAAGTTCAGCAGTCCCAGGAACAAGGTTGGCCGGGGGACGCGCAGCCCGTCGCTGCCGCCGGTTACCCAGTAAAGTTTGAGCGCTAAGCTGTAGAGCACCTGAGAGATTGCCAGCGTCAGGATGCCAAAGAAAATCCGCGTGTGACGAACGCAAATATAGCCGAAAATTGCTGATGTAATCGCGACGACTGGAATCCCGATCAACAGGTATTCCTCCATCGACCGCAGCCCAAGATGTGCCACCACTAAGGCAACCGTGTAGGCACCGACACCGAAATAAGCGGAATGCCCGAACGACAACAGGCCGGTGTAGCCGAGCAGAAGGTTGAACCCGAGGGCGGCGATGGCGGCGATTAGTCCATAGGTAAGAAGCTGCACCTGGTAGAGAGCAGTGAAGCTCGGAATGACCGCCAGCGCGAGCAGGATCGCCACCGCGGCGAGGGCCACTCTCGGCAGCGCGCGCTCACGAGGCGCTTGGTCGGTGATCGTGGTCACGCGGTTCCGAACAGGCCGGTCGGCCGCACCAGCAGCACGCCCGCGGCGATCAAGTACAGCACCGCTAGTTCGAGTTCGGGAAAGAACTGGATCCCCGCGGTGCGTACGAACGCGACGACCACGGCGCCGACCAGAGCGCCCTTGAGGCTGCCGAGACCGCCGATTACGACGACAACAAAGGCAATAACCAGGGCGTCGACACCCATGCCGAGCACGGCCGCCTGGGTCGGGACCACGATAGCGCCGCCGAGGCCGGCCATAAAGCATCCGATGCCGAAGGCCACCACATAGACCAGCTCGACGTTGAGACCGAGCGCCGAAGCCATCCGACGATCCTGCGAGGTTGCGCGCAGCATCACGCCGAATCGCGTGTGATAGATCACCCCCCACAGGATGATAGCCGCGACAGCTCCGATGACGATCACCACGATGTTGTAGGCGGGGTAAAACAGCCCGCCGATGTGCAGAATTGGCAATGCATCAATCAATGTATCGGCCGATAGTGGCGTTCCGCCCCAGACGAGGCGGATCAGATCCTCGAAGATCTGCAACAGGCCAAAAGTGACGAGCAGCTGATATTCCTCGGCCCGGCGGTAGAACGGCCGCAGCAGCAACGGTTCGATTACGATCCCGATCAGGGCGACGCTGAGAGCGCCGACCGGCAGTGCGAGGAACAGCAAGCCGAGCGGCACATGGCGGGCGATCGCGGCCCCGATCAGCCAGGCCGTGACATAGGCGCCGACGGCGTAAAGGCTGCCATGCGCGAGATTGACGATCCGCATCACCCCAAAGATCAGGCTCAGACCGGCGGCGATCAGAAACAGCACCGAGGCATAGAGCAGCGAATTCAGGATCTGAATGGCGAAGATCGCCACGATTTTCCTCTCCGAACATCCGGGCGCTCGTGTCGTGGACCGGCCCAAGCGCCAGAGTTTGGCTGCGGCTCGGTATCAGCGAGCGGCCAAACCACGCCGGCCGCTCGCTTAAGGATCGCCGCAACACAATTTTCGGGCGACTGCGGCCTATATTAAATCCCGGGCGCCGGTTTCGCGGACCTGGGAGTTGCTAGCCTGCGCCGCTGCCGTGAAGCTCACGCGGAAACCTTCGGCCACGTAGTCTTGATCCAGTTTGCCGCCGCAGTCGACTCGTTATGGGTCGTGCCCGGCTTCGGCCAGCCGAGCGGCGCCGTAATGTTGCGGATCGGGATCGTGATGATCCGGTCGGGATCCCAGGCGGCAAATTCATATTGCGGCAGGTTCTTGCTGAAGCCCGTCACCGCGTCCTTATAGGCCTGGTGATCGGGCCGCATGTACAGATAGCCCGACGGGGTGTCCATGCCGAGGCCTTCGAGCTGACTGATGATGGCCTCGTCCTCCGGCCACCCGCCAGTCAGCTTGTTGGCGCGCTCGATGGCGGATTTAAGCAGGTGGAGCGCGACATACGCCCCTTCCGACTGGAAATTCGGATACTCCTTCCACCGCTCGTAATAGCGCTGCACAAAGCTCTTGTTCAGAGGCCAGCGGTCACCGCCCGGATAGGTGAAGTAATAGTTCGAATGCACCCCGGCGAGCACTCCCTCCGGGTGATCCTTGCCGATCGCGTGCGGCGCCACGCCAAAGGCGATGGTGCTGGCCACCTTCATCTTGTCGAAGAGGCCATAGCGCAGCGCCTGCTTGTAGAGGGCGATGTAGTCGCCGCCCCAGACCGAGGACACAAGCAGGTCGGGGCTCGTTGACATGATCTTGGTGATGTGGGTCGTAAAGTCGGTGGTACCGAGCTTCGGCCAGTTCTCCGACACCACCTCGGTTCCAGGTAGCAGACGATCGATCGCCAGGGTGAAGTGCTCGAAAGCGTTGCGCCCGTAGGCATAGTCCGGATGGATGTGGGCGATCTTGCGCACATTTGGCCAGGTCTGCGCCACTCCGACAGCTGCCGTGATCCCGTCGGCCGATTGGATGTTGGTGATCCGAAAAATGAATTTCGGGTTGGGGACGGCTTTGTCGAACAGGAAGTCGGTGCACCCGTCGGTGAAGATCGTCAGGAGCGAAAGCTCCTCGGCCACTGGCCCGAGCGCCGGCGTATTGGCGCTGGAGATGACGCCGGTGAACAAGTCAATATTGGCGTCGAGCTTCATCCGCCGCAGTTCTTTGACATTGGCGTCGGTACCGGCTGCCTCGTCTGCGGTGATCGTCTCGATCTTGCGCTTACCGAGCAGCCCGCCCTTGGCGTTGATCTCCTCCGCCGCCATCGTATGGCCCTTGAGCGACGGCTCGCCGAGCACCGCTCCGGCGCCGGTCAAGAGCGTCATATGGCCAACCTTGTATGGCGTGTCGGGAATGCGGCCCTTCGGGGATTCCTGCTCCGCCTTGAGGACACGGGCGCCACCAATCATGCCGGCGCCGGCGAGTCCCGCCCCGCCAACAGCCATGCCCAAACTGTTGAGAAAGCCACGACGACTTGTGGTTGACGTCCTCTCCATCGCTTACCTCCCTCTATATGGATCTTTCTGACGGTCGATCTACGAAGATCGTAGGGATGTTAAAATTATCACTTCAGCCGAGGCATGGCCAGCTACGATTGGATGCGGATCAACGGCAAGTTGCGTCATGAATAGGTCGGGAGAATCCGACCAGGCTCCCCCATCGACCGTCGCGCGCAGCGCCTGGGCACACGCGCCGCAATTTTGCGGTCTAGAGTTCCGTGCGAGAACGAAGCCTTTACAGCTGTGATCACGGGTGTCCGGTCCAGATATTCGAATAATTCGACGGCGGGCCCCCGCTGCTTCGCCACGACTGCAGGCAATGTCGCCGACGTGGTTCTCTCAATTTGTCTGGCGCGATATTTATCACAATGCGCTCACGATCAAATGCCAAGCTGCCACTCTACAGCACTCGCCGGCCCTACTACCGTGATGACGGCTGATTCGCTCGAAAAATCGCAGTATCGGCCGCAACTCATGGCCAGCGGGTAACGCTCTCGTTGCCCTCGATTGATCGACGGGCCGAGTACGATCTCACCTCAGTTGCCGGAGATCAATACGTGGCACCACGTATTTACTTGCCCATCTAGAGTCGAGATCTGTCTTATGGCGCAATTTCGCAGACCAAAGGCCTTGGGCCAGCGCCAAAGCATATGCGCTAACCCCGGGCAAAGGCCGCAGGGAGCAATCGCGTAGCCAAAAACAATGTCAGGGTACCGCATCCTGACGGGTTCCTGGCTTACCGCCGCGCCTCAGGCGGCTTCGACCTCGACCATTGCTTCGTACGCGGCTTGGCCGACGGTAAAGTGAAAGCGGCCTAGCGCTTCTTCCGGCAACGCGGCAGCGCCGGAGGTGACCTGGTTCAAGCCGATGCAGCCGTCGCGCATCCAGACGACGCCCGGCGGAATTCGGTCGGTGATATGCGCCTTAGCCGCGAACGCGCCGCGGCGATTGAAGACGCGGATCGCGTCGCCCTCTGAGAGCTCTCGCCCGGATGCATCACCCGGCGAGATCCAAAGTTGGGCTCCCGCGTCACGCTCGGCCAGCATCGGCAGCGCTTGACCATGGTCATAGAAGGCGTGGAACTGGGCCAGCGTCCGGCCTTGGCAAAGCGCCAGCGGATAGTCGCCCGCGGCCGGACGGGGCGGCCCGTCATGGACCGGCAGAGGCGGCAACCCGGCTTCCGCGGCCCTCGCCGAGTAGAACTCGATCTTGCCAGACGGAGTGTCGAACTGACGGTCCGGATAGGCAATATGCGAAATTTTTAGAGCCATCCTGCCGCCATTCGCGCGCAGCGAGGCGATCGTCGCCCCTCCGGTGGCCGGATGATCGAGCACGGCGTCGATCAGCTCTTCCTGCGACGCCCAGCGATAGAAATCCGTGACCGCCAAGCGATCGGCTAGCCCCTTCAGGACGTCTTGCGTCGGCCAGGCTTCGCCGGCGGGCTATAAGATCCGGTCCATCAGATAAACATGCGTATGTGTCGCCTTGCAGCCGATGTCCTCGAGCCAAGCGGCGCCGGGAAGCACGACATCGCCGAAGCGGCGCGTCGTTTCGTTCATGAACAGCTCGTGGCAGCCGACCGAGTTCGGCAAAATGGTCAAATTGCAGGAGGCGGAGAACCAGATCGTTGTCGCCTACGAAGTCTATGATCAGCGCCCCAGCGACTCGGATGTGCTGATGGCCGCGATCGAAACCCATCGAGCGATGCTGGGGTGCACACCGCACCTGGTGGCGGCGGATGCCGGCTTCTACCGGCCAAGAACGAGGCAGCCGCGAAAGCCAAGGGCGTCAAGCGCGTCTGCATTCCCAATCGCTCTACCAAGAGCCGTGAGCGCAAACGCGAGCAGAAGAAGCGCTGGTTTCGCAACGGCCAGAAATGGCGCACCGGATGTGCCGGTAAGTCGGTCAGCATTTCCGTTGTTGGAGGTTGACCAGTGGTGCTGCGGCGGCGCCGATCCTTCTCAGGCTGCCTAGGCGGACCTTTCACGGAGCGCGGCCGGCGACATCGGTCGCAAGGGCGATATTGGCCTCATGTGAACGCAACATGTCCGTGAGATCCGCATGAAGGTGGTCATCGCGCACGCGCGGCAGCATCTCGCGCAGCTTCCGCACGACCCAACCTTGGCCGCGGTTGAGGAAGGCGACGCGCTCGTGCAGATCGGCAATGGCCATCGCTTTCCCGTAAAAAGCGCCGACCTTCGAAGAAGGTTCGCTGCCGAACACTTTTAAGTGACGAAGCAACATGGCGCACCAGCGCTCTTCTCCCTGTGGATGGCCCGCATTAGTTGCCCGATCGGACTGCTGCCGGCCGCTCGCGCGCTATCGAGCGTGACCCGCGCGCCGGCCCGTTCCGCCTCGAGTAGCTCATTGAGAAAGGCGATCACCTCATCCTTGCCGGCATAGCCCATATAGACATCGTCCGCTTGGTGCATGGCGCAGGCGGGCGAACTGCCCTCTTCCGGTAGATCATTATCGACTCGATTTGTCATTGCGGTCGCCCTCGGGTGTGTGACTTTCTCGGTTCTGTCGTGCGGTGTTGCGCTTAACGCGCATCCTTGCCTTCTGCGGAGACCAGGTTCACAGACGCGATCCGCTTGGGCCTGATCTGCCCCCTCTGAGCCGTAATGCCCAACTCCAGGCTTTCGGCGATCCGTTGCGCGCGCTCGAGAAAGTGTGCCGCTGCCGCCGGCGGGCAGACGTCATGCACCGCCTGGGCAAAAATCTCCAGCCACCGATCAAAATGCGGCGTATCTACCGGCAAGGGCAGGTGGGCCACCATTGGCTGGCCGTGATAACGGCCACTCGTCAGCGCGACCGATGACCAGAAGGCGCACATGCGGCCGAGATGTCTGTCTCAGTCATGCACCTTGGTTTCGAATATGGGCCCGATCAGCAGGTCGAGCCGGGCGCGGCCGTAGAAGGTCCGCACCAGCCGGTCAATCATCGCTTCGTCGATGCCGGTACTCGCAACGATGTCCTCAAGGATCAGATCGCGGGTTGGCGCGCCGGTTCGCGTGTCGATGCTTGTCATTCCCTCTCACCCGCGACGCTTGAAAGACACTGCCATCTTGAGTTTCGATCATAAGATACATATAAACTGATTCTTATGAATTAACCGCCAGTGCCGACGGCGATGCTGGTACCGGAGAAAAACCACGATGCGTCTCACCCGGTGGACCGACTATGCGTTGCGCGCGCTGATCTATGTCGGCGCGAAACGCGGGCGGCTCTCGACGATCGCGGAAATCGCCGAGAGTTTCGACATTTCCAGGAGCCACCTGATGAAGGTCGTGAACCGCCTCGCGCAGCAGGGCTACATCAATACGGTCCGCGGCAAGGGCGGCGGAATAAAGCTGGCGCGCTCGCCAGGGGAGATCCGTGTCGGGGCTGTCGTGCGCGACACCGAAGAGGAGCTCGCCGTGATGGGATGCCTTGCCGAAACCGGATTCTGCCGGATCGAAGAATGTTGTGTGCTGCGCCATGCGCTCGGCGAGGCGACGCTCGCGTTTATGCGCACGCTTGACGGCTATACTTTGGCCGATCTTTTGGCTCCGGGTGCGCGGCTCGCCCGCAGTTTGGCCCTCTCGCCCGAGTTGGAAACGAGGTGAGGCCACCATGGACGATGTCGTTATCGCCCGGGCGCTGCATGTCCTTGCCGTGGTCATCTGGATCGGCGGCGTGTCGATGGCGACCACTGTGGTGCTCCCGGCGGTTCGCCGCGACGAACTTGGCGCCGATCGGCTCGTAGCGTTTCAGGCGATCGAGCGCCGGTTTATTTGGCAGGCACGGACCGCGATCACCATCGTCGGTGCGACCGGCCTTTACATCACCGTTAGGGCTGACCTGTGGCAGCGGTTCGGCTTCGCCGAATTCTGGTGGATGCACGCGATGGTTTGCGTGTGGGTGCTGTTCGCCGTTGGCCTGTTCGTCGTCGAGCCGTTCATCCTCGACCGCCGTCTCCCCCAATGGGCGGCCGGGCGGCCCGACCGCACCTTCGCCTGGCTGCAGGGCGCGCATTGGTGTCTGCTGGCGATCAGCCTCATTGCGATATTCGGCGCCGTAGCGGGGAGCCAAGGGATGTCCTTCCTTTGACCACCACCCAACCCGGCAGGTTCGATGATCGGAGGACCTACGCATGACGACGGTAGCGGCAGCACGGTTTGATCAGCAAGCCGAGGATCCTGTCAGCAATGTTCTCAAGTGGGTCCTGCTGGTGGTTGCCATCGCCAGTTTTGCGATCCTCGGCTGGACCACCAAGCTGACCTATGAAGCAGCACCGCCCTTCCCGGACCGGTTTGTTGCCGCCGACGGTACGCCTCTGATGACGGCAGCCGACATCGTCAGCGGCAAGGCCGGCTTTCAGAAGGCGGATTTGATGGATTACGGCAGCCTCTACGGCATGGGATCGTATTTTGGGGAAGACTACACCGCCGCGTATCTTGTGCGTCTCGCCACGCTGACCGAGGGCAATATTGCCAAGGCGCACGGCGTCAAAGACTTGTCGGAACTGAGTGCGGAGCAACGGGCGGCTGTCAGGGCGGCGATGCAAGCCGAGCTCCAAGGCATCGATCTAACCAAACAGGTCGCCGTCATTCCCGATCCGCTTGCCGCAGCGATTACCACGCTTCGCGGCGAGATCGTCCAGACCCTGCTGCATCACGACTTTGCCAAGGGTTGGAGCCAGGCTTACAGCCTCGATCAGCAGAGTGCGGAGCGGACCGCCGACTTCCTGATCTATTCGTCGCTGACCACCGTCGCTCGCCGCCCCGGCACCGATGCGTCCTGGACGCAAAATTGGCCGTTTGAGCCGCT
>Ga0318551_10000432_pt1 | contig 12672 bp, 11 predicted proteins | sample GRESIP082b2f19_FD_203511 | JGI IMG/M metagenome (GOLD analysis project Ga0318551, IMG submission 203511) | Tropical soil microbial communities from Luquillo Experimental Forest, Puerto Rico - GRE.SIPMG.082b2f19 | ecosystem: Environmental > Terrestrial > Soil > Tropical forest > Bulk soil...
ACGATCATGAAACGCGTTTTTGCAGCGGTGTTGGTGGCGGCGGCTTGCGTCGTCGGATCTACTCCCGGCTTCGCCCGTGGAGGCCTTGGGCATGTGGGCGGGTTTGCGAACCATGGCGGCCTTGTGCGCGATCCTACCACTCTCCTGGGATCACCAGCACCACAGATACCCGCTTTCGAAAACCGGATTCCGGCCCCGCTCGCGGCGCCTTCGCAACCGCCCGTCATCAACGGCCCGTCGGCGCGAAGCCCCTATGGCGGAGTTATGTAGCCGCCTCAGCCCTGCCCGTTGGAGGTGCGCTCGCCGGGGCGATCGTGGCGAACTGCTTGGTGGCCTTCGTCGAGCCATTGTCGATGCCTCGTAGGAAACTCACTTGATCCATCTTGCTCTCGGTTGATCCAGCTTGCTGCATCATGGCGCACGTACGCAAAGCTGCCCCGCAATTGGTTGCGTACCGGAAACTTCGCCCTACGTTTTTGAATACCAGCAAGCCGCGTCATTCGACCTCTCGCCGTGATCGCAGGTTTCATCCAATGGACGCCGGTCGCATCCAAAAGGAGTATGTCCAATGTTACGTAAGACCATGATCGTCTTGGCGACGGCTGCCGCTCTCACCGCCGGATTGACCGCTGATGCGTTTGCGCGCGGCGGGGGTGGTGGCTTCGGTGGTGGACACGGTGGAGGCTTCGGCGGTGGCGCTCATATCGGCGGGTTCGGCGGCGGCGCTCATATCGGCGGGTTCGGTGGTGGCGCTCATATCGGCGGCCTTGGCGGCGCCCATTTCGGCGGTGCTCGCCCCGGTTTCGCTCGCGGCGTTGCGGGTCAGCACTTCGCCGCGGTCCGCGGCCACTTCGGCCACCAAGGGCATTTCCGCGGTCGGCGTTTCGTGCCGGGCTTTGGCGACGGCTTCTATGACTACGACTACGGTTGCAGCTACGGCTACCCGTACTACTCAGCTTACAGCTGCTATCCGACCGCCTATCCGCCCTCGTACTACTAGCCGCGAGCATCGCGCCCGCTATCACGACCATGCCGCATACGAGTGACAAGCCCCGCATCGTCGTTGCGGGGCTGTTGCTTGAAAGCAATGACCTTCGGGCTTCGCCCGCGAGTGCGACAATCGCATTTCTTCACGGTGCTCCTAAGCGCAGGATCGGGCAAATCGCAGCAATCCACGCACAGTGACGTTCGCCCCGTGTGATTACATCTTTGTCGGCTTGGTTCGCCGGGCGGCTCACCACGAATGCCAAGATGAAACAAGGTCGGCTTAGGATGACACGCTTTGCGATGGCAACGGCTGCGGTTCTCTTGGGCTGCGGCTCCGCCCTTGCGCAAGCGCGCATGAACGTCGCTCCGCTTCCGGCGCTGGGGATGACGTCTCCGCTTGGCATTTCAAATGCGCCAGTCGGGCAAACTGGAATTCCCATGGGCGCGACCGAACTCGCAACGCCAGGCGTGAGCCCGATCACATCGGGCGCGTCGCCCGTGATCGGTGCGACATGCGCGGGCGCTTCGTCGGCGCCGGCGTCGGCTGGCGTGGGAGGTCCGATGACGGGAGCGTCTGCCGGCATGGGAAGTCCGATGACGGGAGCATCTGCCGGCATGGCAAGCTCGATACCGGGACTGTCCGGCCCCGCGCTCTTTGACGGCGGCGGGATGGCCGCAAGCGCGCCCGGCGTCTGTGCCGCGACGGCATCTCCGCCGCTGGCCTCGTCAATGGGTCCCGGTTCATCCGTCGGCCCGGCTGGAATTCCGCTCGGCTCGACCGAACTGGGAGGCGGCGGCATCAGCCCGCCATCCGTTGCGCTCAGCCCGAATCCATCGGCGCCCGTTACGAGCTCGCTGACCCTCCTCGGTACGAGCCCGCTCTCCAGTCCATCGGCGCCCCTTTCGACGTCGCCGAGCACTGCCACATGTGCGACGACCCAGAGCGGTGTCCCCACGATCGCGGGAGTGCCGACGACGTTTGGAGCGCCTTTGGCCGGCTTAGCCCTGAGCATGGAAGCGACGCGCTGCCGCTGACCAGTCTCGGAGAACGCCGGCGCCTGCTCGGCCGCTGGATTGCCCAATCGGGGGCCGGTCGCACGCATGTCACAGAAATTGCGGCGGGCTACGAGCTGTTCCGCGGCAAGGCGCAATGCAACAACTGCCGCCGCGACGGCGGACCGGCGAGGATCCGCTGTTCACCGATTTCACCGCCAGCAATATCGGAACGCCCGCTCATCCACTGCTTCCTTACTATGCGGCAACCGATGGTGATAGAAAATGATGAATGACTGTCAACACCATTCTTTCATAATCTTGCATAATCTTGGGCCGCGACAAGCAAGGAGGCAATCATTCCTACTTCGCTGATCATCGCTGCTCTTCTCGGCTTTCTAGTGGCCGTCTATCTGGTCATCGAGAGCGGTGCCGCACAGGTAGCTCACGCGATGGGGGTCATCGGGTGGTGGTTGCTCCCTATCACCTTGTTCCATCTTGTTCCCTTGAGTTTCAGCGCTCTGTCATGGCGTCAACTGATATCGGGTCCTTCGGCCATCACCCTGATCTGGATTCGTTGGATCCGTGATTCGATCAACTCGCTGTTGCCGGTGGCCGGCATCGGCGGCGATATCGCAAGCGTGCGCCTAGCGCACCTGCAAGGTGTGCCGGGCGCACAAGCGGCAGCGAGCATGGTCGTCGACACCACGATCGGTGTAGCGACCCAGTTGATATTCGTCATATCGGGAGTGGGGCTGCTGCTCATGCGTTCGACCGAGCGCAGCGCGCTTGTTCTGGCGTGGGTCGTGTTGATCGGCACCGGCGTGTTCATTGTGTTGATCGCAGCATTCGTGTTGTTCCAGCATCGCGGTCTGTTTGTCGGGTTCGCGAACTTGGCTCGCCGTCTGGTTGCCGAAAAATGGCTATCCACCTTCGCAGCGAGTGCATCCGCGATCGATGATGCGGTCGCGGCAGTATACCGCAGCGGGTGGTCGATTTTGCGCGCGATCATTTTACGGCTTATCGCGTGGGCCGCTGGGGTCGGTGAAATTTGGTTGGTGATGCAGAGTCTAGGGCATCCCCTCGGCATGCTCGATGCATTTACCCTCGAAAGCCTCAGTTCCGGTGTTCGTGTGGCAACGTTCATGGTGCCCGGCGCATTGGGTGCTCTCGAGGGCAGCTTTATCCTGTTCGGCGCGCTGTTCGGATTGCCAGCGCAGACAGCGCTGGCCATTTCCTTATCAAAAAGAGTTCGCGAATTGGCCTTGGGTCTTCCGGGGCTGTTTGTTTGGCATTGGATCGAGGGGCACTACCTTCTACGCCGTAGCGAGTCGAAGGCGCGCTGATCAGAATACGCCAATCAGGTCAAAACTTTCGTCCGCGAGTTCCATAACTTGATCCCCGCTGTCGGTCGGGGCTTGAAACATTAGTTCCCAAGTAGTTTGTCGGTTCGATCCCGCAATCTCTTGATCAAGGCGTCGGCACCGCCTGCCGCAACGACGGAGGAGAATTCGTCGCGCCGCATCGCGAGATCGCTGATGGTTCCGTTGAGATAGATGTCGACCACCCGCTCGCCGCGGACCAGGTAATTTATATTGACGGTCGGACCGCCCGGCTGCAGCAGCTTCGTTTTGACGATCTCCCCGCCGCCACGAGATTCTGGCGTCGTCTGCGGATCGACGACGAAGCTTTCGCCGGAATAATCCTTTATCTGGCTTGCATATTGGGCAACGATGAACCGGGCGAAGGCGTCCCGGACCGCCGCCTGCTGTTCTGCAGAGAAGCTTTTCCAGGCCGGACCCACAGCCAGCCGCGTCATGGTCGGGATGTCGAACACCGCGGCGAAGACCGGCGAAAAGCGTTTATCGCGCTCGCGCACGCTGAGCCGCGCAGCCTGCTGGATCGTCGGCATCAATTGCTCATAGTAGGTTTGGATTTTTACGACGGCGGCGCTCGGCGTCTGGGCTCGCACTGGCACCAGGCCCAACACCATCAAGATCAGCGCCATTAACCAAGCCATCGAGGGGCTCAGGCCGAGCTTGAAATCCTTCACTGTAAATGTTTCCGCTCGTGCGGTGAGGTTTTTGCCGTGATGAGCCGCATTCAACATCTTTGTTCCGCAACCGGCCGCGGATCGTTCGCAAGACCGGGTGCAAAAGCGTTTTAAGGACTTTGGGCGGGATTACGGCAACGTGATGGCGAGCAGGGACAAAAGTTGGCCTTCATCTTGGGGTCAGCTTGCAAGCGAGTGGCGGGGACGGGCGCAGCGTCAAATGAAAGGGTTGCAAGGCGTTTTCCATCGCGTCGCGAGGCGCGTATCGGCCGTCACTTTGCCTGCGCCAGCAGATCGCGCCGACAGAATTCCGATTCAAGCACGCAATGCAACCGTAGCCGTGATCGCACGGCTGGTGCAGCTGTCGAGTCGCTACGCCTGGCCGACGATCCTGAGCTTTCTCCTCCTGGCAGTCGTCTCGGCGACCTATGTCACGCGGCATTTCGCCATTATTACGGACAGCAAAGAGCTCCTGTCCAGCTCGCTACCATGGCGCCAACAGGAGAGGATGCTCCATAATGCCTTTCCGCAACGGATTGACCAGATCATTGCGGTCATTGATGCGAGCACGCCGGAGGCTGCCGATGACGCCGCCGATGCGCTGGTTAAGGGGCTTGCGTCTCGGTCGGACGTGATCCGCAGCGTCAGCCGTCCCGATGGCGGCGAGTTCTTCGAACGTGATGGCGTCCTTTTGCTCAGTCTGGACGAGGTGCAGCACAGCACCGCAGACCTGATCTCTGCCCAACCCTTCCTCGGAACGCTGGCCGCCGATCCGACGCTAGGCGGTGTTTTTCGCGCGTTGTCTCAGTCGCTCGAGGGTGTGCGCCTGGGGAAAGCGAAGCTGGAAGACCTCAAGCCGGCCCTCGCCGCGCTCGCTGATGCATTCGAACTCCTGGCGCAAGGAAAGAGCCCGGCTTTCTCCTGGCGTGAACTGATCGCTGGCCGATCGCCGAAGCTTTCGGAGCTTCGTCGCTTCGTGAACATCGAGCCGGTCCTCAATTTCGGCGATCTGCAGCCCGGCGGCAAAGCAACGGACGTGATACGCGAAGTGGCGTCCAGGCTCGGGCTCACGGCCGAGCAAGGCGTGAACGTGCGGCTCACCGGATCGGTCGTCCTGTCCGACGAGGAGTTTGCCACGGTCGCCGACGGCGCAGTCCTCAACGGCGTCATTACGTTGCTTCTTGTCGGCTTCGTGCTGTGGCTCGCGCTGAGGAAGGCACGCATCATCTTCGCCGTCCTTGTAAATCTCGTCTTCGGACTGCTCTACACAGCCGCTATCGGCCTGTGGATGGTAGGAGCGCTGAACCTAATCTCGGTCGCATTCGCTGTTCTCTTCGTTGGCCTCGGCGTTGATTTCGGCATCCAGTTCTGCGTCCGCTATCGATCCGAGCGGCATGCGTCCGGCGATATTGATCAGGCGCTTCTGGCGACGGCACGCGGGATGGCGGCGCCGCTCCTGCTCGCAGCCGCTTCGATCGCGGCCGCGTTCTACTCGTTCCTGCCGACCGCGTATCGCGGCCTTTCCGAGCTTGGCCTGATCGCCGGCGTCGGTATCATCATCGCGCTCACAACGACATTAACCCTGCTTCCGGCCTTGCTCACGGTGCTCAAACCACCCCCTGAGCAGAAGCCGATCGGCTTTGCCGCGCTGGCGTCTCTGGATCGCTTTCTGGAGAAGCGGCGCAACTGGATCGTCGGCACGACGCTGGCCGCCACCATTCTCGGTTTACCGCTGCTCGCAGGTTTGCGCTTCGACTTCAATCCGCTCAACCTGCGGGCACAGGATGCTGAATCGGTCGTGACGTTGCTCGACTTGATGAAAGTTCCCGACACGAGCCCGAACACGATCGATGTGCTCAAAAGCGATGTCGCCCAGGCTGCGGCCATCGCCGAAGAGCTGCGCCGGTTGCCGGAGGTTGGCCGGGTGCTGACGCTGCAAAGTTTCGTCCCCGAAGATCAAGACGCCAAGCTCGCTCTGATCGAGGACGCGAGTTTCTTTCTGCAGAATACCCTCAGCCCTGCCGAGGTTGAAGCCGAACCAACGCCGGCGGAGACGCAGGCAGCGATCGGCAAGCTGGTCCTTGAGCTGTCTGACGTGGCGCAGGCGCGCCGCCTTGCAAGCGTTGAGCTGTCTGACGTGGCCCGTGACCTCGATAGCCCTGCCGCAGTGCAGGCGCGTCGTCTCGCAAGCGTGCTGGCGCCTTTGGTGCACGCGCCGCCGGCCGCCTTGGACGAAGCCCAACACGCTCTGATCGCGCCGTTAAGGACTACGCTACGGCAAGCGAGAAGTCTTCTCGCCGCCGAACGGGTGAGCATCGAAACTCTTCCACCCGAGCTGAAGAAGACCTGGATGTCCACTGACGGCCGAGTCCGGGTCGAGGTGGTGCCGAAAGGCGATGGCAACGACAATGCGGTCTTGGGTCGCTTCGTTACGGCCGTTCGCAGTGTCGCACCGGAGGCCGCCGGCACGCCTGTTTTCATGATTGAGGCCGCCGCAACCGTCATCAAGGCATTCGCTCAGGCCGGCCTCTTGTCGGTGGTCTTGATTACACTGATCCTGTTTGTCGCGCTGCGCCGGTGGGTCGATGTTGCGCTGACGTTGGTACCCCTGCTCGTTGCTATCGTTGTCACGCTCGAGATTTGCGTGCTTGTCGGGCTGCGGTTGAATTTCGCCAACATCATTGCACTTCCGCTTCTGCTGGGCGTTGGGGTCGCCTTCAAGATCTACTACATCATTGCGTGGCGCTCGGGGGAGACGAACTTCCTGCAATCGAGCCTGACGCGCGCCATCCTCTTCAGCGCCTGCACAACGGCCATCGCTTTCGGGAGCCTGTGTTTCTCACATCACCCGGGTACGTCGAGCATGGGCAAGCTGATGGCCCTGTCGCTCCTGACGACGCTCGCGGCCGCTGTCATCTTCCAGCCGGCTCTGATGGCGACGCAAAAGCAGAAGCGCCTCGCGGCATGAAGCTAGCGGGGTCGCTGCAAAATGCGAAACTGCGGCAAAAAAGCAACAGTCATCCCGAAGATCAGCTGTTAACCTAGTTCTGATTGGATTGGCGCGGCGCGCCAGGGGGGCATGCACCCCCGGGTGATAGCTTCTGCGCCGTGCCAAAGCAGGTCATTGGCGCCAGGAATAAAGTAGATGCGTCGGGCTCGGCTATGGGGCAAATGGGCGGCCGCGTGGGTATCAGCGCTGCTCGTGAGCGCGTGCGCAGGTGCGCCCCGAGACGCGGCGCTGCCCATCAGCGATCCCAACGAGACCGCAAATCGCCAAGTGTTGGCGGCGAATCAGCAAATACTGGGACCAGTATCCGAAGCCGTAAGAGCGGCCATACCGGGCCCCGTCCACGACAGATTGCATGATCTGAATTCGAATCTGAAGGAGCCACGCATCTTGGTAAATAATGTGTTGCAATTGCGTTTCGACGCGGCGGCACGCACCACCACCCGCTTTGTACTCAATTCGACTGTCGGCATTGGCGGGCTGTTTGATGTGGCAGGCCCCAACGGGATTGCGCAGCAGAGCGGCGATTTCGGCCAGACTCTGTTTGTCTGGGGGGTAAGCGAGGGTCCCTACGTGGTGTGGCCCTATTTGGGCCCCTCGACGGGGCGCGATGCGGTCGGATCTGTCGTGGATATGGCCGCCAATCCGGTGGGCTGGCTGATAGGAGCGCAAATCGCCTTAGCGACCACGCAAGCCGCCGTAACTGCCGGCACCACGAGCCTGGATGCCGTCGATCGGCTGGGCCAATTGAAGACGGCCGAAGATGCCTCCATCGATTTCTACAGCTTTATCCGTTCGAGTTATTACCAGATGCGGCGGGCGGAACTGCGCGAAGCCATTGGGCTCCCCAGCGTCGTCGAGTCACCGGCGACCAGCGACATTGACGATGAGCCGGCTGACGCTACGCAGTCGGTAGCGGCCGCCCGCTAACGAGAAAAGCCTGCCGCGTGAGCTGTGAAAGGGTTCGTCAACGAGGTGATCGTGTGACGGCTTGAGGTTCCTGCGGTCCTGTTTGATCAAGTGCTCCAATCAGCGCATGAACACAGTCCGCCCACGTTCGGGGACGGTATTCGGCCCGCAGTTTGACCTCTCGCGCGGCTAGGTAGCCGGGCTCGATGAGCGGCCGTTCGATCTTTGCCAATGCATCCTCTTCGTTCAGGGGATCGAAATAATCGATAAGGTTACCACCGGCCTCCGGGATCGCTGTGTGGTTGGAGGCTACGCAGAACTTCCCGTGCGCCAAGCTTTCCGCAATCGGCAATCCCCAACCCTCGCAGAGACTTGGAAAGACCGTGAATAAGCAGGAACGATAAGCTTGCTCCAATTCCGCATCGGACAAGCTTCGCAGCAGGATGATCTTGCCATTTAGATACCCGCTCGCCTCGAGATCCGCCAACAAGCCGTCAACCAACCAGCCGATCTTCCCAGCGAAAATTAAGTTCGGTACGAGGTTGGCGCCGTGCCGCTCCAACAGTCGTTGCCATACTCTGACAAGCAGCCGATGATTCTTTCTAGTTTCAATGGTGGAAACGAACAAGACATAGCGTGCAGGAAAGCTTGTCATGGCTTGCTCACCGGCCGTGAGCCGGTCGCCCAAACCCGATCCCAGCTCCAAAGCCTCGACGTGAGGCAATCGCCAACCGGACTCCGCAGCAAATTCGATAAGATCAGTTCGTGTATGCTTCGAGTTGGTGAATACGATATCCGCAAGCGGTATGGCATCTCGAAGCCAATTGCGAAATTGAACGGCGTGATATGGTTCGACAAGAGATTCGTATTTGATCGGAATGAGATCGTGAATCAAGATGGCGAACTTTATTCCGTAACGCCGCTTCGCTTCAGCAATGTACTTCGTGTAGTTAGGAATTCCCCAACCAGCCCCAGGTGATACGATCATATCGCCAGAGCGCACGAACTGCTCAAACGGGTCTGTCCGCAGCCACGTGCCGATGAGATCGCGAGCCGCAGCCTTGGAGATGGAAAAGAAAAAGCGCGGGTGCCGCATGATCACCGGGAAAGATCTGGGGAAATTTTCCCAAAATATTGCCGGCTCCCAAAATGTCTTCCAAGGAGCGATACTGCCGGGCGGGTTCAAGTATACGGAACGGATTTCGCCGAAGTCGACCGTGTGGAGTTGTTTGCTGTAAATGCTGAGCCGGCAAAACCGCACGCGTTCGGAAAGCCCGTCGAGTGTCGTGGCTGCACGACAAATCTCGAATGAAACCCGCTGTACGCCGCTCGGATTGCAAAAATGATCAAAATATCGAAAGAAATCCTCCACTTCGAACCAGATAACAGGCTGACGGGTCTTGCGAGCGAAATGGTCTTCCTTTTGAGGTTCCTTCACACGGATTACAGACCGCGATAAAGCTGTTGTTGCGTTGTCAGTCATCGGGGTGATTGGTTCGCTCGCAGCCGTCACCAAAGTTTTGACGGCTCAGGTAACACCATCAAGTGCAGTTCCTTGGCGATCACGGTTTGCGCACACCTTCACATTATCCCGATCACGCACGATCCATTGAACCCCCAGTAGAAGTTGTAATTCAGGTGGGCCGAGTTCGCACGCAGGAAGAAACGGCGCACTGCTGTTAAATACGCAACTTACGAAAAGAGAATATCGGGACGCGGACAGAAGGCAAATCTACAGAGAAGTGTTGCAATTCGGTCACGAGCCCAAATTTATGGCGAATTAATACCCTGGGTGCGCGAAACAGGGACGCGCTCCCGCGCTCACCAGTTCATTGGCGCTGGCTAGGGCGTGGCCTGCTGCTCGGCAAACAAATCCGCGGCGCCGATTTTTCGTCCGAAAGCAGCTAATCTGCCACCCCCGCGTTCATTGCGAGCCGTATAATAGGGATAATCGGGGCTGGCGAATCCCATGACGGTCATTGCTGTTACCTCGCTTCTGCTCGAGGCTCGCATCGCCACGGGACCGGGAGTATCGGTCATCTGTGGCCATGCCTCGCAACTCGTTAGCTGCCTGCAGGCAGCTATCAAACGAGGTGCATCGGGGGTTATCAGTTTTGGGGTCGCCGGTGGACTGGCACCCCATCTCGCTCCTGGAGATTGGGTGATCGGGTCGGGCGTGCGGACCGGTCACGAGCGCTATCCCGCGGATCGACGGTGGTCATCTTGCTTGCTTCAAGCGATTCCCGGTTCTGTTCACGGAGAAATCGCCGGAGCGGATGCTCCCATTGCTGACGCCTCGGAAAAGATTCGACTACATACGCTCACGGGCGCAATGGCGGTCGACATGGAGTCCCATGTCGCGGCCAAGGTGGCCGCCCTGCACAATATTCCATTTGCCGTTTGTCGCACGGTTATTGACCCGGCGGGCAGGGACCTGCCGCCGGCTGCCGTAATCGATTTGCGACACGACGGTACTCCCGACCTATTGGCTATTTCCGGCTCGGTTATTCGCCAGCCGAATCAGATCCCGGCGCTCGTGCGCACTGCAATCGATGCCTGGACCGCCCGCAAGGCTCTGCGCGTGGGCCGGCGCCTGCTGGGCGTGGGGCTTAGTTGCCCTTATTTGCAGGAACCGGCTTCCGCACCAGCCGGAGCGGATGTTCTTGCTGCGACGCAGGCGCACTCTGTGGGGTCTTGAATGCGTGCCATGGGTTCGCCGAATTTGCCGACCCCATTGATCTTCCAGTGATGCCGCGACCAGGTTGGACGTGGTTATCAATCTCAAGACCGTGTGGGGAGCGGCTTGGAAATGCCGCCAAAGCTGTCCGCGTGCGGATTTCGCAGGCTGAAAGCATGTGAGGGAGACGCATCGCAGGATCGCAGTCGATGCATGCAGTCCCGCGCTGGCCACACCTCGGAACCATATGCTATGATATGAGCGTTGTTATGCCGTTGGTTCCGTCACAGATGGAGGATCCAATGTGTTGGGAAGTCGACTACAAATTCTTCGCTGAACAACAGAAGAAGGCGCAGGACGCTCGGATCAAGCAGGAGCAGCGCGCGGGCGTCATCGATCGGCTCCTGAACGACGCCAATAAGCAAGACGAGAAGACCGAGGTCGAAGGAGCGCCGGCCAAAGAGGCCGCACCCGCAAAATAGCCGATGCGCCCACGGCCCTCGCTCCGGCGGGGCTGATCGTCATCGCTGGTTTGCCGATCGCGGCACGCTCGTCGCCTTGATCGGAGAGCTATCGTATCGACGAATGAGCGATGCGCGCGGCTCAGTCATAGCGCGGCTCAAGTCATAGGAAGTCTCGGGGAATAGCGCGGTCCCATTCGCGACGGCAGACTTCGTTCGCGCCGTCCCACGCGCGTAAACTTCCCCGCAGCAGGAAGACGTCGCGCGTGCATGAGAGCCGCATCTGCGTCTCGACGCGGATTTGCCATGCGTCGCGCGACATCGTCCACGTCCGTCGCAGATCGGCCACCGCGCTGAGCGGGTCGTCCTCCTCGACGTGAAACTGGGATTTATTCTCTGTACCCAATTCCAGCCCGAGGCGGTCGATGCGCTCGATATGCAGATCGCCGCGGCGGGTCACCGTCGGCTTCTCGGGCGGCGCCGACGCCGGCCCGGGCAGCGGTGGCAGCAGCGCGTCCGTGGCCTGGGGCTCCCGTACCGGCAGATCGAGCGTGCCGCCCGAAATCAGCAGCGTCGCCAGCTCGGGAGAAGGCCAGATCATCGGCCAGTACGCCGTGGATAGCGCGAGCCTTATCCTGTGCCCGGCCGGGAACACCGAGCCGGCATCGTTGAGCTGGATGCGCACGCGGTAGCGCTGGCCCACCGCCAGCGGCGCGGGCTTGTCGTGTCCGTCGCGATGGGTGAGGTTGAGTATGCCGTAGCTGACACGGAGCGACTCGCCGGACGGATGCACATCGCATAACCGAACCACCAGGTTCGCAATCGGCCTGTCCGACACGACGTCGAGCGTGACGATCGCCGCGCCGAGGGTCTCGATCGGCGCATCGAGTGGCGGCGTCTCGAAGATGAGCGAGCGGGCATCGTCGTCCCGTTGATCATAGGCCTGATCGTGTCCGCGACCGAACGGAACCCAGTCGCCCGAACATTTGCCGACGGTCTGCGGCGAGCACAGCGTGCGCGCCGTCAAAGGGGCAGCTTCGTTTCGCAGCCCCTCATCGGTCAAGAACAGCCGCCGCGGTGTTATTCCCGGCGATGGCCACGACCGTTCGGCAACCCATCGCCCCGGCAAGGTCTCGTGATGGGATGCAGGTTTCACGCTGTCCGTCATCCAAGCGCGCAGCATGGGCTCATCCATCACGCCGGTATCGACGCCCTTGAGCCAATGATCCCACCACCGCAGCATCTCTTGCAGGAAGCCGATCTGCGGGCCGGGCAGCGCAAAATGCGGATAACCGTGGGCCCACGGCCCGATGAGACCCTTGCGCGGTACGCTCAGCCGCTCGAGCAGGCGTGGAATTGCATTGGTATAGGCATCGGTCCAGCCGCCGACGGCGTACACGGGGCATTGGATGGCCCCGTAATCCTCGCACACCGATCCATGCTTCCAATACCCATCACGTCGCCGGTGCTGCAACCAAAGTTCGAAGAACAGCGGCACGTTCGCCAGGCGCTCCAACCACACGGCCCGCCAGCGATCGCCGACCAGCATCGGGTCGGGCGGCAGGCACATCGAGCCGAAAAAGAA
>Ga0318551_10000435_pt1 | contig 12668 bp, 10 predicted proteins | sample GRESIP082b2f19_FD_203511 | JGI IMG/M metagenome (GOLD analysis project Ga0318551, IMG submission 203511) | Tropical soil microbial communities from Luquillo Experimental Forest, Puerto Rico - GRE.SIPMG.082b2f19 | ecosystem: Environmental > Terrestrial > Soil > Tropical forest > Bulk soil...
CGAAGCCAGAACTAATTGATCACCCGATTATATTCGACGGTGTCAGTAACGCGTCGGCCCCAGTGAGGACATCACGATGACACGGGCGCAGCTCGGACGCCCGATCGGCGCCAGCGGCGAGGAGACCCGCCGGCGGATCATCGTCGCGACCATGCGGTGCGTCGCCAAGGTCGGCTACTCACGAGCGACCATCCGCGAGATTGCCCGCACGGCTGGCGTGACCAGCGCCAGCCTGTACAACTACTTTCCCAACAAGTCGGAGCTGATCAAGGCGGCGATCGCGGCCAGGACCGACGTCGCGTTGCCGCGGCTGCGCCAGGCCGCCGGCCGCCCCGGCGGCGTGATCGACCGAATCGAAGCGGTGCTTGATGAATCGGGAAAGTTGATGCGCGAGTACCCCGACCTCGCCGCCTTCGAGTGGGCGATCCGCGCCGAGATAGGAGGAGGAGGCGGCACGGGGTTTCAGGCTTTCCGCGAGATCATTGAAGGCATCGTCGAAGGAGACGCCAGCCAGGTAGGCGCCATAGAAGCGGTCTATTCGCTGATCTACGGCCTGACGGAACTGGCGGCCACGCTGCCACCGGAGGAATACCACGCAGCCTTGGGCTCGGCGAAGAAATTGATCAGGGGAACGCTATTCGCCCGCCGAGACTGCAACCAGCGCGTGGGTTCGCCAAAATCCGCGCGCTGAGCGCAGGGTCGACGCCGTCACCGCAGGCTCGACCGGGCAGACCACATCACCTTGATATGATCAAGCGATTGATTATATAGTCGAGCCCACGAAGAGGAAGCCGGGACCTTGACCGAAACCGTTGGCCTGACGTTCGACGCCGACGCGCTGCGGCGGAAGTACGCCGACGAGCGGGCCCGGCGACTGCGACCCGACGGCATCGCGCAGTACGTCGAGATCGCGGGTGAGTTCGCGCGGTTCGGCGAAGACCCTTGGGTGGATGGCAAGTTCACCCGCGAGCCGCTTATCGACGAGGTCGACGTTGCGATCATCGGTGCCGGTTTCGGTGGGCTGCTGACGGGCGCGCGGCTCCGTCAACGCGGGGTCGAACGCATCCGGCTGATCGACCGGGCGGCCGACGTGGGTGGCACCTGGTACTGGAACCGGTATCCGGGGATCGCCTGCGACGTCGAATCCTTTGTCTACATGCCGCTGTTGGAAGAGCTCGGTTATATGCCCACGGAAAAATATGCCAAGGGCGCCGAGATCTTCGCACACTGCCGGGCCATTGCCGAACACTACGACCTGTACCGCGATGCCTGCCTGCGCACCGATGTCTATGAGATCCGTTGGGAGAAAGCAACTTCCCGGTGGATCATCCGCACGAACCACGGGGACGAGATGCGGGCCAGGTTCGTCTCCATCGCCAACGGGTATCAAGCGAAGCCGAAGCTGCCCGGCGTCCCCGGGATCGGCTCTTTCCGCGGAAAGACGTTCCATAGCAGCAGGTGGGACTATGGCTACACCGGCGACAAACTGGAGAAGCTGGCCGGCATGCGCGTCGGCATCATCGGCACGGGTGCGACGGCTGTGCAGTGCGTGCCGCACCTCGCCGCGGCGACGGAGCACCTCTACGTCTTCCAGCGCACCCCGTCATCGGTGGACGTGCGGGTCAATCGCCCGACGGATGCGCAGTGGGTCAACGCATTACGGCCGGGCTGGCAGCGTGAGCGCATACAGAACTTCCAGATCCTGACGTCCGGCGGACAGGCCGAGGAGGATCTCGTCGCCGATGCCTGGACGAGCATCACCCGAAAGCTTCCGGTCATGCGCCATGACCGCAACGGCTCATCGGCGCACGACATCGAACTCGCCGACTTCGCCAAGATGGAGGAGATCCGGGCCCGGGTCGACGAGATCGTGGCCGATCGCGCCGCTGCGGAGGCGCTCAAACCCTGGTACGGCTACTTCTGCAAGCGGCCCTGCTTTCACGACGAGTACCTGCAGACGTTCAACCGCGACAACGTCACACTGGTGGACACCCGCGGTCGCGGAGTGGAGCGCATCACCGAGGCCGGCGTGGTCGTCGACGGGGTTACCTACGAACTCGACTGCCTCATCTTCGCAACGGGTTTCGAGGTGGGCACCGACTACTGCCGGCGCACCGGGTTCGAATTGATCGGCCGCGGCGGCGTGAAGCTGACCGACCGGTGGCGCGACGGTGTGCGAACGTTCCAGGGCCTGTGCGCCAACGGCTTCCCGAACTGCTTCATCGAAAGCATCGCCCAGGCGGGGCTTACGGTGAACTTCCCATACCTGCTCGACGTCCAGGCGAGCCACGCCGCGTGGATCATTGCCTGGGCGCTTGCGGGTGGCGGCACCGAGGTCGAGGCATCACCCGGCGCCGAAGCCGCCTGGGTCGACACCGTCGTGGCCCGGTCGGCCGCGACCGCCGAGCGGGCCAGGACCTGCACCCCCGGCTACTACAACCGGGAAGGAAAGGCGGACGCCAAGACTCGGCAGGGCAGCTTCTTCTTCGGTGCACCAACCGAATACGCCGACATCTTGAAGGCGTGGCGGGTCAAAGGGGACATGGAAGGGCTCGAGATCCGCGGTCCGGGGGCCGGCCCGTGACGAGCCGACAAGCCCGCCGGCGCTACGCAATCGGCCGGCTGCGGGCGGCGACGCGGCGTCGAAGCCCACCGAGGGTGGCGATCATCGGCGCGGGCTTCGGCGGCCTTGGCGTGGCGGTGGCGCTACGCCGCGCCGGCATCGACGATCTGGTGATCATCGAGGGCGACGACGGCGTCGGAGGCACCTGGCGGCGCAACACCTATCCGGGTGCCGCCTGCGATGTCCAGAGCCATCTGTACTCGTATTCGTTCGCGCCCAACAAGTCCTGGAGCCGCACCTACGCTCGGCAGCCCGAGATTCTGGCCTATCTGGAGTCGGTGGCCGACGACTTCGATCTACGCCGCCATCTCCTGCTCGGCACCCGAGTCCGTTCCGTCCGCTGGAACCCGGACACCTCGACCTGGGATTGCCAGTTGGACCGCGCCGGGCACACCGCCACGCTGACCGCCGACGTCGTCGTCTGTGCCGTCGGATTGTTCGGATCGCCGAAGCCGCCCGATATCGCGGGCCTGGCCGACTTTGGCGGCGCGATCATGCACACCGCCCGGTGGGATCACGCGCTCGGGCTGGCCGACAAAAGGGTGGCGGTGATCGGCACGGGGGCCAGCGGGGTGCAGGTCGTTCCGGAACTGGCGAAGATCGCCGAACGCGTGACGGTGTTTCAGCGAACTCCGCCATGGATGGTTCCCAAGGACGACCGACCCTACAGCGCAACCGAATTGGCACAATTCAAGCGCAACCCGCTCGCGGTGCGCCGCACGCGCTGGAAGATCTGGAAGTTCCATCATGACAACACGGCGACGTTCGCCGACGATCCGGTGGTGGTGGCACGCACGCATATCGCGACGTCGTTCCTGGAGCGCACGGTCGCGGACGAGCCACTGCGTCGTGCGCTGACGCCCGAATATCCCTTCCGCTGCAAACGGGTGCTACTCGGCGACGACTATTACCGCGCGCTGCAGGAGGACAACGTCGAGCTGGTCACCGACCCCATCGAGCGGATCGCCGAGACGTCGGTGATCACCGCGGCCGGCCGAATCGTCGACGTCGAGGTGATCGTGCTGGCCACCGGATTCGAGACGTCGCACTACCTGCCGGGCATCGACGTCATCGGGGTCGGGGGACAGCGGCTGCACGAGCGCTGGGGCGCCGATCCAAGCGCTTACCTGGGCGTGGCCGCCGCCGGATTCCCGAACTTCTTCATGCTGTACGGGCCCAACACCAACCAGGGCGGCAACTCTATCGTCTACATCCTGGAGGCCGGTGCGCGACTGGTGGCCAGCGCGGTGACGCGGGTGGCGCGTCGCGGCGGGTACGTCGATGTGCACCCGGAAGCCGAAAGGCGCTACAACGAAGAGCTTTCCGCGGATCTCGAGCGCACCGTCTGGACCCAGTGCGACAGCTACTTTCGTTCGCCCAGCGGCCGCATCGTAACCCAATGGCCCTACACCGAGCTGGAATACGCTCGCCGTACCTGGCGGCTACGCCCGCGAGAGTGGCTGCACCGCACCGGCTCCCGGCTAGTCAAGGCCGAAATCGATGACGCCACGGATCAACAGACCGTCGGCCAGGTCGGCGTACGCGACGTTGATTTCATCGAGCGCATACCGCTTGGTGATCATTTCGTCCAGGAGTAGTTGACCCGACCCGTACATCGTGGCCAGCACCGGGATGTCGCTCCTGGGGTTGCAGGAGCCGAACACGGTGCCGCACAATGTCTTGTTCATCAGGATGAACTCCTGCAGCGTGACCGCGATCGAGTGCATCATCGGCGACGGCAGGCCCGTGAGTACACACGTGCCGCCCTTGCGGGTGAGCGTCAAAGCCGTCCCGACGTCCGCTTCGCCGATCATCGCGGGGGAGACGACGACCGCATCGGCCATTACGCCGTGGGTCAGTTCGCGCTCGATCGCCTCGGGCGCCGTCGCGGCGGTGTGGGTGGCGCCGAACCGTAGCGCGGACTCGCGTTTGAATTCGCTCACGTCGATCGCGACGATGCGGGCCGCACCGCAGATACGTGCGCCCTGAATCGCGGCGGTGCCGATCCCGCCCGCGCCGATCACCACGGCGGTGTCGCCGCCGCGGATGTTCGCGCGACGGGCCACCGAGCCATATCCGGTCGGAACCGCGCAGGCCAGCAGCGCGGCGGGCACCAGCGGGAAACTTCGATCGATCTTGACGAGCCAATTCGCTGCGACGACGGTGTGCTCGGCGAACGCCCCGATCTTGGACACGTGGCCGAGGTTTCGCCCGTCGACCGTGTGATGGCGAAAGGTGCCGTCGGTTGGCATGCCGGGTGTCAGGGTCCCAGAGCCGGTGTCGCACAGGTATTCCATGCCCGAGGCGCACCAGCGGCATTGCCCGCAAGCCGCGACGAAGGACGTGACCACGTGATCGCCGGGCGCGAAGCCGGTCACCCCGTCGCCCACCTCGACCACAACGCCGGAGCCTTCGTGGCCGCCGATCGTCGGCGACATGGCCGGCAACCTGAGGGCGCGCAGGGTATCCGGTGGCGGTGCCAGCCTTCCTTGCCGAATGTGTTCGTCGGAGTGGCAGAGCCCGCTGGCGGCGAGCCGGACAAGGACCTCATCGGACCGCGGCGGATCCAGCTCGAACTCTTCGACGGACCACGGCCGGCCGTATTCGTAGAGGATGGCCGCGCGGCTTCTCATAGACGCTTGCCGCCTTTGTCGCGCGACCGACCGGCTATCGCAGCGGGTCGTCGGCAACCTCAATGTCACCGGCCTTGGCCGCCGCGCGAAGCTGGTGAAAGTCGTCGAGCGACTTGTCGGCGTAGGTATACGACCACTCGGCGATCGCATCGTGTGCGGTGTTGGCGGTGCCCACATAACCGCGCAGTATTGATGCGTTCGCACTCTGCGAGTGGGCCCGCGCCAACAGAACCGCACAAGCGCTCACGTACTCGCCGAACGTCGACGCCGACATGCCTTCGGTTTCGACGGTGCCCTTCATGTCGTGGAACTGGCGGATGTAGTAGTCGCGGCCGTCCTTGCGTGTCGTCCCGAGGAACACATCCGACATCGCCTGCAGGATCTGCTGCCCATCGGTGACGCGCACACCCTGGCCCTTCGCCTCGATGGCTGCCGCCATCGCGGCTGGCTGGCGCCAACCGCCGTATTCTTCGAGCACCGATCGAGTGGCCTCTTTTATCTGCAGGATCAGCGGCGTGTCGTTGGGGCCGACCAGGATGACCAGGTAACACCGGGTACCGACGCTGCCGACGCCGACTACCCGCAGTGCGAGGTCGGTGGGGCGGAAGTGTGACAGCAGCAGCGCAACATCGGCCGGGACCGCGGCCAGATACTCCTGGACCGCCTCCACCAGTGGGGCTTCGACCTCCTCGTCGACGTGCTGCAGGACGGGTGGCTGTTCGCGCAGGCGCGGGGTTCCGTCGGGTCCAATTTTCATGATCTGTTTGAAGACTTGTGCCGACGTGCGAGTGCGCGCTCGGGCAGTCGTTTTCTGAATCACCCCAAGCAGGCCCTTGGATACCTTCCCGACGTAGCGCTCCGGCTCCACCCGCAGGTAGTAGCGGTCCATAACGTTCATGTTCTCGAGCATCGCCGTCAGACTGGTTTGGTAGCCCACCAATGCGTCTTCGACATAGCGGCGGATGGCCTTGGTCGGGTACTCGGCATGGCGGCCTCCGACGATCGCACTGGTGATCAGGCGTTTTAGGTCCCACTCGGCGGGAGCCACAGCGGCCTCATCGAAGTCGTTCAGGTCGAACACTATTGAACGGTCCGGGGCGGCGTACATGCCGAAATTCGAGACGTGGGCGTCGCCGCAGCACATGATTTCGATCCCGGTCGACGGGTTCGCCGCGAGGTCGGCGGCCATGACCGCGGCGGAACCTCGGTAGAACGCAAAGGGGTCGGCGAGCATTCTGGCAAAACGCAGCGGCACGAGCTCGCGCAGCCGGTTGGCGTTTTGCTCGACGAGAATCTCCGTGGCAGTTCGCGGAGAGGGGGAGAGTTGAGCGAGGGCGCGTCGCGATACGGTCTTTCGCAGCGCGCGACCGCGCGCCACATCCTCGCCCGGGACCTCGAGATCGATCAGACGGTCACGCAACACTTTTTGCGGCATCCGATCAGCATATGCCCGGTAAGGCGCGTTTTTAGCTTGTTGGGGTTCCCGCTTTGATGGCCGCGATGACGCCTCCGTCGACGAGCAGGTCGGTGCCGGTGATGAAGGACGCGTCTGGGCCAAGCAGAAAGGCGGTGGCCAAGGCGATGTCGTCTGGAGTTCCGAGGCGACCTGTCGCCGAGGCGGCGACCATCGCTCGCATGCCGTCACCGACCGGGGAGCCGAGCTCCTGGTGCCCCATCGGCGTAGAAATGATCCCCGGACTGATCGAGTTGATGCGCGCATCCCGACGCCCCCACTGCGCGCTGGCGGCGCGGACCCGAATGTGGTTGGCCTGCTTCGCGATTCCGTATGCGATACCGGGATCGGTTATTCGTTGAGGGCTGACGAAGTCCAGCCCGAGCAGTTCGTGAGCCTGGGTGTGGGCCAGCGCGCGTTCCTGTTCGGCGGTCAACGGGGGAAACATGTGCCCGGCCATGCTGGCGATGACGACGCCCGCGCCGCCCGGCGCGACGACTTCGCCGAACTCCTGTAGTACAAGCGCGACGCCCAAAAGATCGACGGCCAGAATAGCTTCGGCTGATGCCTGTGATGGGGACAGGCCCGCGGTGTGTGCCACCTGAGTGACGGCACCGCGTGAGGCTGCATACTCGGCCAGCCCGCGCACCGACTCCCGTGACGAGACGTCGACGAGGCGGCTCTCGATGTGATGGCCATCCGCGGACAGCGCTTCGGTCACCGACGTCAGCGTCTTTTTGTTGTAGTCGGCCAACAGCACCGTCTTGCCGGCACCCAGGCGGCGGGCGATCGCCTGTCCCATCCCGCCCACGCCGATGACGACCAACACTTCGCGAACCACGGCGCTCCAAATCCGAGACGGGTCTAGTCAACTCGCGATGCTATACAGCGCCAACTACGCCTCTTCGCCGGGACCGTCTTCCGCAGGGTGGGGGCGACCGCTGTGGCGGATTGCCGTCCCGACAAACGGTGCCCGGACGGTGGGAACCAGGTAGCGGCGGTTGACGATCAGCGCGGCGATGGTCACCGCGGTATAGATCCCGCAGAGCAGCAGCCGCCCGTGCGTCGAGACGATAGTGAACTGGACGACGAACAACACCAGCAGCGCCCACGCCGCGGCTCGACGAAAACGCAGCGAGAGGATCATCGCGACGCCCATCAGGGTTTGGGTGGCCGTGAGCAGCACTTCCTCGATCTGGCGGGAGTCGAGCACCAGGGAGTATCCGCCACCACCGAGCACATGGGCCACCGGCAAAGACCCGACGAGCAGCGTCCACTGGTTGACCTTGGAGGAGATCAGCGTCGCGATCGCCGCCGCGCCCTTGCCGCGGGACGCGAAGATGACCGCGATGATGAACTCCGGTGCTTCCGAGGCCAGCGGGGCGAGCCACTGAACCAGCAGGAACCGGTCGATGCCCAGTTCGGTACCCGCCGCGACCAGATTCTCGGCGAACGGCTTTGCGCACAGCAGGATCACCGCGCCCGAAACAAGGAAGAGACTGACGACGGCGATGCGCCGACTGCGGTCCGGTAGTTCCCCGAGCGCGGCGGCGGTACCGATGAGGTTCGGCTCCTCCACGTCGCCGTGGCTGACCTTGTAGAGGTAAAAGCCGAACCAGGCCAGCAGCGCCAACCCCAGCGCGAGGTGGATTTCACCGCTGGCCGGTATGACGAAGGCGACCGCGCCGGCAATCAGCAGGAACCCGAGTTCGACGCGATTGGCGGGCTCGAGCGCCAAGCCGGCGCGCGTATCGGCGCCGGATCTTCGCGCCACGACGATGCCGACCAACACCACGACGGGCCAGCCCAAGCCCATCAGCAACCGGTTGGACCCGGTCATGTTGGCGGCGGCGTACTGGGTGTAATCCGCATTATGGCCAGACACGTATGCGTAGTAGAGATCGACGGCGTATTCGGGCAGAACCGCGACCAATGCGAGCACGGCGATCGCCAGCCCGCCGGACACATCGATCTGCGCGGCTTCAGCGGCCCAGGCCAGCAGGAAGCTGGCCGCCACCACCGCGGCCCCGAAGATCAGGAGGGCTGCGACAGGGTCAAGACGGAGGCCGACGATCCGGACGACTACCGCCGGGGCGATGAATATCGCGGTGAGCAGCGCCGAACGGGTCAAGGTGAGCCGCCGCGCGCGTGATGTTGCCGAGACCGCGGCGGCGGGCCGGTCTTTGGCGCGCATCGTCATCCTTCAACTCATCGAGGGGTGCCGATCATCGGCGGCTATTTCGGCTGGCTTGCCGTCGCGAACTGCTTTCCCAAGCTACCCGCGATGCCTCTAGCCAGCAACGTTGCGGCTTGGCTAACTGGCAGCGTGCCGGATCCTGTCTTTACTGGCCACATCTGGCGATTCCGAAAGTTCGAGAGTGCTGATCTGAAACTTTGGCAAACCGGTTGTCGCCTTCGTCAACATCAACTACGACGCGCCGCAGGAGTCCAAGGTTCCGCTCGGGGCCCGGCGAGTTGTGCGCGCCCGGTTAACCCGCGGGACCCATGGCCGCGGCGCCGAGTTGTGTCATCAGTTCGACGATCTGATTGCGGGTCAGCGAAGCCATCATCGGCACGGCGGCGCGCATGTCCTCACCCACCATCAAGGTCGGGCCGTTGGTCAGGTTTTCAAACGCCTCCGCGATGACATCACCTACCGCGGTGGCGCCCGGTGGCACGTCGTCGGGCGAGCTTATCTGGCCGCGGCCGTGTTCGAGTTGTCGCAAAGCGGGCGTGTCGGTCTTGCCCAAGATGAGGCCCAGGACGTCAACGCCCTTGTCGTGCAGTTCGGCCCATAGCGCTTCGGCGAAGACCATGTCGAACGCTTTGGAGGCGCCGTAGGCGACCATGTTAGGGCCGCCGGCCAATCCGGCGCCGGACCCGAAGATGACGATTCCGCCGCTGCCCCGCTCGACCATCGCCGGAGCGAGGTGGTGGCACAGTTGCATCGGCACCATGCAGTTGCGTTGCACTAGCGCCTCGGCGGCGTCGATCGGATTGGCAAGGAACGGTTGATAATTCGGATCGGCACCCGCACAATACACCAGGAGCCCGATCTCCAGGTCTGCGGTAGCCTCGGCGACAGCTGTTGCCGCCTCGGGCTGAGCGAGATCTATAGCGAGAGTGCGGGTTTGGGCGGACGTCCGGGATTCGATGTCGGCTGCGACCTGATCGAGCACCGCCTGGCGGCGTGCCAGCAGCACAACGTTGACGCCGCGCTCGGCAAGTCCGTTGGCAAACGCGGCGCCAACACCGTCGGAAGCGCCGGCGACGAGTGCCCACGGTCCATATTTGGTTGCAAATGTCATTCGCGTGCCCCTAACTGACCGTAGTTATGCGTACCAGGGTTAACCGGCGTCGGGCGATGCGCCAGCCGTCGGCGGTCCGCACGATCTCGTCGTCGTAAAAACCGATGGGGTTTGCGGCAGATTTGTTGTCGGGCGCCATCATCAGTCCGTCGAGGTAGGTGCGGGCCAGGGCCTGGTCACCGTCGACCGTGATCGCGATATTGCTCAGCCGGTGCATCGTGTGCCCCGCCAGGGCATGGACCTTTTCCATGAATTCTGTTACGGCGTCGACGCCTTTCCAGGCGCCGATCTCGCCGTAGTCGAGTTCGCAGTCGTCGGTGAACACGGTTCGGAACAGCGGCCAGTCACGTCGGTCGATGCTGGTGGCATAGCGCACCAGCAACTCGGAGATGTCCTGGCGGTCTTCCCGTTCGCTCATGCGACTTCTCCGTTCGGATGAACCACGATCCGCGGTGGACCGTCGGATCTGCGTGCGAGCTCGAGCGCGGCGGGCACGTCGTCGAGGGTGATGACTTTGCCAACACTGGGTAGCGGATCCAACCGCCCGGCTGCGATGGCGTCGAGCGTTCCATACCAGTCCTGTGGGTGGGGGCCGCCACCGAATTGGATTGTGACGCCTTGCCGGGTGGCGGTGGTGATGTTCAGCGAGTCGCCGGTATACCAGCCGCCCGCACAGTAGATTCGGGTGGTCATCTCGACGGATTCGACGATCTGCTGCACGAGCCCGGCGGCACCGACACACTCGAATACCACGGCCGGGCCTGGCAATCCACGTTCTGCGCGAACTTCCCTGAACGCATCAAACGGTGACTTCTCGGCGGGATCAACCGCTACGTGGGCGCCAAAGGAATCCCGGGCCAGCGCTCGACGGTCGGATTTGTAGTCCGCAGCGATAATCGGTTCGATACCCCGGCCGGCCAGGGCGGCGACGGCCGACAGACCGACTGCCCCCGCGCCGATGACGACGGCGATCTCGCCCGGCTGGATCCGCGCCGATCTCACGTAGAACTCGCCGACGGCGAACGCGTCGGTCAGCGCGACGGCGTCGCTGCAGACGTCACCCGGGACCGTCTTGGCCGCCGCTTCCGAAACCACCAGCAGCTCACCGAAACTCCCCGGTGCTTCCGGGTGCTGACCGATGATGTGCACGCCACCGGCGCCTCCGTCGAGAAGCCGCACCGGCATCGCGGTCACGCGTGAACCGAGCGCGAACTGATCGGTGCAGGCGGGTCCGTGCCCGATGACCTCGCCGACGAACTCATGACCGAGCACGATGTCGCGGCCCGCGTCATAAAGCGAGCGACCGGTCGGATCGTCGACGGCCAGTTCCGGGTGGTCCATGAAGTGCACATCGGATGCGCAGATCGCGGTGCTCAGTGTCCGCAGCAACAATTCGCCCGGCCCGGGCACGGGGTCCGGTGTCTCGCGGACCCGCAACTGGCCGTCCCTCAAAACAACAGCGCGCACTGAGTCAACCTCGTATGCTTTCTCGAATATTCGATATAGAATCTCGAAATCTCGTTGTAACTGTATGAACCGGGCCACGAAGGAGTCAAGCCATTCGCGGATCCACATCGGCGCCGACCGCGCGGGTGCTCGACGTTGTCGAGCTCCTGGCCCGGTCCGCAAATGCGCGACTGCGATTCTCCGACATCGTGCGCGAACTCGGTCTCACTCAGGGGACGGCGCACGCGATCCTGAAGACGCTGTGTGACCGTGGATGGGCCAGCCGCGACGCCGCCTCGAAAACTTTTACTCTTGGCCCCGCGCTCGCTGTCGTCGCTGCGCGGACCGACACCGCCCGACCACTTGCGCATGCCGCTCGTTCGGCGGCGCTACGACTCTCGCGCGAGGTGGGCTTCGCCGGCTCGGTGGTCGAGAGATTCGGTGATTCGTTGGTCGTTACCGCCTTCGAGGGCGACCCCGCCACCCAACCTGCGGGAATACCGGGTGACCGCATCCCGTATGCCCCTCCGTTCGGCGTGGCACTTGCGGCCTGGGACACCGAGGAGGAACAACGGGCGTGGATCCGTCGCGGTGCGGGCAACAACACCGATCGCATTCAGCGCCTCGAACGCATCCTGGAGCACACGCGCGAGCGTGGCTTCGACGTCGACTGGACGACGCCGGCGCTGGCGCAGGCCGTGCAGGTGGTCACCACGCTGGACAGCAACGAGATGCCGACCCCGGTGCGGCACATCCTGGACCAGCTACTCGTCGAGTTCACCACCATAGGCTTCCTCTCCGACGACAACCCCGGTCGCCGCAAACAGCCCGTCGCCACCATCGCCGCACCGGTTTTCGACCAACACCAACAAGTCGCCCTGATGGTGGCCGTCCATCCGCTGTGCCCGCTCAGCGCGCGGCAGATCCGGATCATCGGAAAAAAGCTCACCGACGAAACGGCGGCGATTACGAACTCGCAGCAGCGCGCACTGGATCGCGCCGTCTGAGCTCGGCGCACACGGGAGGCGTCGATGGAAGGACGAAAAGCCATGGCGGACAACTACGTTGTGGACGATCTTGCCGGCTTCGTCCTCGGCGCCGAGCCGGCGGACCTGAACGGGCAGCCCAGGGGGTTGCTGAAACGCAACGTGCTGGACAGCGTTGCCTGCGCGGTCGGATCCCTCGATGGTGAGCTGCTCGCGGAT
>Ga0318551_10000442_pt1 | contig 12621 bp, 10 predicted proteins | sample GRESIP082b2f19_FD_203511 | JGI IMG/M metagenome (GOLD analysis project Ga0318551, IMG submission 203511) | Tropical soil microbial communities from Luquillo Experimental Forest, Puerto Rico - GRE.SIPMG.082b2f19 | ecosystem: Environmental > Terrestrial > Soil > Tropical forest > Bulk soil...
TCCTGGAACGACCAGCCGTGCCCCTTGACCGGAATCGGGATGCGGATCTCCACCAGCAGCTCGCTCGGCTCGAGCGCGGTTTCAAAGTCGCCCTTGAAGAACGTCTCGCCCGAGATTGCCCGCTCGCCCGAGGCGCTGCGCGCGATCAAGGTCGCGCCAAGGAGATTGACCACCAGCGGCATTTCCGAGGCCGGATCGTTGTGGCACAAATTGCCGCCGATGGTGCCGCGGTTGCGTACCGAATGATGCGAGACCAGGCGATATGCCTCGACCATGATCGGGCAGTGCTCAGCGACCTCGGTCGACCGCAGCACGGCGTTGTGGGTGGTCAGTGCACCGATGCGCAGCTCGTTGCCGTCGAGGCGGATATAGCGCAGCTCATCAAGGCGCCCGATGTCGATCAACCGTTCGGCCGAGGCGAGGCGCAGATTGAGCAACGGAATCAGGCTCTGCCCGCCGGCGAGAACCTTGGCCTCTCTTCCGTATCGGGCGAGGACGGCGAGCGCCGACGCCAGGTCGGTTGCGCGCTCGTATTCGAATCGTGCAGGCTTCATGCCGCCGACCTCCCCTGGCTCAAGGCGCGCGACTGCCTATCGTTCTTTTGGAGTGATCTTAGCCGACATTATCCAGGCGACCAAGGGGACGGCGAATTCCTCTGTCGCTTCACCGTGCCCTCCGATACCTCTTCGCTAAACCTGAGCGACCGTCAGCGCAGACGTGTTGCGAAGACTCTGCCGCCAGGCAGCAGGAACAGCCAACCGATAAAGTAGATCGGACAAACGTCGGTCGTCGTATGGCCCTCAAATCGCGCTCCCGGGCGCCCAGCGGTCACGAGCCTGGCAGAACGCGACCGCGTTCATGAACGTATCGCCTCAACTGCATCCTTCGCCAATTCGACACGCTGTTGTCCACCAAGAACAGCAAGCAGGACCAGCACACGCTCGTGCGGGCGCATACCGGCATAAAGACCGCTGTGACCAGCGAACGCGCCAGTGAGAATCCGGACCTGATCACCCGCCTTGAGCCCATCGCGTCGGGGGAGCTCGACCAAACCACCACGCTCCCGCGAACGAATTTCCTCAATCACTGAGTCGGCAACTTTCGCCGGCCGGATGCCGTCCATGATCAAGCCCAATATTCCAACGCTCCAGCGCGCGGCATGCCACTGCGCCTCAATCGTGAGGAAACAGTACCCAGGGAAGAGCGGCGGCCGCACCTCGATGCGCCGGCCGTGAGACATGCGCTTCTCGCGCAACCGGGGAAAGTACGTTTCGAACCCCGCCAGTCCAAGGCAATGGAGCGCAAGCCGCTCACGGTGCGGCTCTAACCGTGCGACAGCCCAGTACGCCATCGCGCCTATGTCCGCCCCCATTGCGCCAGCCTGCGCGCAACACCTCTCGCATCCTCGGCCCCGACCGGCGGCAGCGAATTGAGCTTGTTCTTCTGGTGGTGCCGCGGGCCCGCAATCACACGCGCATCGCTCGGCGGATCAAAAAATTGGCGCTGCAACGGCGCCAAAACTCTGTAGGCACTTCCCGGACCGATACATGAAATATCGGCTAAAGCGGTTCGGGCGGCGGCGATGAAGGCATCATGTTGGGATGGGGCAAGCGAAGCGGCGAGCTGCAGAACAAGCTCGTCAATCTCATCTGGGATGGACATTGCTGACGACCCCTTGGTGCGGATAGGATGGGCCGTCTTTCTGCTTGCGTTGGGTAGGTTAAAACTTGCGCCCGCAAGCCACATCGCGGGCGCGCTCTTTCTCCGCCGGAACGCGGATCAATTCAAGCCGGGCCGCCGGAGCGGAAACTTTATTTTCAGACCCCATCGTGAATGGATTTTGCGGACGCTGAACGCTCGGCGCGGGCGCGTTTTCGGCCCGTTCGACAGCTTCGACCCGTTCCAAGGCGGCCACCGGATCGGGCTCATACAACGAGAGCCCGGCCTCCAACATGCGGCGCCGCAGCATGACCTCTACGCGCGAATGACCGTAGCCATGCCCGACCTCGTCACTACGGCAATCACACGGTGGGCAGTGCCAGGGTTTGAGCCGCAGAGTTTTGACCTGCAGGTGATAGGCCGCGCGCTCACCCGCTTCTCGCCAGCCATATTGCGCTTCGATGTCATCGAAGCGAGCGCGCTCAGTACCGCTCTCCGCGCGGGCGATCACAAGGGCGCGCGTGAGCGCATTCTGGTCAATGGGGCTCAGCGTCGTCGTCATTGTTCGCCTCCAACTCCAGCGTTTCGTAGAAGCTCGGCGTTTGCGGGATCGTCTTCGGCGCGCGTGGCGCACGGGACTGCGGACCGAGCCTCAGCCTCAGCGCGAGCCCGCTCGCCATCTTGGACGCGCTCTGGTGGACGAGAAACCAGGCGCTTAGCCGACCGTCGACCACCGGCCCCTCGATCGCGAGCTTCTCGGCCGCCTGTTCGGCGAGTGCGGTGGCCTCGCAAAACCTCTCCAGCAAGGGCAGATCGGCCGGGCGGAAGTGACGGGGATCACAAGCACTCACGACCGCGACGAAAATCGATCGAATTCGGCCTTGGTATCGGGCGGGCGGGCGCAGTCTGCGGGTTGTCTCACCGGTGAAATCGACGATGTCATCTTCGTAGTGGCGCGCCATGAGTTCCACCGGGTTCCGGGGCAGTTCCGCGACGGTTCCCGTCCGGTTTATGCCGGTTCCGGAGTGAATTCCAGAGATCGATTTTGGAACTTTGAACTGGCGATTTTCGCCAGTTGAGCAGGTCTGAAAACTTATAACGCTACTGTTTTTCGCGGCAACCGCGCGCTCGGCACCTCCCTGCCATCGGCCGCGCCGAGGGTCCCCCCTGCCCCTGAAAGCGAGGACGGGCCTCAGTGCGAATGCTGTTTGGTTGCTGCACCATACTTCGTAACGAGTTCGCCAACGTCTCGCAGCACCTCACTCAACTTCCCCATGTCCTCACTGTGCCCACCGAACTCCAACAGCATGAAGCTGAAGACCATGCTCAACGCAGGACCTGCAACCTCGCGACCATGCTCGTTGAGAATGGCAATCAGTTCGTCAGCAACAGCTTTCGCAGCAGGAACAACGATGTCATCAGGCAAGCGTATATGAGGGATCACCATCGCAGCTGCTCTCGTGCCATCTCGATCAGCCTCTCGGCAAGCTGCTCGACCAACTCCGGACGCAGATATGGTCGCGTGCTCGTTATTGGTTGGAAAGCGTGGTAACGAGCCATCGCTGTGAGAAAGCCTTTTCGCGTTCGGCGACCCAACGCTACGGGAAGGAGCTTACCACCGCGTTTTTGGTACAAGATGCTCTTCTTCACTTGCTTCCAGCTATGCGGTCTGAACGTTGTTTGTGCTCGACCTGCTCGACGATAGCGCATCGTGAAGGGCTTGTTGCGATGCACATCCTGAACTTGCCACTCGCTTAGTTCGCGACCGAGGTCGACGGTCCGCAAATGCTCAAGCGATTGCACCATTCTGTTAATCGAATGCCGAACACCTTCGAGGTCTGCGGGATCAATGTCGATCGTGAACACGGGCATCTCCTTGATCACGTAGCTTGGACAGATTAGCGAGGTCACGTAGCGAAGGCGATCCCGCGCGGGGGCTCAGCGGCGGCGTTGCACACGTGCGCAGGGAAAATCCCTATCCTTATACAAACTACACAACAGGTAATATTATTTCTTGTTATCTCTCTTCCGCTATTGATTCTGGGTTTAGTGTGCAACGTGCAAACCTCATTTAAAAATTAAACGCGTACAAAACGTTAGCGCCTGTGTATCCTGTGCACGCATCAAATTACCTGTGCAGAACTGTGTTCGCATCAGCGCTCATAGAAGCCTCAAATCGCTTCAAACCCCCTCGCGAAGCTGAATTTTGGCCTACTCTTTTTCTGTGTGCATCGCCGTGTGCAAGCGCCTCTATCGCGCCTTCGGCGGCGGATTGGGGTCGTGTGCGCGCATGAGATCGGCAAGCACGTCACGCTCGGCGTTGACGACCTGCGTCACCCACTCCTCTGCCATATCAAGCTGCCTGATGATCAGCCCTGTATCAGCTTCGTGCCAGCGTAACTGATCAGTGTTCGTGCGGGCATAGATGATCTCTTGCCGCTTGCGGTACCTGATGCGGTTGTCCGGCTCGCTTCGCTCCCGCAGCCGGTACGCGTTCTTGGCGACAGTGTGCCGGGCCTTGTCCGACCAATCGCCGGTCCTGAAGTCGCCGAAATAGACGATCAACCTCTGCATCTGCGTCATCGTGAACAGCGGGCACCCATCGAGCGTGTCTATTGCCGTCCTGTAGGCATCCTCGAGTCGTGTCTCGCCCATCCCGATCATTTTGAGCCTTCCCACGAAAGGCGGCGGGTCACCGTAGGGATCGAACACGTCGAGGGGCACTGCTGGCCGCGCGAGCAGCGCTCGACGAAACGCACCGATGTTTTCCGGCACTGCCATCCAGGCCCGGATAGCGGTCCTCTCGACTAGCGTCATCTTGCTACCGCAGGTGACGACGCAGAAGCGTCGATCCGCGGGCGGCAGCTTCACCACGTCACGATGGTTGGTCGCGATCATCGTGGTTCTCGCCGAACGCTGCGCGTAGGCGTGCTGTCCTTTCGCCTCGAAGCGATGCCGCGCCGTGGGCGACGGCTCGATCGTATTCTTCAGCGCCTCGTAGTCGAGCCGCCGCCGTGCCTGCTGGTACCCGTCCTCATCGGCGGCTTCGTTGACGGTGGCGATGAGCGCGTTGGCGATCCGATCGTTGAAGCGCGCCCCTGCCGCTGTCCCCGTCAGCTCGCCGAACGTGCAGGGCACGACGTAGTCCTCGCCGAACAGCAGTTCGAGGATATCGAACAGCGTTCCGCGGCCCGTCCCGAACTCCTCCGCCACCATGATGACCGCGATCATCGGCACCCACGGCCTGCGGGCCTTGTGGGCGAAGTAGTTCCACATCCACTCCCGCTCCGTGTCGTTTGGAATGAGCCGCGCGAAGAAGGCTTTGAACGTCTCGATTTCGCCCCCACTCGTCGGGTGCGTCGGCGGCCAGTAGCGGTTATAGACGACGACACCTCCTTCCTCGAACGTCGGCCGCGACCGATCAAATCGGGTTTGAACCTCGTCGATATGCGCCCGCAACGGATGGCTCATCCAGGCATCGACGACGGATGTTTTCTTAAGCCCGCCTCTCGGGCCTTCTTCCACGATCGCGTAGGGCTGCATGAGACCCCGCAGGCTCGCGATCGTTCCCATCTTGCCGTCAACCAGCGAGATGATGCCGCCTTTGCCCATGAAAGCGTCGGCGTAGTAGGCGTAATTGACCAGCATCCAGTCCAAGGCAGCCGGAAAGCACGCGATTTGTTTCGCTGTTTTCTCGGCAATCGTAGTGCATCCACTGTAATTTGGCCGTGGCGGAGGCGGCACGCTGTAAAGCGGGTGCCGCATCAGAGGATGGTTGCTGAGGCTATCCAGGAATTCCCGATCGGCCTTGCTGATGGCCTTGCCGTCAAAAGCGCTCATTGGAACGGGCTCCTTTCCATCAGTTGTGCTAGGAATTCAAACCGCGCGGACGGCACCCGCTCGCGCCGGTGCCATGTCGTTTCAGTCATCGCGTCCCAGATACCGAGGCCGCGGCGGCCCCAGTTGATGAGGTGCGAATCGGTTCGCACTCGCGTTGGGTCGTGGAAGGTGCCCGAACAGCGCAGATCGCGTGGGCGCTGCTTGCGCACGAGCCGCTCCAGCTCGGCGACCGTCATCACGCCGTGGTCGCGGGTTTCGATCTCGGTATCGGCGTCGAGCTCGAAGCGCCGCAGGTCGGCCTCGCCGTGGCTGCCGCCCTTGACTACGGCGAGCCCCGCCGCCGCGGCGATCTCATCGAACAGATCGCAGGCCTGCTCGTATGCCGCCTTCGGCAGCACCGGCAGGGACGTCCGCGGCGTCGTCGCCGGCGACATGCCGCCGGCGAACCGGTAGGTGCTGACGACCTCGCCCATCCCGTTGCGGGTGTGAGGCCCATCAACGGCGAATTGTCGCGTTCCGAGCGAGCCAAAGCACTCGACCAGATGCTTCACCGCCGCGGGATCGTCCGGATCGTTGCCGCGGTACCAGCGCCGCGATGCGAGCCGCCGGAACGGCTCGTCGACGCGCGCGATCCAGGCTTCCTTGACGCCGCCGGCGTGGCGCACGAGGCCGTGCTCGAATAGCACCGGAAAGCGCTCGCCGAGCGCGCTTGCCAGGGCCTCGATGAGGCTCGCATCCGCGACGTCGACATCGATCACCGCTAGATCGCCGTCGAGCTTCAGGCCGGTCGAGGCGAGCGCGCTGCGATCCCATGACAGCACCTCGGCCTCATCGACGATCTGCTTCGGCCAGCCTTTTTCGATCGGCCGCTTGCAATCATTCAGCAGCGGCTGAAAGCCGTTCTTCAGCATGGCCAGGCGGAAGACGGTGCGCGCTTGCATCAGATTTGCTCCAGATGCCGCCGGAACGCCTCCTGCGCGCTCATCTTGCCGAGCACGCGGTTGCGCTTCATCTCATCGACGGTGCCCATCGCGACGCAGACGTGGATGGTCACGTGCCGCGCCTGCCCGGGTCGGTAGATGCGCGCGATCGCCTGCTCGGTCAGCTCGGCCGACCAGCTCGGCGACAACCACGCCATGCGCGATCCGCCATATTGCAGGTTGAGCCCGTGGCCGGCCGCGGCCGGGTGAAAGGCGAGCAGCGGCAGCGCCCCTTCATTCCACTCTGCGATAAGAGGCAACGCTTCGCGCGCCGACGTGGCGCCGCCGAGCGCCGGCACCTCGCCCAGCGCGCGCCGAATGGTCCGCAGGTCTTCGATGAACTCGTAGGCGATGAGCAGCGGCTCGCCGCCGAGGCTTTCGACCAACTCTTTCAGCCACTGGATCTTAAGGTCGTGAACGAAGACCACATCGTTGTTGCCCTCGCCGTAGAGGAAGCCATTCGCGATCTGCGCCAGCTTGCCGGTCGCGATCATCGGCGAGGCCGCTTCGATCGTGCGCCCCTCGGCGGTTGTGAACAGCTCTCGCGCCATCCTCCGGTAGGTCGCCATCACGGTGTCCGGCAGCTGCAGGTGCGTCTCGACGACGTTGAGCGGGGGCAGGTCGGGCATATCCTCGTCGGCGACCGTCATCGCCACGGTGCCGAAATCGGCGGCAATCCGCTCCTCTGCTCCCGGCAGCGGCGCCCATTCGCGCCCGAACGGATCGCGCGGCCGGAAGTGCCGCTTCTGCCACGGCACGAAGGCGCGACCCCACAGCGTGCCGTCGGTCACGATGGCGGTCGGCATGAACAGGTCCATGCTCGAGTTCGGCCGCGGCGTGCCGGTCAGGCCCCATCGCGTCCGGAATCGCCCGGCGGCCTTGAGGAGCGCGCGGGCGCGCTTGCCGCTCGGATCCTTGAGCCGCGACGTCTCGTCGATGATCAGCACGTCGAACAGCGGGTGATCGTCGGCAAGGCCGGCGAGCTCGCCCACCAACCAGGGCACGAGATCGACGCCGATCGCCGTCACCTCGCGCGCCGGTGCGGCAGCGAGCAGCTCCCGCCGGCGCTCGGGCGTGCCGTTGAGAACGGCAACGCGCAGATGCGCGAGATGCGGCCAGAGCGTGACCTCCCGCGGCCACACGGTCGCGGCGACGAGCTTGGGGGCGATGACAAGCGCGTGGCGGCGGTGCCCGTCGCGGATCAGCTCGGCGAGTGCCGTGAGCGCGGCCGCGCCCTTGCCGGCGCCGAGCGGCGCCACCAGGAACGCGGCGTCGCGTTCATAGAAGAACGTCGCGGCACGCTGCTGGTAGCCGTACAGGGTGCGCGCGGTGAAGGGCGCGTTCATACTTCTACCCCTTCAAAAGCGCGGTTTTCGACTTGCTGTAGCGGGCGCCCACGCTTTCCTTGCTTTGCAGCGGCAAGCCTTCGGCCCAGTCCGGCAGCGTCAGCATCTCGCGCCGCAGAATTGCCTTCGCCTCATCGGCGCGCGCCGCGTCGACCTCGCACAGGATCTCGTCGTGCGTGGTCATGCGGATTGGCATCCATGCGAGCGCTGGGTTGGTCTCGATCCGCGTGGCCGTTATGCGCAGGATGTCCGCGGCCGTGCCGCTAACGGCATTCTCGCAGAGCGTGCCCCGCCACAGTTTCGCGCGCCCGTGTGCGCGCCGGATCGACATCTCGGTGCGCTTCTCACCGGTCGGATTGCCGTCCTTGTCCAGGACGTCGACTTCGCGCCACTTTGGGCGGGGGTAGGTCAGCAGGCGGCCCGATGGCAGCACCATGAACAGCGTGCCGCCGAGGTATTCGGAGTGAAAGACGAACGCGAGGCGGCCGGCCCTGGTGACGAGACCGGGCACCTCTATGGCGGTCATCGCGGCGCCCCAGAGGCCGTAGCTCTCGCCGTCGCGGTGCGCGCCCCAGAACTCCTCGGCCCACGGGTTAGCTGCGCGCCAGGCGTCGACGATGCGACGCGCTTCCGCATCTTCGAAGTGGATGCGGTAGGAGAGCGCCATAGCCTTTAGTGCGCCGACGCTGCCTGAAAAACCACAAGCGAGGATCACCACCTTGCCGACACTACGCTCCCAGTCCGTTATCGCACGCACGTCCTTGTGGAAGACGTTGGCCGCGGCGATGACGTAACTGTCGGGCAGCGATGAATCGCGGTCGTTAGCGCGGAAGACGTCGAGGGCACGCTCGGCGCCCTCCGAGGCAGCGAGCCAGGGCGTGAGCCGCGCCTCGATCATCGACCAATCCGACCACGCGAATAGCTTTCCCAGCTCGGCGGCGATGGCCGGACGCACGATCAACGCCAGCTTGCGCGCCGGCGGCACGTCGACGGGACCGGCCGCAGCCAGCGTTGCGTAGTCGCAGCCATTGGCGATCGCCTCGACCAGCGGACCCTCCGCGGCGCCGTCCGCACCGAGCACGTCTCTCGTCAAATTTTGGATTTGCGCCCCGCGGCTGGTCAGGCGGCCGGTCTGCCCGGCGCCGGCGAACCGATACTGACCACGCAGCACGCCGTCGATCTGCTGCGCTTCAAGGCGTGCGAACTTCTTCGGCGCGGCACCGGCGCCATAGAGCCGCAGCGTTGCGACTTCGTGCGCTTTGACCTCATCTGGATTGAGACCGCCATTGGCGCGCTTGGCATCCAACATCGCCAGTACGCGGGCAACGCGATCACGCCTCAGACTGAATTCTGGTGGCTCTTCTTCGTCGCTCTTATCAGCGGCGCCATCGCCACCGCCGCCGTCGTCGTCATCATCGGTGGGAACGCCGACGATAAGAATTTCGCGCATCGCCGCATCGGTGAGGTTGTCGTGCAGCCAAGTTGCGATCCGTTTTGCCTGCGTGACCTTGTTGGCAGCTCCATCGGTTAGCACGGCCAACCGAACGCCAATGGCGACGGCATCCTCGGCCGCGAGCGCCGCGGCATTGCGCACGAAGGCCATGTCGAGCGTCACACCGCGGCGGTTGATGTGCTCGAACGCCCAATACTGCTGCCATTCCTCCTGCGGCAGCAGCCGCGTCTTACGATACACGTCGCGCATCGCTGTAACGTCTTGACGCGCATAGGCGAGAAAGCGCTCCCACTCCGCGCAGCACTGCTGCGGGTTCGCGCCTTCGATACAAAACAGTCGAATGAGCTGCTTGCCGTCTTTTTGCTTGCCGGCGCCACCGAGGTAGCGCGACGCACTTTCGAGATCGATCGGCAGGTTGGAGACGCCGGCTTGCACCATCACATCGATGACGCGTTCTGGCGCAAGGAAGGGAAATCCTAAAGTGGCGAAATTCCAAATGCAGCTATCGAAGGTCGCGTTCCAGGCCGCGAAGATCGCGCCACGCTCGAAGGCGGCGCGCAGGTTGTCTGGCGCGAAATCCCAGTCAAGGATCTTGCCATCGGCGTGCCAGGTCTGCGCTGGTGAGGTACCGATCGCGTAGGCCAGAGCGTTGGCGTACGTTGATGCTGCGGTGGCATAGCGGAACGCGCCGGCGGCCTTCAGGTCGAGCGCGCCGCCGTGGGCCTCGAAATCGAACCAGACGATGTCGTCGGGGTTAAACATCGGAATTTCCGAGAACTCAGAAAAGTCAGGCGAGGCCGCCGCTCGGCCGGCCTCGCCTTGATCGGGTGCGCGCGTACGCGCACCGGCTTAGGCAACGCGTCGACGTCGCGGCTGTTCGGCAGCTCCGGCCGTATTAGGGCCCGGACCTGACGACTGCGGCGGTGTCGGCTCCGGCTCCTTAGGAGTCGGTGCTGGACCGCTCAGCGGCATCCAATCGATAGCGTCCAGCACAGGCTTCCAAGTCGTCCCATACTGTTTGTGCACGTAGCTCTCTTTTCCGAGCTTCGTGATCGCTACGATCTTGCCGTCACGCTCTTTCGGAGGCTTGGCCAGATCGCGGTTGAGCTGATCGCGTACCTGGTCAAACAAGATGACGAGGGCTTTAACGCCACCATCCGTGTTTGTTTTAAAGATCACTTCGATGCCAGCATCTGCGCCGTCGATACATTTCATCTCGACGGCCCATTGCTCCTGCCACTTGAAGCCTAGATCGGGCAGGTCTGTGATCAGCGGTTTCGGTTGAGTGACAGAAACAAGATGCTCACCGAGCTTCTTGTTGTTGTCGCCGAAACAGATATACCCCCACTGGAACGTCAACGGATTGACGGCCCAGTGGCTGTCTGGCTCGGGGATGGTCTTCTTCTGCCCGAACATCCAGGTGCCGCTGCCTTCGCGCTTGAACAACAACATCGGCTTGCCGCTACGACCGATGATGGCGGCCGTATTGACCTTGGCGAGGTCAGTTGCGAGCGCATTCAGGGCAGCAAGCGCGCTGCCCGTGAGCACGGGGGCGACTTGCTTGCTCCCGGACTCTTCGTGTTCGCCGTTATCGTCGGCGCGATCGCGATCGCGATCGTGGTCATGGTCGTCACTCATTGTCTTGCCTCCTCTGTGAAGACTGCGAGTGCCTCGGAGAATGCGCGTGCAAGCTCGTCCCGTCCGAGGACCGGGACGCGCACGTTCTCACTCCGCTTCAATGAGACACCGGAGCGGCGTGAAATGATTAGTTCGGGTGGGATTTTGAGGCCGCGCGCTTTCGCTCGGAGTTCGATCTGTTTGACCGAACGCATCACCTCAACTTCTACAAGATCGTCATGCTCGAAGCCGAGGCTCAGCAGAGCTACCTGTGCAGTGATCTCATCACGCCAATAGCGCTCGGCGCGGCCGTTCGAAAGCGCATAGCCTGGTACGTTATCGCCGTTCTCCAGCGCGCGCTTAGCCTGATCATGCAGCGCCGTGCAGGTGTCCTTGACCGCGTCGGCAAGCTCGAGTCCTGCCGCGAGGACTTTCAGATATTCTTCTTTCGCTGTTGGTGTGCCGAAGAACGCGCGAGTCGTGCTCCACGGCGCTGGCACCGTAAAGGCAGCGAGATCAAGAAGCGGTTTCGTGTGCTCCTTGCAGATCGGTCGCGCTGAACAGAACCTGCACCATGGCCCCGCCTTCAGCCGTGGTGCTTCCGACAACGCTTCCGCGCAAGCGACGCGATAAGCTGCGATGAATTCGTCCAGCTCGGCATGCGTGACCGTAACGGTCGAGACCATCTCGCTATCGGCATCGGTCGTTACGGGTTGGAGGATCGTGAGGACGATGTCCTCGATCCCGGTGAAGAATTCAGGCAGCGAGTGGCGCGCCGCGGCGCCGTAAAACAGCAACTGTGAATTGAGAACATCGTCGTCGCCGTCTGGAGTGAGCGCGAGAACGCGCACGCCGACACCGAATTTGAAATCGATCACATGAACCGTGTGGTCGATGCGGATAAGCAAATCGAGCGTGCCGAAGGTGTTGGCGATCGCAGGAAAGATGACACGTTGATCGAGGTAGTAGGCGGCCCCAGGCACGTCTAAGAGCTTTTCCACGAAGCTGTATGCCGGCCGCAGGAAGTTCTCGATATCGTCATGCGTGATCGTGTAGTCGCCGAACTTTTTACCCGCGAGACTCTCGACTGGGACGTGCACGTCCTCGGCGATGAGAGCGGCCATCGCCATGTGCATGCTCGTGCCGCGATCAGCATAATCGGATGACTTGTGCAGCTCTGGAGGCACTTTCGAGATGAGATCGACTGACCCCGGGCAGCGCAGAACCCGCGCCGCGACACTGCCGCCGAACGGTGAATGCGCCTGCGGGCTCATAGCGCACGCCCCGTTCGGTTGTTGGCGGTGAACAGAGCGATCAGCATCGCTTCAGCGCGGTTGTGCCAGCGCTTGAGGTTCAGCTCGCCATGGGCGTGCGGAAACAATTGGATCGCGAGTTGCCTCGAAGCTTCCTTGTCAGCGTTGAGGTGAAACGCGCGCTTCCATTTCGAAGGCTCGATCAGCACCATCGGGACGCCACAGCAGGCGACTACGGCCTCGATCGTTCCGGTCGCCCGGCCGAACTTGAACGACGACGCGACGCCCTGCCCCGGCATCGATCCGGCACGCTCAATGCCGGCAAAGTCGGGATTATGGGTTTCGATCCAGTTACGCAGCTCGATGGCGTCGACCCGCGTCTTCGCCGCGGCGCCGACGATCGGAATATCAGTGACGCCGAGGAACTTCGGCGCGATGCCGTCGACGCCGTCCATCATCTCAATGACTGCGAC
>Ga0318551_10000447_pt1 | contig 12594 bp, 8 predicted proteins | sample GRESIP082b2f19_FD_203511 | JGI IMG/M metagenome (GOLD analysis project Ga0318551, IMG submission 203511) | Tropical soil microbial communities from Luquillo Experimental Forest, Puerto Rico - GRE.SIPMG.082b2f19 | ecosystem: Environmental > Terrestrial > Soil > Tropical forest > Bulk soil...
CCCGTGCCCACCGGGTGCGCTTTTCCAGCCGGGCCGCCATGCGCTGCAGGATGTCCAGGTCCTGCTCGACGGTGGCCCGGATGCCCGGGCGCTGGACCTTCACCGCCACCTGCGCGGCCACGCCGTTGCCGCTGCGCAGCCGGGCCTGGTGGACCTGGGCGATCGATGCGGCCGCGGCCGGCTCCGGCGCCAGCTCCGCAAAGACCTCCGTCACCGGTGCCGGCAGCGACGCGGCCAGCACCTCCTCCACGCCCGCCCACGGTGCCGGTGCGGCCTGATCCTGGAGCCGGGCGAGCTCGGAGGTGAATTCCTCCGGGAGCAGGTCACGCCGGGTGGACAGCAGCTGGCCCAGCTTGATGAAGGTGACCCCGCCCTCCTCCAGGGCACGCCGCAGTGACTGCGCGAGCGCCGCCCGCCCGCCGGCCGGATCGGTGGGGCGGATCGGCCGCCCGCGCAGATAGGGGCCAAGCCCGTGGCGCACCGCGATCCGGCTGAGCTGCGCATAGCGCCGTGACCGTGCGACGGCGCGCCGGGCGCCGAGAATCAGGTCCACCGGCTGTGGTGCCGTCCCGGACGGCACCAGCGCTTCCGCCACCACGAGGAAGATCATCGCGACGATCAGCGGAACGCCCAGCGCTACGGTCAGGAACGCGGCCAGGTGACCGGGCTGGGCCGCCTGCAGCGACCTGCCGAGAAGGTAACCGGCGGCGAAACCGAGCAGGCCCGCGGTCAGCGCCCGCAACTCCCCCACCGGCAGCCCGAGCAGCCGCCGCGACGCCCAGGCCAGGCCCGCCACCAGCGCCATGCTGGTGCCAAGCACGGCGACCGCGAACACGATCCCGCTCACCGGGGATGATTGCGCAGCCAGCATGGCTTCCTTCCCCGGCAGCACCCACTAGACCAGGGCGGGCACCCCGGTGCCCCCCAAGCTATTCCGGTGCCGGGGGATCTATCCACCACAGCGCGGCGTGCCCCCAGCGCTGATGTTCACCGGACGGCGGTTAGGGCGACGGTATGTACTGATATGCCACTGTTACCGGCCCGCGTACCCGCGTTATGTAACGTCGGCGTCATGTGCAGCGAGGGCCGGACTGACCGTGCTCACCTGCGCTCGGGGGACGCCGCCCGGACACGCGGCTCTGGGGCCTCGTTCGTGCTGGCACGGGCTGGTTCGTCTCGCTTGCTCGCGGCCAGCCTCGGTCTTGTGATCGTTTTCTCGGTCGCGGTCACGACGGCTCTGGCCGGCTTCGGCGCCAGCGCGCTGCCCGAGGCGGTCCATCAGCGGCTGGCCAGCGCGGCGAGCACCTCGGCGGCAATTAGCGGGCAGGTGGGCGCGGCGAAAGCGGACGCCGATACCCCGGTCATCGATTCGCTGTTCCGGTCTGCCCTTGGCGGGGTTCCTTTCACGTTGGTCACGGGTCGCTGGTCCGACGGAATGGCGCTGACGCGGCCGCGCGGCAGCCGCGTCATCTCGACGATTCAGGCGGCTGCGCTGGGCGGGGTCGCCTCGCACGTCGCTCTGGTCGCGGGGCATTGGCCGGCACCTTCCCGCCGGGGCCAGCCGGTTGACGTCGCCCTGCCCGCCAGCACGGCACGCATGCTCGGTTTTTCGGTGGGAGAGGCGCTGGCGCTGCGCGACACCCAGACCGGCGCCCCGGTCAGGCTGGTTGTCGTGGGCCTGTACCGCGTGCGCGACCCAGCCAGTCCGTACTGGCAGCTCAGCCTGCTCGGGACCGGAGGCTATCTGGTGACCGGCTCTTTCATCACCTATGGCCCGATGCTGGTGGATCCGGGCGCGCTCGGCCCGGGAGGGCTGACGGCCGGCGATGCGTCTTGGCTGGCCCGGGTTGATACCGCCCGGATTCCACCGGCCAGCATGCCGCAATTGCAGCGGCGGCTGGCCCGGCTCGTCTCGGTGCTGCAGGACAGGCAGAGCCTGGGCGGTCTGCAGGTCAGCACGCAGCTGCCGCGGACTCTGTCGGAGCTGGCCAGCAGCCTGGTGGTATCCCGGTCGCTGCTGCTCATCGGCACTCTGGAACTGGTGCTGCTAGCGCTGGCGGCGGTAGCACTTGCCGCGCGGCTGCTGGCGAGCCAGCGCGAAGAAGAGACGGCGCTGCTGAACGCGCGCGGGGTTGCCCGTGGCCAGCTCGCGCTCGTTTCACTCGCCGAGGCGGTGCTGCTGGCCGTGCCAGCTGCGGCCGGGGGGGTCGTGCTCGGTGGCTACGGTGCGGGGCTGCTGCTGTCCGCCAGCGGGCTACCGGCCAGCGGTGCCCACGGCCTGACCGGCATGAGCCGGGTGATCATGGAGGGCGGCGCATGGTGGCCGGCCGTGATGATCGCCGTCCTTGCGGTCCTGGTCATGGTCTGGCCCGCGTTCCGGCCCGACCCGCCCGGTAAAGCCAGGGTGCGGCGGGGCAGGCAGGCCGCGCTCTCCACCGTGGTCCGGGCGGGCCTGGACGTGGCGCTGGTTGCCCTCGGCCTGCTGGCACTCTGGGAACTGCGCAGGTACTCGGCGGTGCCGCGGCTGTCGGGGGGTGAGCTGGGAGTCGACCCAGTGCTGGCAGCCGCCCCGGTTGTGGCCCTGGTGGGCATATCGCTGATCCCGCTGCGGCTCCTGCCCGTCGCGGCACGGCGGCTGGACCGGGTCAGCGCCCGGGCCAGGCATGTGGACGCGGCGCTGGCCGGCTGGCAGCTGGCCAGACGGCCGCGGCGGCAGGTCGGCCCGATCTTGCTGGTGATGCTCGCCGTGGCAACCGGAACGCTGGCGCTGGCGCAGCACCAGAGCTGGCGGCAGTCCCAGCTCGACCAGGCGTCATTCGCCGGCGGCGCCGATGTCAGGGTCGACCTTGCCAGCCCGCTCGCCCTCAGCCGCGCGGGGACGCTCGCGCACGCCACCGGCGTGGTTAGCGCAATGCCGGTCGCCAGCCTCTACAACGGGTTCAGCCTTCTCGCGCTCGACGCGCAGGCGGCCACCGGAACGGTGCTGCTGCGCCCGGACCTATCCCCGTTGCCAGCGGCTGCCCTCTGGCGGAGGATCATCGCCAGCGGCGGCCGCCCAGGCTTGGGGCTGCCGGGCAAGCCGGCCCGGCTCGAGATCACGGCCATGGTGCGGCCGGCGTCGCAGCGTCCGGGCACCTTGTCGGTGGACCTGTCCGTCCTGGACGGCTCGGGCATCGTGTACCAGGTCAGCGCCGGAAACCTGGCTGCGGACGGGCGATTCCACAACCTGGTCGCCACCCTGTCGGCAACCCGGCAAGCGGTTTACCCGCTGCGCCTGCTGGGCGTGTCGGCAAGCTACACCCTGCCTCGCCCCGGCCAAACCGGCCCGGCCATGATCGCCGGCCGGCACCCGCAGCAGGGGCGGGCCGCTCGCAGCGCCTTCCTTATCGGCGGGCTCGCGGTCTCTGACCGGGCCTCAGGCAGCATGCCCCCGCGGTTCGCCAACGGCGTGGCGCTGGCCAGCTGGCATCCGCTGGCGGCAGCGGCGGAACTGGCCGACCCGCGCGCTCGGGGAACCCCGCCCGGGGTCGCTGCCTGGCGGGCCGCCGGCAGCTCCGCGGAGCTCACCTTCACCGCGGGCTCAGGGGAGCTCGTCGAGCGTCCCTGGCTGCCGCCCCTCCCCGTCTCCGGCCAGTTGTCGGTCACCGCGGGGAACCCGGCAGCGCCGCTGCCCGCGATCGCGACCACCGCGTTCTTGAGCTCGGCCGGTGCGGGCGTGGGGGATGTGGTCCGGCTGCCCGTGGGCTCGGTGAACGTGCCCGCACGCCTGATGGCTGAGGTGCGCGGGTTTCCTACCGTTGCCAGCGGCCAGCCCGCGGTGATCGTCGATCTCGGTCAGCTGGGGGACGCCCTCGCGGCGCGGTCGCAGCCTCCGCTGTCAGTGACCCAGTGGTGGCTGCGGACCGGTTCGGGCATCCCAGCTGGGCTCCCGCCGGGCACTGCCGTGATCACCAGGGCGGGCCTGGCCGCAGGCCTGCTGGCTGATCCGCTGCCGAACGTGCAGCAGCTCGGCTCGCTGGTGATCGTCATTGCGGCCGGGCTGCTGGCCTGTCTCGGGTTCGCCGTCAGCGTCGCCGCGGCCGTCAGGGAACGGCGGCTGACCGATGCTGTGCTAGCCGCGCTCGGCGTTGGGCCGACCGCCCGGGCGGGCCAGCTGTGCCTGGAGCAGCTGATGCTCAGTGTGCCCGCCGCGGCCGCAGGCGTGCTGATCGGGGTGATCCTGGCGCGGTTGCTGGTTCCCGCAGTAATGCTGACCAGCGCGGCAGCCGCGCCGTTCCCGCCAGCCCGGGTGGAGATCCCGCTTATCCTGCTCACCCTGCTGGCCCTCGCCGTCGCGGCCATCCCGGTCGCCGCCGCTGCCACGACCGTCGGCTACCGTCCTGATCCGGCTGCCCAGCTCCGGGCCGGCGAGTCAGCATGAAGATCACATCCCGGCCGCAAAGATCGCCGCTGAGCGGCCGGAACCGGATCGGGGCGGGTGCCGCTGGCGCTGGTGCAGCAGCCTCCGCGGCGCTTGGGCTGCTGGTGCTGGCGACCGTATTTATCGCGGTGACGCTGCCGCGGGCGAACCTTGGCTACCGGACACACGTGCTGCAGCAGGCATTCCGTGCCGTGTCTGCCACCCAGCGGTCGCTGCTGGCCGATGCCGACGTCACCGGGCTGACCCAGAGCGATTACAGCACTGCGCGGATCAGCCTCGGCGTCCGCCAGGTCGGCCTCAACGGCAATTCGATAGCTGCCCGCCTGCGGCGGGCCGGACTGCCCCTGGCCCCGGCGGCGCAGTGGGCCGGGGTGACCGCCACCGCGGGACCGCTTTCCGGCGCGCCCCTGCCGGCGCCGGGCACTATGGCGCCTCCCCAGCTTGAGCTGATCTATCGCACCCGCCTGGACCACAACGCCCGCCTGGTCGCCGGTTCACTGCCCGCCCGGTCCGCCGGAAAAGGTGATGCCGCCACTTTCCAGGTTGCGGTCACCGCGGCAACCGCGGCCCGGCTCGGGTTGCGCGTCGGCTCGCGCCTGTCGGCAGCGGGCCAGGCCCTCGTGGTGACCGGGATCGTCCGGCCGGTCAGCCCCGGATCGTCCTTCTGGACGGTGGACCCCAGCGCGGCCGCCCCGATCCTGACGTATCCGACCCCAGATGCTGCTCCCTTCCTGAGCACCGCCGCATTCGTCGGCCCGGCCGAACTGCCGGCCCTGGAAGCGCGGGTAAACAACCAGCACATGACGGCGCTGTGGGTGTTCCCCCTCGACCTCAGCCGGGTCAGCGCCGACCAGGCCGCCGGGCTCCTGCAGACCCTGCAGCAGCTGACCTCGCTGCCTGCCTATGCCGGGCTCCAGGTCAATATCAGCACCGGCCTGGTCACCGCCCTTCCGCCGATGCTGGCGAGTGACGCCGCGGTCCAGGGAGCGCTCTCGCCGCTGTTCGTCAGCCTGGCCGCGGTCGGGGCCGTGATGATGCTGATGGGCGCCCAGCTGGTGGCTGGCCACCGGCAAACGGAGTTCGCCATTATGCGCGCGCGCGGTGCTTCTGTGGCGCAGGTAGCCGCGCTCGCCGCGGGGGGCGCCGCGGCAGCGGTGCTGCCGGCCGCCGCGATCGGGGTCACGGCCGGCCTGCTGGTGACTCCGGGACCAAAGTCGACGCTGGCGCTGTGGCTGGCCGCCGCTATTACCGCAGTAGCGCTGGCCGCCCCCCCGCTGCTGGCCGTGTTCCAGTTCCGGGCCCACCGCGCCGCCGCGGTGGCGCCCGCGGCTGGACGCGGGGTCAGGCTGGCCCGGTGGTGGGTCATCAGTGCGGCGCTGATCGCCGTCGCCGTGGGCGGCCTGATCATCCTCCGGCAGCAGGGACTGCCGCCGTCCGGCCGGCTGGACGCACTCACCAGCCTGGCGCCCGTTCTCGCTGCGCTGCCGATCGCGCTGCTCATCGTCGGCTGCTACCCAATCGCGCTGGCCCGGCTGGCCCGGCTAGCCCGGCGGTCGCGCGGGGCCGTCATGGTCGTCGGCCTTGCCCGCGGCCGCGCCACCGCACGATCGGCCGTGCTGCCCGCCTTCGCGCTGATCATCGCGTTCGCGGTGGCCGCGTTCGCGGCCATGGAGCGCGACGCCGTGGCCAGGGCGGAAGTGGCGGCCTCCTGGCAGGCCACCCCGGCTGATGCGGTGGTAACCGCACCTGGCGGCGGCCCTGGGCTGACCGCGTCCCTGCAGCGCATGATCGCCAGGTTGCCCGGCGTCCAGCGGGCCGCCACGGTCTCGGTGCTCACCGGATCGGCCGGCGGCGGGCGGTCCCTGCTGGTCGTGGTCGTGAATCCCCGGCAATACGCGGAACTGGCCGCCGCGACGCCGGCTCCCCCGTTCCCGGCCGGGCTCCTGGCCCGGCCAGCCGGCCGCGGCATCAGCACAACCGGCCAGGTGCCCGCGCTGATCTCACCGGCGGCCGGGACGACGCTGGGCCGGGCTGCCACGCTGCGGGTAGCCGGCCGATCGCTGCAGCTCCGCGTGACGGGCCGGCTCGCCAGCATCGCCGGCGTGCCGGCGGGCAGCAGGTTCGCGGTGCTGCCTGCCTGGGCGCTGGGCAAGCGGGCTCCCCCGCCGACCGTCATCGCCCTGCAGGGCCCGTCCCTGGATGCAGGCGCGCTTGCCCGGCTCGTCCGGCAGGCCCTGCCCGGTGCGCGGATCACCCTCCGGTCACGCCTGCTTGACGCCATCGCGGCGGCACCGCTGCCGCATGGCGGATTGATCACACTCGCTCAGGGCGCCGCCGCCGCTGGTGTGTTCAGCCTGCTTATCCTCCTGCTCATGATGGTGCTCAGCGCCCGGTCCCGTGAGGTGACGCTGGCCCGCCTCGACACCATGGGCCTCGGCCCCACCCAGTCGCGGCGGATAACTGCGGTGGAAAGCCTGCCGGTGATCCTTTCGGCGGTGCTGGGCGGAATGGTGTGCGCGCTGGTGCTGGTGCCGCTCGCTGGTCCGGCGGTTGACCTGGCCGCCTTTACCGGGAACCAGGTCCGGGTCCCGCTCCAGGCTGACCCGCTGACCCTCGGCGCTATCACTGGCGGGTTGCTGCTCCTCGCCGGGGTCGCGCTGACCATCCAGGACCAGCTGGCGCGGCGTCAGGGCGTGAGCCAGGCGCTGCGGGCAGGCGACTAGACAACGGACGGGTGAGTGAGATGACCACTTCGGGTGCAGGCGGGCGGCACCGGCGCGCTCCGGTGGGCGGTCCCAGCCAGCCAGTGCCCGCTGCCGGGCTTGGCCAGCTCCAGGCGGAACTCGAGCCTGCCCGTGCCTACGGCGAAGGCGCGCTGATCATGTGCGACCGGCTGGTCCGCATCTACGCCGCGGAGGGGATCGAAGTGCAGGCTCTCCAGGGCCTGGACCTGCTGGTAGCCGAAGGGGAGCTGACCGCGCTGGTCGGCGCGTCCGGCAGCGGGAAGTCGACGCTGATGCACATCCTGGCCGCCCTGGACACGCCGACGGCGGGGAAGGCCAGGGTCGCCGGCCATGACCTGGCCGCCATGACCGCGCGGGACCGGCTGGCTTACCGGCGCGCTGTCGTCGGGTTCATCTGGCAGCAGACCTCCCGCAACCTGCTGCCCTATCTCACCGCCCTGCAGAACGTGATCATGCCGCTGCGGTTCGCCGGGCTGCCGCGGTCCCAGCGCGGCAGGCGCGCGAGCGGATTGCTCGAGCTGCTGGACGTGGCGCACTGTGCGCAGCGCAAGCCAGCCCAGATGTCCGGCGGCGAGCAGCAGCGCACCGCGATCGCCACCGCGCTGGCCAATCAGCCCCGGGTGCTTCTCGCCGACGAGCCGACTGGCGAGCTGGACACCGCTACCGCCCGGGACGTGTTCGCTGCGCTGCAGGCCGTGAACAGAGAACTCGGCGTAACAATCCTGGTGGTGACCCACGACCCGGCGGTGTCGGCGCAGGTGCGGCGTACCGTCGCGATCCGCGACGGCCGCACCAGCAGCGAAACCCTGCGGCATGGCCCAAACGGCGAGGACGCCACCGGCGGCCAGGCTGTCGAATACGCGGTGCTCGACCGGGCAGGGCGTGTGCAATTGCCACGAGAAATGACCCGCGAGCTTGGCATGAAAGACCGGGTCCGGCTGGAGCGGGAACGCGACCACATCGGCGTCTGGCCGGATCAGGGCAGCCACTCATGACCGGGCGGGCCGCTACCCCGGCCGGGGCGCCTGCCGGCGGTCAGGCAGCCGAGCCGCTGGTGCGCGTCCGTGACGTGTCGCGGACATTCGGCACCGGGCACACCGCCGTGCACGCTCTCCGCCAGGTGTCGTGCGGTATCCAGCGCGGCCAGCTCATCTCCGTGATCGGGCGGTCCGGATCCGGCAAGACCACACTGCTGAACATCGTCGGCGGGCTCGACCAGCCGACCAGCGGCAGCGTGGAGATCGACGGCCGCGACGTCGCCACCATGACGAACCGGGAACGCCTGTACTTGCGGCGACGAACGGTCGCGTTCATCTTCCAGGCGTTCGGGCTTATCCCCACCCTGTCCGCCGCAGAGAACATCGGGATCCCGCTGCGGATCAACGGAGCCGATCCACGGGCACGGGAGGAGCGGATCGCGATGATGCTGTCCATCGTCGGGCTTTCCGAGCATGCGGCACAGCGCCCCGGTGAGCTGTCCGGCGGCCAGCAGCAGCGTGTCGCCATCGCCCGCGCGCTCGTGGCCAGTCCCCAGCTCCTGATCGCCGACGAGCCGACCAGCCAGCTCGACCTGGAAACCGGTCGGCAGATCATGCGCCTGCTGCTCACCGTGGTGCGCTCCGAGCAGATCACCGCGCTCGTCGCCACCCACGACGAAGCAATCGTCGACCTCGCCGACGAGGTGCTGCGGCTCGAAGATGGGCAGATCATGGGCTGATTGCAGTAAGGACGCACACCGGCTCAGGCGGCCTGCGGCTTCCCGCGACGCCATCAGCGCGGCCGCCCAGCGTCGGCTGCAGCCGAGCCTGGACCTGCAATCGCCCGGCTTACTGGCGGGCAGCAAGCCGCGGCCGGCTGAACGGCAGCAGGTGCTCGGCCAGTTCGTCGCGCGAAGGGCCAGCCGCATAGGGTGGCCGCCACCCCGACCGCAGCACCGCGCGGGCCCGGTCCTGTGCCGTGTCAAGGATCGCTGGTGGTGCCAGCATGGCCAGGTAAGGACCCGCCGCAGCCCAGATCGTGGGGTCTTTTTCGGCGGCGGCGCAGACGACGTCGGGCGGAATGCGCGCCGACAGGTCGATGCCCTCGCCGTGGAAGCGGCGCAGCAAGGTGGTGTCCCAGTAGACGTGATCCTCATACCAGGGCTGGATGTTGGCGACGCACCAGGCACCGAACTCTTCGGCGGCCCCGGCCAGATCCGCGTGCGGGGCGGCCAGCAGCCCGATCAGCACCTGGGCCTGGCGCAGGCCGAGGGAGACGCCACGGCCGGCTGCGGGGTTGGTCGTGCAGACCGCGTCGCCGGCGAAGAAGAGCCCGGCAACCGCGGGGCGGCCGTCACCGGACGGGCCGCGGTAGGTGTTGGTGAGGTGGCCACCGGCCATGACGTCGGTGACCGGCTCGAACCGGCCGGCGTCCACCCACGGGGCGAGCTGCGGAATGCGTGGCGCGAGCTCATCGAAGCAAGCGTTATGCCGCAGCTGTGCGAGCGCCTCGTCGGTGGCGGCCCGCACGATGAGCGCGGAGAGCGTGTCATCGTCCTGCGGGAAGACCATGGCCAGGTAGCCCTGGTAGAGGGAACTCATCGGCAGCGCGCTGTCCGGGGCCTGCACCCCGGGGCGGGCGCGGTACATCCGCGCGATGTAGGAGAACCCGCAGGCGCCGCCCTCCGCGGGCGGTCGGGTGTCATCCGCGAACCGGCCGGCGCGGCCGCTGGCCACGATGACCAGATCCGCATCGATGGCCTGCCCGTCCACGATCACGCCGGTGACACGGCCGCGGCCGGTGATGAGGCGGTCAGCATGACCCGTGCGGATGGCCAGCCGCGGCTCGTGGCGAGCCACGCCCCACACCGCCCGCTCGAAGGTCGACCGGCGGCACCGCAGCCCCGTCAGTTCCTCGGGAAACCCGTCGGGGCGGGCGGGGAGCCCGCCGGCCGCGACCACGGCGTCCCACGCTTCGGGCAGTGTGTCCAGCAGGGCCTGGCGCACGATAGACCGGAAGAAGTGCGGATGGTGGAACTGCATGACCCCCCGGCGGGCCCATCCGCCGGTCCCGGGCGGGCCGGGATCCCGGTCCACGATGGTCACCTGCTGGCCGCGCCGGGCCAGCGCCATGCCGCAGAACATCCCCACCGGTCCGCCACCGACGACGACTGTGCGCATCGTGCTTCCCTTCCAGGTGCTAAGCTGACAGTGTCATGACACTGCAAATCACTTCATTACACTTATAGTCACCTCAATGAGCGAACCTGTCAAGAAGCCCTACACCTCGGCGCTGCGCACGGCTCAGGCCCGCGCCACCCGCCGCGCGATCGTCGATGCCGCCGCCCGGCTGTTCATCGACCGCGGCTACGGGGCCACCACCGTCGACGCCATCGCCGAGGCCGCCCAGGTGAGCCGTAAGACCGTCTTCACCTCCGTCGGCGGCAAATCAGAAGCGCTCAAGCTCGCCATCGACTGGGCGATCACCGGTGACGACGAGCCGGTGCCACTGCTGGAACGGTCACATATCCAGGCCGCCCACGGGGACCCAGACGCCCGGCGGATCCTCACCAGCTACGCCCGCGACCTTCGCGAAATCGTTGAGCGGATCGCCCCGCTCAATGCCGTCGTGCAAGCCGCCGCCGGCCTGGACGCCGAGATCCGCGCGCTGGCCGGCCAGGGCCGGGCCCAGCGGATGGCCGGCATGCGGGTGCTGGCCCAGACACTCGCCGACCGCGGCGCGCTCAAGCCAGGCCTGACCCCGGCCGAGGCCGCAGACATCCTCTGGCTGTTCAGCGATCCGGGCGTCTACCACCGGCTGGTCGTCGAGCAGCGCTGGACCCCCGACCGGTACCAGGACTGGCTCACCGAGGCTTTCCTCAGCCTGCTGATCGCCGGTAACTACCAGTCGGTGCCGTTCCGCGATGGGGGAGGATCTGCACCGCGGGTCACACCTGCCCGCCGCGGCACCAGCACCAGCGCAGCAGAGGAGCCAGCATGAGCGAACTGGACCGAATAAGGAGACCTAGTCGCGTGCCAGGCGAACGTCGACCTCGCGCTCGACGTAACTCCATTCCTCGGTTGCGCGAAGTCTCCGCACCAGCTCCTCGAAACGGGCCGCGTCCTCGGGTGCGAACTCGAACCAGGTCAGGAAATCGAACGGCTCACCGAGGTCGCGCCCATGATGCAGGCGCCGGGCGACCGCAGGAAGGTACTCAAGACCCCAGGCGACATGGCGGGAGCTTTCCTCGAAGATGCGCCGCCGCTCGTCTTGAGCCAGCTCCCACCACGTTTCAGACTTCTTAATCGGGATCAGCGCGGCGCGGGTAGACCCCGGCTGGCCGAGCGGCTGCTGGCGGGCGGCCAGGTCATCATGCTCGCGGCGGGTGACGTACCGCTCGTTACTGGTGACACCGCGCAGCACCCATGCCGCGCCGTCATCCCGGTGCACGGCGGCGGCTCCTTCGGCAACGGCCAACCGGGCCGCTGTCGGCAAAGGTTCGCCGGACACACCTGCAATACCGTCGATCCGCCAGGGACCCGACCCGCCTGCGGCGAACGCCACCAGCAGCGGCATAGGCCGATTTTATAGGTCCTGACCGATGCCTAGCCGGGGGCTGACCAGCTCCCGGTGAGCGCCAGCGAATGATCTGTGCCCTCCGGGCGCTGCATGGCTAGTTCGCGCTGTGCCTCGCTGGGGAACCCCTCCGGGTGTGATCCATTCCAGCTAAGGAGGCGAGCCACCTTGACAGTTGGGCATGAACTGGACGTCATTGTCATTCACATCCGGGCCGACCAGGCGGCGGAGTATGAGCGGCTGTTCGCCGAGCACGAACTGCCGCGCTGGCGCGAGTACAAGGCACGCGGCGCCTTCCTGAGCGCCCGGATATCCCGGGTCGCGTTCGGCACGGACGACCGCCAGGACGTGGCGAAGTACGCCATCGTGGTCGAGGTTCCCAGTCATGCCGAGCACAGCGCACATGACGCCGATCCCGGATTTCAGGAGTTCAACCGGCTGGCCGACGCGTTCCAGCCTGAGCATCCGCTGGTGTATGGCGGGGAAGTGCTGCACGCCGTCTGACGGCTACCGGTCTGGTGAGCCGCCGCCGACCCGCCACCCCACCCTAGGTACCCGGCGCGACCTTCCACGTTATCCACGTCCGGCCGTGCACATCCGCAGGGCTGCAGGTCACGTGGGTGGCGGTGCGTGCGCGAGGCGCTCGGCCCGCTGCTTGATTGTCAGCAGCATCTTGCGCTCCATCACCCACGACCCCGGCTCGATGACCGGGTAGGCGAGCTTGTCCCGCACTGGCAGCGCTGCGGTAGCGAATCGGTTGCGGCTGATCAGCCTGGTGTGGCCGTCCACCGGTCGCAGTTCGAACGACCACACCCAGGCGTGGTTGCTGGACTGGACCACCAGCGCCCGCCCCGGGTCGAGCCGCTCGACCCGGGG
>Ga0318551_10000448_pt1 | contig 12570 bp, 6 predicted proteins | sample GRESIP082b2f19_FD_203511 | JGI IMG/M metagenome (GOLD analysis project Ga0318551, IMG submission 203511) | Tropical soil microbial communities from Luquillo Experimental Forest, Puerto Rico - GRE.SIPMG.082b2f19 | ecosystem: Environmental > Terrestrial > Soil > Tropical forest > Bulk soil...
GTCGACCAGTGGCTGCCGGTGCTCGAGCGCGGCGGAACGCTGCTCGGCGAGTTCGCCGGCCCGACGCTCTCCGGTCTCGCGATCTACCGGCCGCGGCTCGCCGAGGACATGGGCCAGCTGGCGCTGCTCCACGTCAGCCGGGGCGCGCGGCGGAAGGGGGTCGCCTCGCGACTCACGCACGAGGTCGCGCGGCTCGCGCGCGCGGACGGTGCGCGACGTCTCTACGTGTCGGCCACGCCGACCGGCTCGGCGGTCGGATTCTATCGGCGCTTCGGGTTCGTGCCGACCGCCGAGCCCGACCCGGAGCAGTTCGCGCTCGAGCCGGAAGACATCCACATGGTTCTCGCGTTGTAGGTTTCAAGGCGGCGGCGTCGCAACGACGAGATCTCTGAGGCCGCTCGACGCGGAATGAGCGAGGTACACGACCCCCTTGTCGGTGACGGCCGGATTGCGCGCGCCCACGACCGTCGCCACCGTCCCGACGAGAGACAGCTTGCCCTTGGAATCATCACGGGCGATGGTGAGCGTTCCCGCCTTGGCTGCAGCGACGTACAGCAAGTGCGTCGCTTGTGCGTAATCCAGGTCGTCCACTCCATCTCCCGTCTCGATCGACGACAGGATGGCGCCGTCGTGCGCCGCATCCAGCACCTCTGCACGCGCGCTGCAGGCGACGAAGAGGTGACCGGTCTCGGAGTCGACCCGGAGACCGTGTGGACCTCCCTCGCCGCACTTCGGCTCCCATGTCGCGACGGTCTTGTGCGTCTCGAGATCGATCGCCAGCGTTCGGTCCTTGTCTTCCAGATTCGTATGGAAGCGGCCGCGCCGCGCGTCGACCGCGAACCCTTCGGGATCCCCGTCGAAGGTCAGCTTCGCCTTCACGGCGGTCGTGACCGCGTCGAGGACGACGAGCGACCGGTCGCGTGGCGTCGTGACCCATACCTCCTTCGTGGTCGCGACGTAGGCCAGCCCGTCGGGCATCGAATCGAGGTGACGGCAGCTGCCGCGCGCCAGCGTCCTTGCGTCGAACGCGCAGACCGTGGAATCCGCGCGATTCCCGACGTAGACCGATCCCGCGCCTGCGGTGACCGAGCTCGGACCGACCACGCGCTTGTGCTCCCCGGTTCCCATCTCCGCCGTGGGGAACCCGGGGATCTGTTTGATCGGGCCGCCAGCGGTGTCGATGACGATCACCGTGCCCGTGTTCCCTGCGGGTACCCAGACGAAGCGGGTCGCCGGGTCGAAGGCGATGTAGTCCATGGAGATCGGGGAGGTGCCCTCGACCGGGAGGGCGAGCATCCGGACCGTGTAGCGCGCATCAGCTCCGACGAGCGCCAGGCTGACCAGGAGCAACAGGCTGGGCAGGATCATGAGATTCCTCTCGTCTCGAGTTTCGACCGGGAGCGCCGATGACGGACATGAAGGACAGCGCTGCCGGGCACTTGGTTCACTCCACGAACTGGTCGATGAAAACGCATGGGGCAGGAGCCGGGCATCAAGGGCTCGGTGCTGAAGGGCATCGTCGACCACGCGCTCGAGGTCTGTCACAAGAAGAACGTCTCCGCCGCCGAGCTCGAACGGCGCTTCGGCCGTGACGGAGTGGCGCTGCTCCACGGCACGATCGCGCCCGCGGTCTGGTATTCGATCACGTTCTACGGGAAGCTGCGCGAGTTCCTCCGCGAGGTCGAGGGCGGCGGGAGCGAGCGCTACTCGATCGAAGCGGGTGCGGAGAGCGCGCGGCGCCTGATCATGGGCGGCATGTATCCCCAGCTCGCCTACCTGGACGGCTTCGCCGGCGACGCTTCGCGCTCGCTCGACGAGGCGGCGATCGCCGCGCGCCGCGACAAGTTCAAGCAGCAGCTGATCCGCGTCGCCGGCATCCACGGCGCGCTGTTCAACTTCTCGAGCATGAAGCCGGCGCCCGATCCCGATCACGTCGACCGCGTGCAGCTCGAGTACTGGGACTTCGGCGCAATGCCGCGCGATGGCCGCCTCGCAGTGCTCGGCTTCTGGAACGAGCTCGGCTCCCGCTGGAGCTCGTCGAAGCGCGACCTGTGGCAGAAGGTCGATCGCAAGGACCACTACGTCTTGCGCATGACCCGCGACATCTCGGCGCTCTGAGGCCTCCGGTCCCGCCTCTCGATTCGCGCGTCCAAGTGCGCGAAATTGCTGGTCTGCCGCTGTGTGCGGCGCGGATCAGAAGAAGGTCGGGGAAGAGAGGAAATGCGAGCGAGCGTTCGGGTTCTCGGGGTCGTCGCGGCGGCTGGGGCGCTGTGGGCGTGCGGGCAGGAGCAGAAGGCGAAGCCTCGGCCGCCCCAGCCGGCGGCGCAGGCGCCGGAGTCGTCGATGGCGCAGGGCGACGTGCGGGTGGAGGTGCGCGACGGGCGCGTCACCATCATGTGTCAGGAGGCGCCGCGCGGGCTGGTGGTGGAGAAGCTGGCGCGGCAGGCGGGGTTCGAGCTGTCGGGCGATCTCGACTCGCAGCCGCTGACGCTCGCGGTCGACGACGTTCCGCTCGACCAGGTGCTGCCCACGGTGATGGCGGGGATCCCGTACCGGGCGCAGTGGAGCTTCGACCGCGAGCAGGCGCGCCACTCGCTGGCCAAGCTCGAGGTGGGCGAGGTGCCGATGACGACCGCGGCGTCGCACAAGCCGCACATCACCGACGCGCTGCGCGACCGGCTGCGCGCGATGCACGACAAGCGCCCGAACGAGAAAGCGAAGGCCGAGGCGCAGGCGCGGCGCGAGGAGCGCGCGCGCTCGCAGGCCGACGCGCTCGAGGAGCTGCGCAGCAGCAACCCCGACATGCGCATCGAGGCCGCGGGCGACATCGATCCCGAGGGCCCGGCGCTGCAGTCGCTGATGTCGTCGCTCTCGACCGACCAGGATCCGCGCGTGCGCGCGAAGATCGCCACGCAGCTCGGCGACGCGGACGGCTGCGTCGCCTCGATGGGGCTGGTGACCGCCACCGGGGACCCCGATCCTGGCGTGCGCTGCGCGGCCTGGGAGTCGCTCGAGATGAACTGCGACGAGACGATGCTGCCGTCGATGCAGCCGCAGTGCGCGAAGGAGAGCGACGCGAAGGTGCGCGAGTGCTGCACGAGCACGCTCGAGATGTGCGAGTAGCGCGCGTGCAGGCATGACCCCCGCTCCCGCGCGCACCGAGTTCTGGATCGACCGCGGGGGGACCTTCACCGACTGCATCGCGCGCGACCCCGACAGCGGGCGGCTGCGCGTGGCGAAGCTGCTCTCGTCGGACCGCGCGCCGATCGAGGCGATCCGTGTGCTGTTCGGCCTGCCCGCGGGCGCGCCGATCCCGCCCTGCGACGTGCGCATGGGCACGACGCTCGCGACCAACGCGCTGCTCGAGCGCAAGGGCACGCCGTTCGCGCTCGCGATCACGCGCGGCTTCCGCGACCTGCTCGCGATCGGCACACAGGCGCGGCCGAGGCTGTTCGACCTGGAGATCCGCAAGCCCGAGCTCCTCTACCGCGCCGTGCTCGAGATCGACGCGCGCGCGGACGCGCACGGGGTGATCCTTCAGCGCCCCGATCCCGGGCGGCTGCGCACCGACCTCTGGCGGCTGCGGCGCTCGGGGCTGTCGAGCCTCGCGGTGGTGGTGCTGCACGCCTACCGCGGCGGCGAGCTCGAGCGCGAGATCGGCGCCATGGCTGCGGAGGTGGGCTTCACGCACGTGGCGCTGTCGCACGACTGCGCGCCCGAGATGGGCCTGCTCGCGCGCGGCGACACGGCCTGCGTCGACGCATACCTGACGCCGCTCCTGCGCGACTACGTCGCCGAGCTGCGGCGCGAGCTGCCCGGCAGCACGCTGCGCATCATGCAGTCGAGCGGCGGGCTCACCGACGCCGACCGCTTCCGAGGCCCGCACGCGATCCTGTCGGGCCCAGCGGGCGGCGTCGTGGCGTGCGCGAGCGTGGCGCGCCAGCTCGGCGCGCCGCGCGCGATCGGCTTCGACATGGGCGGGACCTCCACCGACGTGTGTCGGGTGGACGCGCGCCCCGATGGCTCCGTCGAGTTCGAGCGGGTCTACGAGACCGAGACCGCGGGCGTGCGCGTGTTCGCGCCAATGTTGGCGGTGCACACGGTCGCGGCGGGCGGCGGGTCGCTCTGCCGCTTCGACGGCTACCGCTTCAAGGTGGGGCCCGAGAGCGCGGGCGCGCGTCCGGGACCACTGTGCTACGGCGATCCGAGCGCGAGCGAGCTCACGGTGACCGACGTGAACCTGGCGCTTGGGCGGCTGGTCGGCGACCGCTTCCCGTTCCCGCTGCAGCTGGAGCGGGTGCTGACGGCGCTCCACCGCCTGGGCGCGCGGCTCGAGCGCGCAGGCACGCCGCGCGCGTGGCCCGAGGTCGCCGCGGGCTTCCGCGAGATCGCGAACGCGAACATGGCCGAGGCGATCCGCCAGGTCTCCATCGCGCGCGGCTACGACGTGCGCGAGTACGCGCTGGTGGTGTTCGGCGGTGCGGGCGGGCAGCACGCGTGCGCGCTCGCGCGGCGGCTGGGAATCCAGCGCGTGCTGGTGCACCCGCTCGCCGGTGTGCTCTCCGCGTACGGGATGGGGCTCGCCGACGTGGCCTGGCACGGCGAGGCCGACGTGGGCCGCGCGCCGCTCGCGCCCGGGCTGGAGCGCGCGCTGGAGAAGACCTTCGCGGAGCTCGAGGCGCGTGGCCGCGCCGCGCTCACGGCCGACGGCTTCGAGCCCGAACGGCTCGAGTGCGTGCGCCGCATCGACCTGCGCCACGTGGGGACCGAGACGGCGCTCACGCTGCCGCTCGCGGGCGAAGGCTCGCTGCGCGACCGCTTCGACGCGGAGCACGCGCGCGCGTTCGGCTACGCCCGTCCCGAGCACCCGGTCGAAGCGACGGTGGCGCGGGTGGAAGTTCTCGGCCGACACCGCGGCGTGTCGCGCGCGCGCGTCTCGCGCCCGCAGGCGAAGACCGCCCGCCCGCGCCGCCGCGCGCGCGTGTGGTGCGACGGCGCGTTCCGCGAGGACGTCCCGGTGTACGAGCGCGAGGCGCTCGGCCCCGGCACGCGGCTCGCCGGTCCGGCGCTGGTGCTCGAGGCGACCAGCACGCTGGTCGTCGACCCGGGCTTCGCGCTCGAGATCGACGGGGAAGGGCGGATCGCGCTCACCGACCGCGCGGGGCTCGCCGCGCGCGCGCCCGGGCCGCGCGAGGTCGACCCGGTGCAGCTCGAGATCATGAACAACCTGTTCATGTCGATCGCCGAGCAGATGGGGACCGTGCTGCGCCGCACCTCGATCTCCACCAACATCCGCGAGCGGCTCGACTTCTCCTGCGCGGTGTTCGACGCGGACGCCGGGCTGGTGGCCAACGCGCCGCACATCCCGGTGCACCTGGGCGCGATGGGCGAGTCGGTCGCCGCGGTGATCCGCGAGCACCCGTCGCCCGAGCCCGGCGACGTGTTCGTGACCAACGACCCTTCGGCGGGGGGCTCGCACCTGCCCGACATCACGGTGGTGACGCCGGTGCACGACGCCGCCGGTGCGCTCCGCTTCTTCACCGCGAGTCGCGGCCACCACGCCGACGTGGGCGGCATCACCCCGGGCTCGATGCCGCCGTTCTCGCACTCACTCGAGGAAGAGGGCGTGGTCCTGCGCGCGCTGCGCGTCGTGCGCGGCGGGCGCCTGGACGAGGACCTGGTGCTGCGCGCGCTCGGCGTCGCGCGCTTCCCCGCGCGCAACCCGCGCGAGAACCTGGCCGATCTCCAGGCCGCGATCGCGGCGAACCGCACCGGCGTGCGGCTGCTGCACGAGCTGGTCGAGACGCAGGGGCTCGAGATGGTGCTGGCCTACATGGGCCACGTACAGGACAACGCCGCAGCGAAGGTCGCCGACGAGATCGAGAAGCTGCCCGACGGCGTGCACGCGTTCGCCGACGCGCTCGACGACGGCACGCCGATCCGCGTGGTGCTCACCGTGTCCGGCCGGCGCATGGAGATCGACTTCGCCGGTACCGGCGCCCAGGTCGACGGCAACCTGAACGCGCCGCGCGCGGTCACCGTGGCCGCGGTGATCTACGTGCTGCGCTCGCTGGTGGGCGAGGAGATCCCGCTGAACGCCGGCTGCCTGCGCCCGGTCGAGCTGCGCATTCCGAAGGGCTCGGTGCTCGACCCCGATCCCGAGCGCGCGGTCTGCGGCGGCAACGTCGAGACCAGCCAGCGCGTGGTCGACGTGCTGCTCGGCGCGCTCGGCCGGCTGGCCGCGTGCCAGGGGACGATGAACAACCTCACCTTCGGGACCGACCGCTTCGGCTACTACGAGACGATCGGCGGTGGCGCGGGCGCGGGCCCGGGCTTCGCGGGGGCGTCGGGCGTGCACACGCACATGACGAACACGCGCATCACCGACCCCGAGGTGCTGGAGAGCCGCTTCCCCGTGCGCGTGGTGCAGTTCGCGCTGCGTCCGGGCTCGGGCGGGCGCGGCAGGTGGCCCGGCGGGGACGGGCTGATCCGCGAGCTCGAGTTCCTCGAGCCGATGCAGGTCTCGATCCTGTCGGAGCGGCGCGTCCGCGCGCCGTTCGGGCTCGCGGGCGGCGGACCGGGCGCGCGCGGCGAGAACACGCACGGCGCGCGGGACGTGGGCGGGAAGGCCTCGTTCGCGGTCGCAGCAGGCGAGCGCGTGCGCATCGCGACACCGGGCGGTGGCGGCTTCAGCGCCGAGGAGTAGCGTGCGCCGCGCGGGCTTCATCGTGCACCCGACTTACCGCCTGCGCGGCGGCCGCGCGGTGGTGCAGCTGTTCGGGCGGCTCGCGACCGGCGAGCCGTTCCTGGTCGAGGACACCCGCTTCCGGCCGTACTTCTTCGCGCATCCCTCCGCGGCGCTCGCGCTCGCCGACGAACGGGAGGTCGAGATCGAGGAGACCGACCTCGTCGACCTGGCGGGTGCGCCGGTCGCGCGGGTGATCGCGCCGGTCCCGCCCGCGGTGCCGCGGCTGCGCGAGAAGATCGAGCAGCGCGGCGGACGCGCGCTCGAGGCCGACATCCGCTTCCCGTACCGCTTCCTGATCGACCGCGGGCTGCGCGCGGCGGTCGAGATCGAGGGCGAGCCCGAGACGGACGCGAGCGGGCTCGTGCGTTTCCGCGATCCCGAGCTCACGCCCGGCTCTGGCCGGCCCGAGCTGCGCGTGCTCTCGCTCGACCTCGAGACGCTGCCCGACGCGAGCCGCATCCTCTCGTTCGCGCTGGTCGGTGCCGGCGCCGACGAGGTGCACCTCCTGTCGCCGCAGCCCGTCGAGGGCGCAGTGACTCACGCGGACGAGGCGTCGCTGGTGCGCGCCTTCGCCGAGCGCGTGCGCGCGCTCGATCCCGACGTGCTCACCGGCTGGAGCGTGGTGGACTTCGACTTCGACGTGCTGGTCGCGCGCGCCCGCTCGCTCGGCGTGCCGCTCGAGCTCGGCCGCGCGCCGGGGCCGGTGTCGATCGCGCAGGACGCCTCGTTCACGCGCCAGCGCCGCGCCGAGATCCCCGGCCGGATCGTGCTCGACGCCATGGGCCTGGCGCGCGACGCGTTCATCCCGCTCGAGGACTTCTCGCTCGACACCGCCGCGCGCACGCTGCTCGGGCGCGGCAAGCGCATCGCCATGTCGGGCCGCGCGCGGGCCGCGGAGATCCAGCGGCTGTACCGCGAGGACCCGCGAGCGCTCGTCGCCTACAACCGCGAAGACGCGGTGCTGGTGCAGGAGATCCTGGCCAAGGAGGCGCTGCTCGAGCTGGCGATCGAGCGCAGCCTGCTCTGCGGGATGCAGCTCGACCGCGTCGGCGCCAGCATCGCCTCGTTCGATCTCTTGTACCTGCCCGAGCTCCGCCGCCGCGGGCGCGTCGCGCCGTCGGTGGATCGCGAGCGCATCTCCACGGCGCAGGTCTCGGGTGGCGCGGTGATGGACTCGTCGCCCGGCGTATTCCGCAACGTGGCGGTGTTCGACTTCAAGAGCCTCTACCCGAGCCTGATGCGCACCTTCAACCTCGACCCGCTCGCGCACGCCACCGCGGGCGCCGAGCTCGACGCGATCACCGCGCCCAACGGCGCACGCTTCTCGCGCCGCGAGGCGATCCTGCCCGAGGTGCTGGAGCGCTTCGCCGCGCGGCGCGAGTGGGCGAAGCAGCGCGGCGACCGCCACGCCGACCTCGCGATCAAGATCATGATGAACGCGATGATTGGCGTGCTCGGCGCGACCTCGGGCCGGTTCTTCGACGCAGACGTCGCGAACGCGGTCACTGGCTTCGGGCGGCTGATGCTCGAGCGCACGCGCCGCACCTTCGAGGCCGCGGGCGCGCGCGTTCTGTACGGCGACACCGACTCGGTGTTCGTGCAGGTCGACGCCGCGCTCCCGCCCGCCGAGGCCCACCAGGCCGCGGAGCGGCTGCGCGCGCGCGTGCAGGACGAGCTCTCCGCCGCCATCCGCGACGAGTGGCGGGTCGAGCCGCGGCTCGAGCTCGAGCTCGAATACGTGTACGAGCGCTTCTTCCAGCCCAGCATCCGCGGCGGAACGCAGGGCAGCAAGAAGCGCTACGCGGGCGTGGTGAACGGTCACCTGCACGTGGTCGGGCTCGAGGCCGTGCGCCGCGACTGGCCCGAGCTCGCGCGCCGGCTGCAGCGCGGCATGCTCGAGCGGCTGTTCCGCGACGAGCCGGTCGAGCCGTTCGTGCGCGAGGTGGTCGCCGACCTGCTCGCGGGCAAGCTCGACCGCGAGCTCGTGATCCGCAAGGGCCTGCGCAAGGGCGCGGTCGAGAACTACACCGCGTCGACGCCGCCGCACGTCGAGGCCGCGCGCCGGGCCGGTCCGGGCGTGGGGCGGGTGGTCTACTACGTACAGACGCGCGGCGGCCCCGAGCCGGTGGAGCCTGAGGGCGAGCTGCCGCGCGAGCTCGACCGCGCGCACTACGTCGACAAGGTGCTGCGGCCGATTGCCGACGCGATCCTGGTTCAGCTGGGCACGAGCTTTGACGAGGTCACGGACCAGCCGCGCCAGCTGACTCTGTTGTGACTCCCTCGCGGCTCAGGTGGCGCAAGTCGAAGATCGCGACGCCGTCGGCGGTCTCGACCTTGGCGACCAGGTCGTGCTCGCCCGAGGCGACCGGCACGTCGAGCTCGCCCTCGTCCTTGCCGTCGAACGACTGCAGCGCGCGCTTCTGGCCGTCGAGCGCGATCCAGCCGTCGCGCAGCCCGTTGCTCGAGCGCGCCCTGAGCGCGACGTCCGCGGGCCGCTCGTCCAGCACGACTTCGGGCAGGGTGTAGCTCGCGCGCTCCGCCGGGATCGGCACGTCGACGCGCCGCTGCGCCCACGGGCCGATCTGCGCGATCGCGATCGTCTTCGGCTGCGCGGGCAGCGGCAGCTCGAAGTCCTGGGTGGCGCCCGGCTCGAGCGCGTCGAGCGAGCGCGTGGCGCCGGGCACCGCGATCGTGAGCGAGGTCGCCTTGTGGGCGCTCTTGTTGGTGAGCCGGACCCGCGCCGAGTCGACCGAGGTGCGTTCGACCTCGATGTCGAGGTCGGCGGGCTTCGACGCCACCTCGATCACGATCCGCTGCTTGCCCAGCGGCCGATCGCCGCTCGCGGCCAGCACCTCGACCGGGTGGTGCGCCACGGAGATGCCGTCCGGCGCGGTGAGCTCGAACTCGCTCTGCCGCGTCTCGCCCGCGCGCAGCGTGCCCAGCCCCGCGAGCTGGTTGTCCAGATACTCGGCCGGGGCGGACAGCGCGATCCAGGCGTCGGGAATGTCGAAGTTGTTCGGGTTGGTGACCGAGAGCCGCAGCTTGCCGGTCTCGCCCGAGTGCAGCACCGCCGACTCGCTTTGGATCACGAGCGGCTTTGGCAGCGGCGTGTCGCTGGCGCCGCGCTGCGTCGACCACGTCACGCCGAGCTTCTTCAGGTCGGGCGCGATCACCGCATACGCGCGCTTGCGCACGTCGGCGAGTGCCTGCTCCTTGGGCTCGCGCAGGTAGATCGCCGCCGCGTCGACCGGGAACGTGTCGTCCTCGCCGGTGTCGCGCACGTAGGGAATCGCGCCGGCCGGCACGTCGGCGAGCGCCGCGAGCGACGCCTTGGCGACCGGGAACAGCGGCACGTCGGGCGGGATCCCCTTCTCGTTGATCGCGCGGTCGCCGGAGAGGATGTACTCGGCCACCGTCAGCTTCAGCAGGTTCTCGTCGTTCAGCTGCAGCACCTGCTGCACGAGCCCCTTGCCGAAGGTCTTCTGGCCCATCAGCGTGACCTGGCCCCGCGCCTGCAGCGCGCCGGAGATGATCTCCGCCGCCGACGCCGTCATCGCGTCGACCAGGATCACCACCGGGAAGTGGTACTGCACGGACGGGTGCGCGTAGAGGCTCGAGCGCGGATCGGTGGGCAGGTCGGGGCGCATCACCGTGCGCACGATCAGCTGCGAGTCGAGGAACAGGTCCGCGAGCTGCGCCGCGGCGATCATGCTGCCGCCGGTGTTCTCGCGCATGTCGATCACCAGCCCGTCGAGCGGGCCGAGCTCGGAGACGCGGTCCCTGAACTCGGTCGCGGTGTCGCGGCTCACCTGGTAGACCTGTGCGTAGCCAATGCGGCCGCCGCCCTGCACCTTGCGCGACTCGACGCTCGGGATCATCACCTCGCCGCGCGTGATCGTGACGTCCGAGCGCTGCTTGGTGTCGGTGCCCTTCTTGTCTTTCGCCTTCTCGGTGCGCTCGATGCCGAGCCGCACCACCGTGTTCGCCTTGCCGCGGATGCGGTCGACCGCCTCTTCGACCGAGAGCGGCCGCGTGGGATCGCCGTCCACGGTGAGGATCGCGTCGCCGTCCTTCAGCCCGCCGTGCGCCGCCGGGCTGTCGGGGAACACGCGGACCGCAATCAGGTCGCCGTCGCGCCGCGACAGCCGCGCGCCGATGCCCGAGAGATGCCCCTCGAAGCGGATCTTGAAGTCCTCGCTGCCCCGGCCGGAGAAGACGGTCGTGTAGCGGTCGAGCGCCCCGAGCGCCCCGCGCAGCGCGATGTGCTCCAAGTCGTCGTCCGGGTCGATCGGCTCGTCCAGGTGCGCCGCGGTGAACGCCAGCGCGCGCGACAGGGTCTCGCGGTAGTCGGCCGGCTCGAACTTCGGGTCGAGCGGCACGCGCGCCTGCGCGCCGTTGACCTGCAGCACCCCCGACGCCCCGTCCGCGTCGATGTCGAAACGGACGCGATCGAAGCGCTGCTCGAGCGCATCCATCGCCCCGACCAGCATCCGCTTGTCGAGCCGGTCGGGCCACAGGTACGCCCGGTCGACCTGCGTGAACGCTTCGCCCGTGATCTGCAGCGGCGCCTCGGTCGGCGGAAGCGTCGGAACGCTGGTCGTGGCGCACGCCAGCGCGAGCAGCTGCGTCGCGGCCAGGGCCCACAGGGGCACGAGAAAGGGGGGCACAACGGGGGCTCGGGAGCGGCTCGCGCCGCGGCAATTCAGCATGGGTCCGCGAGTCTAGCGCGCCCGTCGCCAGCGGCGAAAACCCCGCTATCATGCGCGCGGGCGCGTAGCTCAGTCGGTAGAGCAGAGGACTCTTAATCCTCCGGTCGACGGTTCGATCCCGTCCGCGCTCAGCTGCGAACTGCCTCGGGATTCTGTTCTTCCCGGCGCTCGAGTTCGCGCACTGTTTGTCGCTTGGTGCCGTCTGGTGCCGTCGGGCCGTCGCCGATGCCGCTCCGTGCCGCCCATCCCTCGTCCTGAGGACGCTGCTGCGCGAACCTCGCGTCACTTCTCGTCGGGATCGGGCTCGCGAACGAGCGACCTCTGGCCCCCGCGAAGCTACGAGGGCTGTACCGGCCTTAGAGAGGCTCCGCGCACCTTCAGAGCTGTCATGGAACGCGCAAGCTGCTGTGAGACGAGCACGCATTTGTCAGCTCGTCCACCGCTGCCGAAATAGTGCTTGGTCCGCGCGATCGCCTGCGACGGCTCCTCGGCGAGTGGCGGAAATGGCCCTCGCGCGACCGGCAAATATTTCTTTCGCGAGCACTTCGTGCAGACTTCAAACCGCAGCCCCGAAGCAATGATGTCCACTTCCTCCTCGATCACGATCTGCACCACCGTCCGGAGTTCGCTACCCGCGGTGTTCATGACCGGCATTGAAGTGACCCCATGCGGCGCAAAGACTCTAGACCAGAGTTCAGGGGTTACGAAGTACTCGTCAAACACCCAGTTGAGCTGAAGGATACTGTTCTTCCCCCACTTGGGCTCCCCCTTCATCTGAAAGGGCGCCTTCTGCTTCTTGCCTACGCCACACACTTCGCACCAATCAGCGAGGTCGTAGGTAGCCTGTTGGTATCCGAATGTATCCTCGTCAGGTTGCGGGTATCCGTGATGCCAATCGGGCACGAGTTCGAGGAAGCGAGCATCGGCCAGCTCCTTCTTTGAGAAGTTCGTCCTTGCGACGTCGACCGCGCCACTTCGCGCGATCCACTCACTCACAGCTGGCCACCCATCGTTGTCTTCGTCGAAGTCGAAGTAGACGAACCCGTGGTCGGCAACGATCACGCCGAGCTTCGCCAGCTCTCGTTGTATGGTGGCGGAGGATGACGTTGAAAC
>Ga0318551_10000456_pt1 | contig 12482 bp, 10 predicted proteins | sample GRESIP082b2f19_FD_203511 | JGI IMG/M metagenome (GOLD analysis project Ga0318551, IMG submission 203511) | Tropical soil microbial communities from Luquillo Experimental Forest, Puerto Rico - GRE.SIPMG.082b2f19 | ecosystem: Environmental > Terrestrial > Soil > Tropical forest > Bulk soil...
GCCCAGCGCGAAGTCGCGGTTGTAGATCTCGCACAGCTCGGCGGCGAAGCGCTCCGGCACCACCCAGCAGAAGCGCTCCTGGGTCTCGGCGCACAGCAGCACCTCGGGCGGCAGCGGGCGGGTGACGCGATGGACGCGCCCCAGCTCGATGTGCGCGCCGTGCCCGCCGGCCGCCGCCAGCTCGCTGGTCGCGCACGCCACCCCACCGGCGCCCAGGTCCTTGAAGCCCGCCGGGATGCCGCGTGCCCGCACGCGCGCGAACGCCTCGGCGTTGGCAACGTGCAGCACGCGCTTCAGGAACGGATCGGGCAGCTGGACCGCGCCGCGCTGGTCGCCGCCCAGCTCGTCCGACGCGAAGGCGGCGCCGCCGAAGCCGCTCTCGTCAGTGGGCTTGCCGACCAGCACGAACACCCACGGCCCCTCGCCCTCCGGCACCCGGCTGTGCAGGATGCCGTCGCGCGGCACGAGCCCGAGCGCCATGACGTTGACCAGGCAATTGTGGTCGAAGGCGCGATCGAACACCGCGTCCCCGCCCAGGTTCGGCACCCCGAGCGCGTTGCCGTAGTCGGCGATCCCCTGCACCACGCCGCGCGCCACGTCGCGGACGTGCACCGCGCCGGTCGGGTCACCGAATCGCAGCGCGTCGAGCACCCCGATGACCTCGGCGCCCATGCAGCCGACGTCGCGCACGATGCCGCCCACGCCGGTGGCGGCGCCCTCGACCGGCAGCACCTGGCTGGGGTGATTGTGGCTCTCGTGCGCCAGCACCAGCGCCAGGTCCGCGCACGGCGCCGGCAGCGCCACCACCCCGGCGTCCTCGCCCGGTCCCACCAGCACCTGCGGCGCCGCGGTCGGCAGCCGCCCCAGCAGGTGGCGGGTCGACTTGTAGGAGCAGTGCTCGCTCCACAGGATTCCGAACAGCACCGCCTCGGGCCAGCGCGGCGGACGGCCCAGCAGCGCGCCGAGCAGCGTGACCTCGTCGGGCTCGAGTTGAACGCCGCGCTTCCTGAGCGCCGCCGCCACCGTCTCGGGCTTGCGGGCTTCGGCCTCGCTCCACGCCGGGCGCGTCCCCGCGGCGACGCTCACGCCGGCCGCCCCGCGCGCGCGAACAGCGCGTCGACGTGGCGCAGCGCCGGCTCGAGGGTGAAGCAGCCGGCGAGCGCCGGCCCGTCCAGCACCGCGGCGACCCGCGGGTCGGCCTCGAGGCCGGCGCGGAAAGGCGCGCCGCGGTCGAGGCTCGCCACCGCGTGCTCCTGGACGATCGCGTAGGCGGTGTCGCGCGGCAGCCCGGCCTCGGTGAGCGCCAGCAGCACGCGCTGTGAGAACACCAGCCCGCCTCCCGACTCGAGGTTGCGACGCATCGCTTCGGGATGGATCGTCAGCCCGCCCACGATCTCGGTGAGCTCGGCGGTCATGAAGTCGGCGACCTCGAACGCGTCGGGCAGGACCACCCGCTCGACCGAGGAGTGGCTGATGTCGCGCTCGTGCCACAGGGCCTGGTTCTCGAGCGTGGCCTGGGCGTAGCCTCGCACCAGCCGCGCCAGCCCCGCGACCCGCTCGCAGCGCACCGGATTGCGCTTGTGCGGCATCGCCGAGGAGCCCTTCTGCGCGGCGCCGAAGGGCTCCTCGGCCTCGCGCACCTCGCTGCGCTGCAGATGGCGCACCTCGACCGCGACGCGCTCCAGCGAGCCGGCCAGTACGGCGAGCGCGCACAGCAGCGCGGCATGGCGGTCGCGCTGCACCACCTGGGTGGCGACCGGCTCGGGGGTGAGCCCGAGGCGCGACAGCGCGTCGACCTCGATCGCCGGCTCGAGGTGCGCCAGCGTCCCCACCGCCCCCGAGAACTTGCCCACCGCGCAGCCCTCAAGCGCCGCCTCGAGGCGCGCGAGGTCGCGGCCCAACTCCTCGCTCCACCCCAGGCACTTGAGCCCGAAGGTGATGGGCTCGGCGTGGATGCCGTGGGTGCGGCCCACCATCGGGGTGTGGCGGTGGCGCTCGGCCAGGGCGTAGACCGCGCGCCGCAGCGCCCGCACCCCGTCGAGCAGCAGCCGCCCGGCGGCCACGATCTGGCACGCCAGCGCGGTGTCGACCAGGTCCGACGAGGTGAGGCCGACGTGCACCTGGCGCGCGTCGTCGCCCAGCGATTCGGACAGCATCGACAGGAAGGCGATGACGTCGTGCCGCACCTCGCTCTCGATCGCCTCCATGCGCGCGCCGTCGATGCGCGCGCGCGCACGGATGCGCTCGCTGACCCCTGCCGGCGCCTGCCCGGCGCGCTCGCGCGCCGCGGTGACCGCGAGCTCGACGTCGAGCCACAACCCCAGCCGGCGCGGCTCGCTCCACACCTCGCGCATCGGGCCTCGGGCGTAGCGCGCGATCACGGCTCCTCCCGCGGCGCCTCGGCCAGGGTCACGCTCAGCTCCAGCGTGCGGCCGCCGCGCTCGATGGTGAGCACCAGCCGGTCGCCCACGCCCGCGCCGTAGATGCTGCGCTGCGCGTCGTCGACCGAGTCGACTTCGCGGCCGTTGACCTTGTGGATGCGGTCGCCGACCTTGACCCCGGCGCGGGCCGCCGGGCCGCTGGTGTCGATGCGGGTGACGATCAGTCCGCCGACATCGCGGTAGCCGAGCCGCTCGGCCAGGTAGGGCGTGAGCGGCTGGACCTGGAACCCCGACCACGCCACCCGCACCCGGCCGTAGGTGCGGATCTCTTCCAGAACGCGCTTGACCAGGTTGATCGGGATCGCGAAGCCGATGCCGAGCGAGCCGCCACCCTGGGTGAAGATGAAGGTGTTGATCCCCACCACCTCGCCGTCGCCGTTGACCAGCGGTCCGCCGCTGTTGCCGGGATTGATGGCGGCGTCAGTCTGGATCATGTTCTTGTACACCCCGGTGCTGCTGACCTCGCTCTTGATGTCGCGCCGCGTCGCGCTGATGACGCCCGCGGTCACCGTGGGCTGCGAGTCGTTGATCAGGTAGCCGAACGGGTTGCCGATCGCGATCGCCCACTCCCCCACCACCAGGCCGTCGCTGTCCCCGAGCGGCGCCGCCGGGATGCGGCCGGCATCGATCTTGAGCACCGCCAGGTCGTAGGTCGCCGAGCCGCCCAGGATCTTGGCCGCCACGTGGCGTCCGTCGGTCAGCGTCACCGTCACCTTCTCGGCGTCACGCACCACGTGCTCGTTGGTGACCACCAGGCCGGACGGATCGACGATCACCCCCGAGCCCAGCGAGGAGACCCGCTCGCGGTACTCCATCTGCGGGTAGAAGCGTTCGAAGAACTCGTCGCGGAACACGCCGCCGAACGGATCGGTGCGCACCAGGCGCGTGCCCTCCACGCTGACCGTGACCACCGCCGGGCTGGCGCGCTGGACCGCGGTGACCACGGCGGTGCGCCGCGCCGCCGAGAGATCGGCGCGCGCCTCGCGTGGCGTGCGCCCCAGCCCCAGGGCGAGCGCGGCCGCCAGCAGCAGCGCCCTCCCCGGCACCCGGCCGGCGCGCCGGCTCATGCCGCCTCCCCGGTGTAGAACACCTGTTCGAGGCACAGCCCCTGGGGCGGCGCGGTGGCGCCGGCGCGGGCGCGCTCGCGCCCGGCCAGCACGCGGCGCATCGCCGCCGCCGGGTCGCGCTCACGGGCGGCGGCCAGCGCGGTGCCGACGATCGCGCGCACCATGCGGTAGAGGAAGTGATCGGCCACCACGTCGAGCCGCACGCCGCGCTCCCAGCGCGTCCAGCCGCAGCGGAACACCGTGCACGTCGGGTCGGCCGCACTCGAGCCGCTGGCGCGGAACGCCGAGCAGTCATGCCGTCCCTCGATCACGCGCGCCGCGCGCTCCAGGGCCGCGGCGGGTGCCGGGCGCGGCGGCCGCCACGCGAAGCGCGACCACAGCAGGTCGTCGGCATCGAGCAGCGCGTAGCTGTAGCGCCGCGCCACCGCCGAGTGCCGGGCGTGAAAGCCGGGCGGCGCGTCGGCCGCCGCCAGCACCCGGACGTCGGCCGGCAGCAGGCAGGCGAGCCGCGGCGGCAGCGCCCGCGCCGGCAGCCGCCCCTCGCACGCGAACGATGCCACCTGGCCGCGCGCATGCACGCCCGCGTCGGTGCGCCCGGCGCCGTTCACCCTGATCGCGCTGCCCAGCAACTCGCTCAACCCCTCCTCGAGCACGCCCTGGACGGTGCGCGCCCCGGGCTGGACCTGCCAGCCGTGAAACGCCGTCCCGTCATACGCCACCACCAGTCGCACGACCCGCATCTATCCGCGCCACAACGCCGCCGCTCCGGCGAGCAGGAGTCCGCCCGCGGCCCATCCCCAGGCACCGGGCGCCACCGCGATCGCCGCCCGCGCCGCGGGCCGCAGCTGGTAGTGCCGCGCCTCGAGCGCCAGCGACAACTGCTCGGCGCGCTCCAGCGAGTGGACCAGCGTCGGCACCGTCGCGGCGCGCCGGCGCTCCAGCCACTCGGCCGGGCCGCGCGGCTCGCGTCCGGCGCGCAGGTCCTGGAGCCGCGCGATGCGGCGCGCCTCGTCGGCGAGCAGCGGGGCGAAGCGCAGCGCGAGCCCCAGCATGGCGCGCGCGCGCGCGACCGGGAGCCCGAGCCGCTCGAACGGCGCCAGCAGGCGCGCCAGCTCGTCGGCGGCGCGCTCGCCGGGCCACGCCGCCCGCAGCCCGACCAGCGCGGTGGCGGCGGCGATCAGGCGCAGCGCCACCAGCGCGCCGCGCGCGATCCCCTCGTGCGTCACCGCCACCGGTCCGAGCGCGATGAGCGCCGCGCCGCGCACCAGGCAGGCGTTGAGCGTCCACACGCCCAGCGCGCCGCCGCCCACCAGCCCGAACCAGCGCCGCGACGGCCACGGCGCGCCGGCGAGCGCGGCGCCCACCGCCGCGGCGGCCAGGCACAGCGCGCCGGCCGGAAGACTGGCGGCGATCAGCGAGCCGATCATGGCCCCCACCAGCCACCACGCCACCCCGCCGGCCGGGCCGCGGGTCATCGCGCCGCCACCCGCGCGCGGCCCATGCGCTCGGCGATCTGGACCGCGTTGAGCGCGGCGCCCTTGCGGAGATTGTCGGAGGCGACGAAGAACTCGAGCGCGTTGGGCTGCGACAGATCGCGGCGCGCGCGCCCCACCAGCACGGCGTCGCGCCCCGCGGCCTCGAGCGGCGTGGGATATCGCAGCTGCGCCGGATCGTCCACCACCTCGAGGCCGGGGAAGGCGCTCCACAGCGCGCGCGCCGCGGCCGGATCGACGGCGGCGGCGAAGCGGGCGCTGACCGCCGCGGCGTGGCCGATCCGCACCGGCACCCGCACCGCGGTGGCGCTCACCGGCAGCCCGGGGAGCCCGAGGATCTTGCGCGTCTCCCACACCACCTTCATCTCCTCCCGGGTGTAGCCGTTGTCCTCGAAGCGATCGATGTGCGGCACCACGTTCCAGCCCAGGGTGGGGCGCCCGCCCTCGCGGGCCGGCGGGGGGCCCTCGAGCCCCGCGACCACGCCACGCTCGAGGGCGGCGAGCGTGTCGGCGCCGCCCCCCGAGGCCGACTGGTAGGTGGCGACGGTCACGCGCTCGAGCCGGAAGGCGCGATGCAGCGGCGCCAGCGCGAGGGCGATCGCGATGGTCGAGCAGTTGGGATTGGCCACCAGCGCCGGGCGCGCATCGAGCAGTTCGCCGTTGATCTCCGGCACCACCAGCGGCACCCCGTCGTCATAGCGGAAGGCGCTGCTGTTGTCGACCACCGGCACGGCCGCGGCGCGCGCCACCGCGGCCCATTCCTGGCTCACCGGGTTGGTGGTCGCGAACAGCAGCAGGTCGAGGCCGCGGAACGCCTCGGCGCTCACCGGCTCGACCGGCAGGGCATGCCCGCGGTAGGCGAGCGAGGTGTCGCGTGGGCGGTCGCTGGCCAGCAGTCGCGGGGCATCGGCCGGGAACCCGCGCTGCTCCAGCACCTCGAGCATGGTCCGGCCCACCAGCCCGGTGGCTCCGAGAAGCCCGATCCGTAGGCTCATGACGTCGTCTCGACGGGGGTCACACGGGTCTCCGGGAGGACGCAGCAACTCGCGCCCGCGCGCATGTTAGGTGCGCCGGAATCGCGCTGTCAACGCGCGCAGGGCGGCCGCGGCCACCACCATTCCGCTCAGCAGCCCGACCCAGTCGCCGAGCTTCACGAACAGCCCGGGCGGCCCGGGGTTCGGCAGCGCGGCGACCAGCACCGCGGGCTCGAACACCGGGGCGCGCGCGACCACCCCGGCCGTAGGCGTCGCTCACCAGCGTGATCCCGGTGTTGGCGCAGCGCGCCAGCGGCACCCGGCACTCGGCGGCGCGGAACACCGCCATGGCCGCGTGCTCGTCGAGCGCCACGCTCCTTCCGAACCATTCATCGTTGGTGATGTTGACCAGCCAGCGCGCGCCGGCGCGCACGTCCTCGCGCGCCAGGTCGGGAAAGATGGCCTCGAAGCACACCAGGCACGAGAACGGTCCGGCGGCGCTCGGGAACAGCACCGGTCGCGTGCCGGGCGTCCACTCGGCCTGGCCGAGCTCGATGCGGCCGAGCGCCGGGATCAGCCACTGGAACGGCATGCGCTCGCCGAACGGCACCAGGTGGCGCTTGGCGTAGCGCGGGCCGGGAGCGGCGCCGGGCGGAAACAGTCCCGCGGCGTTGAAGTAGCGCGCCTTGCCGTCGGGATCGAAGTCGTAGTCGGCGTAGCCGCTGAACACCGGCACGCCGGTGCGGGTCGCGAACTCCTCGACCGCGAGCGCCTGCGCCGGCTGGCGGCGCAGGTAGCTGCCGGTCGCGGTCTCGGGCCAGATCAGGAGCGAGGGCGCGGGGGTGCGCCCGACCGCCCGCTGGGACAGGTCGAGGAAGCTCGAGAGGATCTCGAGCTGATGGTTCCCCGACCACTTGATGTCCCCGGCGATGTCACCCTGGATCAGCCCCACCGCGGCACCCGACTCGCGCGGCGCCGTTCCCAGCACCTTGAGCCCCCAGGCCCAGGGCAGCGCCAGCATGAACACTGCTCCGGCCGCGGCGCGCGCCCGCGCGCCGCCGCTCAGCGCGCGCCACAGCAGCACGTTGAGCAACAGCAGCCACAGCGTCACCAGGGTCACGCCCCCGAGCGAAGCCATCTGCAGCAGCGGGATCATGGCGTGCTGGGTGTAGCCGGGCTGGAACCACGGGAAGCCCAGCTCGCCCGAGGCGCGCAGCTCCTCGACCGCGACGAAGGCGAACGGGAAGCTCAGGGTGAGCGGCAGGCGCGCGTGGCGGGTCAGCGCGCCGGCCCCCCAGGCGGCGAGGCCGGAGTAGAGCGCCAGGTAGGCGGCGGCGGCGAGCCACGCCGGGTACTTGAGCCACGGCACGGTGATCGCGACGTTGGAGAGCCGCGCGATCCAGTGGGTGCCGATGAGGTAGAACGCCGCGCCGCAGGCGTAGCCCAGGCCGAACAGCCCGCGGCCGCTCGCCAGACGCGACTCGAGGGCGTAGAGCAGCGGCACGAACGCGAACCAGGCGATCCAGCCGGCCGGCAGCGGCAGGAACGCCGCGCCCAGCAGCGCCCCCGAGAGGAGCGCGAGCGGGACCGCGCGGCGGTCAGGCGAGCCGGACCTCTTTTCCCTGCTCCGCCGAGCGGTAGATCGCGTCCATCAGCTCCATGACCGGCAGCAGCTCCTCGGCGTGGCCGATCGGGCGTTCGCCCTTGCGCAGCGCGTCGGCGAAGTGGGCGATCTCGGCCTCGATCGATTGCTTGTACTGGTTGCTCGACGGCGGCATCGCGGGCGTGACCTCGACCAGCGAGCCGTGCATGCCGCGGTGAACGCGCAGCGGGTTGAGCAGCGCCGCGCCGCCGGTTCCGAACAGGTTCAGGTAGGCGAAGTCGCGCTCCATCAGCAGCCCCCAGGTGAACTCGAGCAGCAGCGTGGCCCCGGTCGCGAGCCTCAGGAACGCGGTGGCGCTGTCCTCGACCTCGCCGCGTTTCAGGCGATGCACGCTCGCGGTCACCGCTTCGACCTTCGGTGCGCCCAGGATCCATAGCGCCTGGTCGAGCATCTGGAAACCGAGGTCGAGCACCACGCCGCCCCCCGATTCCCGCCGCAGCCGCCGCCACTCGTCGGAGTTCCACTCGGTGCGCTGGCGCAGCCAGCCCGCCTTGGCGAAGAAGATCTCCCCCAGGTCGCCGTTCTGCACGAACTTGCGCAGCAGCTGGGCGTCGGCGCGGAAGCGATGCTGCACCGCGCACATCAGGAAGCGGTCGTTCTTCTTCGCGGCCTTCACCATGGCCGCGGCTTCCTCGCCGCTGCGCGCCAGCGGCCGTTCGCACAGCACGTGCTTGCCGGCCTCCAGCGCCGACATCGCCATCGGGGCGTGCAGGTAGTTGGGGGTGCAGATGTCGATCGCCTGCACCGCCTCGTCGCTCAGCAGCTCCTCGAGGCGGGTGTAACTGCGCGGGATCTGGAACTTCTGCGCCACCCGCGCCACCTTTTCGGGGTCGCGGTCGCACAGCGCCACCAGCTCGAGGTCTTCGATCTTCTTGAGCGCCGGGATGTGGTTGATCTGGGCCGCGGCCCCCACACCCACCAGACCGATCCGCAGCATCTTGCGCGCCACGTCACCTCCCGGGTGGAACGACGCCCGGCACTCTAGGGAGCCGATTCCGGAGCGTCAAGCGCGAGGCCCGCCGACTCGTTGTCGGTGAGCCCGTAGCGACGCAGCTTCTTGAGCAGTCCCTGGCGCGACAGCCCGAGCGCGCGCGCGGCGCGCGATTTGTTCCAGCGCGAGCGCGCCAGCGCCTCGCGCAGCCGGCGCTCCTCGAGGGCACGGGTCTCGGCGTGCAGCCCGCGCGGCGCCGTCGCCGTGACCGGCACGGCCGGCGCCTCGGGCCAGTGCTCGGGTCCGACCTGGCCGCGCGCGCCCGCCACCGCCACGGCGTAGGCGCAGCCGTTCTGGAGCTCGCGCACGTTGCCGGGCCACGGGTGGCGCAGCAGCTGGGCGGCAAGCGCGTCGGAGAGCCCGGGCGCCGGCTCGCCGAGCCGCGCCGCGGCCCGCGCCAGGAAGCGGCGCGCCAGCAGCAGCACGTCGTGTCCGCGCTCGCGCAAGGCCGGCAGCCGCAGGCGCACCGCGTTGAGGCGGAAGTACAGGTCGGCGCGGAACCCGACCGCCGGCCCGGCGTCGAGGTCGCGATGGGTGGCCGACACGATGCGCACGTCGACGCGACGCAGGCGCGTGTCGCCCACCCGCCGCGCCTCGCCCTCCTGCAGCACGCGCAGCAGCTTCATCTGCAGCAGCGCGCTGGCGTCGCCGATCTCGTCGAGGAACAGCGTGCCGCCCTCCGCGGCCTCGAACAGCCCGGCGCGGTCCGCGACCGCGCCGGTGAAGGCGCCGCGTGCGTGGCCGAACAGCTCGCTCTCGATCAGACTATCGGGCGTGGCGCCGCAGTTGTGGGCCACGAAGCCGCGCCGCCGCCGCGGGCTCAGCGCATGGACTGCGCGTGCCACCAGCTCCTTGCCCGAGCCGGTCTCGCCCAGCACCAGCACCGGCAGCTCGCTGGCGGCGACGCGCGGCAGGATGCGCATCACCTCGACCCACGCCGCCGACTCGCCGAGCAGCTCGGGAAGCCCGGCCTCCTCGCCCGCCATCACCGGCGGCGCACCACCCCGTCCATCCCGCTCCATGGTGTCCTCCTCCCCACATCCACACCTCTCCCACGGAGGCTCTTCGCCGGGCTCGGCACCCGCTCAGGGGCGGCTCCACTCCACGCCGCGCTCGCCCGCGGCGATGTCGCCGATCTCGAACACCTGCTCGCCGCGCTGGCGCAGGGCTCCGGCCAGCGCCCCGGCGTCGCGCGCCGCGCACACCACCACCATGCCGATCCCGAGGTTGAAGGTGGCGCGTTGATCGTCGACCGGGATCTCGCCCGCGGCGGCCAGCCAGCGGAACAACGGCGGCACCTCCCACGCCCCGGGGTCGATGCGCGCGCGGCAGCCGGCCGGCAGCACCCGCGCGAGATTGCCCGCGATCCCGCCCCCGGTGACGTGGGCCAGCGCGTGGATCGCGCCCTGCTCCAGCGCCGGCAGCAGCGCCGGCCCGTACCAGCGATGGGGTGCGAGCAGCGCGGCACCGAGCCTCGTGCCGGCGCCGGGCAGCGGAGCGTCGAGGCCGATACCCGAGCGATCCAGCACGCGGCGCGCCAGGGTGTAGCCGTTGGTGTGGAGCCCCGCGGAGCCGAGCCCCAGCACGCGGTCACCGGGCCGAACCGCGCTGCCGTCGATCACCCGCCCGTCCTCGACCCAGCCGATCATGCAGCCGGCGACGTCGATCGCCCCCGGCCGGTAGGTGTCCGGCATCTCGGCGGTCTCGCCGCCCAGCAGCGCGGCGCCCACCTCGACGCAGGCGCGCGACAGCCCCTCGACCACCGCCAGCACCGCCTCGGGCTCGAGCCGCGCCTGGGCGACGTAGTCGAGGAACGCGAGCGGCCGGGCGCCATGGACCAGCAGATCGTTGGCGCCGTGATAGACGAGATCTCCGGCCGCCGCGGCCAGCGCGCCGGCCTGGCGCGCCAGATCGAGCTTGCTCCCCACGCCGTCGAGGGTGGCGGCGAGCAACGCCCCGCCCGGGCCGCGCATCAGCCCCGCGAAACCGCCCCGTAGCGGCAGCACGCCCGGGCCCCAGGTGCGCTCGACCGCGCGCTGCAGCGCCCCCTTGATGGCGTCCGAGCGCTCGACGTCGACTCCCGCGTCGCGATAACGCATGGGATCAGGCCCGCCCGGTCCGCACCCGGAGCTGGAGCAGGTCCTCGCTGCTCGGGCTCGGGATCAGGGGGAAGTGACCGGCCGCCTGCAGGCGCACGAGGCCGGCGACCACCGCGGTGTCGAACTGGGTGCCGGCCCCGCGCTCCAGCTCGTCGAGCGCGGCTTCGATCGACAGCGCGCGGCGGTAAGGGCGGTCCGAGGTCATGGCGTCGAAGGCGTCGCACACGTTCAGGATCCGCGCCCCGATCGGCACGTCGGCGGCCGCCAGGCCGTAGGGATACCCCAGCCCGTCGGGGCGCTCGTGATGCGAGCGCACGATCTCGGCCGCGCGCCGCAGCGCGCGCACCCGCGCCACGATCTCGGCGCCGGCGGCGGGGTGGGCGCGCAGCGTGCGCTGCTCGTCGTGCGACAGCACGCCGGGCTTCTGCAGGATGTGCTGGTGCTGGGGCCCGATCTTGCCCAGATCGTGGACCAGCGCCGCGTACTCGATCTCCTCCACCTCCCGCTCCGCAAGCCCCAGCCCGCGGGCCAGACGCACCGCGTACTGCGCCACCCGCACCGAGTGGTGGCGCGTGTAGGGGTCGACCTCCTCGAGCACCTCGGACAGCGCGCGCACGAAATCCTTGAGGTCGGCGCGGATCTCGGTGTAGAGGCCGAACGAATGGCGCGCCACCAGGAACGGCAGCGCCAGCAGCAGCAGGGCCCAGCCGCCGATGTGCAGCACCACGGTGGCCACCAGGGCCCCCAGCATGATGAACGACAGGTGATGGAGGATGCCGCGCAGGAAGTTGCGCTGCCAGATCCGCCACGGGCTCGGCCCGTCGGTGAGACCGATCACGGTCGAGACCAGCATCGAGTTGGCGAGAAAATAGGTGCCGCCGCACGCCAGCAGCGGCACGAGATCGCGCGGCAGATCGAGCGATCCGATCCGCCCGCCCGCCAGCACGAACACCGTGCCGGCGGCGAACGAGGTGAGCGCGAAGATCGACATGTTGTGAACCATGCGCATCGCCGGCTTGCGCAGCACCAGGCCCTGGACGACCAGCGTGCTGGCGACGTCGAGGCTCGCGGTGGCGACCGGCCCGAGCACGATCAGGCAGGCGAGATCGAGGACCGCGGTGGCGGTCGAGTAGCCGCCGCCCGGCAGCGGCACCGGACTCGACTCGCTCAGGATCATGATCAGCAGCGCCACGCCCAGCACCAGCGGCGAAGCCTGGCGCATCTGCCCGGCGCCGGCGATGAACGCCGCCAGCGTGGCGATCAGGACCGCGGCGTAATAAACGCGAAACAGGCGGGGGTGCAGGGGCGCCGTGGGGTCACTCACGCTCGATCCATCCTTGGAGGCGGCCGCGACACGGGCGGGGGCGGAACGAAATCACCGACACCGGCTTCGGAGGCTACTTCGTATTGCCAGTCGATCGCTCCGGGTGGACTACCAGCCGGCGCGAGCGAAGAACGAAACGATTCCGAGGAGCACTTCCACGAATCCCACCTCCTTTGATTACGACTCTGCGGGAGACTGATGACAACGTCTCGAACAGGGTGGGTCCGCTTCGCTTCCTTTGAATTCGTCGCTCCGCTTGCCTCCTAGGCCGATGTCGGTCTCAAAACGTATTCGGTGGGCTCTTTGGCGCGCAGGCCGCCGATGACCCGGTTCAAGGCCGTCAGCGCCGCGAGGGCCACCGCCTGGGCGCTATCCTGCTCCACCGCGCAGCTTCCCACAAGGGTCTTGTTCTGGCGGTGGGACAGCAGGG
>Ga0318551_10000461_pt1 | contig 12430 bp, 9 predicted proteins | sample GRESIP082b2f19_FD_203511 | JGI IMG/M metagenome (GOLD analysis project Ga0318551, IMG submission 203511) | Tropical soil microbial communities from Luquillo Experimental Forest, Puerto Rico - GRE.SIPMG.082b2f19 | ecosystem: Environmental > Terrestrial > Soil > Tropical forest > Bulk soil...
CTTGATCAGCTCGTCGACGTCGCCGGAGAGCGCGCCGAGCGAGATCAGGCCGAGCACCAGCTGGCGCAGCGCCGCGGCGTGGATCTCGGGCAGGGTGACTCCGGGCGCAATGGCCCGGAACGCCGCCGCCTGCGCGTCGAGCACGACCTGGTAGACGTCGCGCGCAGCGCCCGCGTAGCGGCCGCCGACCGGGTAGGTCCGCGTCACGTCCGACGCATATCCGTGTAGCTCGACGCCCGCGTCGATCAGCACCAGCTGGCCCGGCTCCAGCGCGTCCTTGTTCTCGACGTAGTGCAGGATGGTCGCGTTGTCGCCGGCGCCGACGATCGGGTTGTATGCGGGGCCCGCGCCGCCGCCGCGCCGGAACACGCGCAACAGCTCGGCCTCGAGCTCGTACTCTCGCACGCCGTCGCGGCACAGGTGGGCCGCACAGTGGTGCGCTTCGGCCGAGATCGCCGAGGCCGCCCGCATGATCTCGAGCTCGCTCTCCGACTTGCGCAGCCGCATCTCGTGGATCCGGTCGTGCGGCGAGAGGATCTCGCCCGGCGCGGTGACGCCGCGGCGCGCGCGCGCGCGCACGTCGGCGAGCGCCGCCACGACCAGCTCGTCGAGCGCGCGGTCCTTGCCGAAGGTGTGCCAGAGCCGCGGCTTGTTCTCGAACAGGCCCGGCAACCGCGCGGCGAGCTCGCCGATCGGCCAGGCCTCGTCCGCGCCGAAGCGGCTCACCGCGCCCTCCACTCCGGGCCGCCGTCCGTTCCAGGTCTCCTGCAGCGGGTCGCGCGGCTGCACGAAGAAGACGAAGCGCGTCTGGGTGAACACCGCGACCGCCTCCGGCTGCTCGAAGCCGGTCAGGTACCAGAGGTCGGAGTCCTGGCGGAAGGGGAAGTCGGTGTCGTGCGAGCGCACGCGCGAGCGGGCGCCGGGCACGAGTGCGATTCCCTCGCCGAGCTGACTCTGGAAGCGGCGGCGGCGCTCGGCCAGCTCGGCCGGCGCGATCGGAGCGAAGCTGGGCACGAATCCTCCCGGGGATCGACGCGCGCGAGGGTATCAGGCGCACGCAGTCCCTTCACCCTGCAAGATCGTCGCGAGCCGCCCCCGACTTGCCCGTCGCTGGACCCGAGCTGCGCGTACGGCGGTCACAAGCCGGGCCCGTCCGCGCGCCGATGCGTCTGCGAATGGGAGTGCGATTTCCCACCCGCTCGATCCTCGCCTGCGCGCTGGCGCTGCCGTGCACCGCCGTCGCGGCCGGCTCGAGCTCGCTTTCCGTCCCGGCAAGCGCCGTCGCGGTGGCCGCACCGGACGCCGTGAAGCCGCGCGTCGAGGTGCGGCTCCTGATCGACCCGACGCCGGCGCCGGGACGGATCGCGCGGGTCGGCGCGCTGTTCACCCTGGACCCCGGCTGGCACCTCTACTGGCGCAACCCGGGCGACGCGGGCCTGCCCACGCGGCTGCGCTGGCAGGCGGACGGGGCGGAGCTGGGCCCGCTCGCGTGGCCGGCGCCCGAGGTGTTTCGCGACGACGAGGCGGGCCTGACGAGCTACGGCTACTCGGGCTCGGTCCTGCTCGCGAGCGACCTGGACAAGCTCGGCCTGCGCAGCGGCCCGCGCGAGCTGCGCGCGGAGGCCGAGTTCCTGGTCTGCAAGGACCAGTGCATCCCGGGCAAGGTCTCGCTGGTGCGCGACCTCGACGGCGCGTTGGCGGGCGGCGCGGGCGCCGAGCGCACGCACGAGCTGTTCGAGCGCTTCGCGGCGCGCGTGCCGCTGCCCGCGGAGAAGCTCGGTGTCGACGTCGGCGTGCGCGCGCTCGAGGGCGCGGAGCGGGCGGGCGCGCCGGTGCGCGCGCGGCTGCGCGTCGATCCCTGCGCGCGACCCGGCGATTCGCACGACTCGGAGTGCGCGGTCGAATCGGCCGCCTTCGTGCCCGACGCGAGCCCGAGCGTCGCGCTCTCGCACGCGAGCGCCGGCGCCAGCGCAGGCGCGTTCGAGCTCGCGCTGGAGGGCCGCGCCACCGGAGACGGCGCCCGCCGCGGTGCGCGGCTCGCCGGCGTGCTGGAGCTGCGTGCGCGCGACGGCCGCGTGCGCGCGGTCGCGCTCGACCTGCCGCTCGACGCGGGCCCGACCGCGGAGCAGAGCGGGGCCGACGGCGCCTCGTTCGCCAGCGCATTCCTGCTCGCGGCCCTGGGCGGGGCCATCCTCAACCTGATGCCGTGCGTGCTGCCGGTGCTGGCGCTGAAGCTGTTCGCGCTGGCCGAGCTGGGACGGCAGAGCCGGCGGCAGACGCTCGCGCACGCGCTCGGCTACTTCGCCGGCGTCGAGCTCACCATGCTCGCACTCGCCGCGGGGGTGCTCGCGCTGCGCGCGGCGGGCAGCTACGTGGGCTGGGGCTTCCAGTTCCAGGAGCCGCGCTTCGCGCTGGCGATCACGCTGCTCCTGGTGGGCTTTGCGCTGAACCTGTTCGGCGTGTTCGAGATCGGCGCGCCCACGGCGCTCGGCAACGTCGGCGCCGACGCCAGCGGTATCGCGCGCAGCTTCTTCGACGGGCTGCTCGCGGTGGTGCTGGCGACGCCCTGCTCCGCGCCGTTCCTGGGCACCGCGATCGGCTTCGCCTTCGCGGGATCGGCGCTGCACGTGGCCGTGATCTTCGCGGCGATCGGCTTCGGCCTGGCGGCGCCGCTCTCGCTGGTCGCGGTCGCACCGGCCGTTGCGGCGCGCATGCCGCGCTCCGGCCCGTGGATGGGGAACCTCCGCGCGGTGCTCGGCTTCGCGCTGCTCGCGAGCGCGGCCTGGACGCTGTGGATCTTCGGGCGCACCGCGGGCATCGATGCGGTGGGGGCGGCGCTGGGCCTGGCGCTGGCGCTGGCGTTCGCGGCGTGGGTCTACGGCGCCCAGCAGGCGGCCGAGCGCCCGAGGCGCGGGCTCGCGCTCGCGGGCGCGATCGCGCTGGCTGCCGCCTTCGCCGGGCACTCAGCCTGGCGCGGGGCCGAGCCGGCTGCGGCAGCAGCGCAGGCGAGCGCCGGGGCGTGGCAGCGCTTCGACCCCGACGCGATCGCCGGGCAGCTGCGCGCGGGGCGGCCGGTGTTCGTCGACTTCACCGCCGCCTGGTGCCTCACCTGCGCGGTGAACGAGCGCGCGGTGATCGCGAGCGCGCGCGTGCAGGACGAGCTCGCGCGGCGCGACTTCGCGCTGTTCCGCGCGGACTGGACCCTGCGCGACGAATCGATCCGCCGCGAGCTCGCGCGCTTCGGGCGGGCCGGCGTGCCGCTCTACGTGGTCTACGATCCCGCGGCGCCGGGCGAGCCGCGGGTGCTGTCGGAGCTGCTCACGGTCGACGCGCTGCTCGACGCGCTGCGCGAGCGAGGCGGGCGCGGTGCGTGAGCGGATCGCCGCACTCGCCGCGGCGCTGGCGCTCGCGACACGCTCGAGTGTCGCCTCCGCCGCCCAGAGCCCCGGCGTGCACGTGCTGGGCACGGTGGTGTCGTCCGACGCCTCGCGCTCGCTGGCCGTCGTCGACGACGGCGGCGCTCACCGCGTGGTCCACGTCGGCGACGAGCTCGGTGGCGCGACCGTGGCCGAGATCCGCAGCGACGCGCTGGTGCTGCGCCGCGCCGGCCGGGCCGAGACGCTCGACCTGCAGAGCGTGCGGCGCGAGGTCGGTGCTTCGACGCCCGTCCCCGCGAGCCCAGCGCCCGCAGACCCCGACGCGCAGCCGAAGAACGCTCCTCGGGTGCAGCCCACGCCGCGGACCGTCCCTGCGTCGCGCTCCGCGGCGGCGCGCAGCAATGCGGCGCGCGTGGCCTCGAGCGGCGCCCGCGGCAGCGCGCCGCGGAGCGCGTCTGCGGCGCAGACGCCGGACGAGATGATGTCGCAGCTGGCGCTGCAGGCGCAGTGGGTCGCGGTGAACGACAACTCCGGGCAGCTGCGCGGCGTGGCGGTCGTGAGCATCCTGCCCGACAGCATGCTGGAGCGGCTGGGGCTGCAGAGCAACGACGTGGTGACCTCGATCCAGGGGGTCGCCGTCGACTCGAGCGGCGCGGCCCTCAACACCGCGCGCGGCCTCGATCTCTCGCAGCCGGTCACGCTGGGGATCGAACGCCGGGGCGTGGCCACGACGGTGGTCGTCAACCTCCAGCATCACTGAGCGGCGCCGAAGAGAAGTCATGTTCCGAGGGATCACGCCGCAGCTGCCGGTGGCCGACGTCGCCGCCGCGCAGCGCTGGTACCACGACGTGCTGGGGCTCGAGATCGCCTGGACGCGCGGCGAGAGCTTCGGCGCGGTGCGCGGCCGCGGAATCGAGCTCTACCTCGCGAAGTCCGAGGCGGCGCACGCGCCCACGGTCTGCTGCGTGCTGGTCGACGACGCGGACTTCGCCTACGCGGTCTGCCGCGAGCGCAACGCGCCCATCGTCGAGCCGATCTCCTCCACGCCCTGGGGCACGCGCGAGTTCACGCTGCGGGACCTGGACGGGCATCTCTTGCGCATCGGTCACTCGACCCGGCGCTAGCGAGCGAGCCCGAGACCCGCCCGCCCGCGTCGACGCGCAGGTTCGGCAGGCCGAGCCCGTCCAGGAAGCGCGCGGCGCCGCGTTCGCCCGAGAGCAGCGCGATCGTGGTGGCGGTGCCCGCGACCAGGCACTGCGGCGCGACCACGCTCGCGCTGGCGAGGCCCGCCACCGGCCAGCCCGTGCGCGGGTCGAGGATATGCGTGTAGCGCACGCCGTCCACCACCATGCAGCGCTCGTAGTCGCCGCTGGTGGCGAGCGCCGCGTCGGCGAGCGGGACGGTGCGGAGGGCGCGCTCGGGCGCACGCGGGTCGCGGATGCCCACGTTCCAGGGCCGGCCGTCGGGGTGCGGACCGATCGCGCGCAAATCGCCGCCCAGGTCCACCATGCCGCCGGCGACGCCGAGCTCGCGACACAGATCGGTGACGCGGTCGACCGCGTACTCCTTCGCGAAGCCGCCGAAGTCGAGCTCCATTCCCGCCACGGGCAGCACCAGCCGCGGGCGCGTCCAGCGCACGCGTCCCCAGCCGACGCAGCGCAGCACCTCGCGCACCTCGTGCGGCGACGGAACGCGCCCGGAACGGAAGTTCCACACTCGCCGCAGCGCGCCGGAGGTGGCGTCGAACAGGCCCTGGCTGTGGCGGAACGCGGTGTCGGCGTAGTCGAGCAGGTTCGCCGTCTCGGCGTCGACGACGACGCCCGCGGGATCGCCGGCGCTGCGGTTCAGCGCGGAGAGCACGCTGTCCTCGCGGTAGCGCGAGTACTTCGCCTCGAGCGCGAGCACCAGCTGCTGCGCGCGCGCGGCCACGGCGTCGAGCTCGCTGCGGCTGCGGCCATACAGCAGCAGCGCGCAGGGGCTGCCCATTGCGCGGAAGCTGTACCGGCCCAGCCCCATCGCGGCTAGAAGTTCATGCTGAGGCCGACGCTGAACACGGTGAAGTTCACCAGGCCCGGCGCCGGCACCGACACGCTCGTGAACGAGAGGTCGCCGCTCGACAGGTAGCGCTCGAACGACGCGTGGGTCCGCCACTCGATGTCGCGCCACCACGGCGTGTGGAACACGTACTCGGCCTTGATCCCGAACGAGAGCGCGCCGTAGGCCGAGAGCCGGTAGTCGCTCGACATGTTGTCGGGCCGCCGCTCGCCCAACGGCAGATAGGGCACGTAGAAGTCGGCCCCGCTCTGCGAGTAGTAGCGGATCAGCGGCGCGACCTGGAACGCGTCGCCAAAGTTCTGGTACCAGGACAGCTCCGCGGTGTGCGAGCTCACGCCCCAGGTATCGACGTAGTACTGGTACGAGAGGTGGATCGTCGACTCGGTCTCTTCGATGTGCCGGTTGTAGCGCAACAGGAACGCGAACTGGTGGCGCTGGTTCGGCCGCGAGTCGCCGTACTGGGTGTGGCCGCCGATCTGGAACACCTCTTTGTAGGGGTCCGACAGGTAGCCGGTGTTGAAGTTGTAGCTGAAGCTGCCCTGGATGATCGAGCGGCGGTTGATGATCTGCGAGAGCCCGAGGAAGCCCGCGTAGCTCTCCTTGGTCTTGTACGTCGGCCGCGTCGGGTAGAGATTGGCTTGCGTGGGCGTGATCGTGTCGAACGACGAGGACAGCCCGCCCGAGAGCGTGGTGTTCTTCTCGTTGAAGTGGAGCTCGCCGTCGGTGCTGAAGAACTTCGAGGTGAAGTCGTTCTCGGTCGAGTAGCCCCCGCCGAGGCCGATCCGGCCCTCCTCGGTGTAGTAGTTGCCGTGCAGCGAGAGGTCGTCGCGGGTGTCCTGGATGGTCGCGCCGCTCATGATCTGGATCGGCGTGCCGGCGGCGTCGTTGGTCACGTACCAGGGGCTCGCGCCGCTCATGGTCTCGTGCGTGTACTGCAGGCCGAGGTCGAGCCAGTCGGTGACCGGACCGGCGACCGAGACCTGCTGGGTGTCGATGGTATAGCGGGTGGTCTCGCCGCCCGGGATGGTCTTGCTCGACTTGAGCGGATCCTCGGAGTAGTTCGAGAAGGTGTAGGCCGTCTCGAAGTGATCCATCGCGGTGTCGGCGGACGCCTTGCTCGCCGCGCCGATCAGCGCCAGCGCGCTCGACGTGAGGGCGCGCAGGGTGGCGCGTTCGCGCCGTCGCTCTCTGCGAGAGCGTCTCATCTCACCCCTCCCTGGAACGCGAGGCCGGCCCCGCTCGGACTAGTTGCAGCCGCAGCCGCCGCCGCCGGCGCTGCCGCCGGGCATCGAGGCTTCCTTGCTGAAGAACGTGTGGCTGCGCCGCGCCGCCTCCAGCGCATCCGGGTCGAACGCCATGTCGTTCCGCGCGAGCACTGCGCGTTCCCACGGCTTCACCCGCACCAGGAAGTCGTGCTCGAGGGCGATCTCGACGTAGCTCTTCGGGCTCTCGGTGTACTCGTCGAAGGCTGGGAAGTCGGGGAGCTTCACGTCCTCGAACCAGTGCGGCCAGTGGAAATCCATGCTGGCGCACGCGCTCTGGCTGCACAGGACGGCGGCCGCGGCGAGCGCGCGCAGCTGCCGCGCGGTGCGCGTCATCGCCGCGCCTCGGGCGCAGCGGGCACGGACGGTCCCGACAGCAGGCCCTTGATCTGGCCGCGCAGCTCGTCGACGTCGCCGCTGCGGAAGCCGGGGTGCACGTAGCGCACCACGCCGGAGCGATCGATGATGTACGAGGTCGGCATCGTCTTCAGCCCGTAGGTCGAGGGCAGCCGGCCTTCCGGATCCGACACGCTCTGGTAGCCGACCTTGTGCCGCGCGAGGAAGCTCTTCGCCTTCGCCGGGTCCTGGTCCACGTTCACCGCCAGGATCTGGAACTGGTCGGCGGGAAACTCCGCGCGCAGTGACTCGAGCGCCGGAAGCGCGGCCTGACACGGCCCGCACCACGACGCCCAGAAGTCGAGGTACACGACCTTTCCGCGGTAGGCGTTCAGGCTGAGCATCGCCTCGCCGTCGAGCGCGTGCGCCGAGAACGCGGGCGCCGCATCGCCGGGCTCCACCGCCTGCGCCGGCGCCGCTGCCGCGAGCGCGAGCAACACCGCGGAAGCTGCGAGAGCGGAGAACGCCACCGAAACCTGGATCCAGATCTTGCGCATCGCTTGCCGGCCTCGTCGCGAACTGCGACCCCCCGCTCATCGACCGATTCACGCCGAGCCTTGTGACTCTCCTCACCGCAACACACCGGCGCCGCTGAGGCAGGCGGGCGGCAACCGTCGCTGCATCTGCTCGCAACGCCCGGCTGTCGCGGATTTGGTGACCTGTCTCACGAAGGAGCGGGGTGGCGGTCTCCGATGAATGGGATCGAGCGCAACCGGTGCACACACACCGACACGAGCGACAGGAGCAGTGATGGATCGCCAGAGCAGAATGCGCGGCCGAGCAATCGGCGCGGCGCTGGCCTTGGGCGTGTGGGCCGCGGCGTTTGCCGCGCCGCCCGCCAGCGCCGGCCCCCGCGAGCAGGCCAAGCGGATCTACGACCGCCTGGTGGGCGTCCCGCCCACGGACGCAGTGCTGAGCTCGATGCAGGCCTCGATCGCGGGCGGCGACCCGGTGACCGCGGCCTACACCGCGATGAGCGACCCCGTCTTCTACAACTCCTACCTGGTGAACTGGATCACCCCCTGGACCAACGTGAACCAGGACCAGTTCCAGGACCTGAACGACTACACCGCCACGGTGATCGGGATGATCCGCGACGACGTCCCGTTCAACACCGTGCTCTCGGCGGACCTGATCTACACCGGCGCCGCCGGCGTGGTCGCCAACGACTACTCGCAGACGGACAACGTCCACTACCAGCAGCTGCAGCAGAACAACGTCGATCTGTCCGACCCGACCAAGCTGGTGGGTCGCATGCAGTCGACCCTGCCCGGCTCGCAGATCATGTCGACCGAGGCCGCGGGCGTGATCACCACCCGCGCGGCCGCGGCGGCCTACTTCTCGGCGGGCACCGACCGCCGCATGTGGCGCTTCACCGGCATCAACTTCCTGTGCCGCGACATGGAGCAGCTGAACGACATCACCCGTCCGGCGGACCGCGTGCGTCAGGACGTGTCGCGCAGCCCGGGCGGCGACAGCCGCATCTTCCTGAACACCTGCGTGGGCTGTCACTCCGGCATGGACGGCCTCGCGGGCGCGTTCGCCTACTACCAGTTCGATCCGAACTCGATGCGCATGGTGTTCACGCGCGGCCAGGTGCAGCCGAAGTTCTTGATCAACGCGACCAACTTCCCCGGCGGCTACGTCACGGTCGACGACAGCTGGATCAACTTCTGGCGGGTGGGCCCGAACTCAAACCTGGGCTTCCGCGCGGGCGGCGGCAGCGGCCACGGCGCACAGACCCTGGGCATCGAGATCGAGAACAGCCGCGCCTTCTCGGAGTGCCAGGTCAGCAAGGTCTTCACGCGCGTCTGCCAGCACCCGCCGACCTCGCCCGCGGAGTTCGCAGAGGTGCAGACGATCGCGAACGACTTCGAGGCACAGAACTACAGCATGAAGCGGGTCTTCGCGGAGACCGCCGCCTATTGCATGGGGAATTGAGCCGATGAAGACGCGACATCTCTTCACTCTCTCGGTGCTCGCCCTGTCGTTCGCGGCGGCGGGCTGCGGCGGCGGCGGCGGCGGAAACGACGGCCGCCAGATCGGCTCCGTCGCATCGAATCCCGCCACCAACAACACCTCCGGCGGCATCAGCACCGGCGTCGGCGTGCCCGGCGGCGGCGGCGCGGTCGGCGAGCAGGCGTTCGAGGCCGGCGTCTACGTGCTCACGCGCAAGTACTGCGTCAGCTGTCACGCGGGCTCGGGCCCGGGCTTCCCGGCAATCGCGGATCCCGATCCGCAGACGGCGTTCCGCGCGGTGGTCGACAACCAGAAAGTGTCGCTCACCGATCCGAACGCTTCGCGGCTGGTGCACCGGCTCTCCGACGACAAGCACTTCTGCTGGACCACCTGCACCGCGGACGCGGCGACGATGCAGGCCGCGATCCAGCAGTGGGCCGACGCCGTGGTGACCGTCGCGCCGCCCGATCCGAACGCGGTGATCACCCCCACCGGCGTGATCACCAGCGAGGGCCGCGGCTTCATCAACGCGCAGCGCGCCGACAGCGGCCGCTTCGAGGACGGCGTGATCGCGCGCTGGAAGTTCGACGAGGGCTCGGGCTCGCTCGCGCAGGACAGCTCGAGCGTCGGGCCGACCATGAACATGACTCTGTCCGGCACCTACTCGTGGGTGTCGGGCGGCGGCGTCGACTTCGAGGGCGGCGTCGGCCTGGTGGATCCCAACGACTCGGTGAAGCTCTACAACGAGCTCGCCAGCGGCAGCGGCTCGCAGCAGTACTCGATCGAGGCCTGGATCATCGCCTCGAACATCACGCAGGGCACGGCCGACAGCCCGGCGCGCATCGTCAGCTACGGCAGTGGCTCCGACATGCACAACTTCATGGTTGGCCAGGCCATGTACGACTACGTCGTCTTCAACCGCAACGGCGCGCCGAAGAGCGACCAGAATGGGCTTCCCGCGCTGAAGACCGCCGACGCCGCGCAGCGTCTGCAGGCCAACCTGCAGCACGCAGTGGTGACCTACGACCAGACCAACGGCCGCCGCGTCTACGTGAACGGCGTCTACACCACTGACAAGGACCCGCTGCCGCCCGCGCTGCTGGTGAACTGGAACCCGACCTACAGCTTCTCGATCGGCGCGGAGACCAACAAGAAGCGCATCTGGAAGGGCGTGGTGAAGATGGCCGACATCTTCAAGCAGGCGCTCACTCCGGCGCAGATCATGCAGAACTACCTCGCCGGCTCGAACCAGCGCTACACGCTCCGCTTCTCGCTCGACTCGTCGCTGGGCGCCGGCGCCTGGATCCAGTGGAACGTGAGCGAGTTCGACGCGTACAGCTACCTGTTCTGCGCGCCGCTGCTCGAGACCAACGGCCGCACCGGCTTCACGGTGCAGACGATCCGGATCGCGGTGAACGGCGTGGCGCCGGTCGCGAGCCAGGCGTTCCGCACCATGAACCAGTCCATCACGCAGTCGCAGACGCAGCTGTCGAACCAGTGCCAGATCGTGCCGAAGGACCTCGGCGCCGATCAGGACATGTTCTTCATCTTCTTCGACACGCTGGGGACGCAGAGCATGCCGATGGCCGACCTGGGCCCGAACCCGCCGCCCTCGCCGCCTCCGGCGCCGGCGGTGCCGTTCCCGGGCATCGGCGTGCGCGACTTCGCCGAGATCAACAACACCATGTCCCGGGTCACGGGCGTGGGGCTGTCGAACTCGACCACCAGCGCCACCTACCAGGACGTGATCCAGCAGGTGGGCATCGCGCGCCTGTCGCTCGACTACTGCGACCAGATGGTCGAGAACCAGGCGCTGCGCGACGCCTTCTTCGGCGCGGGCAGCTTCGACTTCACGGCCACCGGCGACGTCGCCTTCAACACGCAGGCGAAGCGCGACGCGATCATCAATCCGCTCGTCAGCAAGATGGTCGGCACCACGCTCAGCGACCAGCCGGCCCAGACCGACATCGGGCCCGTGCTGGGCACGCTGTTCGACCAGCTGACCAACGGCTGCACCGCGGCCACTTGCCCGGCGACCTTCACGCGCAACGCGGTCAAGGGCGTCTGCTCGGCTGTGCTCTCCAGCGCCGCCGTGCAGATCCAATAGCGATTCGAGAGGAACGGAAATGGCGAAGCGAAAGAATCCGCGACCGGACGAGCCGCTCTTCCTGTGCGATCACCGGCCGCCGGTGACTCGGCGCGACTTCCTCGCGGCCGGCTTCCTGTCCGGCGTGGGCATGGTCATGGCGCCGACGCTGCTCGGCATGTTCGGCGCGCGCCGCGCGGACGCCGCGACCTTCGTGTGCTCGGTGCGCGCGGGCGCGGGGCTGATCCCGTTCATCTGCCTCGATCTCGCGGGCGGCGCCAACATCGCCGGCTCCAACGTGCTGGTGGGCGGACCCGGCGGACAGCTCGACCTGCTGACCGCTGCGGGCTACTCGAAGCTCGGCCTGCCGGCGAGCATGACGCCGGGCAACGCGGGCCAGGTGAACACCGAGTTCGGGCTGGCGTTCCACTCCGACAGCGCGTTCCTGCGCGGCATGCAGTCGAAGACGGCGACCACCACGCGCGCGAACGTGAGCGGCGCGATCTTCGCCGCGCGCTCCGACAACGACACGGGCAACAACCCGCACAACCCGATGTACGGCATCGCCAAGGCGGGCGCGGCGGGGGACCTGGTCGTGCTGGTCGGCAACGATCCCTCCGACTCGGGCGGCAACTCGGCGGCTCCGGCGGAGATGATGGACCCGACGCTGCGGCCCACGAAGATCGCGAGCGCGAGCGATGCGACCGGCCTCGTGAACACCGGCCAGCTGGTCTCGCTGCTCAGCCAGAGCCAGGCCGCGCAGGTGGCCAAGGCGGCCGAGGACATCAGCGCGCTGAAGATGACCAAGCTCGCCGAGGACCCGAACCTCGAGGGCCTGGTGCAGTGCGGCTACGTGCAGACCACCGACCTGATCACGCGCTTCGGCAGCCCCGACGTGGTGAACCCGAACCTGGACCCCGACATCGTCGGCGGCGCCAACTCGATCTTCACCAGCGCCGACATGAACCAGTCGAGCTTCCAGCGCACCGCCGCGGTGATGAAGCTCGTGGTCGAAGGCTATGCCGGCGCAGGCACGGTGGAGAACGGCGGCTACGACTACCACGACAGCACCCGCGCCACGGGCGAGGGCCGCGACTTCATCGCGGGCCAGATGATGGGCGCGATGCTCGAGTACGCCGCGCGCAAGGCGCAGCCGCTGATGCTGTACGTGATCACCGACGGGTCGCTCGCCTCGAACGGGACGATCGACAACTCGACCGGCGGGCGCGGCAAGGGCGTCTGGACGGGCGACAACTCGGACACCGCCGCGACCTTCATGATGGTCTACAACCCGG
>Ga0318551_10000483_pt1 | contig 12212 bp, 10 predicted proteins | sample GRESIP082b2f19_FD_203511 | JGI IMG/M metagenome (GOLD analysis project Ga0318551, IMG submission 203511) | Tropical soil microbial communities from Luquillo Experimental Forest, Puerto Rico - GRE.SIPMG.082b2f19 | ecosystem: Environmental > Terrestrial > Soil > Tropical forest > Bulk soil...
CCCGCATCCCGGCCCACGCTAGATCAGCCCACGCTCGATCGGCGCCGCAGCGCATCCCGTTACCGGGGCCGGGATGCGGGCTGCGGACGCCGGAATACCCCGGTGCCACGGCCAGGGTGGGTGCTGGCCATCGCGGGCCGCCGAGGATCAGCGGAACGGGGCGGCCCCCCGGCCGATGAAGCTCAGCACCAGCGCCACCAGCGAGATGCCGCTGATGGTCGCCGTGATCAGCAGGAGCCGCCGGTCGTGGCCGCTGCCGGCGCCCGCCGTGCCGGGCAGTCGGCCCAGCCGCCAGATGACCACGGACACGGCGAGAACCGGCAGCCCGATCACCGGCCGGTACTTGAGAATGGCGGCCCCGACGGCGGCGAAGCCGACCGCGGTGCGGGTCCAGGCCAGTTCGGTCCGCTCCTCGGCCAGCCCCGGGGGGCCGTCTTCGGTGTCGCCGCCGGGCGCGTTCAGGGGGTCCTCACCCCCGACACGACGGCGACCACCGCGGCGGCCAGGCCGATGGCCGTGATAGCGATGGCCAGGATCTGGGGCAGGCGGGAGCGGGGCAGCGGCTGCCCGTGGCGCAGCGCCTGCTGGCTGGCCCGCCACTCGGAGTAGCTGACCACCGATACCGCGCAGCCGAGCAGGATCAGCGGGGTGCCGATGATGTGGCGCCCCCAGGGGACGCCCGGGAAGGGCGGCAGCAGCTGCGCGATCGCCAGCCCGCCGACCACCAGCGCGAGCGCGGTGCGGCTCCAGGCCAGGAAGGTCCGCTCATTGGCGAAGGTGAACCGGGCGTCCGGCTCGGTGCCATCGCGGCCGCCGCTGGTGGCGGGCGGGTTTTCGCCGCCCGGCTGGTCCGTCACTGTGCTCCCGCCTCGCTGCCGTGTCCGCCGTGCCCACCACGCTGTCACATCACGCCCGGGCCGCGCCCACCACAGGCATTCTCGCCTGTGGTGAACGAACGAGATGGCCGCTACGTGGTCTGGGGTATCCGAAAGCCGTCAACCCCATGAACGGAGAGATGCGATGCGTGGCAAGTGGTGGGCGCCCGCAGGGTTTGCCGCCGCCGCTTTGGTTCTCGCTGCCTGCGGGAGTTCGACTTCGAGCTCAAGCGGTTCGGCCGCGGCCAGTTCGGCGCCGAATGCCGCCTCTTCTGCCTCACCGGCGTCCGGTACGACGCTGAAGTTCATCATGATCAACGGCAAGAAGGTGCTGACCAACTCGCAGGGCATGGTCCTGTACTGGTTCGCGCCGGACACCTCGACCAAGTCGGCCTGCGCCGGGAGCTGCCTGAAGTACTGGCCGCTCGTGCCGGGGCCGGCCGCCGCTGGTGCCGGAATCCACGGCACGCTCGGCGTGATCACCACCAACGGTGTGCAGCAGGTCACCTACCGCGGGCACCCGCTGTACACGTACGTGGCCGACACCTCGCCCGGCATGGACAAGGGCAACGGCCTCAACGCCTCGGGCGGCCTGTGGTGGGCGATGACCGCGAACGGCGCGAAGCTGGCGATGTCATCTTCGTCCGGTAGCAGCAGCACCGGCAGCACGGGTGGTACCACCGGCGGCGGTGGGTACTAACAGCTAGACGCACCACATCAGGCGGGGAGCATGACCATGCAGGGGGACACGACCATCCAGGGGGAGCCGCGGTCGGCCCGGGCAGTGACCGGCTGGCCGCGGCTTGCCCTGCGGGTGGCCGGGGCCGGGCTCCTGTTCGCCGCCGGGGGGATTCACCTTGACCTGTACCTGACCGGCTTCCGCAACCTCCCGACGATCGGCTGGCTGTTCCTCTTCCAGGTCATCGCCGCGTTCGCCCTCGCCCTGGCTGTGCTGATCACGGGCAGCCGGCTGGCCGCGGCAGCCGGGGCGCTTTTCGCGCTCGCGACCCTGGGTGGCTATCTGCTGTCGCTGTGGGTCGGCCTGTTCGGGTTCAAGGAGGTGCGCACGACCGCGGGCATCGTGGCGGGCGTGATCGAGGTGGCCGCCGCGGCTGCGCTGGGCCTCCTAGCGCTGACGCCATCACCGGCCGCGGCGGGCCGGCACCAGGCCCGGGCCGGCGGGATCGGCGGCCTGGTGCGGGACGGGGTGCCGCGGGCGGGGTGGCTGGTCGCCGGGGTGTCGGTCCTGGCCCTGGTCGTGCTCGGCGGCTCCGTGGCCGCGGTGGGCTCGGGCAGCAGCGGCTCCGCGTCGGCGGGCGGCGGCCTGAAGACCGCCACGATCGGCGGCGTGACCGTGCTGACCACCGCCAAGGGCTTCACCCTGTACTGGTTCGCGCCGGACACCCCCACCAAGTCGGTCTGCAATAGCAGCTGCGCCGCCTACTGGCCGCCGGTCAAGGGCCCGGCGGCCCTGAGCGCGGGCGTGGCCGGCCAGGTGGGCACGATCAAGCGCTCGGACGGCTCACTGCAGGCCACCTACAACGGCCACCCGCTGTACACCTACGTCGCGGACGGCGCCCCCGGCCAGGCCAAGGGCAACAACCTGAACCTGAACGGCGGGCTGTGGTACGAGGTGAAGGTGTCCGGCTGAGCCGGGGCACCGGCCCCAGCGGGGTCAGAACACGCCCGCCAGCTCCGAGGTCCACATGACGATCCGGGTGCGGTCGCCGCGGAACAGGTCGCGCGCGAACTCGACCGGCTGCCCGGTCTGGTCGTAGGCGACCCGCTCGACCAGCATCAGCGGCGCACCCTCGGCGATCTCCAGCGCCTCGGCCTCCCTGACCCCGGCGGTGACCGGCTCCAGGCTCTCCCGCGCCCGGTGCGGGCGCTGGCCGTACCGGGTCTCCAGCAGCTCGTAGAGCGACCCGTCGAGCCGGCACTGGAGCAGCCCGGGGAACATCGCCGCCGGGAACAGCGACTGCTCCAGCACGATCGGGCGGCCGTCGCCCAGCCGGACCCGCCGCACCTCGTGCACCGGGTCGCCCTCTTGCAGTCCGAGCGCGGCGGCCGACACCGGCCCGGCCGGCCGCTGGGTCGCGAACAGCACGCGCGCCCCCGGCTGCATCCCGTGCCGCCGCAGCTGCTCGGAGAACCCGGCCAGGGTGGTCCGGTCCTGCTCCAGCTTGCGCTCGGCGACGAACGTGCCCCCCCGGCGCCCCACGGCCCGGGTCACCAGCCCGCGCCGGGCCAGCTTGGCCAGGGCCTGGCGCAGGGTCATCCGGCTCACCCCGAACCAGGCGGCCAGGTCGTGCTCGGTCGGCATCCGGTCGCCCGGGGCCAGCCGCCCGGCCCCGATCGCCTCGGCCAGCCAGTCCTCGATCTGGCCGTACACGGTGGCACCCGATCCGCGCAGGATCTCCGGTGGCGCCGGGCCCAGGATCTCCGGCGCCACCCGCGCCCGGCGGATCTGCGGCGCCCGCCGCGCAGCGCGGGTCTGCGGCACTCGCCGCGCCGTGCGCGGCCTCGGCGTCAGCGGCATCGGTCAGCCGGTCACCCGTCCTTCGCGCTCCCGCGCTCGGTCACCAGCGGCGCGTCGTCCCCGGCCGGGGCGATGATCGGCGCGAATTCCTTCCTGCGCCCGGCGGCCAGGTAGTAGATCACCCCGATCACGACGATGAAGACGAACACCGTCCACAAGATGGGGATGCCGTTCAGGAACGAGATATGGAAGTCGAGCAGGCCGCCGGTCTGGTTCGGCTTCGGGTTGCTCGCCGCCCGCGGCCAGGCGAAGTTGATGATCATGGCGCCGCCGTAGATGAGCGCGAGGATGTTGACGAGCATCCCCCAGCGGCCCAGCCTGAACGGCGCCGCGGTCCTCGGCCAGCCGCGGGCGCGGGCCCGCATGATGATGATGTTCCCGAGGAAGTAGCTGATGTAGATCGTCCCGGTCGCGGCGATGGCGATGATCCCGGCCCCGGAGTACTGGAGGAACGGGATGGCGGCGATCACGGCGATCACGATGCAGGTCCACACCGGCGTGTGCAGCTTCGGTGAGACCTTCGACAGCACCTTGGAGATGGGCAGGGTGTTGTCGCGGGACATCCCGAAGCACAGCCGGATCGTCGCCGCCATGATCGACAGGCAGCAGACGAAGATCGCGGCGGAGACCACCAGCAGGTAGATGGTGGCGAAGGCGGAGGAGAAGTTCGCCTCGATGATCTGTGCCGGGCCGAGGCCGAGGCCGCCGTTCGCCGCCATCGCCCCCTTCACGCCCAGGTGAGCCGGGATCGCGACCAGCGTCCCCAGCAGGAAAACCCCGCCGATGATGAACGCGCCGACCACCGCGTAGAGCACGGCCTTGGGCGCCGCCCGGCGCGGGTCGCGGGTCTCCTCGGCGAGCGTGGAGGCGGTGTCGAAGCCGTAGATGACGAACAGGCTCATGAACATGGCGGCCAGGAACGTGCTGCCCGTGACCGGCACGCCCCCGCTGTTGGTCACCACGTGCAAGCCCTGGTGGTTGTGGAAGGCCAGCAGCACCAGCGCGAACACGAACATGCCGAGGATCTCGAACACCACCCCGGTGTTGTTGATGATCGCCACCAGCCGCACGCCGTAGATGTTCAGGACCGTGATCACGACCAGCGTGATGAGCGCGACCGCCAGCTGCGTGTGCAGGCTGCCCCCGTTGAGGCTGTGCCAGCCCAGGCCGTTCAGCGCCGGGATGAGCGCCAGCGGGATCGTCGCCACCACCGCGGTGACGGTCAGGATGCCCGCGAACAGGTAGATCCAGCCGTTGAACCACGAGTAGGTCCGCCCCGACAGGTACTTGGTCCACTGGAAGACCGAGCCGGCGATCGGGTAGTGGCTGGTGACCTCGGCGAAGTTCAGCGCGACGATGAACTGCCCGAGCGCGACCACCGGCCAGGTCCAGATGAACACCCCGCCGATCGTGGTCAGGCCCAGCGCGAACAGGGTGAAGATGCCGGTCGACGGCGAGATGTAACTGAAGGCGACCGCCCAGACGCTGCCGAGCCCGAGCTGGCGCTTCAGCTCCTGCTTGTAACCGAACTGCGCGAGGTCGGCGGAGTCGGCGGATTCGGTCTGGCCGGCGGTGGCACTTTGCTCAGCGCTCATGTTTCCCGGTCCTCCCCTTGTGCGGCCCGGGCCGCACCCCACGGGGCCGCTGAATGACGGCGCGGAATGGGCGTAGCGTAAGGTCGCCGTCGGCTAACTGTCTAGACCCATTGTGTGACGGTCGTGACACGCCAGCGCGCATCTCGCCTTCATTCGTTACATTGGGAACTCGTCTTGTCTAGACCTTTAGATGCCTGGGCTTTACGCTACGTGTCAGCGGCCCGTGCACCAGGGAGCTACGGGGGGAGGAAGACCGGGGTGGGCAGTGAGCTCCGGGACGCCCAGCGGAAGGGGGGTCCGCTCGGCGTCCCGGCCCCGGTCGCCGCGGATCCGGCCGGCGGCCTGGCCGACCGGCTGGACCGCGTGCCGGAGCTCGCCGGCCAGGCGCGGACGGTCACCGAGCTACCCGGCGGGCTGACCAACCGCAACTACAAGGTGACCACCGGCGCGGGCGCGTTCGTCGCGCGGGTGTGGTCCGGCGGGGGCGACTTCCTGGCCATCAACCGCGACCACGAGTACCGCAACTCGGTGGCCGCCGCGCAGGCCGGTGTCGGCGCCCCGGTCGTGGCCTACCACCCCGCCGACAACCTGCTGGTCCTGCGGTTCATCGAGGGCCGCACGTTCGGCAACTCCGACGTCCAGTCGCCCGCCAACATTCCCCGGATCGCCCGGGCCTGCCGCCAGCTGCACACCGGCCCGAGGTTCGCCGGCGACTTCGACATGTTCGTCATCCAGGGCCGGTACGCGGCCGTGACCGCCGAGCTCGGCTTCCGCGTCCCGGCCGGCTACGACGCCCTGATGCCGCAGATGGAGGCGGCCCGCCGGGCCCTGGCCGCCCGCGCCGAGCCGACCGTCCCCTGCAACAACGACCTGCTCGCCGCCAACTTCATCGACGACGGCCGCCGGATCTGGCTGATCGACTACGAGTACGCCGGCAACAACGACGCGTGCTTCGAGCTCGGCAACATCTGGGGCGAGTGCCGCCTGTCGGCCGACGCCCTGGCCGGCCTGGTGACCGCGTACTACGGGCGCCCGCTGCGGAACAAGATCGCCCGCGCGATGCTGCTCGGGATCGTGGGCAAGTACGGCTGGACGCTGTGGGGCGCGATCCAGGCCGCCACCAGCCCGATCGAGTTCGACTTCTGGTCCTGGGCGATGGAGCGCTACGAGGGCGCCGTGGCCGGCCTGACCGGCCCCGGCTTCCCCCGGCTGCTCGACGACGTGCAGCGCGACGACTGAGGAGTTGCAGTGCCATCACTGCCGGCCCGGGCCCGGGTCGTCATCATCGGCGGGGGTGTGATCGGCACCAGCGTCGCGTACCACCTGACCGCGATGGGCTGCACCGACGTGCTCCTGCTGGAGCAGGGGCGGCTGTCGTGCGGGACCACCTGGCACGCGGCCGGCCTGGTCGGCCAGCTGCGCGCGTCGGAGAGCGGCACCCGGCTGGTGCAGTACTCCACCGAGCTGTACGCGCGGCTGGAGGCGGAGACCGGGCTGTCCACCGGGTTCCGCCGGTGCGGCGGGATCATCGTGGCCCGCACCGCCGACCGCATGGTCCAGCTGCGCCGCACCGCCGCCGTGGCCGAGGCCTTCGGCATCGACTGCGAGATCATCAGCCCCGCGCAGGCCCGCGAGCGGTACCCCATCATGGAGGCCGGCGACCTCCAGGGTGCGATCTGGCTGCCCGACGACGGCAAGGCCAACCCGACCGACCTGACCTACGCGCTGGCCAGGGGCGCCCGGGCGGGGGGCGCCACCATCCGCGAGCGGACCCGGGTGACCGGCATCCTGACCGCGGGCGGCGCGGTGACCGGCGTGGCCACCGGCGAGGGCGACGTCGAGGCCGAGATCGTGGTCAACTGCGCCGGCCAGTGGGCCAAGCAGGTGGGCGGCTGGTGCGGCGTGACCGTGCCGCTGCATTCCTGCGAGCACTTTTACGTGGTGACCGACCAGATCGACGGGGTCCACCGCGACCTGCCGGTGCTGCGCGACCCGGACGGCTACACCTACTTCAAGGAAGAGGTGGGCGGCCTGGTCGTGGGCGGGTTCGAGCCGGACGCCAAGCCCTGGGTCGCGCCCGACGCGATCCCGCACCCGTTCGAGTTCCAGCTGCTGGCCGAGGACTGGGACCACTTCTCGGTCCTCATGGACAGCGCGCTGCTGCGCATCCCCGTGCTCGCCCGCACCGGCATCAAGAAGTTCTACAACGGGCCGGAGAGCTTCACCCCGGACAACCAGTTCATCGTCGGCGAGGCGCCGGAGTGCAGGAACTTCTTTGTCGGGGCCGGTTTCAACTCGGTGGGCATCGCCACCGCGGGCGGGGCGGGCAAGGCGCTGGCCGAGTGGATCCTCACCGGCGACCCGGGCCTGGACCTGCTCGCCAACGACATCCGGCGGTTCGCCCGCTTCAACGGCAACAACCGCTGGCTGCGCGACCGGGTGGGGGAGGTGCTGGGCCTGCACTACGCGATCCCGTGGCCGAACCGGGAGCTGGCCACGGCCCGGCCGTTCCGCCGCTCGCCCGTGCACCATCTGCTGGCGCACGCGAACGTGTGTTTCGGCAGCCGGATGGGCTGGGAGCGGCCGAACTTCTTCGCCCCGCCGGGCGAGCCGCCGGTCATCGAGTACTCCTGGGGCGCGCAGAACTGGCTGCCCTGGGTGGCCGCCGAGCAGCGCGCCACCCGTACCGGGGTGGCCGTCTTCGACCAGACCTCGTTCTCCAAGTACCTGCTGACGGGGCCGGGCAGCGAGCAGGCGCTGCAGTGGCTGTGCACCGCCGACGTGGCCATGGCCCCCGGGCGCACCGTGTACACCGGGATGCTTAACGAGCGCGGCACCTACGAGTCCGATCTCACCGTCACCCGTCTGTCGGCCGACGAGTTCCTGCTGGTGAGCAGCGCCGCCACCACCGAGCGCGACCAGGACCACATAGCCAGGCGGATCCCGCCCGGCGCGCAGGCGTCGCTGGTCGACGTGACGTCGGCGTACGCCGTCTTCGGCGTGATGGGGCCGGGGTCGCGGGACCTGCTGGCCTCGCTGTCGGACGCCGATCTCACCGACGAGGCCTTCCCGTTCGGGACCAGCCGCGAGATCGGCCTGGGCTACTGCACGGTGCGGGCGACCCGGATCACCTACGTCGGCGAGCTCGGCTGGGAGCTGTACGTCCCGGCCGAGTTCGCGGTCGGCGTGTACCAGGACCTGATGACCGCGGGCACCGCGTTCGGCCTGGTCAACGCCGGCTACTACGCGATCGAGGCGATGCGGCTGGAAAAGGGCTACCGGGCCTTCGGGCGGGAGCTGACCCCGGACTACAACCCGGTGGAGGCGGGCCTGCTGTTCGCGTGCAAGCTCGGCACCGACATCAGCTTCCTGGGCCGCGAGGCCGTCGAGAAGGCCCGGGCCGAGGGGCCGCGGCGCAAGCTCGTTTCGCTGGTCCTGGGCGAGCCGGGCGCCGGGCCGCGGCCAGGACCGCCGCACACCCCGGCGCACGTACCCGAGCCAGCGGCGGGGGGCGCGATGTGGGGCGGGGAGCTGGTGCTGCGCGACGGCGTGGCCGTGGGCCAGGTCATGTCCGGCGCCTGGGGACAGACCCTGGGCGCCTACGTCGGCCTCGCCTACGTCCGCCACCCCGGCGGCGGCGTGGTCACCGCCGCCCACCTGCGGGAGGGCGCCTACCAGGTCAACGTGGCGGGCGACATCCGACCGGCCACCGTGCACCTCCGTCCTCCCTACGACCCCGCGGGCACCCGGGTCCGGGGCGGCACGTAGCGTCGGGTAACACGTAGCGTCGGGTAAGCGGCAGGAGGTCCGACGTGACGATCAGCGCCTTTGATCTCTTCAAGATCGGCATCGGGCCGTCGAGCTCGCACACGGTGGGGCCGATGCGGGCGGCGGGGATGTTCGCCGCCTCGCTCGCCGCCGACGGCGTGCTGGGCCGGGTGGCCGGGATCCGGGCGGAGCTGTTCGGCTCGCTGGGCGCGACCGGGCACGGCCACGGCAGCGTGAAGGCCATCGTGCTGGGGCTGTCCGGGGAGCGGCCGGAAACCGTGGACCCGGAGGCGGCCGAGCCCATGGCCGCGCGGGTCGCCGAGACCGGCCGGCTCCGCCTGCCGCCGGGCCGCGAGATCGCCTTCGACCCGGCCGAGGACATCGTCCTGCACCGGCGCAGGCGGCTGCCCTTCCACTCCAACGCGATGCGGTTCGCCGCGGTCGACGAGGCCGACCGCGAGATCGCCGCCCGCACCTACTACTCGGTGGGCGGCGGGTTCGTGCTCGGCGAGGACGAGACCGGGGCGCCGCGGATCGTGCCCGACGCCACGCCGGTGCCGTACCCGTTCCTCAGCGGGGCCGAGCTGCTCGCCCAGGCCCGGCGCAGCGGGCTGCCGATCAGCGGCGTGATGCTGGCCAACGAGGTGGCCCGGCGGCCCGAGGCCGAGGTCCGGGCCGGGCTGCTGGCGATCTGGGACGTTATGCAGGAGTGTGTGCGGCGGGGCTGCGAGGCCGAGGGGGTGCTGCCCGGCGGGCTGCGGGTGCGGCGGCGGGCGCGGACGCTGCGCGAGAACCTGGAGCAGACCGGCGACACCACCGACCCGCTGTACGCGATGGAGTGGGTCACCCTCTACGCGCTGGCGGTCAACGAGGAGAACGCGGCCGGCGGCCGGGTGGTGACCGCGCCGACGAATGGCGCGGCCGGGATCATCCCGGCGGTGCTGCACTACTACACCACCTTCGTGCCCGGGGCCGGGGATGACGGGGTGGTGCGGTTCCTGCTCACCGCGGCCGCCATCGGCCTGCTGTTCAAGGAGAACGCGTCGATCTCCGGGGCCGAGGTGGGCTGCCAGGGCGAGGTCGGCTCGGCCTGCTCGATGGCCGCCGCCGGGCTGGCCGAGGTGATCGGCGGCTCGCCGGAGCAGGTTGAGAACGCGGCCGAGATCGCGGTCGAGCACAACCTCGGCCTCACCTGCGACCCGGTCGGCGGCCTGGTCCAGATCCCGTGCATCGAGCGGAACGCGATCGCCTCGGTCAAGGCCATCACCGCCGCCAGGATGGCGGTCCGCGGCGACGGCACGCACTACGTCTCGCTCGACAAGGCGATCAAGACGATGCGCGAGACCGGCGCGGACATGAAGGACAAGTACAAGGAGACCGCGCGCGGCGGCCTGGCGGTGAACGTCATCGAGTGCTGACGCCGGATACCTGGCCGCGTCCTCTGGCTACGCTGCTGCCCAGGAACGGAGAAAGGACCGGCATGGCACCGACGGCGCTGCTGCGCATGATCCTCTCGCAGGGCGACGCCCTGGACCGGATGGCGGGGCTGGACCTGGCCGGGCCCGCCGGGGTCCTGGCCGGGGCCGCCCGCGTCATCCTGGTCGGCACCGGCACCAGCCAGCACGCGGCCGAGCTCGGCGCGATGATGGTGGACGGGGCCGGCCGGGACGCGCGCTGGTATCCGGCGGCCACCTGGGCCCGGTGGAGCACCAGCGCGCGGCCGGGGGACGTGCTGCTGGTGATCAGCCACACCGGGGAGACCGCCTACGCGGCGCGGGCGCGGGCCGGCGCGCTGGCGGCCGGCGTCCCGGTGGTGTCGATCACCGGCACCGGGCGCGCCTGGCCGGAGGCGATCGAGACCGTCCCGCCGGACGAGTCGCACACCTACACCGTGAGCTACACGGCCGCGCTGGGGGTGCTCGCCCGGCTCGCCCACGAGCTGGGGTCCCCGGACGGGTCACCCGAACAGGTGAGGCAGGCCGCCGCGGCTGTCCGGCACGTGTGCGCCGAGCCGGGCATCGACGAGGTGGCGGTGCCCGCCCGCAGCCTGGCGATCGTCGGCCCCGGGCCGTGGGGGGTCACCGCCCGCGAGGGCGCGCTGAAGATCCGGGAGGGCGCCCGGATGCTCGCCGAGGGCTTCGACACCGACCGGCTGCTGCACGGCGGCGCCGTCCCGCTGACCGCGGCGGACGGGCTGGTGGTGCTGGAGCCGGCGGCCGACCCCGACGGGCTGACCGCCGCGCTCGGCACCGCCGCGCAGGCCGAACGGGTGCCCGTGGCCGTGCTGGCGGCCGCGGACGTGCCAGCGGCCACGGACGCCGGCCCGCTGCCCCCGCTGCTGGCGCAGATCCCGATGACGGTGCGGCTGCAGCTGCTGGCCGAACGTTTTGCCCGGCTGCGCCGCCAGAACCCGGACGTGGCCATCACCGGCGAGTGGGACGCGCCGCCGCTCTGGCAGATGGGCCTGCCCGGGGCGGCCCCGTGACGAGGCCAGCCCCGGGCAGGCGCTGAGGCTAGCGGACCGGGTCCAGCTCGGCGGGCTCGCGTGAGGTGGCGGGCTCGGCCGCGAAGGCCGGCCGGGCCGTAGCGGCGGCCTCGGCGGCGGCGGGCACGGTCGCCGTGCGCAGCCGGGGCACGAACAGGGCGGCGACCGCCGCCACCGCCACCGCCGCGGCGCCGACCCAGACCGCGGCGGACAGGCCGGAGACGAAGGCGGCTCCGCTCGTGTAGCCGCCCCGGGCCGAGAACACCGCGCCGAGCACGGCGATGCCGAACACGCCGCCCAGCTCGCGGATCGCGTTGTTCGCGCCGGAGGCGATGCCCTCCTGATCGCGGCGCACCGATCCCAGCACCACGTTGGCGACCGGCGCGAAGAACAGCGACATGCCGACGCCGGAGACGACGAACGCGGGCACGAGCGTGGCGTAGGCCACCGTGGGGCTGATGACCGCCGCCAGCCAGCCCAGCCCGATCGCCTGCAGCGCCAGCCCGGCAACCAGCAGCGGGCGCCCGCCGATGCGGTCCGACAGCGAGCCGGCGATGGGGGCGACGATGACCGGCATGGCCGTCCAGGGCAGGGTGCGCAGCCCGGCCTCCAGCGGCGAGTAGCCTTGCACCACCTGCAGGAACTGCGCCAGCAGGAAGATCGAGCCGAACATCCCGAAGAACATCAGCAGCGAGGCCACGTTGGTCGCGGTGAACCCGCGGCTGCGGAACAGCCGCATCGGGAGCATCGGCTCGGGGGCCCGCAGCTCCCAGGCCACGAAGCCGGCCACCAGCAGCGCGCCGGCGATCATCGGCGCCAGCACGGTGAGGCTGGTCCAGCCGTGGTCGTTCCCGCGCACCACGCCGAACACGATCCCGAGCAGCCCCAGGCTGGCCAGGGCGACGCCGGGCAGGTCCAGGCGGGTCGCTGGGCCGTAGCTCTCGGTCAGC
>Ga0318551_10000485_pt1 | contig 12205 bp, 13 predicted proteins | sample GRESIP082b2f19_FD_203511 | JGI IMG/M metagenome (GOLD analysis project Ga0318551, IMG submission 203511) | Tropical soil microbial communities from Luquillo Experimental Forest, Puerto Rico - GRE.SIPMG.082b2f19 | ecosystem: Environmental > Terrestrial > Soil > Tropical forest > Bulk soil...
GCCCGGACGCCGCCGACCTGAACCTGCGCCGGGAGAACGCGCGGCAGCACGTGTCCTTCGGCGCCGGGCCGCATCACTGCCTTGGCGCGTCGCTGGCCCGGCTGGAGGCCGGGATCGCCTTCGAGCGGCTCGTCGCCCGGTTCCCCGGCCTGGCGCTCGACGGCGATGTGGTCTGGAACGGCCGGATCAACCTCCGCGGGCCGGCGCAGCTCCCGGTATCGGTCGGCTGACCTGAGGCGTGCGCACCACGCTGGCGCGGCTGAAGCGCGAGCTGGAAGCCGGCTGACTCGGGCGAGATTGGCCGAGCACACGGCCGGTCACCTGCGATGGCCGCTATCGTGAAGGCCCGGCCGGGGCAGCGGCTCATGCGCGAAAGGCTGACCCATGAACGATCCCGGCATGCCGATCGGCGGCGGGCCACGGGAGCGGCGCCGCCGGTCCCGACGGCGTGTCGTCATCATCGTGACGGTGTCCGTGCTGGTCATCGCGCTCGCCGCGGGCACGGCCGGCTTCCTGCTGCTGCGCACCATCGGCAGCCCGCAGCAGACCGCGGCCAGCTACCTGGCCGGCTGGCAGCGCAGCGACTACCCGGCGATGGACCAGGTCACCGTGGGCGCACCGCGCTCGGGCCTGGCCGGGCCGCTGCGGCAGGCCGCCGCGCAGCTCGGCCTGCGCCGCCTTCACCTGGTGCTGGGCCGGGTGACGCAGAACGGCGGGGCCGCGACGGCCGGGTTCACCGCGACCGCCGGCCTGGCCAGCGGCCACGTCTGGACCTACCGGGGGCGGCTCAGCCTGGTCAAGCAGAACCGGCACTGGTGGGTCAGCTGGAGCCCGGCCGCGATCTACCCGGCGCTGGGGCCCGGCGAGCGGTTCGCGCTCAGCGCGGTGTGGCCGGCCCGGGGGCAGGTGCTCGCGGCCGACGGCACCGTGCTCAGCTCGCCCGCGACGATCGCCGAATCCGGGTCCATCTCACTGCTCACCGGCAACGTGGTCGCGGCCACGGCCGCGCAGGCCAGGGCGCTGGGCGCGCCCTACCAGAAGGGCGACCTGATCGGCCTGGGCGGGATCGAGCAGGCCTACCAGTCCCGGCTGGCCGGCCGGCCCGCGCTGATCATCCGGATCGAGGGCCCGGGCAAGAAGGTGGACACGACGGCGGTGCGCTTCCCCGCCACCTCGGGCCAGAACGTGCAGACCAGCATCGATATGCATGACCAGCTGGCCGCGGCGCACGCCGTCAAGGCGGCGGCGACCCCGGATCCGGTCGACATGGTGGTGCTCCAGCCCTCCACCGGCCGGGTCCTGGCGGTCGTCGAGCGGCCCGGCGGGTTCGACCGGGCGCTCCAGGGCATCTTCCCGCCCGGGTCCACCTTCAAGGTCGTCACGGCCTCCGCGCTGACCAAGAAGGGGCTGCGGACGTCCACCACGGTGCAGTGCCCGCCCACGGTGAACATCGGCGGCCGCACGTTCCACAACTTCGACAACGAGCACCTGGGCGCCACCAGCCTGCTGAACGCGTTCGCGGTGTCCTGCAACACCACCTTCGCGATGCTGGCCTCGCAGCACCTGACCGGCCCGGCGCTGCGCTCGATGGCCGAGGAGTTCGGGTTCAACGCCAAGCCGTCCCTCGGCATCCCCGCCGCGCTCGGCAAGTTCAGCACCCCGCACCAGCCGGTGGACCTGGCGGCCGACGCCTTCGGGCAGGGCACCGACCTGGTCAACCCGCTCAGCCAGGCGGCCACGGCGGCGGCCATTCAGAACGGCACCTGGCGGCCGCCGCTGCTGGTAACCAGCCCGGCCCCGCCGCAGTCCGCCCAGCCGCGCAAGCTCAGCTCCGCCCTGCTTGGCACGCTGCGGCCGATGATGCGGGCGGTGGTCACCAGCGGCACCGCGGCCGGGGTCGGGTTCCCGCCCGGGGTCTACGGCAAGACCGGCACGGCCGAGTATGGGTCCGGCGCCAACCCGCCGTCCCACGCCTGGTTCATCGGCTACCGGGGGAACCTGGCCTTCGCGGTGCTGGTCGAGGGGGGCGGCGTCGGAGCCGACGCCTCGGCGCCGATCGCTAACGCGTTCGTCCGCAGGGTCTGAGGCTGCACCGGATGCGTGGGCGCGCCCGGTCTATCGCGCGTGCCTGGTCGCCGGGGCGGCTGCACGGCCATTGCCCGGCCGTTGCCCGTCCGCGGGAAGGACCCGCCGTTATCTGGCCGCGGGGGTGACCCGGCCGGAGGCCGCCTGCGCCGGGATGGCCGGCGCCAGGGGCAGGACAACCTCGAACACCGAGCCGTGCCCGAACTTGCTCTGCACCCGGACCGAGCCGCCGTGCGCCTCCGCGATCGCCTGCACGATCGCCAGCCCCAGCCCGAACCCGCCACTTTGCCGGCTCCCCTGCGGCTCGGCCCGGGCGAACCGCTGGAAGATCCGCTGCAGGTCGGCGTCCTGGATGCCCCGCCCGGAATCGGACACGGCCAGCACCACGGCCGCGCCCTCCAGGCGCGCGCCGACCTCGATCCGGTCACCGGTCGTGGTGTGCGCCACCGCATTCTCCAGCAGTGCGTCGAGCGCCACGTCAAGCCGGTCCCGGTCGCCCAGCACTGTTGTCTCCGCCACCGGGCCCAGCCGCCAGTACCGTGGCGTGTGCCCCCACCGGTCCAGGGCGTCCACGACGATGGACTCCACCGGGACCAGCGTGAGGTGGAGGAAGTCGGGGCCTTCGGCCGAGGCAAGCAGCAGCATCCGGGTGGACAGGCGGCGCAGCCGCATCAGCTCATCGGTGACCACCCGCGCGTCCTCGGCCACGACCGGGTTGGTGACCGCCCGCTCGATCAGCTCGGCGTGGCCCAGCGCAACCGTGATGGGAGTGCCCAGCTCATGGGAGGCATCCTGGAGGAACCGGCGCTGCTGCATCAGCAGGCGCAGGTTCTCCTGGGAGACCCGCTGCACCTCCTCCATGGCGGCCAGCCGCTCCGTCGTGGCCGCCAGCCGCCGGCGGCCGTGCCAGACCATGACCAGGAACATCAGCGCGATCAGCGGGACCTCCGCCAGGTAGTCGGCATCCTGCTGGCCCTTGAGCACCTGCACGCCGATGATGCCGCCGGTGGCGATGGTGACCGCGGCGAGGGTCACCATGGTCGGCTGGATGCGCCACAGCCGGAAGCCGTAGATGACGGTGAGGCTCACCCAGATGGCGAGGAACGGGACCGTCTGCCACGCGGGCAGCAGCCGCATCGCTAGCAGGTTGACCGCCACGAAGACGACCCAGACGATATCCACCCATGAGGAGCGGGCCCAGGTGAGGATCTGCCCGGAGCGGCCGGAGGCAAGCAACCGCCCGGCACCGCCGGCGGCTGCTGCCACCGGGTGCGGCACGCGCCGGGCGAAACGGTGGACCGACACGGCCCCTCCAACCAGGCCCCGCATGACGTTCCTGCTCGGGGCCGCTTTCCGCCATCATCCCCCGGATGCCTGCTCAGGCACACCGAAAGGCTGACAAAAGGACCTTCGTGCATGACGATCTGCCGCCCAGACCGTCCGGCGACAGCCCCGCCCCGCCGGCCCCCGGTGACACAGATTCGCTTGGTCATGCAGCCAGGATGGCAGAGCAATCGCGGCCGGAACGGGGCTAGCGATCCGAGGCGAGCTTGCGCCAGCCGCCGGCCCGGTTGTTCGCGATGATCTGCCGGAACATCGCGGTGAGGGCCGGCGCGTTGATGGTCTCGCCCTGCCGGACCGCCACCGTGCGGGCGGTCTTGTTGCCGTGGCCGCCGGTAATGATCCCCTCCGGGTCGGGGACGATGCCGCCGTCGTAGAGGAACACGTTCACGTGGTCCTTGGCGGCCAGCAGCGCGCAGATGTTGCCCGCCAGCACGAAATAGGGCTGACGGGTCCGCTTGATGGTCTCGGCGACCTCCGGGTCCGCGGCATGGACCAGGTCGCGGACCTCCCGGCAGATGGCCTGCTGCCAGGCGGGCAGGGCATCGATGTAGGCGTCGACGCGCGGGTCCTTGGCGTAGGGCATGGCAACCTCACCCTAGGTCACCCGGCTGGCAGCCGCCGGGAACTCCGGCCGCGGGCGGCCTGCCACGCGCCCGGAGACCGGTCCGCGGGGATGGCCCCCGGCCATGACGGCCAGGGCCCGTGCCGGTAAAGGTTGAGCAAAGCCTGATCCTGGCGGGCCGCGGGAAAGCCAATGTCAGCGCCGCCACCCGGGACCGGCGGTTGTTGTCGGCCCGGCCCGGGCAGGGCACGATGGCGTGGTGATCGCGACCGGAAGTGGCTGCCGATGACGGGCGAACCGATGCTGGACTGCCGCGGGCTGCGGCGGAGCTACGGCAACCTGACCGCGGTGGATGGCGTCGGGTTCCACATCAGCCCTGGTGAGACGTACGGCCTGCTCGGCCCGAACGGCGCCGGCAAGACCACCACGATCTCGATGATCGCCGGGCTGCTCGACCGCGACGACGGCGAGGTCACGGTGGACGGCCGGCCCAAGGCCGCCATCGGCTACGTGCCGCAGGAACTGGCGCTCTACCCGGACCTCTCGGCCCGGGAGAACCTGATGTTCTTCGCCCGCCTCTACGGCATGTCCACCGCGGACGCGAAACGCCGCTGCGCCGCCGTGCTGGAGGTGACCGGCCTCACCGACCGGGCGGGCGACCAGACCAAGAAATACTCCGGCGGCATGAAGCGCCGCCTCAATATCGGCATCGGGCTGCTGCACCGGCCCAAGCTGCTGATCCTGGACGAGCCGACCGTGGGGGTCGACCCGCAGAGCCGGAACGCGATCCTGGAAAGCGTCGAGGGGCTGTCCGGTGAGGGCATGGCGGTCCTGTACACCACCCACTACATGGAGGAGGCCGAGCGGCTGTGCGACCGGGTGGGCATCATCGACCACGGAAAGCTGATCGCCGAGGGTACCCGTAGCGAACTGGTGAGCCTGGTCGGCGAGGGAGACCGGGTCCGCCTGCTGGCCACGGGCAACCTGGCCAAGGCCGCCGCGGAACTCGACGGTCACCCCTGGGTGCGCCAGGCCAGCGCCACCGAGGAGGGCATCGACCTCGTGGTCGACGACGCCCGCAGCAACCTCCCGGCGATCTTGACGACCGCCGCGGCGGCGGATGCGGCCGTCCGGTCCGTGGAGGTCACCGAGCCCGACCTGGAAGCGGTCTTCCTGCACCTCACCGGCCGGGCACTGCGCGACTGAAGGGGCGCCGGAGCACATGCGAGCCACCCTGCTTATCTGCGGCAAGGATCTCAAGACCCGGCTGCGGGACCGGTCCGCCGTGCTCATCGGGATCGTGGTGCCGCTCGGCCTGGCCCTCATCTTCAACTCGATCTTCGGCGGGATCACCGGCAACTCCAAGGCGATCGCGCTCGGCGTGGTCAACGCCGACCGCGGCGCCGCCTCCGCGCGGTTCGTCAGCGGGGTGCTCGGCGCGGTCGGCCGGACCGGCGTCATCGCCATCCACGTCGAGCCGACCGCGGCCCGGGCGCGGGCGCTGGCGGCGAACGGGACCCTGGACGCCGTGATCGTCATCCCGGCGGGCTTCTCCGCCCGGGTCGCCGCGCAGCGCCCCGCCGCGATGCAGGTGATCGGGAACGTGGGCAACCCGATCTCCACGGAGATCGCCCGGTCCATCGCCGGCAGCTACGCGGCCGACCTGAACCGGGTGCGGCTGTCGGTGGCCACCGTGCTGGCCGCCGGCGGCAGCTCCGCCGGGTCGCCGGCCCGGGTCCAGGCGCTTGCCGCCCGGGCGGCCGCCGCCGCGGCCCCGGTCGCCGTGGCGGACGTCTCGGCGAAGAGCAAGCAACTCGACCAGAAGTCGTTCTTCGCCGCCGGGATGGCCGTGTTCTTCCTGTTCTTCACCGTGCAGTTCGGCGTGACGAGCCTGCTGGAGGAGCGGAACGACGGCACGCTGGCCCGGCTGGTGGCCGCGCCGATCAGCCGCGTCTCGATCATCGCCGGTAAGCTGCTGACCAGTTTCATGCTCGGCCTGATCAGCATGTTCGTGCTGGTGGTGGCCACCACGGTGCTGTTCCACGCGTCGTGGGGGAATCCGGTCGGGGTGGCCGTGCTCGTCATATCGGCGATACTGGCGGCCACGGGCATCATGGCCCTCATCGCGACCTTCGCCAAGAACTCCGAGCAGGCAGCCAACTGGCAGTCCGTGGTCGCGGTGGTCCTCGGGCTGCTCGGCGGGACGTTCTTCCCGGTGTCGCTGGCACCGGGGATCCTGTCCCGGCTCACCTTCGTGGCGCCCCAGGCCTGGTTCATGCGCGGCCTCGGTGACCTGCGCGGCGGCAGCCTGTCCGCGGTCTGGGTGCCGGCCCTCGCGATGCTCGTGTTCGCCGCGGTGAGCAGCGGCATCGCGCTGACCCGGCTGCGGCACATGACGGAGGTGTAGCGGTGAAGGCGCTGTGGATCGCGGTCGGCGACCTGCGCCGGATGTTCCGGGCGCGGGCGAACATCTTCTTCGTGTTCATCTTCCCGATGCTGCTGATCCTGGTGCTCGGGGCGACGTTCGGCGGCTCGGGCAGCGCCCGCCTGGGCGTGGTCTCGTCGGATTCCGGGCCGCTTGGCACCGCGCTGGTGCGCCAACTGCAGCGGACCCCGCACCTCCAGGTCGTCCCGGTGACCGGCGCCGCGGCGCTGCTCACCCAGGTGGAACGGGGCAACGTCGAGGCGGGCATCGCGATCCCGCCCGGCTATGACGGCGCCGTCCGCGCCGGGCACCCGGTGATGGTCCGCTACCTGGCCCGGCCGGACCAGTCCTCCCAGCAGCTCGGCGAGACCGTGCGGGGGGCGGTGGCGCGGCAGGCGGCGCTGCTCGGCGCCGCCAGGTTCGCCGTCGCCGAGAGATCGGCCCCGAGCTTCGGCGCGGCCCTCGCCCGGGCGGAGCAGGTCTCGCCGCGGGTCCCCGCGGTGTCGGTGACCGAGACGACCGCCGGAACGGCGCTTTTCCCCAGTTCGCTCGGCCAGTTCGACGAGGGAGCCTGGTCCCAGCTGCTGCTGTTCCTGTTCCTCATCGCGCTGACCGGCGCGGCCGCGATCATCGAGACGCGGCGGCTCGGCGTGGCGCGCCGGATGCTCGCCACCCCGACCTCGCCGGGCACCGTGATCGCCGGGGCGACGCTCGGCCGGGTGCTGATCGCCTGCGTGCAGGCACTGGTGATCATCCTCGGCTCGGCGCTGTTCTTCGGGGTGCGCTGGGGCCAGCCCGCCGGGGTGGCGGCGGTGGTGATCCTGTATGCCTGCGCCGGCGCGGGCGCGGGGGTCCTGGTGGGCACGCTGTTCCGTAACGAGTCGCAGGCCGCGGGGGTCACGCTGCTGCTGGGCCTGGGGCTCGGCGCCCTCGGCGGCTGCATGGTGCCGCTGGAGATCTTCCCGCCGACGATGCGGCGGATCGCCCACCTCACCCCGCAGGCCTGGGGGAACGACGCCTTCAACAAGCTCGTCGGGCACGGCGCCTCGATCACCGGCATCCTGCCGCAGCTCGGTGCGCTGGCGCTGTTCGCGGCCGTGCTGCTGGCCCTGGCGGCATGGCGGCTGCGCCGCGTCCTGGTCGCCTAGCCAGCCCGGCGCGAGAGCCGGCGCCGGCCGCCCGGTGCCCGCGCGCACCTGTCACCATGGGTGCGCCAGGGAATGGGCGGCGGGGGAGGAGCCACGAGCAGCCACGAGGATCAGCGCGAGGGCCAGCCGGGCGCCACGGGCGACACCGAGCCCGACGTCCGGTTCACCCTGGCCAACGAGCGCACGTTCCTGGCCTGGAACCGGACCGCGCTGGCCCTGGTGGTGGCCGGCCTGGGCATCGTCCAGCTGCTGCCGCCGTTTCCCGGCGTCCCGTGGGGCCGGCACGCGCTCGGCGTGCCGCTGATCGCGCTCGGCGCGGTCGTGTCGGTGACCGCGTACCTGGAATGGCGGCGGACCCAGGCGGCGATGCGCCGCAGCGAGCCGATCCCGCAGTCCGTGCTGCCCCGGATCCTGGTGGGCACCATCACCGGCGTGGCCGCGCTGTCCGCCGTGGTCCTGCTGGTCTCGGCGGCCCGGTAGGTGCCGCCCGACCGGCCCGAGAGCCATCCCGCGGGTGCCGCCCCGGAGCTGCCCGATGACCCCGAGGACCTGGCCCCCGGCACGGCGGCGGAGCGGACCAGGCTGGCCTGGCAGCGGACCGCGATCGGCTTCGGCGCCGTCGGCCTGGCGATGCTGCGCCGGGAACCGGTCGCGGGCCTGCTGGTGCTCGCGGGCGCCCCGCTGATCTGGGCGCTCGGCCGCTACGTCAGTGCCACGGCCGGGCCGCAGGCACGGTCGCGCCACCTGCTGCTGGTCACCGTGGCGGTCACCAGCGTGGCCGTGCTGGCGGTCGTCGCCGCGTTCCTCGGCCACGGCGCCGCGTTGCGGCTGCGCTGATCAGGCAGGCCAGCGGCGCTGTGAGCCGTCGTAGTCGGCCAGCCGCCAGGCCATGGCCGAGCGCGGCCGGACCGCGTACACCACGTCGAAGTCCGGGTCGGCGTCCGGCAGGTACCGCCGGTCCCCGGGCGCGGTGTACTTCGCGGCGAGCGCCGTCACCACCTCCGGCACGTCGGCGGGCCTGCCCAGGTCCTCGGCCGTGCCCCGGACGATCAGGACGTCGTCGCCGCTTTCCAGGTGCACCACCACGCGCGGGTCGGCGGCGATGTTGCGCGCCTTGACCGTGCCGCGCTCGCTGTACAGGTACAGGGTCTGGCCGGCCACCACGCCCCACACCGGGGCCGCATGCGGCGCCCCGGACGGCGAGGTGGTGCCGAGCCAGTAGTTCCGCGCGGCCGCGAGCCGCGCCGCAACCTCGGGCCAGTCCATCTCGTCACCGGGCACCCGCTCATGCTCTCACCGCCCCGCCAGCGCCGCGGGGACATGTGCCCGGTCCGCGTGGTACGCCGGTGCTCCCGCAGCGCCGCAGGCTCCCGGGCTCCGGGGTGGATGGTCGGCTTCTCGGCTCCCCGCACCCACCCGGGCGGGCGGATCACGGGCGGGGGGCAGCATCGTTCGGCTAGAAAAGGTGGGTGATGGGGATCAAGCGGAGGCCGATGCGGGCTGCCGGGCCGCCGGTGACGGTGGTTAGCGGCCCGTGGTGGCGTGCGCTGGCCCTGCCCGCCGCCCTGCTCGCCGCCGCCTGCGGTGGTGGCGAGCCGGTCGTCGGCCGCACCGCCATGCCGCCGCCGCCAGACCCGCGGACTGCCGCGGCGCTGCTGCGGATCGCCAGCGTGTTCAACCACGACTACGGCACCGGCGACTACCGGCCGGTGTACGCGCGCTCGGACGCCCGCAGCCAGGCCATCATCAGCGAGGCGGGCTACCTCCAGCGGCACGCGGAGTGCCCGGCCCCGCCGGGCCCGGCGCCGGCGACCGAGAGCGCCGTCCCGGGCCCGCACGGGGCGTGGCCGGTGCACTACGAGATCGGCGGGCAGCAGCTCACCGACTACTGGTTCTATGTGCACCGCCGGTGGGCGTTCGACCTGGTGCCGGGCAACCCGGACGCGGTGCGGCTGTACCGGATGTCCGCGCAGCGTTATGCGGCGGCGGTCGGCCGCGCGCACGGATCGGCGTGAGCATGGCGGCGAAGTTGGCGCTGGTCGTCCGGACCGACCTCGGCATGGGCCGCGGCAAGATCGCCGCGCAGGTGGCGCACGCTGCGGTGGCCGCGGTGCTGGCCACCAGCCGCAGCCGGGAATTCACCGCGTGGCTGGCCGAGGGGCAGCCGAAGGTGGTCCTCAAGGTCACCTCGGCGGAGCAGCTGCTGGAGGTGGCCCGGCGGGCCCGCGCGGCCGGGCTGCCCGTGGAGCTCGTCCAGGACGCGGGCCGCACCCAGGTAGCGCCGGGCACGGTGACCTGCTGCGCGGTCGGGCCGGCCGACAGCGCCCTGATGGACCCGGTCACCGCGGACCTCGCGCTGCTGTGACCTCGGCGGTCACAAGATGGCGATGGGGTTCACGGGGGAGCCGGTGCCGCCGGGCAGCCGCAGCGGGGCGATGACGCACAGGAATGACCAGCGGCCGGCCGCTTCGCAGACCGGCAGCAGGTCATCGAATTGCAGGTAGTCGAGCAGGTGCATGCCCAGCGCATTGAGCGCCAGCACGTGCACGGGGAACGCCACGCCGTCCACCACGCTGGGCGCGGTGTCGCTGTTGCTGTCACTGCCGAGCACCGCGACCTGCCGCTCGGCCAGGTACTCGGCGGTGCCCGGATGCAGCCCCGCGCGGGACCGTGCCACGTCCCAGGGCCCGAGCTCGTGGCGCCGCCGCCGGTGGCCGACCCGGACGAACAGCAGGTCGCCGGGGCCGACATGGACCTGCTGTGCCCGCTCGGCCGCGGCCAGTTCCGCCGCGGTGACGTAGTCGCCGGGCTCAAGCCAGGGCACGCCCCGGAGCCGGGCGATGTCCAGCAGCACGCCCCGGCCAACGATGCCGTCGCGCGCGGTGTCGTCGATGGACAGCTCGGCCGCGCCGCGCGAGTTGACCGCGCCGGCCGGCACCCCGTTGTACAGCATCCCTTCGTAGCTGACGTGGCAGAGCGCGTCGATGTGGCTGTCCACGTCGCCGTGTATGTTCATCACGATCTGATCCGCGGCGAACGACAACCCGGGCACGTCGGAGGGCTCGGCGGGCAGCCGTTTCATGTGCCGCGCGCCCGGCTCGGGGTTGTCCGCCGCGCCGCTGGCCAAGGGGGCGGCGAGGGTGACCGTCTGCCCGGCCCGGACCTCGGCCGCGGCGGCGGCCAGCCGCGCCGGGGTTATGTGGTTCAGCGCGCCGCGGCGGTCGCCGGCGCCCCACTGTGCCGGGCCGCGCAGCCGCTCATAGAGCGCGCGGAAGCTGTCGGCGGGCATCGTCGGTTCGCTCATCGTCCTCGGCCTACCCTTCGGCTGTCCGGCCATTCTGCCGCCCGGGCCGGTTAACGTCCCGGCCGGGTACCAGCCGGGTGGGCCCCGAGGGCTGCGGCCCAATGCCCGTGCCCGGCGCCTAGAGGGGTGCGTGGGAGCGCACCCGGAGCGGCGCCCCGGGGGGCGGGCCGGTGAGGGCGCTGGCGTGCACCAGCGGCTGGTAACCGGCCGTGATCGCGGCGACGATCGACGGCGGCGTCAGCACCTCCACCGGCCCGGGACCGGCCGGGACCGGCGCACCGTAGCCGTGGAATGACCACGGCCGCACCTGGCCGGCGATCAGCAGGCCGGGCTGGCCGGCCAGCCGCACCATGACCCCGTCCGGCAGCCCGGCGGCGGGCGCCCGGTGGGTGAGCTTGCGCCGGGACCGGTCGGTGCGCTGCCGGTGCAGGGCCGCGTCCATCTCCGGGGCCATCGGGCGCCGGGGCAGTTGCCGGGCGGCGCGCCACGCCTCGGTGAACGCGACATAGTCGGGGCGGCGGCAATACCCGCACGGGCGGTGCCCCGCGGCCAGCGCCGTCGCCTCGTCCAGGAAGAACAGGGCCGTCCACCGGCCTGGCGGCATCGGATCGCGCTGGACGCCCTTGAAATCCAGGAGGCAGCAGATCCAGAGCTTGGACCGCCACCGGCTGACGCCCAGGCTGCGGCGCTGCCCGTGCAGGCAGCCGCGGTTACCCATCATCAGGCCGCGGCCGGGATCGGCGACGATCTCGCCCGACGGGGTCACCCGGTTCTGCAACGGCATGGGCGTATCCTCCGCTTTGGGTAGGACACTGGGCGGCTGGCGAGAGGTGGGCTACGCGGATGCATGTGGTGGGCATGGTGTTGCACCCCGCCCGGGACTCCGCCGAGGCGGTGACCGCCATCCTGGGCTGGGCCGAGCGCAGGAGCGTCCAGGTCCTGGGCGTCAAAGCGGAGATCAGCCGGCTGAACTGTGCCGCGACCGGGGTCACCACCGCCGAGCTCGGCCGGCGTTCGGACCTGCTGGTGAGCCTCGGCGGGGACGGCACGATGCTGCGGGCGCTGCGGCTGGCCGACCGGCAGCGCGCCCCGGTGCTCGGGGTGAACCTGGGCAAGCTGGGTTTCCTTGCCGAGGTGGACGTGCCCGACCTGCCCGGCGCGCTGTCCGCCATCGACGTCCATGAGTACACCGTCGAGCCCCGGCTGGCGGTGGACGCCGTCCTCGGCGACCAGGTGGTCACCGCCTTCAACGACATCGCCCTGGTCCGCTTCCCCGGGCACGCGACCGCGGCGGTCGCGGTGCGGGCCGCCGGGCACCCGTTCGTCAGCTACGCCGC
>Ga0318551_10000487_pt1 | contig 12198 bp, 28 predicted proteins | sample GRESIP082b2f19_FD_203511 | JGI IMG/M metagenome (GOLD analysis project Ga0318551, IMG submission 203511) | Tropical soil microbial communities from Luquillo Experimental Forest, Puerto Rico - GRE.SIPMG.082b2f19 | ecosystem: Environmental > Terrestrial > Soil > Tropical forest > Bulk soil...
TTGAGGTTCTGCGCCACGAGGCCCTGCGCCCAGCCCTCGCCCCTGCCCTGCAGCTCGTGCATGTAGCGCGTCGGCATGCCGAGGCGCGTCGCGAGCTGGTCGAGCGCGTGCGGGTGAAGGTGCCCGAGCACGTTGCTGCCGGCCCCCACCACGAACTCCGCGCCCATCGGGCGCACGCCGATCGCGTGCGCGGGGACGAGCGCGTCGCTCGGCACCTCGCCGAGGATGCGTCGCACGGCAGCCTTCGCCGATTCCTCGCCGCGGTTGATGTACTCCTGCAGCTTGTCGAACGCGCGCTGGCGCTTCTGCTCGTCCGACATGGCGGCGTACTCGGGGTGAACGCGGTCCAGCTCGCGGGCCTGCGGGGAGATGATCTGAGCTTCCATGGTGGTCCTCCGTGGTTTGGTTGTGAGGTCGATGACCCCGTGCGGGCCCGGAGGTTCCGGGCCCGAGGCGGGAACTACGACCGCCCGCGGGCGACCATGACGTCGCCCATGAGCCGCTCGGCCTCCGCGCGCGCGGCTAGCCGCAGCGCGGAGCAGGTGTGCCCGAAGTGGAGGTCGCTGCCCTTGAAGGGGGCACCGCAGGACGGGCAGAACCGCGCGATGACCGCGGTCTTCTCCGTCTGCTCCTCCGCGACCGGTTCCGGGACGGCCTCGAACACCGAGTAGAAGAGCGTGGTCATCACCAACCCCTCGCGAGGAACAGCATGGCGGGGAGGTTGATCGGGGGCTCGGGGAGGTCGTGCGCCATGCACAGCTCCTCCCAGGCGCGGCAGAACGAGGAGAACCTGCGGCCTCCAGCGATGGCCCCCTCGTCCGTCTGCCTGGCGCCCTCCCCCGTGTCGGCGAAGGAGACCAACGCCAGCAGGAACTCCCCGCCGCGCGCCGTGTTGACCTCGCTCACCACCACAACCCAGATGCGCCCGTCGAAGTCGCAGGCGAACGTGGGCTTGCCGCCGAACTGGTCGTCGCAGTCCGTGCCCGCCCACTCGCCCGACATGACGCTGTCCCGCAGCATCCGTCGCGCTGCCTCCGAGGCGGTCACGACCGCACCGCCTTCAGCTCGAACGGACCTACGATGTGCGACCATTCCTGCTCGCCCTCATCCTCCAGCAGCATGTCGGCGCAGCTGCGCTCGACGCGGACACGTACGGCGCCATTGGCCGGGTAGGAGCCGTGGTTTTTAGCCGCCTCGTGACTGGCCCGGAGATAGGCCGGCATGTACTCGACCACCACCGTATCCGACGGCGCCCCGACCCATTCGCAGCGCTCGCCCGTCCATTCCCCACACCCGCACCGGACCGTCTCGTGCGTGGCCGTGGCCAGGATCACGAGCGCACCGCCTTCAGCTCGAACGGACCCTTGGGGCCCCTGGTGGCAGGGGCGTTCTCGTAGCCGCCGTTGGCGCTCATTACTTCACCTCCAACACGCGAGCCATGCCCTCGCAGGTGGCGTAGACCGTGGCGTGCGCGTTCGCCGCCTCGATGTCCGACGTCGCGTTGGCCATGCCCCAGGCGAAGACGTGCAGGATCTCCTTCACGGAGTCCGTCAGGGCGTACCGTCCGAAACCGCGGGAGAGCGGCGCGACCTCCGCCGCCCGCTTCGCTGCGTTCAGCTCGTAGCGGGCCTTCTCCAGGGCCGACTCCATCGTGGCGACCGCCGCCTCCAGGTTGCGCACGATGCTGTTACCGGCGTCCTTGATCTCCTCGTTCACGCGCTCCAGGTTCAGGTTCATCTTGGTCTCCTTGGTTTCGGTGTTTTCCGTCTTGCCCATCTTACAGAAAACAGTATAAACCCAAGAAACCCAAGAAACAAGAGAAAAAGATAAAAAAAGATAGGCCCCAAAAAGCCCTATGGTTTCGAGGGCTTTCAGCGGCGAAACCGGGCCAGGGTGATGCCGCAGGCGTGCCCGCGCTGGTCCCAGTAGCCCGCGTCCGCGTGGTCGTAGCGGCGCCAGGTAGCGGTGATGCGATCCCCGCACCAGCCGCAGGCCACCTCGCGCTCCTCGCCGTAGCGCGCGCCCGGGGGCTCGGCCAGCACGCGCGGGCTAGATCTTGTGGCCGTAGCGAGCAGCTTCGGCACGGACGTGCTCCTGCGCCCTGCGCTGGCTGCCGCAGACGATCGACTCGTAGAAACCATCCCACATGCCGCTGCAGCAGCTGTCGATCGCCAGTGCGCAGAAGTAGCTCCCGTCGTTCAGCATCACCGTGATGCTCGCAGCGTCGTGCGGTCCATCCGTGAACACGCGCGCCTCGACGACCTGCAGCGCTTCCTTGTGGAACTTGCCAGCCTGCACGTCGTACAGCCCGTCGGGGAACAGGTCGCTCCAGGGCCGCTGCTTGAGCAGGTCGCGCAGGTTCATGGGTTGTATTTCGGGAGTAGCAAGTGACTCCACCTGCTGTCGCGCGCGTTCGCCAGGCACGCCGCCTCAGCGGCCTTGCTGGTCCCTCCAAAACCAGCGAAGCGGACGCCGTAGCGGGGGCTTGGACCCGGCGCAACCCATTGCGCGGCGGTGCCGTAGTAGCGCACGTGGAGGTAGCTCCCGTTGGAGAGTAGAAACGTGCCTGCAGCGCGGTTCGCGTTGCCATCCCCGACCCGCATGTTGATCGCCAGCGACACGACGGAGAGCACGTCCTCGCGATGCGCCAGCGGCCCGTAGCAACCCCCGTCGTTGCACCCCACGCCATCGAACGCCCGCTTCCACCACACCGTGTTCAGGCGCTTGTCCATTACGCCCCCCGCACCGCGGCCAGCGTGTAGCCAGGCGCCAGGCAGATCCAGGCGGGCACGCCCGCGGGCAGCGAATCCTTCGCCCGCGCAGCGTTGCCCAGCCGCGCGAACGAGCCCACGACGCGGTAGATCGTGCCGCGCCCACGCCCGTAGCGAGCCACCAGCGAGAAGGGGCGCGGCTTGGTCTTGCGCCCCTTTCCCGGGTGGCCTGCTGCCTTGATCTTGGTGAGGTCCGTGTTCCAGTTGACCGTCACCGCGAAGGTGAGGAAGTCAACCACCGTGCCGAAGTTCTGCCGTACTTTCATCTGCCGTCTCCTTCCGTTAGCAGCTCGTGATGACGCCGCCCGTGCGGCGCCCGTCGGGCATGTTGCGGTTGCCCTCCTTGCCAGCGCGCATGGATGCGCCGAACCTGCAAGGCTTCGTCAGCACGCGGATGCCGCTCCCCTTGGGATCGCGGAACTCGCGCGAGGACAGCTTCTCGTAACCCAGGACGCCCACCAGGTAGCGCCCGTGGCAGCGCATCGCCTCCTGCGGCGAATGGTGCGTCTTGATACCCTTGTTCTTGAAGCCTGCCGAGAGGACAGTCAGGCTGCCCCCGCAGTGCTCAGGCGGGGTCCCGCACAGATGAACCGTCGTTCCGCGTGCCATCGTTGCCTCCTTCCACGTTCGCCTGCCACAGCGCAGGCAGCTCGCCGCCCTCCATGAGCAGCCTGTCCAGCGCCTCGAAGTGCTCACCGAGGTGCGCTGCCTGGTGCGCGATCTCCGCCTGTACCAGCGCGTTGCGGTCGTCTGCGTCGAGCAGCTTGAAGAGGCGCTTGGCAACTTGCCGCAGGCGCTCCAGCCTTTGGTCTGCCGTGATCATGCTGCTGCCCCTCCCTTCTGGTCGTTGAGCCTGACGAGCCGCTCCGCCTCCGCCAACGCGGCGGAGAGGGACGTGCCCTTGCTCTTTGATTGCCCCTCCGCCTGCAGATTTGGCGCACCCCCGCCTGGGTTGAACCTCGCGGTCCAACGCCAGCCGTCCCCCTCGGCCCGCATGGCGGTGATGATGATCCTGACCTTGTTCGCGTTCACCGTGCCCTCCTCGCGCGCTTGGCTGCGCGCTTCTCCCTGATCTCCGCAGCGATGATGCCGCGCACCACCATGGCCGCGACGTCTGCCAGCGGCAGCGTGTAGACCCGCTTGCGGCGCAGCGGGCGCACGGAGAACAGCCCCGCGCCGCGGTCGATGACGACCGTGCCGACGCTCGCCTGGCTGGCCATCTCCAGCCGCGCGACCACGCGGAAGCGGGCGAGGCTCACAGCTCCACCGCCAGCCCCTCGCGCAGCAGCTCGCTGACGAACGAGGCGGCCAGCTCCTCGTCCGTGCTGCCCGCGAGGTTGATCGTCGCGTCCTCGTATTGCTCCGCCCTACGCGCCGTCTCGCGGAGGTAGTCGGCGAGGCTGAGCGCGGAACCCGAGAACGAGCCGCCCTGCATCTGCCGCGCGATCTGCAGCGCGGTCCCCATGTACACCTCTCCACCTGGCAACTTGATGGTCATGACCCTTCCTCCTCTCCAGAATCCGTGTAGCCCGCGGCGCGTGCGTCGCGGTTGACGTACCAAACCCAGTCGCCGGCCTCGACGACCTCGTCGGGGATCAGCCGCAGGATCTTCCTGAGGGGCAGGAGGTAGATCCAGGCCTTCTCCCAGCGGTTGCCAACGTAGACCTTGACCTGCTCGCGCGTGTAGTAACGCGCGTTCCCCTCCAAGAGGTCGAGGGCCGCGAGCGTCCCGTCGTCGACATCGTAAAGCTCGCCCCAGACGCTCGTGTGCCCGCCGCGGGCCACCCCGGGGTACCGGCCGAGGGAGACCATCGTGTACCCCTCCTCGGTCCAGCCCACACCCAGGAAGGCGGCCCCCTCCAGCAGCCTGTGGTTCTGCAGCCCCTGCCGCAGCGATCCGTAGACGAACACGCGGGTCACGGCCGCACCCCCATCTCCGCCGCCACCGCGAGCGGCCCGACGTCGAACTCCCTCCGCTTGTACTCGCGGAAGATGAGCCCGAGGTAGCCCAGCGGCGGACGGCCTGGTTCGGCCTCCGGCTGCACGTAGACGTAGGCGCGGCGCCAGCTGCCGAACTCGTTGAGGACCCTCCTCTGCTCCCTGCGGTAGGCGAAGGGGTGCCCCTCGAAGCGGTCCAGCAGGTTGATGGCGCCCCGCGGCAGCTCGTAGAGGACGCCCTCCACCTGCCCGCCAGCGGTGCGCACGACGTTGGCCACCGCGCCTCCCCAGCTCGTGCTGTGGCCTGCGAAGGTCAGCGCGTGGTTTGGCAGGATGGCCCGCCCGACCACCTTGCTGCCTGGGCAGCGGGCGGCCATCTGCTCGGCCGAGAGGTTGCTCCCGTAAGCGAAGTAGAGGCTACGCATTGGCCACCTCCTGCCACGCCTGCCGCTCCATGATCGCGTTCGCCTCGTCCTGCCCGAGCATCGCCACCGCGGCGGCAGTCGCCTGCGCCGGGCGCGGCCCGCGGGGGTTGCGGACCGCCACGCGGCGGACCTGGAGGTGCTTGCAGAGGTGCGAGCGAGTGCTCTTGAACTCGTCGCCGACGAGCCCGAGCTGCGTCGTCAGGATCCAGTTGACATCGTTGCGGCCACCCAGCTCGCGACGCTGACCAGCAGCCGAGGAGTGGAAGGAGCGAGCCGCCAGCGCGAGGCAGAGCTGGACGTAGGCCTTGACGACGCCCGCGTGGAGGCTGCCGTTGAACCAGCGGAACTCGACCGTGCCGCGGTAGAAGAGCGAGTTCAGGTTGACGCCGTGGTACCGCGTGCTGTTGTAGCGGCTCGGGTAGCTCTCGTAGCTCCCCTCGTACCAGAGCTTCTGGATGTCGGCCATCGTGCGGGTCTTCTGGATCTTCGTGGCGAGGTTCGCCGAGACCGGCCGGCAGTAGCGCGCGCGGCGGTCGCTACCCTTGATGCTGAGCGCCGCCTCGATGGCGTCCTCGCGGCTGTAGACGTAGCGGACGAGGTTCTTGACCGACTTGGGGGTCATCGTGCTGCCGTCCACGTGGACGTGGATACCGCAGTGGGAGTCGGCGCGCCCGCCCGCGGCGCGGACGGCGCGGACCACCGCCTGGAGCGTCTCCAGGTCGGCGTAGGTCAGGATGGGGCTGGTGATCTCCGCGCCACCGCCCGGGAGGGAGCCGTCGTAGACCACGTTCCACTTGCGCCCGTCGGCGGCCACCACGACCCAGTCGTTGTAGTGGGAGCCGGAGCCGCCGAGCGGGCGGACCTCGCCACCGACCACCGTCTGGATGGTGCGGGCGACCGTCTCGCGGAGCAGGCCGACCGTCTCGACCTCGATGCCGAACCGGAGGTTTTTCATCGTCCCCTGGAGTTGCCCTGCCTTGTCTGCGTTCATCTTGTCTCCTTCCGTCTCTTGGGTTTCCCGTTAACTTCTAGAAACAGGATAAACCCAAGAAACAGAAGAAACAAGAGAAAAGATGAATTATTTTTTGGGGTCTTAACCCCTAGGAACCATTAGGGTTTTTAGGCCCCTCCCGTGAAGGCCCGCACCGTGCGCCGCCTGAAGAAGGCCCGGATCCGCGCCAGCAGGCTCGGTCGGTTGGAGGGCTGCACGCGCCAGGGGGCCCGGAAGTAGTCGAGCGGCGCCTCCAGCAGCGCGCCCGGGAAGCGGGCCGCGATCTCCTCGTCGCACAGCTTGTCCAGCTCCGCCTGATTCGCCACGTAGCGAACCGAGCCGTATGTCTTCGTCCCTCCAGGCGGGAGCAGGATCACGCGCGGCAGCACGACCACGTGCCTGCGCCCGCGCATCCTCGCGCGCGCCAAGCAGAGCAGCGTCGCCAGCCCCTTGCGCTGCTCCAGATCGCAGCCCATCCCCGATCCCTGCCAGCCCGGTTGCCCAGGCAGCGCGCGCACCATCTTGAGCTGGCGGATGCGCACGCTGTTCTCCTTGATCGCTGCCCTGAGTGCCTGCGTCGTTTCCTTCTTGTCCATGGGTCCTCTCCTACTTGTTGGTTTTGCCTGCTAGACGGAACCTGCTTAGGAACCTGCGCAGCGGCCCGCGCTGCTGCGGCGCGACGCCGATCGCAAGCAGCTCGCCGCAGTAGGGCTCGTCCGGCTCGCGGATGGCTGCGTGCGCCACGCCGGCTTCCAACGCCAGCAGCTCGGGGCCACCGGCTTCGAGGACTGCCGCGTGGGCATCTGGATCGAGCGACGTCGCCATGCGGCTCGACTCGCCTGCAGCGTGCGCCACCATCGCCAGCGCGATCCCGGGGGGTAATCCCTCCCGCAGGATCACGTAATGATACTGGGGTTCCGGTCGGACGCTATGGCTGCATTGCGGTCTTCATACTACACCCATTGCGCAGAGCGCTGGGATTTACTTGGCGTACCTGTTGACGCGGTCGACGATCGGCTGCACCTCGTGGGGAGGCACCCCCACCGACAGCAAGGCCAGGCGCAGCCCAGCCATCGCCCGCCTGACGCCAAGCTCGTAGCCCTGCGTGAACCCAAGCTCGAAGCCAGGGAGCTGGACGAGGTCGTGTGGCGCCGTGATGGGCTCATCCTCGATCGGCCGCAGGTCGAACTCCGCGGGCAGGTCGTCGACGTGCGTGGGGTCGTCATCGAACTCGTCCACCCGATGGAGCGTAGCATCATCTCGTGTTGACCTCGTACTGGAGTATCAGCGGGATGCCCTTCTCCCTGCACTTCTGGCAGGTTACAGCCTCCATGTTGTGGGCCCACGGCGCCCCCAACCTCGCTCCGCAGTAGGGGCGCGGGTCGAGGTCAGGGCTGTAATGGATGTCGGCATCATCCTCGTCCAGCTCGATCGTGGTGGCAGTAGCCACGCGGATGCGGTCCCAGGCGCGCCGCAGCCAGCTCACGCGGGGATCTGCGGCTCGCGGCGCAGGCGCGCGCAGCCATCCTTGCAGGGCGTCAGCCGCTTCCAGTCGAGCAGCGGCCTGGTGCGCACGTCGCCTGCGCAGCCGTTCTCCGAGCAGACGTAGTGCCCAGCAACGAACTTGATCGCCGACTTCTGCGCCTGGTAGAAGCCGCGCATGCACTTCTCGCAGAAGCAAACAGAACAGAACCCAGGTCTGGTCGTGGGGTCGATCTCGCGGGCCATCAGTTGTCCGTCTCCTTCCTGATCTTCGCCAGCATGCATTCCAGGCAGGTCACCTTCGAGTTGGGCGCTGCCCTCACGGTCGACGAGTGTATCCAAACTTCCTCGCCGCAACCACCGCAGCGCGTGCGCGAGCTGTCCGCCGCTGGCGTGGGCTGGTCCGCGCACCTTGCGCAGAGGACGAGGGCCCCCTCGACGGTCTCGTCCTCGTCCAGGACCCCCATGGAGATGCCGCCGATCTTGGCCTCCTTCACAGCACCCCCATCTTCCTGCCGTTGCGGATGTGGTCGCGGCAGGTGTCGCAGCGGCGCAGGTGCCGCTTCGCTTCTTCGCCAGCCGCGCGGGCAGGCGGGCGCGCGTGCTCGTCGCACAGGGTGCGGATCCAGCCCCCGCTGCGCACCTCGCCAGGCTTGCCGCAGTCCTCGCAGATGCGGTAGCTCATGGACTCCGCCATCGCGATGAGCCCGCTGATGTAGTCGTCGTTTGGGCCATCGAAGTAGAAGCGCAGGCCCCCGAACTTCTCCTTGACCTGGCCGACGACGGGCTCGCCCAACTCCTTCAGCGCTACGTGCGCCTCGATCCGCCGACACAGCGTATCGACCAGCGCCACCCAGCCGTCCCCGATATCGACGCCGCACTGCACACTGTGCAGCATCTCGTGCGCCGCGATCAGCTCAGCCAACGTCTTCGGGCGCGGGGGCTGCGGATGGAACGGCTCCGACTGCAGCAGCTTCAGCCTCTCCTCTGGGGACAACTTGCTCATGCCCTTCCATTGCCCCCAGGGGCGGGAGATTTTTTGCCGGCCAGCGCCGAGGTGCTCGCGACAACGCATCATCAGGATCCCAACCGGCATCCAAGCGCCAACGCAGCGTTCGGTAGTCCAATCCAGTTATCTCAGCCCACTCTGAAATGGACTTACCCTTGACTACGTGGTTGTTTCTCCGATTTCGATGTTGCTCCTTCTGCGTAGCCCACCTGCAGTTGCTGGGTTCGTAGTTCCCGTTGACGTCGATGCGATCGAGCGTCTTTCCTGCAGGGCGTTCCCCCATGTCCTCGTAGAACGCCTCAAACGACTTCCATCGTTCGCAGACCACAATGCCACGTCCTCCGTAGTCCGCATAGAATGGATCAGTTGGCCGCCTGCACCGAGCCAGCATGGAGCCCCAGCTCCTATAAGTACGAGTGCCGCTCATGCCGTGAGTGCGTTTTGGGACCCCACTCATTTTGGCAAATTCTCTTCCAACCAAGCTGTATACGTGCGGCGTGCCTCCAGCGGAGTGTGGGCCAGATGTTTTACGACGCCTGCCGCATCTTTATGAAAATGGAACCACGCGTACGCCGTGGCGTCCGTGCCCACCTTGCCGTGCTTGTTGCGCGCGAACGCGGGCCGGTTGGGCAGCACGTGCACGTCCGCAGGCCAGGCGTTCAGCAGCTTGGCCCTGTTCTCCAGCCAGTTTAGGCGCAGCAGCATGACGACGTGCTCCGAGATCGGCAGGCACGCGCGCACGAACTCCTCCGCCAGCGAGTACGGGGGGTTGGTCAGCACCACGTCGTAGCGCGCAGGTACTACCTTGAGGAAGTCCCCGATGATCACGGGGTTGGCCACCGTGTGGAGGATGCCCTCGCACTCGGGGCGCAGCTCCACCGCGTGCCAGCGTATGTTGGCTACGCTCACGAGGTGGGCGTTGACCGCGCGGATCAGCTGCCCGTCGCCCGCGCAAGGGTCCAGCCAGTAGGCGGGCAGCACCGCGTGCTTGCGGGTAGGGAGCCAGATCGCCTCCAGGATGCGATCGACTGCCCATGGCGGGGTATTGTATCCAAAATCGCAGGGGGTTCTTAGCCCCTGCGTTCTACCCGTCGCGCTCAATCTCTCCTGCAAGCCAACAGCAGCAGGACCAGCGCGCACGCGGCGTCGAAGCCAGCGAGCCCCAGCCGGTGCTGGCGCAAGGCGAGCACCGAAAACCCAACGTCCATCCCGCTCAGCATCAGCAAGAGCGGGTGGCTGCCCATGCGGGCGAGAAGGCGGAGCATCAGTTGCGCTCCGGCTGGGACGCGGGGAAGCGGACGCGGCCAGCAAGGCCATCATCCCCCACCCAGACGGGCAGCGGCACGCCACCCAGCGTGCTGCCCATCATGCGGATGGCGTTGCGCAGGCAGAGCAGGCAGCCCTCGACGTGCGCCCACAGCGCCTCGTGCTCGGCGTCAGTCGGCTCCTTGGCCCCCTGCCCCTGCTGCCCGCTCACCAGCCTGCGCGCCTCGGCGCAGGCCTCCGGCTCCTTCAGGAAAAAGGGCTCCGCCATCCCGATGCGCATCTCGTACGTCACCTTCTTCGCGATCATCGCTTCCTACCTTTCGCCTTGGCGCGCTGGCGCTCGTTAAACTCCAGTCCCGCAATCACGTAGCGCAGGTCGGACAGCGTGACAAACACACCGTCTTGCCCTTCGACCCGGAACTCGACTCCGGGCTCCGACGCAGAGCTTGGCACGAAACCCCCCTCGCAAGGAATGGAAACGTGCTCCCCCTTATCCACCAGGCGCCAGGCCAAACCGCGCTTCGTCGAAGGCCCCATCATGACTGGAACATTGCCTCGGTCGGTTGCTTTTTACCGTACGTAGTCCGCGGTCTGCCCATCAGCCCCGTATTTCCAACCTTCGATAAATTTTCCGCTTATATCACGATTGGCCCGCCCCCTGCGATTCCTGCTCTGCTCACTCGTGGTAGCCCACCTACAGTTGCCGGGCTCGTAGCCCTTGTCGTTGTCGATGCGGTCAAGCGTCTTGCCTGGAGGGCGCTCACCCATGTCTGCGAGGAAGTTGTTGAAGGACTTCCAGCGACGGCAGACTTTAATACCGCGTCCGCCGTAGTAAACGTAGCTTGAACACGACGGTGTATAGCACCGTCCGAGCATACCTTTCCAGACAATGTATGTCGGCGTTCCGTACATGCCATGCTTTCGTCTAGAGCAACCGCAGGTTTTTGAATTCCCTGAGCGCAGGCTGTTGCGCTGCATGGTTACCACGCGACCACAGTCACAACGCACCTCTGCTACCCTAGGTGAAGGGAGAGCGGTGACTACTAGTCTGCCATAGCGCTTGCCTACCATTCTCTAGGATAATCATTTGTGTCGGCTGCGTGGATTTCCTGCTCGATATACGACATGTCCTCCGCCACCCGCTGCACGAGGAAGCACCAGTTGGGCCGCTTCATGATGTGGTAGGTCGCGTCGTCCGTGTTCCACGGGGTGGAGATCCACAGCACCTTGCCCCCCGCGGTCAAGCGGCCGAGCCAGGTGTTGCTGATGAACTCCCTGACCTTCTTGCGCTGCTCAGGCACCGTAGCGTTCAGCTGGTCGACGACGTCGTCGAAGATGAGCACGTCAGCGCGCTTGCCGACGCCCTTGCCGAACACGCCCTTCGCCTGCAGCGACTGGTCGGCCATCTGGCCAGTGCGCACCACCGTGAACTCGCTGGACTTCCAGCTCTTGCCCGGCTTGATGTGCGGGAACACCCTCCGGTACAGCGGGCTCGTGATGAGCGTCTTCACCGCCTCCACGCGCTCGCGCGCAAGCTCGGTGGAGGAGCACACGATCTTGATGCGTAGGTTGGGGTTCGCCCCCAGCAGCCAGGCAGGCAGCGGCACCACGAGCCCAGCGCTCTTGCCGCCACCCCAGTGGGCCATGATTCCTGCCTTGTAGCCTTTCCGCCAGCACCAAGCCACGTGGCGGTGCCAGTAGAGGTGCATGTCCTCCAGCTTGAAGGGGTTGGCTGCCTCGTCCACGACGCACAGCTTCACGAAGCTGGTGAAGTCGACCCTAGCCTGCCTGACCTCCGCCTCCAGCGCAGCGTGGGCGATGCTGATGTCACGGAACCTAGCGTCCTCAGGGGTCAGGATGTTCGGTTCCAAGGACTGCAAGAATAGCAGCTGGCAACGGCCTCCGCCGTGTGTTCTGCTTACCTGGTCATGCCGGGCCCCATCAAACCCACGCCACCCTTCGGGACCTTCGCCAGCCGGGAGACCGACGCGCTGTGGCGAGCGCGGGACGAGGATCGGGCTGAGGTCAAGGAGCGCTTCACGCGGCTGGAGGACGGGGTCAAGGAGTTGCACGTGGACGTGAGCGAGGTGAAGATGTCTGTTAATGGCATCCTGGACACGGAGAAGCAGCGGGCTGCCAGCGCCGAGAAGCGGGACAACCGCATCTGGCAGGTCGGCTCCGGCGTGCTCGTCGCGCTCCTGGTGGCTGCCGTGATCGCGCTCTGGAAGGTGTTCGCCCCCATCGCCATCACGGGCGCGTCGGTGAAGCCCCCCACAGTCAACGAGCAGCTCGACAACATCCAGCACGAGATGGGGA
>Ga0318551_10000496_pt1 | contig 12110 bp, 11 predicted proteins | sample GRESIP082b2f19_FD_203511 | JGI IMG/M metagenome (GOLD analysis project Ga0318551, IMG submission 203511) | Tropical soil microbial communities from Luquillo Experimental Forest, Puerto Rico - GRE.SIPMG.082b2f19 | ecosystem: Environmental > Terrestrial > Soil > Tropical forest > Bulk soil...
GTAACGCGGCGGGCGGCCGGCGGCGAGCTGTGCACGGCGCGACAGTGACAGCTCGAGCGCGGTGCAGAAGCACGGGTAAAGCGCACCCGCACGCTCGAGCGTCGCGAGCTCCTGGGCATAGAGCGCAGCCCGCTGCGACTGGCGGTAAGGCCCGCGATCGTCTTCGCGATCGGGGCCGGCATCCCACTCGATGCCGAGCCAGCGCAGGTCCGTCATCAGCCCCTGCAGGTGGGCATCCTGGCTGCGCTCGCTGTCGGTGTCCTCGATGCGCAGCAGGAACCGCCCGCCCGCGCGCCGTGCCAGCAGCTGGTTGAACAGCGCCGTGCGCGCATTTCCCAGGTGCAGCTCACCGGTTGGGCTCGGGGCAAAGCGGGTTACCACGGGCGTACCCGGCTGCGGTGGCGAGCTGGCGCTCGTGCTCATGAGGCCATGTTACGGGAAACTCACGAGTCTCAACAAAGCGCCGCGGCCTCCCTGGCTGCTATAGAATTTGCCGCCGGTGCTGTCACCGGACTTCATTCTGGCCATGCGGAGGATCGATGCTCATCAAGTCACCGACGCGGATCGGCTTACTCACGAGCCTGCTGCTCGCCTCGCTGCTGCTGTCTGCGGCCTGCCGCGCCGCGGAGCAGACCACCCAGGTCCGGGTGACCACCAGTATGGGCGCCTTCGTCATCGAGGTGCGCAACGACCGCGCCCCGCTCACGGCCGCGAACTTCCTGCGTTACGTGCGCGAGGGCTTCTACACCAACACCGTGTTCCATCGCGTCATCGCGAATTTCGTGATCCAGGGTGGCGGCCATGACGCCGCTACGCTGCAATTGAAGCCTACCCACGAGAGTGTCTTCAACGAGTCCGGTAACGGCCTGCAGAACAAGCGTGGCACGGTCGGACTCGCGCGCGGGGAGTCACCGCACTCGGGCAACGCGCAGTTCTACGTGAACCTGGTGGACAACCCGGATCTCGATCCGGTGCCGACCCGCTGGGGATACACGGTGTTCGGCCGCGTGGTGCAGGGAATGGATGTGATCGAGCACATCGGCGAGACGCCCACCGGGATGTCGGGGCCATTCAAGAGCGACGCGCCAATGAAGCCGGTAATCATTGAGAAGGCGGAGATCATCTCAGCCGGCGAGGTGGCGACCCCGGCGCCAACGCCAGTCACTCCGGCAGCGCCCAACACCATCCTCTCTCCCAAGTGAGTCGATGGCACGGCTGTTCGTCTCGGACGTGCACCTGGACGCCGCGGCGCCGCAAGCCACCGACCAGTTTCTGGAATTCCTGCGCGGCGAAGCGGCCGCGGCCGAGGCGCTCTACATTCTCGGCGACCTGTTCGAGGCGTGGGTCGGGGACGACGACGAGGAGCCGGGCAACGAGCGGGTGTGCCGCGCACTGCGCGAGCTGACCGCCGGTGGGGTCGCCTGTTTCGCGCTCCACGGTAACCGCGACTTCCTGCTCGGAACGGGTTTCTGCGAGCGCAGCGGCTGCCGCCTGCTGCCCGATCCGGTGATCGCCGAGCTCGATGGCGAGCGCGTCCTCCTCACCCATGGCGATGCGCTATGTACCGATGATCATCCGTATCAGGAACTGCGCAGCATCGTGCGCCAGCCGTCCTCGCAACGGCGATTCCTTGCGTTGCCGCGCGCACACCGCGAGCAGCTCGCCGATGAAGCCCGCGCGGGCAGCCGCCGCCACATCTCGCGCACCGTCCCCAACATCATGGACGTCAACGCACAGGCGGTGACCGCGGCGTTCCGCGCCAGCCGTGTGAGACGGATCATCCACGGGCATACCCATCGACCCGGTGTGCACGAGCTCGAGGTCGACGGAAAACCGGCACAGCGCATCGTGCTCGGTGCCTGGTACGAACAGGGGAGCGTGCTGCGCTACCAGAGTGGCCGTTACGAGCTGCGCACCCTGCCGCGGCCCGAACGGCCGGCGCATATGGTTTGAAGCGGCCTGCTGGCAGACGGGGAGCCCTCTGCCAGCAGGCCAAGACGCGCGGCGAGCGTTGCCGCGCCGTCGGGGGAATCAGTTCTGCGCCTGCGGCGTCGTGGGAGCTCCCGACTCGCCATGGGGCATCCCGTGTCCCATGTGCGCGTGCATCTGCTGTTGAATGATCTGGAACTTCTTCAGCTGCGTCGCCGAGAGAACGGGCGCGAGCTTCTGCAGGGTCTCCTGCTGCATCTGCTCATGCATCGCCTTCATCTGCTCCCAATCGGGGCGTGTGCCGGCGGCTTTCGCCTGTTCGAAGCTCTGCTTCATCTTCGCGTGCTGCTCTTCCAGGACCGTCTGCACCTGGGCTTTCTGCGCGTCGGTGAGATCGAGCAGCGTGGCCAGATCATCCATGTGGCGCGCAGCGTCTGCACCGTGCGCCGCCGGAGAGGTCGGGGGCTGGGCGTAGGCCGCGCCCGCACACAGCAGGGCGAGCGTCAATACGGTGGCCTTCATGAGCGTCTCCTTGCGGGGAAATGGGGCCCGCGTCAGAGGCTAACGCTAGCGGTCCTGGGGGCCTCAGGGCCGTGAACAATCGTGAGGGACTGTGAGGGCCCTTTGCGCCGAGTGGAGCGGCCGCTGCGATGAGCAGTTACCACAGCCGGCTGCGCTGGACTCGCGCACAGTTACCGCCTGCGCGGCAGGCGCAGCGTGGCCTCGAGTCCGCCGCCGGCGGCGTTGGTGAGCCGTAACGATCCGCCGTGTGCCTGCGCAATGTCGCGGGCGATCGAGAGGCCGAGACCCGTGCCGCCCCTGTCGCGGTTGCGCGAGGACTCGACGCGATAGAAGGGCTCGAACACCCGCTCGAGCTCTTCCTCCGGAATGCCGGGCCCGCGGTCGCGTACGCGGATCAGCAGGTCGGCGCCGTCCTCGACGTGAATTTCGGCCCGCGTGCCGAACTTGACGGCGTTGGCAATCAGGTTGGTGAGACAGCGCTTGAGCGCCTGGGGCTTGCCGGTAAAAGGCCGCAGCGCGTTGCCGCTGATGGTCACCGTCGCGCCCATGTCGGCGAACTCATCGCGGATCTGCGCCAGCAGCTCATCTACGTCGATGGCGCTCTCCGGCTCGCCGTCGTCCAGCCCACGGAACAGCGACAGCGCCTCGCGCACCATGCTCTCCATCTCATCGAGCTCGCGGCCGATCCGCGCCTGCATCGGGTGATTGTCGAGCGCTTCCACCTGCAGGCGCAGCCGCGTGAGCGGGGTCTTCAGATCGTGCGACATGGCAGCCAGCACCCGCGTGCGGCTGTCGAGGTAGCGATGCAGCCGGTCCTGCATGGTGTTGAAAGCGCGCGCGGCATCGCGCAGCTCGCGCGCGCCACGCTCCGCGAGCTGCGGGGCCGGACGCGTGTCGCGGCCGACGCTGTCGGCTGCCCGTGCGAGATCCGAGATCGGGCGTGTGATGTTGCGCGCTGCGAGGTAGAGCACGATGACCAGCAGCAGCACCAGCAGTGTCAGATTGAGGAACAGGTTGCGCGGCAGCGGCGCGCCTCCCGGCAGGCGCATCACCCGGTAGGTGATCGCATCGCCGTCGGCAAAGCGCACGGTCACGTCGTAGCGCAGCGCGCTCGCGGGGTGCATGGCGAGCCCGTGCGCCTCGTAGAAGGGCGCGGGCAGCGCGACCGCAGGCGGCGGGGGCTCGGGTGTCGCGCCGATCTCGATGCGGTAAGCGGGACCGAGCGCGGTGCGCAGTTGCTCGCGCAGCGCGCTTTCGAAGTCACCCAGCAGTGGCACTCGCACGAAGCCACCCCCGAGCGCATGCGGCATGCCCGGGTGCGGACCCGGTGGGTGATGCATCATGTGCGGCGGGGCCTGTGGCTCGGACGATGAGAGCTGCGCGAGCGCATCCGCACGCTGCGCAGGGCTCAACGGAGCGAGCATCATCGTCGTGTCGGCGATGCGGCGCGCCCACTCGCGCACGCTCCCCTGCAGCATGAAGTGCTCGCGCTCCTGGGCAATGAGCAGCAGCGCCACCGCCTGCGCGATCAACACGGCGGCCACCGAGGCCGCGAGCAGCCGGCCAAAGAGCGATTGTGGCCACAAGCTGAGGCGCATCGCCTTGCAGAGGCGCTAGTCGGTCGCGACGCTGACGCCGATCACGTAGCCCTCGCCGTACACGGTCTTGATGATCTGCGGTGCACGTGCGTCATCGCCGAGGATCTGCCGTAGCCGGCTCACCCGTACATCGATGCTGCGATCGAAAGGATCGGCATCACGCCCCCGCAGCAGCTCGGTGAGCTGTGCGCGTGTCAGCACGCGGTTACCGGACCCGAGCAGCACGGCGAGCAGCCGGTACTCGGCTCCGCTGAGCGCGACTTCGCGGCCCTCGGAGTTGGTGAGGGTGCGTGTCACGGTGTCGAGCCGCCAGCCGCCGAAGGAGAAACCCCGCACGCTCTCGGGACTCGGATCGCGCGGGGCATGCGCCGAGCGGCGCAGGACCGCCTTGATTCGACCAAGGAGCTCGCGCGGGTTGAAGGGCTTGGCGACGTAGTCATCCGCGCCGAGCTCGAGCCCGACGATGCGATCGACGTCCTCACCGCGAGCGGTCAACATGATGATCGGCAGCTGCGAGCGGCCACGCAGCTCCCGGCACAGCGACAGTCCATCCTCGCCCGGCAGCATCAGGTCGAGCACCAGCAGGTCGACGTGCGTGCGTTCGAGCACCCGGCGCATTTCCCGGCCCTCGGCGACCGCGGTGGTGCGGAAGTCGTGTTTCTCCAGGTACTGCGCGAGCAGGCCGCGGATCTCGCGGTCGTCATCGACGATCAACACGTGGGGTCGTTCGCTCATCGTTCCTCGCGTGCGTGAGGATACCTGCACAGAGAGACAAGCGGCAGCGCAATTGGTGCCGCGCCGCAGCTCGCGGCGTAATCCGCGGTCGGCTCGCGGGTGTAACCAACTGTTAGTCAGCGCCCGCCCTCATGGCACCTGCGCACTGTTGACTTAAGATGCATCCCAGTCAGCTGCGGGCGCGCAGCGGACCGGAGTGGAAGCGCAGCGTCTCATCGGGCTCGGTGGCGAGCTGCGCTTCCTGCCGGGCGAGCGTCTCGAGGCGTGCCTGCCAGTCCTGCGGAGCGGCATCGCGGGCGAACTCCAGGTAGAGCACGAAATGGCGGGCCTCGGCCCCCGCGAGATCGGCGTACAGCCGGGCGAGGGGCGGCGGCAGCCGCGGCGCAAGCAGCGTAAAGCGCTCCGCCGAGCGCGCCTCGATCAGCGCGCCGGTCAGCAGCAGATCGAGTTTGCGTCCCGGATCGCTGGTACGAGCCACGCGCCGCAGCTGCTGCGCATAGCGTCCTGGTCGCTGCCGCGCGAATGGCAATCCGAGCGCCGTCATGGCGCGGATCACCTGCTCGTAGTGTCGCAACTCCTCGCGGGCCAGGCGCGAGAGCGCCGCCCCGAGTGCGCGGTCCTCCGGATAGGCGAACATCAGCGCGAGTGCGGTGGAGGCGGCTTTCTTCTCGCAGTTGGCGTGGTCCTGCAGCAGCTCGGCCACGTTCGCGAGGGCATCCTCCACCCAGGCTGAAGGTGTCGGCACGCGCAAGATCGAAGCGTGCGCCCCGGAGCGGGCGGGCACTGTGGCGCCGCTCACCTCTCCTGCCCCCGGGCAAGCCAGGCGCCGAGCGTCTCCTCGAGCGCATCGCGGGCCTGCTGCGCATTGGCGAAGCGGTCCGCCGGGAGTTTCGCCATGAGCCGCTCGAGCACCGGCTGCACGGCCTCGAACTGCGCCGGCAGTTGCGGCACCGGCTCCTTACGGTGCTTGTAGACGATCGCCATGGGATTTTCCGCGCGGTAGGGCTTCTCGCCCGTCAGCATCTCGAACAGGATCACCCCGAGGCTGTAGAGGTCGGTGCGTGCGTCGAGCGGCTCCGCGTGTCCCTGCTCCGGGCTCATGTAATGGGGGGTGCCGAAGATCATGCCGGTGTCGGTCACATCGAGCGCGAGCGCCGCATCCTTGGACAGCCCGAAATCGATGAGCGCGATGCTGCCGTCCTCGCGCAGCATCACGTTACCCGGCTTCAGGTCCCGGTGCAGCACACCGACCGCGTGCACTGCGGCGAGCGCCTCGGCGATGGCCACTGCAAAACGCAGCCCTTCGCGCGGGCTGAGCGTGCTGCGCATGCGGCGGCGCAGATCGCCGAGTGCAAAGTACTCCATGACGAGCCAGGCATGCTCATCGCTTACCCCCAGGTCGTACAGGCGTACTACGGCGGGGCTGGCGATGCGCTGTGCGATCTCGTGCTCCTGCAGGAAGCGGCGGAAGGCATCGACCGGCTGCTCCTCGTCCTGGCGGTCCCGCGCGACCTTCAGCGCCACGAGCGATCCAACACGCTCGCTCTCGGCCACGTACAGGTCGGTGGTCGCTCCCGCGGAGAGCCGCCGGATGCAGCGGTAGCCGCGGATGAAGGCATCACCGAACCGCTGGGTCTCGCGCCCCGCGCGGCTGGTGCGCCAGATGGCGCGCGCGTGTGCCTGACGCCGCTCGGCGGCTGCCAGCACGTGCGCAAAGGTCTCGCGCTCGAGGTCCTCGCGGCTGACGGTGTAAGCGCCGATGGCACCGGCCTCCCGATCCGCGCTCGCATCCTTCTTCTGGCACAGCAGCAGGATGGGCGCAAAACCCGCGCGCCCGGCGAGCTCGCGCGCCCAGGTGAGGCCACGGCCGCCGGGCCATTCATCCGCAAGCATCACCGCATCGAAGCCCTGGGCAAGGAATTCGCGCGCCAGCGCCCCCTGCGTCACCGGCCGGTGTACCACCAGCTCGGCGTGCGGCCGCCAGGAAACCAGCCGCTCCCGGATGTGCGCGCAGCGGCGCTCGTCTTCTTCTATCAGGAGCAGGCGCACGTGCTGAATTACAACACGCGCCGCCCGCGGGCGTCACGGTGCGGCACGAGATCTGCGGCCTCCTCGGCCGACAGTTTGAGTCCGATCGCCAGATCGCCGACGTTGGTGCCCGTGGGACCGGTGTGCAGCAGGTCACCGCTCGCGGCCAGCGCGCGCGCGGAGTCCGCGCGAGCGAGGCAGTCGTCGGCATCCAGCTGCGCGAGTGCGACGCGCGCGCAGGTCTCAGCGTCGATGAGTGCTCCGGCATCGTCGGTGACCCCATCGCTGCCGTCGGTGCCCGCCGCGAGCAGCAACAGTTCATCACGTCCGGAGATCAGCCGCGCCGCGGCGAGCGCCAGGTGCTGGTTGCGGCCACCGCGGCCGGGCCGCGGCGGCAGTTCCACCGTCGATTCTCCTCCCCACACCCGCAGCTGCGCCTCCCCCATGTGCAGCTCGTGTGCGAAGCGCGCGGCAAGCCGCTCGGCGCTGTCCGCAAAACGCTCGGGCGATGCATGCACGGTGAGCCCGAGCTGCGTGGCGCGGGCGGCGACCGCCGCCACCGCGTGATCGACGCTCGCCACCACGAGCCGCTCGATGCGGTCACCCGCGGGCGCGGGACCCATGATTCCTGAGCCGATGACCCGGGGATCATCCTGAGGCACATCCGATATGAACAGCGCCCGTGCCGCGCGCCCACCGAGGCGCGCCGCGAGCCGTCCGCCCTTGATGCGCGAGAGCGCCGAGCGGCGTGTGTTGAGCTCGCCGATCGCCATGCCGGAGGAGAATGACAGCCGCGTGAGTGCGGCGAGATCCTCCAGCGTCGCGCCGGTGGCCGGAACTTCCACCAGGCTCGAGGCACCGCCGGAGATCAGGAAGAGCGGTAGCGCGCCCTGCGGGAGCTCATCCACCCACTCGAGCAGGCGCGCCCCGGCGGCGAGCGAGCGCTCATCGGGCACCGGGTGCGATCCCAGCCATACTTCCGGAGCCGCACCTCGGTCGAAGGCGCTCAGATCTTCAGGGTCGCGGGTGATGATGAGCGTGCGCTCGATGGCACTCCCGAGCGCGTCGTGCGCGCCGAGCGCCATGGCGGTGGCCGCCTTGCCCACTGCCGCCACCCAGAGGGGAGCCGGGGGCGATGCCGCAGTGAGTGCCGCAGCAACGCAGTGGCGGCCGTGCACACGTGCCAGGCCCGCCTGCAGGAGCTCCAGCAGCAGTGCACGGCGCGGGTCGGAAGTGTCCGCTTCTCTCACCGGGGTCCCCAGGAAATCGCGCATCTTATTGGACAGCGTGTGCTCACCTGGTGCAGCGAGCGCGATTTTCTGGGGTGGCTTACCGCACCACCTTGAGCTTGCCACGCCCGTCACGGCGGGCGAGCTTGGCCGCGTCCGAGCGCTCGAGCTGCAGCCGCTCGAGATATTCGGGGCTGACATCGCCCGTCACGTACTCACCCGAGAAGCACGAGGTGTCGAACTCCTCGATACGCGCATCCTCGTGCTTGCACGCAGCGATCAGATCCTCGAGGTCCTGGTAGATGAGCCAGTCGGCGCCGATGATGCGCGCCACCTCCTCCACCGTGCGCCCGCTCGCCACCAGCTCGCTCGTCGCCGGCATGTCGATGCCGTAGACGTTCGGAAAGCGCACCGGCGGTGCCGCGGAGGCGAAATACACCTTGGCAGCACCGGCTTCGCGGGCGAGCTCGATGATCTGCGCCGAGGTGGTGCCACGCACGATCGAGTCATCGACCAGCAGCACCCGCTTGCCACGGAATTCGAGGTCGATGGCATTCAGCTTGCGGTGCACGGACTTCTCGCGCTCCTGCTGTCCGGGCATGATGAAAGTGCGGCCGATGTAGCGGTTCTTGATGAAGCCCTCGCGGTACTTGACGCCGAGCCGCTGCGCGAGCTGCAGCGCGCTGGTACGGCTGGTATCCGGAATGGGAATCACCACATCGATGTCGTGTGCCGGCCGCTCGCGCAGGATCTTGTCCGCCAGGCGATCGCCCATGCGCATGCGCGCGCGGTAGACGGAGATGTTGTCGATCTTCGAGTCGGGGCGGGCGAAATAAACATACTCGAAGATGCAGGGGGTGTGCCGCCAGGTGGCGACGCACTGCTGCGTATGCAGCCGGCCCTGCTCATCGATGAACACCGCCTCACCCGGTGCGACATCGCGCACCAGGCGGAAAGAGAGTGCATCGAGCGCCACGCTCTCGGAGGCGAGCATCCACTCGATGCCCCGCGGCGTGCGCCGCTCACCGAGCACCAGCGGACGGATCCCGTTCGCGTCGCGGAAACCGAGAATTCCATGGCCGATGATCATGGCGACCACCGCATAGCCACCGCGGCAGCGGCGGTAGACCGCATTCAATGCCGCGAACACATCCGCGGGGGTGATGCGTGTGCTGCCGACGCGCTGCAGCTCGGAGGCGAAGACGTTCAGCAGCACCTCCGAATCGGAGGCGGTGTTCAGGTGCCGGCGATCCTCGCGGATGAGGATCTCCGCGAGCTCGGCGGCGTTGGTGAGGTTGCCGTTGTGGCCGAGGCAGATGCCATAAGGCGCATTGACGTAGAAGGGCTGCGCCTCGGAAGCGCTGTCGCAGCCGGCCGTCGGATAACGCACGTGGCCGATACCGGCATTGCCCTTGAGCTCGAGCATGTGGTGCTGCTGGAAAACATCGCGCACCAGCCCGCTGCCCTTGCGCACGCACAGCTCGCCTTCGCCGGAGGAGGTCGCGATGCCGGCGGCATCCTGGCCGCGATGCTGCAGTACCGTGAGCGCATCGTAGAGGCGCTGGTTGACGGCACTGGTACCGACGATGCCGACGATGCCGCACATGAGCTGTTCAGCCCTCCGCGACGCGCATCACGCGCGCACTTTGTGTTGCTCGCTGCTGTGACGCACGATGTGCTCTTCGCCCACGAGCGTACGCAGTCCGTTGGCGATCGACTCCCCGTAGGGAATCAGCAGCGAGCCACGCCACCAGTGCTCGCCCTGCAAGCGCAGCAGCTGGCCGAGTATCACGAATACGCCGAGCAGCACGAAACCCCGCAGCAGGCCGAAGAAGAACCCGAGCAGGCGGTCCATGCCGCTGAAGATCGAGAGCCGCACGAAGTGGCCCAGGGTGGCGCCGATGCCCGCGCCGAGCAGCAACACCAGCGCCACGATGATGATGCGCGCCGCCCACGGCCGCACCTCCGAATCGGACATCAGGCCCCCCAGGTGCGGCGCAATGAGATCGGAGAAATGCCATGCCAGGAACAGCGCGATCAGCCACGCGCCGACTGCGACCGACTCGCGCAGAAAGCCGCGCATCGCGCCCACGACGGCGGAAACGATGATAGCGACGATCACCAGATAATCTGTTGCGTTCATCACACGGAGTCGTCATCGCGGCCATCCCGCGCGGCGCGGATTGTACAAGAGCATCGCCTGCGTTGCCTGAGGAGCCCGTCACGTGCATACCTGACACTACTGCGGCACGATCGAGCCGCTGTGACCATGGGCACGCAGCTGTTGCGCAAGCTCCCCGGCGGCGGACCGATCGTGCGCCGGTCCGACGCGCACTCGATACAGGTGTCCGGTGTTGCCCTGCGATACGCTCACCGGAAATCCCTGCGAGCGCACCTGCCGGGCGAGACGGTCGGCATTGGCACGGCTCGCGAAGCTGCCGAGCTGCACCACGTAACCACCGGAGCTCCCCGCGTTCGGGCTCTGCGGGGCGGTGCCCGTTGCGCCCGTTACGGCCGGCGGATGAGCCGGAGGCGCCGGCGTCATCGCGGGTGCAGGCGCCGAGGCACTCTTGGGCTCCTGTGCCGCAACCGGCTCGGGTTGCGAAGCGGCCTCGGCGGCTGGCGCGGCCGGAAGTGGTGAGGGCTGCTCCGGGCCGCTGTGCGCGCTGGCGCCGCGAGCATGCGAGTCGTCCGCGAGCTTGATGGTATAGGAGCGTAATGGCGGTTCCCCGGCGGATGACGCCACGGCTGTGGCCCGCGGCGCCGAGCGGACCGGTCCGGTCAACAGCTCGGGCACCAGCAACACGATCAGGGCCACGAGAATGATCGCGCCCGTCAGCCGTTCTTTCACCTAAGAGTACCCACCATGGGGGCGAAACCCGAGAAGCCAAGCAGCGGACAGGGGCGCCCGCATGATGCTTAGTATATCCGAAGCCACTGCAGTGCCGGGCCGACGGTGTACACCGAGCCGCAGACGACGACACGGTCGCCAGGTCGCGCCTCGCGGCGTGCCAACTCGCACCCGTCCGCCACCGACTCAGCGAGTTCGCTCCCTGCCCCTCCGGACGGCAGCCGCTCCGCGAGCTCGGCGGCGCTGGTGCCGCGCGGACCGGGCAGTGCGCACACGATCCAGTGATCGATGACACCTGCGAGCGCAGCGCCGATACCGGCGGCGTCTTTGTCGGCGAGCACGCCGATCACGGCGAACGTGCGCCCCTTACTGCCTCCAGGCACCCGCGGCAGCGGGCGCTCGCGCAGCTGCGCCGCAAGCACGCGCGCGGCGGGCTCGTTGTGGGCAATGTCGAGGATCCACTCGACTTCGCCCGGAATGACCTGGAAGCGGCCGGCGAGATGCACGTGCCCGATCGCGGCTGCGGCCGAACGCTCATCGAGCGCAGCGAGCTGCCCGGCGAGGCGCGCGACCCCGGAGCGCGCATCGACAGTCGCGCGCAGCGCTTCCAGGGCCGCAATGGCAGTCGCGGCGTTACGGTACTGGATGGCACCGGCGAGAGCCGATGGCGGCAGGGAATGGAGTGACAGCGTGAGTCCCTCGTAGTCCCAGCCACCAGGGTGGACCTGCCAGCGGAAGTCGCGCTCGGCCACCACCGCGCGCGCAGCGAGCCGCTCGATCGCCTGATAGACCGTTGCCGGCATCTGCGGCGTGCCGAGAATGGCGGGACGTCCGGGACGGAAGATGCCGGCCTTCTCCGCGCCGATGGCCTCGAGTGTATCGCCGAGCCACTCGCGATGATCGAAGCCAACCGAAGCAAGCACCGCCACGTCCGCGTCGATGAGGTTGGTGGCATCGAGGCGGCCACCGAGGCCGACTTCGAGCACCGCGGCATCGACGCCGGCATCCGTGAAACTCACGAGCGCCGCTAGCGTGTTGTACTCGAAGAAGGTGAGCGTCGTCGCGCCACGCGCCTGCTCGATGCGCTCGAACGAGCTGATCAGCTGCGCATCGGTGACCTCGCTGCCAGCCAGGCGGATGCGCTCGTTGTAGCGCGTAAGGTGCGGCGAGGTGAACAAACCGGTACACACGCCGACTGCCTCGAGCAGCGCCTCCAGG
>Ga0318551_10000502_pt1 | contig 12088 bp, 26 predicted proteins | sample GRESIP082b2f19_FD_203511 | JGI IMG/M metagenome (GOLD analysis project Ga0318551, IMG submission 203511) | Tropical soil microbial communities from Luquillo Experimental Forest, Puerto Rico - GRE.SIPMG.082b2f19 | ecosystem: Environmental > Terrestrial > Soil > Tropical forest > Bulk soil...
CTCTACAAGACCGGGCACGCGGCCGGAGCTCCCGGCGGTGTTTCTCGGCCGCGACGCTGCGGCGCCACCGTTCGTTGGCCTGATGCTGCCCGGCCGCGTGCCCGGTCTTGTAGAGCAGCACGGAGTAGATCAGCAGCGCCAGCGCGGCGCCGATGAACAGGTAGATCCATTGCGCGGCGGCTGACCAGAGCAGTTGCAGGTACATCATGACGGGCCCGCCTCGAGCGCGAGCGCAAAACCGATCGCCTCGAGCGCGAGGGCGTGCTCTGCGACCGGGTCCACGCGGATCATGCAGGATGGCTGCTCACCGTAGAACTTCATGGCGATGAGCGTAGTGACCTGACGGTCATCGGCGTAGATCCTGGCCGCGGTCAGCGCATCGAGTATCGCCCGGCTGAGCTTGTCAGTGTCCGCCTCGGTCACCGGCAGCGCGGGCGCGCCCGGCTTGAGCACGGGCTGCTTGCCGCGGGTGTAGTGCGATGCCGGGCGGGTGAAGGTGAAGATGACCGACACGCGCACCGGGCCCTCGAGGCGCTGCCAGCCGGGCCCGGCCGCCTGGCGGCCATGCGCGGCCACCTTGTCGCGCCACGGCTTGAGCGCTGCGGATGACTCGACCATGCGGCCCCGGTAATACGACTTGGACCCCTGGGGGGCCGGCTTGCCGGGCACGGTGAACGCCAGCGCGGTCATGACGTTCCGCCGAACGGGCTGCTGCCCGGGCGGAACGCGGGCACCTGCTTCAGGTGCATGTAGGCATCCGCCTTGTCAAGCAGGTCTTCCAGCGCCTCATCAAAGGTGATGGTGCGGTCCTTGTCCGCGGCCATCGCGTCGCGGTGCATGCGGATCCGGCGGGCGTTGCCGGCCGCGATCAGCTGCGTGACCTTCGGGCCCGGGGATGGTGTGTCAGTCATGACCGGGAATCCTTCCGCGGTGCCTGGCCTGGGTGTATTCAGCGGTTGCCTCAGCTAGCCGCATCCGTGCCAGGACGCGGTCCCTGGTCTCGGCTACCAGCGCGACCGCATACGCGTCGGCCGCTGCCAGGACACAGTCGACATGCTCAGCGGTCGCGCCCGGGAACAGCCGCCAGATGACCGCCTCGAGCCGGTCGCGGACACCGGTCAGCGCGGGCAGGCTGTCCAGCGCGGCTGACAGTTCGGTACTCACGGCGTATCCGGCTGCGTCATGGCCGTCGCGAGTATCAGGCGCCGCAGCAGGAGAGCCTGCGCCTGCACCTCGCCGGTAAGCTCGGCTACCTGCTGCTGCAGCTGGCAGAGCAATCCGGCGAGCATGGCCGCATGGTCAGCCTCGGTACCCGCGCTGATCATCGGCGTAAGGGTGTGCAGCATGGCCTGCCATGTTTCGGGCTGCGGCGCCGCGGCGCCATCCTGGCTAGTCACCACCGGTCTCCCCTCCGCATGACGTGGAAACAGAACATGGCGTCGGCAAGCTCGGCGTGCTGCCAGCCGTTGCCGGTCAGCATCGCGGGCAGCCTGCAGTGCGAGCACACCGGCCGGACGGTGCCCTCCGCGAACATGAACGCGCCGCACTGCGGGCACGGGTCAGCGGTCCGCCCGGCCGCGGCGGTGCCGCAAGAGGGGCACAGCAGCGGCGCCCCTCCCGCGGTCACCTCGATCATGACCGGTACTCCGGCAGCGGGACGCCGGGACTGGACTCGGTTGCGCGCAACGCCGCGTCAGCCGCGTCAAGCTCGGCGCCGGCGTCCTCGAGCGCCTGCTCGGCGTCGACTTTCGCCTGATGGTAGGCCTGCTCGGCCCGGTTGTACGCGTCGGCCGCGTCATCGTGCGCGGTCACGGTGTAGACGCGCTCGAGGTGGTCTAGCGGCGCCTCGCCGGGGCATCCGGCATGCGGTGTGTGCGGGTACGGGTACCGGCGGCACGGGCCCGGCGCCGGGGCCGGCGGCACGGTGAGCCGGTCGATGATGCGGACGAGGTTCTGCACCATGGCCTTGAGCGTGCCGGTCATGCCCGGATACGGGTCTCCCTCATAGTCCGGCGTGGTCTCGCGCAGCAGCGTGAGGTATGCGTCCCGGTTTCCGATCGGCAGGTTGCCGGCCCGGCGGGCGCTGGCGATGAACTCGAGCTCGTGGCCGCGGATGTAGCCGGACACCTGCACCTCGGCCGCGGGGGCGGCCCCCCCGGGGGGGGCCGCCGCGGGCTGCTGCGGGCCGGTCATGCCGCGGTCCGGGTGATGCCGTCAACCGTCAGGTTGCGGGTGTACTCGCTGTGCTCGAGGAGTCCGGCGTTATGCCGGAGGGTTGCCACGGTCAGGTCATCGCTGACCTTGATCAGCCGGTAGCTCTCGCTGGCGGGGTGCTGCCCGGTGTGGCGGATGCCGTACAGCGCGGACGCTGCGACCCACTCAACGGTGCCGGTTGCGTGCTGCAGCTTGACAACCGGGTACGGGCCCGCGTTGTCCGCCGCGATGACTGTCACGTGAAGCTGATCGAACATAGCCTGCATGGTCCTGCTCCGTTCCCCTTGACTGATACCCAATATAGCATATGCTGTATCGCATGTCTAGGGGTCGGCGCGGAAACTTTGCCCCCCGGTGTGCAGCCCCGGCCGCCGGCGGGCGCCCGGGCCCGTACCTGTACCGTCAGGACTTCTGTAGCCCGGTGGGTTCGTAAGTTGATGTCGTCACCACCGGTTCCGGTTCGCGGTGGCTTGCGGAGCAAGTCACTGCGAGTCGGGGGGTCCAGGGGGGCGGAGCCCCCTGGGGTTCTAGGGGGTCGTAGGGGCAGAGCCCCTACTCTGTTGAAGAGCAAGGCCCGCCGCGGCCCGGGCCGGCCGCTCAGTATGCAGTTGGGCAGGCTAAACAGGATTCGGGGCGATTCGCCCTATGCGTTTCCCCGGTCCTCCTGATACTCTTAGCGCGCTGGTTAAAAGCCCATTCTTATACCGGCCCGTGGGCGCTCCGCAAGGGGTTTCGGGCCGGTTTCCTCGGTTCCGTTCCCCAAGCGGCCGGGGACGGCCCCCCGATCCTCCCCCCGGTCGGGGGGCATTATCATGTGTGCTACGGGCCGCCTAGTCCCCCTCCACCCCCCGCCCTGGGGGCCGGGCACGGGCGGCCTGTCCTTACCAGTCCCGCAGGTCAGCGACGCTGTGGCGGCCCGCCGGGCGGCCGGCCTCATCGTAGATGCGCCGGGTTTCCGGCCACCGGTTCTTGGCCCGTTCCGCGGCGGCGCCGCCGGCCCGGAGCCGGATCCGCACGGCCCGGCCGGCCGGAATAATTCCCCTGGCCGGCACGCGGCGCCCCCACTCGAGCTCGAGCGCTCCGGCCGATCTCGGCACCGTCCGGCGTGACCGGCGCCAGCCGCGGCGCCCGGTTCCGGAGTACCAGCGGTGCTGAAAGTAGATGGCGCGGACAAACCCGCGGCCCCACCGGGTATGAGCATCGTTCCGCTGCCCGCCGCGGGTGGCCGCGTTGTCGGGCCCGTCCACGTCGATGCCCAGGCCGGCGAAGTACCGCTGATGCTCCGGCGCCGGATCCGCCAGCCGGGTACCCGCCCATCCTCCGCCGGCCGCGTAGGCACGCTCGAGCAGGACGCGCGCCCCCCGGTCGAAAAGTTCCGAGACAGGGTCGCGCTGGTAGCGCGCCATCAGAGTATTATCTCTGCTGAGGCGGTCTGACCCGGCATGTTTCTGCGGACCGCCTCAGGTCATCGGATGCCTCGCCGGGCCGGACCGTCAACCGGACCGGACCGGAGGGGATGACGCGTGAACCGGCGCATTTTCGAGACGATCGTGATCGTGACCGTGCTGATGCAGCCGGTCCTGGGGCTGGTCCGCCTGTGGGCGCACAAGGCCATGGCGACCACCACGCCGGGCAGCCCCTCGCACTACGCGGCTGAGCTCGCCACGCTGACGGTGCAGCGATGAGCACCCCCGCGACCGCGACCGCGGTGCAGGGCACCAGCGCGGGCCGGCCGCAGCCGCAGACCACAGCGGAACCGCAGGGCGGCCCGTTCATCCGCCACGCGCCTAAAGGCAGGCGCCCGATTTACGACACGAACGCCACCTATGGCCAGTATTTCGGGCCGCCTATCGTCGCGGCGCCCGGCTGGTACACCGGGTACCGGCTGCAGATCATCGGCGCGGCGGGCGCATCCGGCGGAACGGTGCAGGCAACGCAGGCCGGTGATGACGCACCCGAATCAATCGTGTCGCTGCTGCAGGTCAAGGACGCGTGGGGCACCAACCTGCTGTCCGGGCCGGGGCAGGAAATGCTGCGGTTCGTGCAGATGCTGTCGGGCCAGTTCGGTGTCAACGCCGCGGGCCCGGGTGTCCGCGACCCGTGGAACCTTCCCTCGAGGGTGGCCGCGACCGCCGCAACCGGCGCGTTCACGGTCGACACCTACCTGCCGTTCGAGTTCACCACCGCCTACGGTGTCATCGCGGCGGCCAACGCGGCGCTGCTCCCCTCGGTGCAGTTCACGATGAACACGATCTCGGCGCTGTTCGGCACGATCACCACCCCCCCGACCAGCGCGGAAATGGTGCTGGACGCTGATTTCTACTGGCTGCCTGACGTGCCCGCGGATCCGCCGGGCATCGGCACCACCTGCCAGTGGATTTACCAGCCGTGCAATCCGCCGGTTCCCTCCGGCGCATCCCAGCGGGTGCAGCTGCCGCGGCTCGGCGGGTACCTGACCGTGCTCGGGCTGGATATCCGGGACTCCCTCAACCGGCGCGGCGACTTCTGGGCCTCGAGACCCGGCGTGTTCGTCGACGGGGTGGAGCAGATCAACACCAGGCTGACGACGTGGTATGACGACATAGCGCTGGCCATGGGCATCGGCGGGCTCGTCAACGCGCAGCAGGTCACCGCGGGCACCGCGTACAGTCCGCGGCCGGTCGGGCTGCTCGCCGTCAACCGCAAGACCAGCCTCGCGCAAGCGGACCTGGGTCTCCTCGACACGGGCGAGAAATTCCTGTCCACCAACCCGGGCACCCAGATCGAGGTCAACGGCGCGCCGTGGGCGACGATCACCAACACGCCGGCGACGCTGAACGCCATCATCGGGCAGATCGTCCCATCCGGCCCGCTGGTGCAGGGCCTGCCGGAGGTGTGAGATGTCGGGCCTGAACCTGCAGACCGGCCTGTCCGGCTCGGTGGTCGGCGGCCTGTACCCGGGCGGCGGCACCGCCGCGGCGCCTACCCGCACCGCGGTGCCGGAGGGGCCCACGACGATAGCGCAGGCAGCGTTCGGAGGCGGTGCAGGGGTGAGCGCATCAAACGGCGTGGGCATCCACGCGACCGTGGTCGGGGCAGCGGCGCTGCTGCTGCTCATCTGCATGTGGTGGGCACTTCCCAGATAGGAGAGCAGATCATGACGCGTCCGGGTTTCCTCTGGGGGCTGGTCATCGGCGTCGCCGGCGTATGGGCATACCACCGGTTCATCGCGCCGCTGCCCGGCGGGAAGAAGGGCTGAGATGTCGGTTGACTGGGCCATGGCGCGCAGCGTCGCGGCCGGCGTGATCCTCGCCGGGCTGGTCCTCGGCGTGCTGTCCCTCGTCGTGAGGCGGTAAATCATGCGGGTCACCGGGTTGTGGGCTGCGGTCGGCGCGGTCATCGCCGGGCTGATGCTCGCGGACCTGCTCACCCATCCGCAGGGCACGCAGCAGGTAGCGGCCGGCATCAACACGCTCGAGAAGCAGACCGGCAACCAGCTGCTCGGCAAGGCAGCCTAGGCGCCCGGGGATGCCTACCGTCCGGCAGGTGCTGACCGGCCTGCCCCCGCAGAAAGGGGCAACCGCGTTCATGCCGCTGCGGGCGCTGTCCACCGCGGTCATGGACGTGTCACGGGCGCAGGGCACGCCGGAGGAGATCACCGGGCAGCCGGGCACCATGGGCATCCCGGCGCCCTACCCGCCGGCTACCGGAGTCGGGCATGAGGGCGGCTACGACAAGCTGCCATCCGGGCTGTCGGAATCCCGGTACATGCCGCCGCGCTGGTACCCGTCGATCTACTACCGGCCGCAGCATCTGTCAGTAGGCATCGGGGGGGTCCGCGTCTACTCTGATAATCAGATGCCGGTCCCGGCTGTTGACCCGCGGCGCCTCCCGGTCGGATCGCAGGGCCCGGTAGGGTTCGCTGCCTACCCGGGGCTGACGCCGGCGGCGCCGGCGCGGCCTAACCGGTGGGCGGCCGGCCTCGGCAGGTATCAGGTCGCGTGGCCGTTCCGGATGCCGGCCTGGCCCGCCGCGAACGGGGGCTGACCGGTGAGCGAGCAGGCCCCGGAGCGGCCCGGCAGCGAGAAGAAGATAGCGGGCATCCCCCGCACCGCGGCCATCATCCTCATCGCCGTTGTCGGCGGCATCGCGTTCATCTGGTGGCGGAACCGCAGCGCCTCATCCGCGGCCTCGCAGACCGCCGCGGCGGACACGACCGGCATCGACTACGGGGGGGAGCTGTCCACCCTGCAGTCGGAGTACGGCAACCTGGCGTCGGAGATCTCCGCGATGCAGGGCACCACCGGCCCGCCGGGCCCGCCGGGCCCGCCGGGCCCGCCGGGCCCGCCGGGCACTTGCCCTAAGGGAACCATCAGGGTCGGCAAGACATGTGTCCGCATCATCCCGACCCAGACGCGGCCGAAGAAGAAGAAGAAGCTGATTCCGGCGCGGACTATCACGGTGCCGAAAAACGCGACGCTGCTCAGCCTCTCGCAGAAATACCTGGGCACCGCGGACCGGTCGCAGCTCGCGCACGCGAACCGGCTCGGTACCGGCGCCGGGCTGCACGCCGGGCAGAAACTCCTGATCCCGGCGCACTACGCATGAGAGGGGGCCGGGGATGCTGACACGCGGCGCGGTCACCCATCAGTACGGGTACGCCGGCTACTATGCCGAGCCCTACCATGTGCTGATGCTCGAGGATGCCTACCCGGTAGCCGGGACGCGGGAAGTAGCGCGCTACGCGCAGATCCCCCTCAACCCCCTGGTGATGACGTCGGGGCTGGCCGGGTTCCGGCCGTATCTCGGCATGGACCCGTCCGACCCGGGCACCTGGCAGCGGCCGTTCAACCCTCAGCCCGGCATGTTCACCCGGCTGCACCAGGACCAGGCAGCGGGCCGGGCCGCTGAGCCTGCCAGGAAGCGGAAGGGGATGATCCGCCGTGGCTAGGGATGACCGGCCCTCCGATGCTGACACGGCCAGGCAGGCGGCCATCACCTCGCTTGTCTCCAACCTGGTGTACCTCGCGGTCATCATCGGGTTCAGCGTGGCGGTCACCCGCCGCGACATGCTCGGCCGGCTGGCGCTGCGGTGGCGCCGCTGGCGGGCCGGACCCCCCGATGGCTACGGGCCGGCGCTGCAGGAGCTCCGGCGTGACATCGCCCGGCTCGAGGGGCGCGACGTGCCATGATGACCCCGCATCTGGCCCGGTTCACCAGCCAGCCCGGCCACCAGAAAGCCGTCGACGCGACGTTTCACCCGTGGGGCACCGCGGATACGCCGATGGTGATGCCGATGACGCTGGTGCAGATCGGCTCCGATGGCATCGCCTACCAGGATATGCACCCGCTGGTCATGCCGGACGGGCGGATGATACCCGCGACCGCTGATCACCGGTGGTTCCAGCTACGGGCCGCCGGGCGGCCATAACACACGGAAGGATGACCCAGGATGGCGAAGCAGGATGCGGCCCCCGACCCGGCGCCGGTCAGCGCGGACGCAGGGGAATCACTCGCGCAGATGAGCACTGACAAGCCGGCGCCCCTCCCGGCCGAGGCTGAGCATGATGCGCTGATGGAGCAGATGCGCGTCATGACTGAGGAGATCCAGCGGATGCGCGGTGAGCTCGGCGCCGCGAAGGCAGGCTACGCCGCGGCGACCGCGGCGCTCGGCCCCCCGGCTGTCGCCGTCTACGGTCAGGCGATCTATGACAAGCTGGTCAGCCTGCAGAACGCGCACCCGGACCTGCCCGGCCACTTCACCGGCCTGATCAAGCTGGCGAAGCCGCTGGGCGACGCGTCCGCGGCGGCCATCGCCGGGACCGGCGATACTGCGGCGGTCACCGCGGAGCTTGAGACGGTGGTGCCCGCGGTGGACCGGTTCATCACCCGCACCCACGGCCGGACCGTGTCCAAGCCGGTTGACTTCTCGGCGCTGGCCGCGGATCTCGAGTACGCGCAAGACGCGGCATCGGCAGCGTGACCGGTGCCGCTCGAGCTCGCGCCCCCTGGCCGCGGTGCGGGCGACGCGGCCGGGGCGCTGATGTTCATCACCTCTTACGGGCAGGTGTGGGAGATCATCAGCGGCATGCTGTCAAGCCCGTGGACCGCGGAGAGCTTCGGCGCGGACATCGGCAAGGCAGCCAGCTTCAACCGGTACCTGATGCACGCGACCGTCAACGCCGGGGCGGTCGGCACCATCGCGGCGGTCGTAGCGCGGCGCTGGTGGCCGCTGATCGGCATCAGCGGCGGCCTGGCGTATGCGTGGTGGCTGTATCAGCGGGCGCTGATGCGGGCCCGCAACAGCGAGTCGATCGGATGGGGCACCGGTGTTGACCTGGGGCTGAAAAAGGCAGGCTGGTGAGTCATGCGGCCGGCGTTCGTCACAGCATGGCTGTTCGGCATGGGTATCATCACCTGGCGGTCGGTCGCGCAGCAGCATCACCCGCCCATACCGGGCACGATGCTGGCCGCATCCGGGTTTTTCGCGCTGCTCGCGCTGGTCTCAGAGTATGAGCCGGCCGCAGCCGCGGCCGCTCTGACCGCATGGGGGGTTGACCTCGCGGCGCTGCTCAACCTGTTCCCGCAATCACCGCTGTTCGGCAACCCGGGCGCTAAGCAGCCCGTCACGGTGACCACCGGCACGCAGCAGGCGCCGGGCACCACCACCGCGGGGGGGCGCGGCTAATGCTGGCGGTCGGCATGATCATCGTGTGGGGCGGGTACTCCGTCAGCTTGTGGGGCTGGTGCCTACTCCGCGGCTATGACGTGACACTCGGGCAGCTGGTCAGCCCGATGCACCCGTACGGATCCGGCAAAGGGCAGAAGTGGCCGCCCCCCGCGATCGGGGATGACGTGATATTTCCCGGCGGCCGGACTCCCGCGGCGCCCGCCTCGGCGGCCCCTGCGGGCACCGCGGCGCCCGCCGCGGCGCCGTCGAATCAGCTGCCCGGCACTAACCGGCCGCTGGGGCAGCGGTGACAAACGCGGTCGGCTCCGTGCCCGGCAACCTAATCGACTGGGCGGCCGGCGTGATCGGCGTGCCCCCGGCCGTGGTCAGCGCGCAGATCAACGACGAATCCGGCGGCGACCCGGCCGCGGTCAGCCCGGCCGGGGCGCAGGGAGTCGCGCAGTTCGAGCCGGGTACCTGGTCCGGCCTCGGCTGCGGCGGGTCACCGTGGAACGTCAACGACGCGATGCGCTGCTACGCCAAGTACATGTACCAGCTCATGCAGCAGTTCGGCGGGAACGTGCATGATGCGCTGGCCGCCTACAACGCCGGGCCCGGCAAAATCGCGGCCGGATCCGGGTACGCGGACCAGATCCTCTCCGCGTCCGGGCAGTCGCAGGGCCTGCTGGCATCCGGCGGCACCGGGCAGCCGGGCACCGGGCAGCCGGGCACGTCGACACCGGGGCAGGGTACCGCCGCGTGCGCGTGGTCGGTCGGCGGGCAGCACATCGGCATACTGTTCGGGCACGGCCCGTCGCTGCCGACCGCGTGCCTCATCACGAAAACGGAGATCCGCGCTGTCATGGGGGGGCTGCTGCTCGGTGTCGGCGCGCTGCTCGCGCTGCCCGGCCTCGTCATCATCGCGGCGGCCGGCCTGAAAACAACCGGCATCGGGCAGAAGGCAACGCAGGCGGCCGGGATGGTTCCCGGCTACGGTCAGGCGGCCCGCCTCGCCACAGGCGCCGGCCGCGCCGCGGGGGGCACCGCCGCGGCCCGGCCCTCGCGGCCCGGACAGGGTCTCACCGCTGCGGAAACACGCCGGGCGCAGGCGAACCGGCGGGCCCTCGAGGGGGACCGGCGCCGCGAAGCGGCCACTACGCGGGCGGCCCGGCCGCGCCCGGCGGCCGGCCGCTACCGGGTGACGGAGCGGACGCCGCTATCGGGTGAGATGGGCGGCACGCGGACCGTCAGCTACTCCACCAGCAGGCGCCCAAGTGCCCGCCGCGGCCCGCAGAGCGCCTAAGAAGCCCGCGCCGGGCCCGGCGGGTAATCTGCCGTCCGGGCAGCAGATAGCCGCTGACGGCCTGTCCTGGGCGGGCGCAGGGTATGTTTTCGGGGGCCCGGCGGACCGGCCCGGCAACTGGGACTGCTCCAGCTTCGTCAGCTACGTGCTCGGTCATGACCTGGGGATGCTGCTGCCCGGCGGCGGCCGGTACGGTGACCCGGCCTACCCGCCGCACTACCACGGCCCGGTCGTCACTTCCTACGCCGGATGGCCGGGCGCCTCAAAACTCCCGGCCGGCCTGCCGCCGGCCGCGGGTGACCTGTGCATCTGGAACGGCGTCGGCGCCAACGGGCACATCGGCATCGCGGTCGACGCCGGCACCATGATCAGCGCGCTCAACCATTCCGCGGGCACCGTCCACACGCCGATAGCCGGGTACGGGCCCGCCGGCGTGACCGTGGAGTTCCACCGGATCAACGGCGCCGGGCAGGTACCCGGCGCGGCGGGCAGCGGCACGCCGGCTGACGTGCTGCTAGCCGCGCTGGCCGGCGCTACGCTGCCCGTCATCCTCGGCGCGGTCATCCTCGCCGTGGGCACTGTCGGGGGGCTGGCCGGCGCCGCGGTGCTCCTGTGGATGATGGCCCGCGGCCGGGGCAGCGCCTGATGCGGCCGGCCCGGTGGGCGGCCGGCATGATCCTGCTCGGCACCGCCACCCTGGTGCTGTGCATCATCGTGCTGATCCGCAACACCAACCGGGTTGACATTGAGCTGCTGGCGGGCGCGGGCATCGCCGGGGGGCTGGCGATGATCCTTAACGCGCTGCCGCGGGACACCGGGCAGTCATAGCCGCGGCGCGGTGGTGAGGATCATCGGGCCGCCGTTCCGGCCTCTCGGGATGATCAGGAAGTGGAACGGGGGAAGCTCGTCGACCGCTTCGCCTAGCTGCTGCCAGTCGCGGCCCATCGCTTCCGCGACGTTTTTTATCATCGGCCGTGACCCGGTGGAGTACATGAATGCGAACCGGGCCTGCCTCGTGGCGTGGGTGCTGACCCAGGCCTGAGCCTGATAGCTAGTTACCACCGATGTTTTCGCGCGCCGCGCAGCGATCAGCATCCGCTCGATCGGCGCCCCTAGCCCGAACATGCGCTGTGAGCTCAGCAGCTCGAACTCATCCACGTACAGTGTCCAGCCGCGGGCGTGGCGGGCGTAGGCGATGGCGCGGCGCATCAGCTCCATCAGCCGCGCATCCTGGTCATCGGTGTCAGCGGGGCCGCCGACGATGACCCGGGCCGGGCGCCCCTCGGCTATGTCCTGCTCGATGCGGTGCCATGCCCTCCGGTCCGCGGAGCCGTACCGCATCCGCTCGCCGGGCACCCGGGTGACCCGGATCCAGCCGGACCGCTGCAGGGTGTCATCTTCCCCCTTGGGGTCCAGCGCGAGCACGTACCGGCGCGTTGAGAGCAGCCCGACGTTGACGGTGGTTTTCCCCTCGCCGGTCGGCCCGATGCTGGCGATGTGCTGTCCCGGTTCCCACCGGTCAGCCATGAACCGCAGCAGCGTCTCCCATGGCAGGGTGACCAGCGGCGGCCCGTCACGGTGAAGGGGGGCCGGCGCCGCGTAGGTGATGCTCACCTAAGCATTATCGGCGCCGCGGGCGCCGCGGAACATCTCCTGTGCCCGCCGGACCGCGTCTTCCTCAGCCGCGGCGGCCTCGGCCGCCTCGGGGGGCGGTTCCATGCCGAGGATGAACGCCATCATCTTGTCAGTTTCCCGGCCGCGCTGCTCGGTGGCCTCAGCACGCGCTATGTACTCATCGAGGCGCAGCGCGCCGCGCTTCGCCATGATCGACAGTGACCAGCGGAGCGTTACCAGCGCTGTCTTGTGCTGCATGGTCGGCTCACCGAACCGGACGATAGTGGCGCCCGTGGCCGGGTCGGTTA
>Ga0318551_10000505_pt1 | contig 12060 bp, 8 predicted proteins | sample GRESIP082b2f19_FD_203511 | JGI IMG/M metagenome (GOLD analysis project Ga0318551, IMG submission 203511) | Tropical soil microbial communities from Luquillo Experimental Forest, Puerto Rico - GRE.SIPMG.082b2f19 | ecosystem: Environmental > Terrestrial > Soil > Tropical forest > Bulk soil...
GTCGAGGCCGGAGGCGGCGAGGCGGTTGATGAAGGCGAGCCGGCGGAACCCGGGCCGAGCGGGCTGTCGCCCGAGGCGCGGGCGGCGGCGCTGGCTGAGACCGGCGTCCTCGAGGCGGACGACGACGACACAGCCGGCCAGGACGACGACAACGAGGGGGCCATGGAAGACGAAGAGAGCCCGGCCGCGGGCGGTAGCGGCGCGGAGCCGCGGAACGAAGACGAGGCGCTCGCCGAGAGCCAGGGCCAGGGCCAAGGAGAGGAAGGCGACGAGGGGGAGGGTGAAGGCGAAGGGGACGACCTCGAGGGTGAAGGCGAGGCCGGTCCGGCCGGCCAGGCCGCTGGGAGCGAAGGCGGCGAAGCGCCGGGCGGGCGGCGGCGGCGCCGTCGCCGCCGCCGCGGTCGCGGTGGCGAGGGGGGCGAGTCCTTCGGCGAGGCGCCGCGCGCGCCTGAGGGCGCCGGCGAGATGGCCGGCGCCGCGCTGGACCAGGGGGCCGAGACGGCCCCTGGAACGGGAGCGGGCGAGAGCGCTGTCCCCGGCTCAGAGGGCACGGCGGCCGCCGGCGGCGACGCTGACCGGCAAGGGCCGCGCCGGATCATGACGCCGGTCGACGCCGCGCTCGAGATCCTGCGCGGCCAGGCGCCGGGGCGTGGCGTCCACGTGCGCCAGATCGCCGACGCAGCGGCCCGACGGAAGCTGGTGCACGGCGAGCCGAACGAGGCCTGGCGCGTGATGCGGGCGGCGCTCGCCGCCGAGCCGCGCGAGCGGCTGCGCGCGGGCCAGCGTCCGCGGGTGCGTTCGGCCGGGGCCGGCCTCTACGCGCTGGCGCGGCGCCCGCCGGATCCGGAGCTGGAGCGGGCGGAGCAGGTGTTCGGCGAGGCCCGGCGCGCGCTGCGCGAGCGGACGCTCGCCGCGGTCGAGCGCCGCATCGCCGAGCTGCCGGGCTCGGCCTTCGAGGCCCTGGCCCGGGTGCTGTTGCAGCGCGAGGGCTTCGGCCCGGCCACCTTCGTCAAGCGCGTCGAGGGGACGATCTACGTCGAAGCGCTGCGCGGCCGCGGCGCCCGCCCCTCGAAGTGTTTGGTGGGGCTGCGGTTCGGCCCGGCCTCAGGCGGGCGGCGCACCATCGGCGAGCTCCGCGCCGGGATCCGCGCCCGCAACCAGGACGAAGGGCTGCTCATGCTCGGGGGGCGCCTCGCCGAGGACGCCATCGCCGAGTGGAAGCTCCAGGGCCCCCCCATCGAGATCGCGGACGGCCCGGCGATGGCCGAGACGTGCATAAGGCACGGCATCGGCGTCATCAACACCATGGTCAGCGTCGACTTCGTCGACGCCGACTTCTTCGCCGACCTCGCCGAGGGGTGAGGCCCGGCCGCTGGAGGTGGCTCGGCCGCGTGCCGTTCGCGGAGACGGCACGCGCGCAGGAGCGGCTGCGCGAGGCCGTGGCCCGGGGGGAGGCCCCCGAGACGCTGCTGTGCTGCGAGCACGATCCGGTGGTCACCTGCGGCCGCTCGGCGCGCCCGGAGCACCTGCGCGCGCCGGCTGCGGCGCTCGCGCGGCGCGGCGTCGCCCTCGAGACCGCCTCGCGGGGCGGCGCGGTCACGTATCATGGACCGGGGCAGCTGGTCGGCTACCCGATCGTCCGCGTCCGGCGCGGGGTGGTCAGGCACGTGACCGGCATGGCGCGGGCGATCGCCGGCGTGCTGGCCACCTTCGGCGTCGATGCCGCGTGGCGCCGGGAGACCCCCGGCCTCTGGATCGGCGACGCCAAGATCTGCGCCTTCGGCGTGCATGTCCGACATGGCGTGGCCATGCACGGGTTTGCCCTCAACGTCAGCCGCGACCTCGGCGGGTTCGATCTGATCGTCCCCTGCGGCCTGCCCGGCGCGCGGCTGACGTCGCTCGCGCGCGAGCTCGGCGCCGGGCGCGCGATCCCCACGCTCGCGGTCCTGGCGTCGCGTGTCGCGCGCGCGCTCGGGCACGAGCTGGAGATCGAATTCACGCCCGACATCGATCGCGCCGCGATCCACGGCGACGTCCGCGCGCCCTTCGCGCACGGAAAGGGATTTGAATTGTCGCGCGGGATCACTAGAATGATTGAAGCGTGAGCAACGCAGACAAGCCGCGCGTCCTGGTCGTTCACAACCGCGACTTCGAGAGCGCGCGCGCCGATCCCGAAAACGTGTCGCGCGAGGACATCCGCGAGACCGCCGGCGCGGTGGTCGATGTGCTGGCCCGCGCCGGCTTCGGCGTCGACGCCTACGCGATCGACGACGACGTGCTGGGCGCGGTCGCCGACATCGCCGGCTTCGAACCCGATGCGGTGTTCAACCTCTGCGAGTCGATCGGGAGCGACAACAGCTTCGAGCCCCTCCTGCCGCTGCTGCTCGAGCGTGCGGGGATCGCCTACACGGGCTCACCGCCGCTGACGCTCGGGCTCGCGCTCAACAAGCACAAGGCCAAGGACGTCCTCCGTGGGGCGGGCGTCCCCACCCCCGCGGCGGTCACCTTGACGAGTCCGGACATCTCGAGCGTCGGGTTGTCGTTCCCGCTCATCGTCAAGCCTGCGCGCGAGGACGCGTCGGTGGGCATCACGAGCGAGTCGGTGGTGCGCGACCGCGCCGGGCTCGAGCGGCAGGTCACGGTCGTGCTCGCCCGCTACCGCCAGCCGGCGCTCGTCGAGCGTTATATCGAGGGCCGCGAGATCTACGTCTCGATGCTGGCGCGGCCCGAGGGCGAGCCGGAGACGCTGCCGCTCTACGAGATCGACTTCTCCGCGATGCCGGCCGACCGGCCGCGCATCGTGTCGTTCGAGGGGAAGTGGGTCGAGTCGTCCCCGGAGTTCGACGGGACCAAGCCCATCCCCTGCGGCGAGCTGCCGGCCGGGGTGGCCGCGCGCATCGCCAGCGTCGCCGAGACCGCGTTCGCCGCGATGGAGCTGCGCGACTACGGGCGCCTCGATCTCCGTCTCGGCGACGACGGCACCCCCTACGTCATCGACGTCAACCCCAACTGCGATCTGTCGGAGACCGCGGGGTTCGCGCGGGCCGGGCGCGCCGCCGGTCTCGGCTATGATGATCTGATTCGGCGCATCGCCGAGCTCGCCCTCTCGAGACGATCCCATGCCGACACGATCCCTCTCGCCGCCCGGTCGCGCGCAGCCCATCGCGGTCAGCTCGCGACCAGCGGGCTTCCCTCCGGGCGGGCCGTGCTGCGCGATCGTGCCGCCCGCCGCCGCGCCCGCTCGGGCTGACTCATCCGGCCGCCGCCGGCCCGGTAGCGCTGGGGCGGCCGTTACCCTTGCAGCGCTGGCTGCTCTCGGCGCCTGTCACCGACGTGACGTCCCGCGGGCGGCTCCCCCCCCACCCAAGCCGACGCTCGGTGACCTCGTCGTGGAGGACGTGACCCCGGGGGGATCGCGACCGCCGCTGGACGTCGACGCGCTGGCGCAGGGGCTCCGCGCCCACGTCCTCGCGACCGGCCTGTTCGCCGCGACCGGCGCGGATGGAGGCGCAGCGCCCGTCGTGCGGATTCACGTCGCGGTCGGCGCCGAGACCGTCGAGGCGGGCGCGAAGGGGGAGGCCCGCGCCCAGGTCCGGGTGCGCGCCGAGAGCCGGCCTGCGCAAGCGCCAGGCGCGTTCGGCTTCGATCTCGAAGGGCAGGGGGCCAAGCCCTACGCCGTCCCCGCCCGCCAGGGACCGCCCTCGCTCGACGCGCTGGTGCTGCGGCTCGCCTCGGACCTCGTGGACGGCTTCGCGGCCCGCCGCCGCCTGGCGGAGGGTCCCCCGGCGGCGGTTCACGCCGCGCTGGTGGCCGACGGCGGCGAGCTCCGCGAGGAGGCGATCCGGGCGGTGGGCGAGCGCCACCTCCACGAGGAGGCGCCGACGTTGCTCGCGCTCCTCGATGATCCCGATGAGCCGACGCGCGACGCAGCGCTCGGCGCCCTCATCGCCCTCGGCGACCGGCGGGCGGTCAGCGCGCTCACCCGCAGCCGCTCGCTCCACGATCGGCACGAGATGCGGAAGATCATAGAAGCCATTTCCATCCTGGGCGGCCAGGAGGCGGAGGACTACCTCAGCTTCGTCGCCGCGACGCATGACGACGACGAGATCCGGGCCGCGGCGGCCGCCGCCCGGGCCCGGCTGGCCCGCCGCGCCGGGGAGGGGGGCGCCAAGTCTAGCGACTGACGTCTAGCGACTGAGATCGGGCGAGTCGACACCGCCAACTACGGTGTTGCGCTTTATTTTTATTTGTTATTGCCATAAGATTGGCGTGTGTCTGTCGCCAATCTAGTTGACGGCGCGGTCCCCGCCGGATCGGCGCTGCCCGAGCGGTATGTGCTCGGCGACAGGCTCGGCGCCGGCGCAGCGGGCGAAACCTACGCCGCCCGCGATCGCGCGCGCGACGACGCGTGCGTCGTGAAGATCTTCGCGGGTGGGGCCGCGGCGCGACGGGAGGCGCTCGCGGAGTTCCGCGGGCTCGAGACGCTCGCGCACCCCAGCGTCGTCCGCGTGCGCGACGTGGGCCGGCTCCCCGACGGGCGGCTCTTCCTGGTCAGCGATCGGGTCGCCGGGCCGGGGATCGACACCATCGCCGCCATCTCCGACGACGGGCGCCGGCGCGCCGCGCTCGAGCGGGCCGCGCGCGAGCTCAGCGACGCCCTGGCGCACCTCCACGGCCGCGGTCTGGTCCACGGCGACGTCTGCCCGGCCAATGTCCGCCTCGGCGACGACGGCCGCGCCGTCCTCATCGACTTCGGCCTCTCGGGGCCGCCGGTGCCGGGCGACGGCGCCGCGCGCGGCACGCTCGGCTACGCCGCCCCCGAGGCGCTGACCGGCGTGCGCGCCCCGGCGGCCGATCTGTTCGCGCTCGGCGCCACGTTGTTCGAGGCCTTCTGCGGCGCGCCCCCGTTCGGGCGGGGCCTCGCCGCCGTCGAGCGCATGCTCGCCACCCCGGCGCCCGCGGCGTCGTCGGTCCGGCCCGGGCTGGGGGAGGGGTGGGATCGGCTGTTCGCGCGGCTGCTCGCCGCCGATCCGGCCGCCCGCCCGCCGAGCGCGCGCGAGCTTCTCCGCGAGGTCACCCGCCTCGCGGCCGGCGCCGAGACGCCCACGGAGCTCGATCTCGGCGTGCCGTACCCCGAGGGGGATCCGCTCGAGGGGATCGTCGTCGGCCGGCGCGCGGAGCGCGCGGCGCTGCGCGCGGTCCTGGACCGGCTGGCCGACGGCGCCTGCCCCGCGGCGGCGATTTCGCTCGTCGGCCCGCCGGGCTCGGGCCGACGCACGCTGTTCGAGGTCGTCGCCCGCGACCTGGCGGTGGCCGCCGCTGCCGGGGTGGTCCCGGGCGTCGCCCTGTGGCGCGGAACCGTCGACGGGCTGGCGCGCGAGCTGTCTGCCCTGGCCCCGGCCGCGCCGGCGCCCCCCGCGGAGGACGCCCAGCGCGCCGCGGAGTCTCGGCTGGCGCGGCTCGCCGAGGCGCTCGAGGCCCGGGCCCGAGCCCAGCCGCTCTGCGTCTGGCTCGACGAGGGGCCGGACGCCGCGGCCTTCGCCGCGTTCTGGGCCGGCGCGCCCCCGAGCGGGCGGGCGTTGGTCGTCGTCCCGTGCACCGCCCCCCTCGGGCGCGCGTTCGAGCAAGCGCTCGCGCTACCGCCGCTGGCGGAGACAGAGATCGGCGCCCTCATCGCCGCCGGGACCGAGCGCCCGCCGTCCGCGGACGCCGTTGCGGCCATCGCCCGCGTCGGCCAGGGGAACGCCGCCGTCACCGCGCTCCTGGCCCGCCGCCTGATCGCAAACCTCCGCGCCCGCGGGCCGGAAGCGATCGCCGCCGATCCGGGCACCGAGCTCGACGCGTTGCTGGCGCGGGCGTTCGCCGCGCTCCCCGCGGACGCGCAGGCGCTGGTGCTCGCGCTCGCGCTCTCCGACGGCGATGCGGCGGCGATGGCGGAGCTTCCCGAAGAGCGGGCCGCCGCCGCTCGCGCCGCAGCCCGCAGCGCCGGGTGGATCGCGCCGTCGGCTGCGGGCCAGGCGCGGCTCCCCAGCGCCTCCCACCGGCGCGCCGCGCTCGCCGGTGCCCCGCCGCCGCTCCGCCGGCGTCTCGCGGGTCGCGCCCTCGAGCGGCTCGACGAGAGCGATCCGCGGCGCCCGGACGCGCTCGCCGCCGCGGGCCGCGGCGAGGAGGCGTCGTCGCTGCTGCGCCGCACGGCCGCAGCCGCCGCGGGGGGCGGCGATCCCGCCCGCGCAGCGCTGCTCTACGAGCGCGCCGCCGCGCTCGTGGCGCCGCAGGGGCTCGAGCCGCGGGAGATGCTGACGCTCGGCACCGGGCTCGGGCTGCTCGGCCGGAGGGACGAGGCGGCGCGGGCGCTCGGCGCGGCGCGCGCCGCGGCGGAAGACGCGGCCACCCGCGTCGCGTGCGCCGAACGAGAGGCCTGGCTGCGCACCCGCGGCGGGGATCTGGCCGGGGCCCGCGGCGTGCTCGAGGGCGCGCTCGCCGACGCCGCCGGGGACGCGACGCTCGAGACCGAGCTCGGGGCGCGCCTCGGGCGGCTGCTCGTCACGGCGGGGCGATTCCGCGAGGCGCTGGCGGTCGTCGATCCGCTGGCCGCAGCCGACCGCGCGGCGAACACGGCGGCGCGGGCACTCGGCCTCGAAGCAGCCGTGCTGGCGCACGCCTACGTCGGCGAGCTCGACCGCGCCCGGGAGCGACTCGCCCAGCTCGAGGGTCTGGGCGTGCTCGGCGAGGGGCGGCGGGCCTACCTCGCGGCGCTCGTCGCGCAGCTCGCGGGGGAGGAGAGCGGCGCGCTCGAGGGCTACCGTCGCGCGCTCGAGACCGGGTCACGAGACGGCGATGTTCACACTGTGGCGGCGGTCGCGCTCAACCTCGGCGGGCTGCTGGCGGAGGCGGGGGCGTATGCCGAGGCGCTGGCGGCGAGCGAGCGCGCCGTCCGCGAGCTCGGCCGGCTCGGCGCCGGCGCGGAGCTGGCGGCGGCCCTCGTCAACGCCGCGAACCTGCTGGTGGTCGTCGGCGACCTGCCCGCGGCGCGCCGCGCGCTCGTCCGGGCGCGGGGCCTCGTCTCCGACGCCCAGCAGACGCTCGCCCTGGCCCCGGCCCTGTTCGTCGAGGGGGATCTGGCCTGCCGCGCGGGCGACCCGCGCGCGGCCGTCCCCCTCTATCGCGCCGCGGCCGCGGCGTACCTCGGCGGCAGCCAGCCGCACCACGCGGCGGCGGCCCTGGCCGCGGCGGCAGTGGCGGCCGCGGAAGGCGCCCGCCCCGAGGACGGGCGGCGGGCGCTCGCCGAGGCGGAGCGCGCGGGGGATCCCGAGGACGCGGACGACCTCTTGCGGGCCCGCGGCGCGCTCGCGCTCGCGGACGGCGGCGGCGACGAGCCGCTCGCCGCGCTCGCCGCGAAGGTCGAAGCGGCCGCCCGCCGCGCGCGCGAGCGGGGCCGGCGCCCGCGGGCCTGGCGGTTCGCGGCGCTGGCCGCCCGCCTCGGTGATCGCGCCGGGGACGCCGCCACCGCTCATCGATCGCGCGATCTCGCCCGGACCGTTCTCCAGGAGGTCACCATGTCCACGCCCGAACACCACCGCGCCGGCCTCGGGCGCGATCCGGAGGCCCTCTGGCTCGCCGGGGCCGACGGCGGGGCCGCGGCCGGGGAGGGGGCGCTCGCGGCTCGCGCGCTGGCGGCCGAGGGGCGGCTCCGCCGCCTCCTCAGGATCAACAAGCGCCTCAACAGCGAGCTCCGCCTGCCGCGCCTGCTCGAGATGATCGTCGACACCGTCATCGAGCTGACCGACGCCGAGCGCGGCTTTCTGCTGCTCGAGAACGACGCCGGCGCCCTCGAGGTCAAGGTCGCGCGCAACATCGACCAGCAGACGCTCGACGCGGCGGAGTTCGAGCTGTCGCGCTCCATCGCCCGGCGGGCTGCCGCCGGCGGCGAGCCGATCGTCACCATCGACGCCGTCGGCGACGAACGCTTCAGCGAGGCGATGTCGGTCTCCGATCTCCACCTCCACTCCGTGCTGGCCGTGCCGCTGGCGATCAAGGGGCGCGTCGCCGGCACGATCTACGTCGACCACCGGCTGCGCAAGGGGGCCTTCGACCAGGAGGACGTCCGCCTGGTGCTCGACTTCGCCGAGCAGGCCGCCATCGCGCTCGAGAACGCCCGCCTGCTCGCCGAGCTGCGTCGTCGAGAACGCCAGGTCGACGCCCTGAACCGGCGCCTCGAGCTGGAGCTGGCCGCGCGGCGCGAGGAGCTGGCCGGGGCCAAGCAGGAGCTGCGCGAGAACCGCGAAGCGCTCGCCGTCCGCTACGACTACCGCAACATCATCGGCAAGACGCCGCGCATGCTGGAGCTGTTCCGCCAGCTCGATCGCATCACCGACACCGCGCTGCCGGTGGTGATCGCCGGCGAGAGTGGCACGGGCAAGGAGCTGGTCGCGCGCGCGATCCACGCCAACGGCCCGCGCCGCGATCGCCCGTTCGTCGGCGAGAACTGCGCCGCCATCCCCGAGACGCTGCTCGAGTCCACGCTGTTCGGCTACGTGCGCGGAGCGTTCACCGGCGCCGAGCACGACACCCGCGGCCTGTTCGAGATCGCCGACACGGGCACGCTGTTCCTCGACGAGGTCGGTGAGATGTCGCCGGCGATGCAAGGAAAGCTCCTGCGCGTGCTGCAGGAGGGCGAGCTGCGCCGCGTGGGGAGCGAGCGGATGCGCAAGGTCGACGTCCGGATCGTCGCCGCCAGCAACCGGGACCTCGGCCGCCTGGTGGAGGAGGGGAAGTTCCGCCGCGACCTCTACTTCCGCCTCAACGTCGCGCAGATCGCGCTCCCGCCGCTGCGCGACCGCCGCGACGACATCCCGCTCATGGTCGAGCACTTCCGCGCCAAGGGGGCCGCCGCCGCCGGGCGGGCCCCGAAACCGATCGATCCCGCGGCGCTCGCTCGCCTCGTCGCCTACCGCTGGCCAGGCAACGTGCGCGAGCTCGAGAACGAGATCACCCGGGCGGACGCGCTGTCGGGCGACCGGATCACCGTCGCGGACCTCTCACCGGCGGTGGCGTCGAGCGGCGATCCGGGGGTGCTCCCCACGGACCCCGACAACCTCGAGCTCCGCCCGCGCGTGGAGCGGCTGGAACGCTCCCTCCTGCGCGAGGCGCTCGGGCGGGCCGGGAACAACCAGACCAAGGCCGCGGAAATGCTCGGGCTGTCGCGCTTCGGCCTGCAGAAGAAGCTCAAACGCTACAATTTCGCATGACGTCATCCCGCCGCCCCCCCGCAACCACCGTCGCGCCAACCGCCAACTCGGTTGACGGCCGCGACGCTCCAAACGGCGTCGGGACGCCGTTTTCGGGCGGGCCTGCGGCTTGCTTGATCTCACAGAGGAGATCCGTCCCATGACCTCGCGGATGCGCGTGCGCCTGGCGAAGCTCGCCACCCTGCTCGGCGGGGCCACCCTGCTGTGGGCCTGCAACGCGCCGCCCATCGTCGTGCCGCCGCCCTATACCCCCGACGTGGTGTTCACGTCCAAGCTGCTGACGGACGCCTCGGGCCAGCAGACGATGATGGTCTGGACCGGGGCCCAGCCCGCGCAGGACAAGACCGCGGCCGGCGCCACCTTCTTCATCTACGACCTCGACGTGAACGACGGCGTGATCCAGACGGCGGACGACAACGGCACGTTCACGGACACGCCGGCGTGGGCCGGGGCCATGAACGACAAGATGTCGATCTACTACCTCACGCCGCTCGGCACCTACAGCCAGCCGACCTGCCTCTTGCTGACCGAGGGGCCGTCGACGACCTGCCCGTAGGCGGGCGGGAGCCCACCGCGAGCCGACCTGGGAGCCCACCGCGAGCCGACCTGGAAGCCTACAGCGAGCCGACCTGGGTCTTGGTGGCTGCGGCGTCGTCGAGGGCCTGCCCGTAGGCGGGGAGGCGGCGGACCTCCTCACGGGCGATGCGCCACGCGGCCTGGATGATCCACGAGATCGAGCGATCCTGGCGGATCGCCTCCTTCTGCGTCTCGCCGAGCATGTTCGCGCTGAAGTAGAGCGTGACCTTCTTCTTCGGCGAAGGCACGGTGCGCTCTTACGGCGAGATGCTGGCGGTGGTGGGCAGGTAAACGACGAGGTTCGCGGTGATGACGATGGTGTTGATCCAGGTGTCGTCGTCGGCGTTGGCGACCTGATCGCCGTTGACGTCGCGCCCGGCGGGGTTCATCGACGCGAGCAGATCGCGCAGCTCGAGGTTGAGGCCGAGCCAGTTGTTGAAGTAGCTGTGGAGCCCCAGCCCCAGGTTGGCGCCGATCTTCGTGCCGCTGTCGTCGCAGCGGAAGTCGGCGGGGTCCGGGGTGGTGCCGCCCGCCTTCATGTGGTTGCTGCACGACGGGAGGCCGGCGGCGTTGGTGGCGGAGACCCCGAGCACGCCGAGACCGCCGAACAGGTAGAAGTCGTAAGCGGCGAACAGCTTGCCGAACAGCGAGTACTTCCCCGTGAACGGCGTGAACTCGAGCTGGGCGCCGGCCACGTAGTTGATCTTGTCCATCGAGGCGACGGCGTCGGACCTCGTCGGCTCACGCGAGAGCTGGTTCGTCGCGGGCATCGTGTTGAGCGAGCCCGTCAGGTTCGACTCGAACCCGGTCGTGAGGTTCGCGGCCGCGAAGCCGCCGAAGCCCGCGATGGAGAGCCAGTCGGTGATGTGGAAGGCGAGCCGCCCGTTGATGAGCACCGTGTGATAGAAGTCCTGGTCCAGCGTCGAGCCCATGCCGGCGCCGATCTCGAGGCGGGTCGAGCGGAGCTCGAACCGCTTCCGGATCGCGGGCGCGTCGGCGAGCGGGCTCTTCTTTTGGGCCTGGGCCAGCATCGGCACGGCGGTGACCGCGAGGGCGACCGCGAGCGCCACCCGTCGGGCGGCGTGAATTCGGCACTGCTTCGCCTGGACGTTCTTCAGCATCGACACATCCTTTGTGGAGCGCTGGGGGGTCGTCACGGCCGGCCTCTACTGAGGGGTCTTGTAGGTGAACTTGGTCGGCAGGTACATCCCGATGCCGACGTAGAACATCACGTTGTTGACGATCACGGACTGCGCCGCCGCCTGCGCCTGCGCCGCGCTCGTGAACGGGGGATTCGGGTTGCCGTTGGCGTCGAGCGTGGGGTTCGGATCCGGCTCGAACTTGTCGGGGACGATGTAGTCGCGCAGCGCGAAGTTCACGGTCAGCCAGTCGAACAGGAAGAAGCGGCTGCCGATCCCGACGTTCGGGGTGAGGTCGTTGTTCTTGAACGACTGGAAGTTGTTGGCCGGGTTGCGCGGGATCGTCTGCGTCACCGTCAGCCCGACGCCGGCGGAGGCCCAGATCTCCCAGTGCATGATGCCGCGGTTGAAGAGGGCGAACTTGCCGTACACGGGGACGTAGCCGAAGTTCAGCGCGCCGCCGTAGAGGTACTGATTGAGCGTCGGCGTCCGGTTGTACTGGAGCCCGACGAGCTCTTCTTGGTCGGTGAGCTGCTTGATGAAGTACTGCCCCTGCAGCCCGACCCACAGGACGTCCGTGAGGAAGTAGTTCAAATCCAGGCCGAACATGTAGTGGCGGATCAAGTTGTCGTTCACCGACACGCCCGCGAGCGGCGCCACCTCGAGGCGGCCGCCCTTGAGGAACGGCTTGCGCGGGATGACGACGATGTCCTTCCAGGACAGCTGCGCGCTCGGCTTGGCCGCCTTCGGGCCGCCGATGTCCTCCTCGACCTTGCCGACCGGGCCTTCGTCGCCCGTCGTGTCGAGGCTCTCGCTGGGGGTCCCGCCGCCCTTGTCGCCAGTGTCGGTCGCGCCGGCCTTGGTCTCGTCGCCGCCGCCCCCGGAAGATTTTTGGTCACCGCCGGTGTCCTCCGTGGTGTCCGCCGGAGCCGCCTTCCCCGCCTTCTTTGCGTGCCCGATCGCGGCCCAGCCGACGATGGCAACCGAGACGAAGAGGCAGATGGCCGGTCGCTTCATGGTCCCTCGCTGTGGTTCAGGGTGGGAGAGCTGAAGTAGCTAAAAGCCAAGCTAAATCAAAGACTTACGGACCAATATCG
>Ga0318551_10000506_pt1 | contig 12056 bp, 15 predicted proteins | sample GRESIP082b2f19_FD_203511 | JGI IMG/M metagenome (GOLD analysis project Ga0318551, IMG submission 203511) | Tropical soil microbial communities from Luquillo Experimental Forest, Puerto Rico - GRE.SIPMG.082b2f19 | ecosystem: Environmental > Terrestrial > Soil > Tropical forest > Bulk soil...
TTGCAATTCGAACGGCAAGGCTCGTGGCCATCTCGGAGGGCAGCTTGGCAGGCGCAAACACGCCCCACCACGCTGTCGTTTCGAAACCCGGGAAGCCGGATTCGGCGATGGTCGGGACATTGGGCAACGCTAGCGAGCGGGCTTTGCTGCTGATGGCAAGGGCCCACAGATTGCCAGCATGCACCTGCGCCAAGGTTGATTGCACTGGATCGAAAATGATTTTGATTCTGCCTGCGAGCAAATCGCTCAGGGCAGGCGCACTTCCCTTATAGGGTACGTGTTGAATGTCGATGGCGGTGGCAGTTTTGAACATCTCAGCGGTTAGGTGCCCGGGCGTTCCATTGCCAGCGGAGCCATAACTGAGTTTGCCGGGCGCGCGCTTTGCAAGGGCTATGAGTTCGCCGAGATTGCTCGCAGGCAGCGCCGGGTTTGCAATGATCGCCACTGGCGCTTCCGCCACTAGCGCAATCGGAGTGAAATCGCGCACGGCATCGTATGGCAAGCTTTTATAGAGAGTGGGATTGATGGCGTGCGTCCCCACCGTGGCAAAAAACAATGTGCGGCCATCCGGGCTGGATCTTGCCGCGGCATCGGCCCCGATTGTTCCACCCGCTCCGGCGCGGTTGTCGACTATGACAACCGATCTCAGCGCGTCGCCCAGCAACTCTGCAAAAGGCCGCGCCACAATGTCGCTTGGTCCGCCGGACGGGAATGGAACGATCAAACGGATTTGCATTCCGGCAACGGGCTGCGCCACCGCCGTTCTCGCTCGCGGCAAAAGGCCGGCAGTTGATGCGGCAAAGGCGCTGACAAGAAATCGTCGGCGCTGCATTGTATATTATATTCTCCGTTGCGCTTTTGCCTGAGGGCGAATCATAGCACGACCAGCGCTCCGTCACCTTTGGGTCATCAGCAGTGTCTTAGTTCAAGATAGTTAGTTGGCACCAAGGGCGCGGCAGCAGAACCGCGGGCGTGTAACTGAGGGAGACATCGTCATGAGCCAATGGCGGATGATGGTGGTGACACTGACGGCGCTGATGGCCATGCCATTCGAGGCGCGCGCGGAAGACTATCCAACGCACAACGTCATAATCCTCGTGCCCTTCGCTCCCGGTGGCGGCACCGACCTGCTGGCGCGCGCTTACGCGCAGGTTCTTGAGAAGAAGTACAACAAGACGTTCGTAGTCGAGAGCCGGCCCGGCGGCGGCACGACGCTTGCCGCGACGGTCACGGCCAATGCGACGGCGGACGGCTACACGCTGATGCAGGGAACCAGCGGCACCATGGCGATGAACCCCACCATTTTCAAGCATCTGTCCTATGAGCCCTTGAAGACTCTGGTGCCGGTGTCGTTGGTGGCCGGCGTGCCGTTCGTGCTGACCGTCAATCCGGCACTGCCGGTGCACAGCGTGACGGACCTGGTGGCGCTGGCCAAGAAGAGGTTCGCCGAGGGCAAGCCGTTGACCTATGGTTCCGGCGGCGTCGGCGCGTTCCATCATCTCTGCGCCGAGCTGTTCAGCAGCCTGACCAGCATCAAGATGACCCATGTCCCCTACCGGGGCAGCACGCCGTCCACCATGGCGCTGATTTCAGGCGAGATCGACATGCTGTTCGTCGACCTCGGGCCGATGTTGCCGCAGATTAGGGCCGGTAAGGCCCGCGTCCTCGGCATCACCAGCGACAGGGCGTTCCCGACGGCGCCAGACATCAAGCCGCTTGCCGAAGTCGGCCTGCCGTCTTGGCCCAACACCGTTGCCTGGCAGATGCTGCTCGCGCCCGGCGGCACGCCAAAGCCGATCCTCGAAAAGCTGAACAAGGCCGTGAACGCCGCTGTCCACTCGCCGGAGATGAACATGCCCCTGGAAAAGCTCGGCATGATCGGGCTCGGCGACAAATCGCTGGAGCAACTCGACGACTATGTAAGGTCGGAAACCGTGCGCTGGGCCAAGGTCATCAAGAGCGCCAACTTGGCGGACACGCAATAGCTGCTGCGCAACCGCTGGCGCAGTGACCAGCGGTACGGGCGTTTTGGGTCATCAGCGGACATTGAAGGCCTTCACCCGATGTCCGCTTTACCCCCAAAAGCGGACATTGGAACTCAGTCGTGGAATGTCCGCTTTGTACCAAAAGCGGAAATCACGGCCCCCTCTTGGCTCCTTTGCAGGAGGCAATCCATGCGGGTACGGTCACGTAACAACATGCGCGAGTATTTAGAAACAATAGCAGACTGCGCTTGGTAGAGATTCCCGGCCTTATTCGTGAGCCTCGGCTTCGACTGCCGTTTGCAATGTCTTGACGGCTTGGTGCATTGGCTGGGCTGAGATATGGACCATTCGTCCGAAACCCTGCTCCAATTCGAGGATCATTCCGATCGCGCCGGCTACAGCTGCGGCGCACAGTGTCAGTGTGACCGCCGATGTAAGATTGCGGGGCGCGAACAGACCAAAACTGGCGAAGAGTAAGGTCAGCCAAAAAACTAGAAGAGCGACAAAGGCCTTTGGGGTTCCTTGTCCGGCCTGCTGCGTCAACAGCCAGGTCGTGTCACCGATTTTCCCAGCAAGCGTCGTTGCTTGATCCACCCACCATTTGTCCCGTGCGTTCGCAGGCTTCAACCCAAGTATCGAATCCTCCAGCTGCTGGAGGAGGTGGTATGTCTCCGGATCAAAGACGCGTAAATCTGCGTGATCGTCGGGAAACAGATCGGCAGTCTTGTATTCAGCATACTGTCGCAAGGTCTCCCGGGCTGATCCCGTTTCGGGCCCGTACCGACCCAGTAGCTTATCTAACCGAAGGATTTGCGCCGAGAGAGTAGTCACCTCGCCCCCTAGCGCATTGAATGACGTGCTGGCGTTCGAAATCAGGAGCCCAAGCACGAGCGCCGAGAACGTCGCAACGACTGCCATCGATACCGTCACCGTGCTTTTAGTCTCCTCACAGAGGTAACGTTCTGGCAGGTACCGTCTGAGCGCATACCCGACCAAAGCGCCTGTCAAAATAACAGCGAAGACGAGTATTCCGATAATCAGCGGATTTTGCATAATCGGGTTTCCAAGCGCTCAGCAAGCTGGAGGAAGCACTCTTTTCGACGAAGTCAGCCGGTGAAGCGACTTGGTTTGCAGTTAGAGCAATGGCCGCAGCAGTAAACTGCCCCAACGAACAATCTTCGCATTACGGTCCCCCTGCGATCCCCTGCAAGCGTGGGGCTATATTTCCCAACTTTCTTTAGTCTTTCTTGAGCCTTCCCAGCTGCGGAAATGAGGCCTTAGCTTGGCGAAATTTTTGCGTCGCGTACCGCGTGAATGATGACTGGTCGTGCGCAACGGTGATCTCAAAGGCCCCACGTCCGCTTTGGGTCAAAAGCGGACATGGCGGCATCTCCGATCAATGTCCGCTTTGTGCCAAAAGCGGACATCGGTCGGGCTGTGGCCGCCAAGCTCAAGCTAGATAGCTTCCGCGACGATGAGGCTCAGCGGGCCAGCGAGTGGCTTACGCTCAAGCTTCTGCCATCCGGTTCGCCCGAGCCACTCGTCGGCCTTGAGCGCTGCGGCAGTGGGTTGGCTATGGCTGGGGTCAGTCCAGAAATCGGCGAGCAGGAGACGTGTACCCGACTGCACGTGCGCTCGCATCTTCCTAAAGAGCTCAATGTTGTGTGCCACTGAAAAAATATGAATAGTGTTAGCTACGATGAGGACGTCGTGATCGCCGGGTAAAGGATCTTTGAACACATCGCCTTCCACGATATTGATGCGAGCCCCTTCAGGTAATTCGGCCAATTTCTGACGCGCGACGGCACACGCTCCCGGCAGTTCGAACAATGTGCCCTTTAGCGAACTATTTCGCCGCAGCACGTGGACAAGGAATGAGCCCGTGCCGCCCGCCACATCAATGATCGAACGATGGCGGCCGAAATCGTAAGACGCTGCAACCGCCATTGCTGCGGAAGTCGTGACTGCTTCCACGCCATCTGAGAAAATCTGCTGCTGCTCTCGAGTGAACTTGCCAAATCGCGGTTGGCCTTGATCGGTCCGGACGGCCTCTGCGAGTTTCTCCCAATTTTGCCAGAGTATTTTATCGAAGTAGCGAAGCATTGGCCGGAGATCTCGGCCTGAATTTCCCGCGAGGAATGCGGCTGCCACTTCGCTGTTTCGGTAGAGGTTTCCATCTTGTTCGATGAGTCCCAAGCTTACCATTGCGGCCGTTACAATACCGAGCGTCCGAGCCGGAACTCCGATCCTGCTGGAAAGCTCTTGTAGGCTTGCGGCGCCGGATGACAATGCCTCGAACAGTCCGATTTCGCTCGCCGCAAAAAGATGCTTCGACGCCATGAAGCCCATGGCGACCTTCATGATTGGCTCAGGTGTAACGGCAGGCATGGCTCGCCCTCGCGTCGCGGCTCATTTCAGATTGGCACAATGAGAGCAGCAGCGTACTCGCCTAAATCAACTCATAGGAAGTGGATTTGCGACCGGCGAAATGGGGTTCAGGGATCAAGTTGCACAGCAGCAATTCTGAGCTGCCAATGTCCGCTTTGGGTCAAAAGCAGACATCTAGCCCATTCCACCGAGCCTAGCGGAAGGCCGATTTTTCCTTACCGAAATGTGCATTACCGTTTGTTGCCGCGAGTGAAGGCGCCGAGCTTAAAATTCTCGCCCAATCATAAGATGATCAACGGAGATCCCACCACCGCCGTGCACCAGGAAGTAGAAAGCAGCGGCGGTCCACAGCAGCGTGAATTCGAGGCCCATCTTGTTCCAAAAAAATCCACCCACTCGCCAGCGCTCGTAGTTCGTTATGATGAGAAAAACGACGATTGGGCAGGCAGCGAGGCGAGTGAACAGTCCAAGCGCGAGCATCGGACCAGCCACGAGTTGCGTGAGTACGATAGCAGGCGCCCAGAATTTTCCGGGACGATAGCCGCCGCGTTCAAGTTCATCCACAAACTCGGTCATATTGTGCGATTGCCCACCAGTTGACGGAAACATCCCGAATGCGCTGCGCAGCCCGTGTGGAACCAGCGTAAGCCCCACCGCGGCGCGCAATAACATCTCGGCCCAGGGAAAGAGCGCCTGGTAGATGGGACCGAGTTGCGGAAAGATGAGTGGTGTCGCGTCATCCATCGTAGATTTCGAGGTCTTACTGAAATGGGCAGACAGGTAGCTGTCGTGCTTTACGTGGTGGCGATGGCTGCCATTATAGTGAGCGTAGATTTGGTGTACTTGCGACACCGATTCTGGGAACGGCTGACAGTGAATATCGGCATCGTCTTAGTGTTCGCAGCCTTCTACTTGATATTCCTCAGGCGTCCGTGATCGTGGCAGACGCGATGTCTGCTTTACCCCCAAAAGCAGATATCGCTGAAGGCGTCTGGCAGGTCCGCTTTGTGCCAAAAGCGGACATTGCTCGCTTATTCGATCACCTCATCGGCACGAGCGAGTAGCGAGGGAGGTACGGTAAGGCCAAGAGCCTTGGCCGTCTTGAGATTGATTACTAGCTCATACTTGTTCGGTGCTTGCACCGGCAGGTCGGCAGGCTTGTCGCCTTTTAAAATGCGGTCCACGTAACCAGCCGCGCGGCGGAATTGTCCGACGAAATCGGCGCCATAGGACACAAGGCCACCGCCGGTGACAAAAACTTTGGTGTTGGTAACTACTGACAGCTTATACCGAGTGGCAAGTGTGGTGATCAATTCGCGCCGAGTTTCGGTCGCCGTCGCCGCGCTAGCAGTTACAACAAGCCCGCCATTTGGTACGCGAGCGAAGCCAGCGATGGCACGTTCGATATCGCCATGCACGCTGATCGGCCTGACATCAATTCCAAGAGACGGCGCTACCGATTGGATCACGGCAAATTGCCCGATGCCGGCAGTTATTGTGGGATCCCAAATCACTGCCACACGCTTTACATTGGGCGCAATTTCCTTGAGCAGCTCCGGCCATTTGGCGCTTAGACTGTATTCGAACTGCATAAAGCCCGTCGCATTGCCTCCGGGCTCCGCGAGGCTCTCGATAAAGCCAGAGCCGACCGGATCGGGCACTATTACAAACACGATCGGTATAGTCCGGGTCGCTTGAAGCAATAGCTCTGTCGACACACCGCCGGTAGATAGAATCACGTCCGGCGACAGCGCGACCAGTTCCGCTGCCTGTTTGCGAATGCGAGAGGCATCCCCCTCTCCAAAACGCACGTCAATGCGCACATTTTGGCCCTCGATCCAGCCCAATCGTTGCAGCTCCTGCCGAAAAGCTGCGTATTCCGCCTTCGTGAGGGGATCGTCAGCAATACCAGTAAGCGCGCCTATGAGACGCACTCGACCGGGCTGCTGCTGGGCGAGAGCCGGAAGCGGCCACGCTGCTGCGGAACCAAGAACGCCCTCAATGAAATCTCGCCGTCTCATAGCCGTCCCGCGAGTCTCAAAGCCATCGTATCGGGTGAGCTTAATCGCTTGAAGGGGTGAATGTCCGCTTTGGGTCATTAGCGGACATTGAGGCTTCTTTACTCGAAGTCACCCTCGGCGAAGCGCGTTTCCAGCACGTAGTCGCGACCCCGTGTCATGCCATTTTCGGTCAGGCCCTGCTCAAGAGCCATCAGTGTTCGCCGCATGTAATCAGAGTTCGCCGTCCCCGCGCTAAGATAGCCAACCCGAGGCACATGCTGGGCGCGAGCGCCCGCAGGCCAAAGCACAGAGCCGCCAAGAAGCCTGATGAATTCCCGCCGCCTCATGGAATTTACTCCCCTGGCCGAGAATCGCCTTCGTGAAAGTCCAACACGATCTTCGAGCGAGAGCTATGAAATGTGCTCACGTTCGGGCGATGTCCGATCTCAGCATGAGCCAGCTCCAACGAACCTAGTCGATTTTGATCCCGGTTGTCTTGATGACAGCCTCCCACTTCTCGGTATCCTCTTCCAGAAACCTCGCGAGTTCAGCCGCAGAGGAACTCTCAACGGTATACGCGTTGCGTGCAAACTTCTCGACGATAGCCGGATCGGCGAGAGTTTTAGCAACATCACCACTTATTTTTTGCACGATTTCAGGTGGTGTCTTGGCCGGGGCAAAGATGCCTTGCCAGCCGTCAGCTATGTAGCCAGGAACGCCCGACTCGGCGACGGTCGGGACATCCGGCGTTGCCGAAGATCGCTTGGTGCCGGTCGACGCAAGGACACGAACTTGGCCAGACCGAGAATATGTAAGCAATTCGCCACTTCCGAAATAGCAGTGAACGCGACCGGGGATGAGGTCGATAAATGCTGGCGCCGCACCGCGGTAAGGTGCGTGCGTCATTTGAATTCCGGCCATTTGCAGGAATAGCAGCTCTGCGAGATGTGCTGTGCCCCCGGTGCCGGGAGAAGCAACGATGAGTTTTCCCGGCTGAGCCTTCACATAGTCGATAAACTCTTTGACCGTCTTGGCCGGGGATGAATTTGGCACGAACATAAAAAACGGAAACCTCGCAACCAGTGAGATTGGCGTCAGGTCCGTTGTCGGGCTGTAGTCGAGCGAGCGGTACAGAGCGCCATTCGACGCAAGCGATGAGGTGCCAAACAACAGCGTGTAACCATCAGGACCGGAGTGTGCGACGAATGCATTGCCAATATTGCTACCCGCGCCGCCTTTGTTGTCGATGACGACTTGCTGACCCCAAATCGTGGAGAGCCGTTCTGCGACGATTCGCGCGTAGGTGTCGGTTGGCCCGCCCGCCGCAAACGGCACAACCATGTGAACGGGTCGATTGGGCCAAGCATTTTCCGACGCCGCGTGAATCGGGCTCGACGCGAACGCCGCAGCGGCACCCAATGCGATCAAATAACGGCGCAAAGGCATGGCCACACGCCTAAGCGATAACTTCTATAGACTAGCGGCTTATAACTCCCAACCCAAGTGGCATTGCCTGACGCTTTGGGATTTTTGACTTTCACCCTACCGGCAGGGATTTGCGGCCGGGTAAACGGGGATCGGCCGGTCGGTTTGCGCGGCATCAATGCTGAGCCACTTATGTCCGCTTTGAGTCAAAAGCAGACATTGCGGCACCTCCAACCAATGTCCGCTGTACCCCCAAAAGTGGACATTCGCGTTCCAGCATCTATTGAGGCGTGCACTGCCGAATTACGGACGTAAGTGGGTCTCTCGAACCGTCGGACGTGCCAGGGGGTAGGACGAGATACGCAGCGAGATTGATACTCTCCGACCCAGAAACGTTACGCTACCCCCTGACCGCGCTATTCGGGAGGAAGTGTCATGGTATCAACGCGACCGCAGATCGCTCGGACAGAAATCCATCCAATCCAAACCGCTACGCCGACCGACCAGGAATTCCTAACTGGCATAAAAGTCACCAAGACGACGACCATTGCCGGGATATTTCGTATTCCTTCGTTGGGAAGCGATCGGTTGCCGGTGGTCATATTGATGCATGGTTCTGGCGGCATGCGTCCCAATATCGATTATTGGTCGCAACAACTGGCGAGCAGTGGGATCGCGACCTTCGCAGTCGATTATTTTACTGGCCGCGGTATTGAGAATACGAACACTGATCAGGCGAAGCTCCCAGTTTTGGCCGAGATAATCGATGTTTACAACGCCGCATCGGTGCTCGGAACACATCCTCTCGTCGACCGCAACCGCATCGCGGTGATGGGCTTCTCGCGTGGCGCACGGGCGGCTCTCTACTCCAGCCTTCTACGTTTCCAGAAAATGTATGGTCCCGAAGGCCTGAATTTCTCTGCTTATATTGCGTTCTATACATCCTGTAACACTCGCTACATCGAAGACGAAATGGTGAGCGAAGCGCCCATACGTTTGTTCCACGGAACGGCCGACGACTATGTGCCGGTGGGGCCATGTCGTAGCTATGTCGAGCGACTCCGCAAAGCAGGCAAGGACGTTCAGATCACGGAATACGCGGACGCGCATCACGCTTTTGATAACCCTCTGCTTGAGGAAACGCCGACTGCTTTTCCGACTTGGCAAACTACACGTCGGTGTACTCTGGTCGAGGAGACGCCGGGCCGCATCGTCAACGCCGAAACGAAGCAAGCATTCAGCTACGCTGATCCCTGCGTCGAGCTTGGACCGCATGTTGCCTACAATCCCATAGCGTCGAGTCAGTCCACTCAAGCTGTCAAGGAACTTCTCGGCCGGGTCTTCAAGCTAAACTGAGCCTTAGCCGGGTTCGACCGCGTTTGCTCATGCGAGTCGCGTGGGGTCCGACCGTCATTTTGCATGGCAACAATCCTCAGACCAAATGTCCGCTTTGGGTCAGAAGCGGACATTCTCGGAGGTTTGCGTGATTTTACCCCCGAAAGCAGACATAAGAGCTGGCCCAAGTTACGTTCGGCGCACCAACTCCGGCAGCAGGGAGATGGGCTCATCGCGAGCGGATGTATGGTCGCTCTGCCAGCGCAGATAAATAATAAGAGCGATGAAGCTCAGTAGGCCCCAAACCACCCCGAGCAAATCTTTCTGCTGTACCCGCATCAAATGAAAGTTCTATTGGAAACTCGAAATAACGAGGACGTGTCGGGGAACGGACTTAGGTTCGATCGATTAGCCTAACTGTGAGGTGCCAAAGTGGGGACCCGGCATGTCACAGGCGGAAACGTTCTACGAAGGCCACTCAATCTATGGGGGCCTTACTTGGTCGTCTGTTAGGGAACTCATCGGCCAAGGCCTGAGAGAACGCTACAAAGTTCCCGACGAACTTCCCACCAAATTGCTCGCGCTGATCAGGAAGTTGGAGGCGATTGAAAACAAGTCGCCCCGCACACGCGCGTTAATCGGAACACTGGACGCAGTCGAAGGCTATTATTTGAGGCGCAATGCGCCACCAGTTGAGCCCCGCTGCATAAGCGCAGGCGATGATTGGCCTTTGTGCACTTGAGGCTCTTCTCGGCAGGGAGGTTGCAATGAACACTCCCCTAATAAGCGTCATTATCGTCACTGCGCTCATCGTTGGCAGTACTCTCTCGGTCATGAACAAAGCCTGCAAAAGCGGCCATCACGCTTGGTGCGCCCCAATGTCGACCGTACGGCATCATATTAAAACTCGGCCGCCGGCCTGATTGCGATTGCCGACCAGAGCCACGGCCACCGTGTTGGCCCGCGATACGCCGTGCTTCATCGCGCATAAGCACTTGGCCGCAATGTCCGCTTTACCCCCGAAAGCGGGCATCGCCGTGGCGCAAACTAATGTCCGCTTTGTGCCAAAAGCGGACATTCTGCGCCGCGGTAGAAGCGTTGTTATTCGATTATCTCGTCAGCGGTTGCGAGTAGCGTTTGCGGCACAGTTAGCCCGAGCGCTTTCCCGCTCTTGAGATTAATAACGAGGTCGAATTTAGTCGGCTGCTGAACGGGGATGTCTGCTGGCTTGGCTCCACGAAGTATTTTGTCCACGTCGTCCGCCGCACGCTGAAACAGTGCGGGGAAATTTGGCCCATAGGCCATGAGGCCTCCGGAGACCGCGAACTCGCGGTAGTTGGATATGGCTGGCAACCCTGCATCCAGGGCCAATTTGGTGATTAGAACCACATTTGCGATCACTAAAGCTTCGCCAACAACATACAAAACATCTGCACGGCCTTTTGCCCCGTCGAAGGCAGGCGCTATGTCCTCTGCGCGCCGTATTTCCAAAACAGCAGATTCCAACCCTAGTCCGCGCGCCGCTGTTTGAACTTGCGCCAATTCTTCTCTGGCCGCGGGATACCCGACGTTGACAAGTATTGCCAATCGGCGGCGACCTGGGGCGAGCTCGCGCAGGAGTTCGAGGCGCTTAGCGGCCAAATCAGGGCCCTGCGAAGAGAGGCCGGTGACATTGCCGCCTGGTCGCGAAAGGCTATTAACAAACCCGCTGCCAACGGGGTCGACGGCCAAGGCGAAGACGATCGGAATAGTCGATGTCGCCTGCCTTGCAGCAGAGACAGCGTTGCCCCCGGTCACAATGACATCGACGTTGGAATTAACAAACTCTGTCGCAATCTCGGCGAAGCGTTCGGGGCGTCCCTCTGCCCAGCGATAGATTATTTTAATTGTGCGCCCATCGATCCAACCATGTTCGCGCAACCGTTCTTCAAAGGCGGCAACCGGCTTTACCCACAACTCTTGGGCCACAGTTCCAAGGAACCCGATTACCGGCCTTTGTTGCTGCGCCCGAAGTGGGAGCGGCCACACTGTCGCGCCACCGAGAAGCGTTATGAACTCGCGCCGTCTCATTCGATCACCTCGTCGGCGCGGGCGATCAGCGTGGACGGAATTGTTAGGCCCAGAACCTTCGCGGTCGTGAGATTGAGGACAAGATCGAATTTGGTCGGCTGTTCGACCGGGATGTCGCCAGGCTTTGCCCCGCGCAGAATCTTGTCGACGATCTCGGCAGTCCGTCTCCATTGGTCCAGGAAGTTTGGTCCATACGACATTAGCCCGCCCGTCTCGACGTACTCCCGGGAATTATAAATCGTCGGCAGGCGCGCGCCCATGGCTGAGGTTTGGATACGGGCGCGATTGCTTATTACAAGCGGGTCGGTGCAAACATAAAGTGCCTCCGCTTGGCCCTTGAGCGTGTCGAATCCGGGCGCGATGTCTTCTGCTCGCTGGATCTCGATTGTGGTGACCTCGAGGCCGAGCGTACGAGCCGCCGCCTGCGCCTCGCCCATTTCCAACGCGGCTCCGGGGTTACCGATATTAGCCATAATCGCCAAACGGCGGAGACCGGGGACAACCTCGCGCAATAGTCCGAGTCGCTTACCAGCAGCATCGACCTGCTGGACCGACAGACCGGTGACGTTCCCGTCGGGTCGCGCCAGACTGGCGACGAGGCCAGCTCCAACCGGATCGTTCGCCGCCGCGAAGACGATCGGGATGACCGACGTCGCCTGCTTTGCGGCGAGGACTGGCGGGGTACCGTACGTGACAATGACATCGACTTTCAACTGAACGAACTCGGCCGCGATCTCGGCGGCTCGTGAACTGCGTCCCTCCGCCCAGCGATACTCGATCGTGACGGTGCGACCCTCGATCCAACCGAGGTCGCGCAGCCGCTGCACAAAAGCAGCAACCCATTGGCTCATAG
>Ga0318551_10000514_pt1 | contig 12020 bp, 8 predicted proteins | sample GRESIP082b2f19_FD_203511 | JGI IMG/M metagenome (GOLD analysis project Ga0318551, IMG submission 203511) | Tropical soil microbial communities from Luquillo Experimental Forest, Puerto Rico - GRE.SIPMG.082b2f19 | ecosystem: Environmental > Terrestrial > Soil > Tropical forest > Bulk soil...
CCCCGAGCCCGGAGGCGAGGAGGCGGCCCCGCCCCCGCCCGAGGGCGAGCCCAAGCCTAAGAAGAGAAAGAACGAGGAGGTCGCCGCCGCCGAGGGCGAGGCAGCCCACAGCGAGGACCAGAGCCAAGGTGACGAAGAGGCGCCCAAGAAGAAGAAAAAGAAAAAGAAGCACGAGCTCCGGATGGAGGACACCGGCGAGGAGGAGGAGTCCGGTCCGACGACGATCCCGCCCACCCTCGACATAGCGGTCGCGCCGACCTTGATGAACCGCAGTCTGACCTTCACGGAGGTACCGATGAACGCGGCCACCATGCGCGCGTATTCCTTGCCGGCGGGATTCACGCCCGCCCTCGACGTTGTGATGTACCCGTTCGGTGCACTCACCGACGGCCCGGCGCAGAACATCGGGTTCGAGGTCGGCCTCGAGCAGGGCTTCTTCATAAATTCGAGCCTCACCCCCAACCCCAACGACGCGACGTTCCCGAACGGGGCCACATTCGGCACAAGCATCCACCAGTTCGAGGGCGGCGTGCGCTACCGCATCCCGTTCGGTGTGGCCGGCCACCAGGTCTGGTTCTCTTTTACGGGCGGCGAGCACGCGTTCCTGTTCACGAGCGCGCCCGGCTGCCAGAACAACACGCCCATGACCTGCCGCGGCCTCCTCGACATCCCGGATACGATCTACCGCTACATCCGGCCGGGCATCGGAGCCCGCTTCGAGCTGCCGAGCGACTTCTCGATCGCCGCCTCCGCCGGATTCCGCTACATCCTCAACGACGGGGGTCCTCAGATCGGTCAGTTCTTCCCGCACCGCACCGTCTACGGCGCCGACGCGGATCTCTACGTCGGCTATCGCGTCATTCCGAACCTCGAAATACGGGCCGGCGGGAGCTTTCGCCAATACGGTTACGCCATGCACTCGACGGCAGCGGACCTGACCGCGCCCGCCCCGATCCACGTCGCCGGAGGGGCCGTCGACCGTTACATCTCCGGCATGATCGCCGCGGCGTTCGTGTACGGCGGAACCGCCCGCCCCGAGGCGCCGCCTGAGGAGGAAGCCCCGCCGCCGAAGAAGAAAAAGAAACACCACCGCGAGTCCGACGAGGACGAGGGCGGTGGAGGCGGCGAGGAGACGGGCGGCGGTGGAGGCGACGCCGATCAGTAGCGAGGCAAAGGACGCCGGCGAAACGTCCGGGGTTCCCCGCGCGATATTGCACCTCGACATGGACGCGTTCTACGCGTCCGTCGAGCAGCGCGACGATCCAGCGCTGCGCGGCCGGCCCGTGATCGTGGGCGGCGCCAGCCGGCGCGGAGTGGTGCTGGCCGCGTCGTACGAGGTCCGGCCGTTCGGGGTGCGGAGCGCCATGCCGATGGCGCGCGCCCTCCGGCTGGCGCCCGACGCGGTCGTCGTCCGCCCGCGTCCCGAGGCCTACGCCGCCGCCAGCGCCCGCGTGTTCGAGATCCTCGAGTCGGTCACGCCGCTGGTCGAGCCGCTGTCGCTCGACGAGGCGTTCCTCGACGTCACCGCCTGCCGCAAGCTGTTCGGCACGCCGGCCGAGATCGCGGCCCGGCTCCGGCGGCGGATCGCCGACGAGCTCCGCCTGCCGGCGTCCGCCGGCATCGCCGACGCCAAGCTAGTGGCCAAGATCGCCTCCGACCTCGCCAAGCCGAACGGCCAGCTCGAGGTCCCGCCGGGCGGCGGCGCGGCGTTCCTGGCGCCGCTCCCGGTGTCGCGCCTGTGGGGCGTGGGGCCGAAAAGCGCGAAGCAGCTCGCCGCGCTCGGCTTCGAGACCGTCGGCCAGCTCGCGGCCCAGGACCCGGCGTACCTCGAGCGGCGCCTCGGTCCGGGCGGCCGCGATCTCTGGGAGCAGGCCCGGGCCATCGATCCCCGCCCCGTCGTCCCCGACGCCGAGGCGAAGAGCATCGGCGCCGAGGAGACCTTCGACGACGACCTCCGCGGCGCCGAGGCGCTCTTGCCGCACGTCCACGCCCAGGCCCTGCGCGTCGCCCACCGGCTCCGGCGGGCCGGGCTGCGGGCGCGCACGGTGCAGCTCAAGCTCAAACGGGCCGACTTCACCCTCGTCACCCGTCGGACGACGCTCGATGCGCCCACCGACGACGGCCAGCGGATCTACCGCGAGGCGGCCGCGCTGCTCGCCCGCGAGCCGGCGATCCCGACGCGCCTGACGGGCGTCTCCGCCCAGGGCCTGGTCCGCGCCGAGGCGCCTCAGCTCGGGCTGTTCGCGCCGCCGCCGGCGCCGCGCGCGGCGCTCAACCGGGCCCTCGACGCCATCGCGGATCGCTTCGGCCAAGGCGCCGTCACCACGGCGGACGTCGCGCGCGCCGAGCAGGCGCCCGACGAGGCTACCCGAACCGCGCGACTGAGAACGGCGCGAGATCCAGGGTCGAGCGCCCCGTCGCGACCAGCTCGGCGATCGCCTCCGCGGTGATGGGCGCCAGCAGGATGCCGTTGCGGAAGTGGCCGGTGGCCAGCACCAGGCCGCGCACCGGCGTCCGGCCCAGCACCGGGAGGTGGTCCTCGGTGTAGGGGCGGAAGTTGGACCACGAGGCCGTGACCGGCGCGTCGGCGAGCCCGGGGACCAGCGTGCGCGCCAGCGTCAGGATCGCCGCCAGGCCACCCACGGTCACCTCCTTCCTGAAGCCGGCCATCTCCACGGTGCTGCCGGCGAGGACCGTGCCGTCGCGGCGCGGGACCAGGTAGCCCCGGCCGTGCACAGAGACCACGTGGCGGAAGAGCGGCGGCCGCGTCTCGATGGAGACGAGCTGGCCGCGCGCCGGCCTGACGACGCTGGCAGGGACGCCGGCCCCCTCGACCAGGCCCGACCAGCTCCCGGCGGCCACGATCACCGTACCGGCGCCGAGCGTGTCGCCGTCGAGATCCACGCCCGTGGCCGCGCCGCCGGCGATCGAGACGCGCCGGACGTAGCGGCCGGAGAGGAAGCGGGCCCCGGCGGCCGCGGCGGCCTGCGAGAAGGCGCGCGCCAACTCGCGCGCGTTCACCTGCCCGTCCTCGGGGAAGGCGAGCGCAGCGCGCACGTCCGAGGGCTGGCTCGCGCGCGCGCACCTCGGCGCCCGACAGCGCGTCCACGGGCAAGCCGCGGGCGAGCTGCCAGGCGCGGCGCGCGGCGAGCTCCCCCTCCCCCGCCTCGTCGAGCGCGACCGCCAGCACGCCCGAGCGGTCGTAGCCGACGTCGATCCCCGTCGCGTCGCGCAGCTCGACGGCCAGCGCCGGGTAGAGCGCGCGGCTCTTGAGCCCGAGCTCGAGCAGCGGGCCTGGCCCCTCGGCTTCCATCTGCGGCCCGAGGATCCCGGCGGCGGCGCTGGAGGCCTCGGCGCCGGGGATGCCGCGCTCGATGACGGTGACCCCGACGCCGCGCTGGGCGAGCCGTAGCGCGATCGCCGACCCCATGATCCCCCCGCCGATGATCGCGACATCGACCGCTACATCGACCGCGACGTCGACGGGCATGCTCATATCCCGTCCGTGGGCGCCGCAGTCCGCACGAGCTTCCCCTCGAGCGACTTCGAGACCCAGACCTGGTTCTTGGCGTCGACGATCACCGCCGCGCAGCCGGGCGTCGAATCCGCGAGCGCCAGCCCCTTCTTGGGGCCGAGGATGAACACCGCGTCGTCGAGCGCGTCGGCGGTGAAGGCGTCGGGCGCCAGGATCGTCACCCCGCGCGAGGCCGTCGCCGGGTAGCCGGTCTTCGGGTCGATGATGTGGTGGTAGCGCCGGCCGCCGAGCACGAACCCGCGCTCGTAGTCGCCGGCGGTCGAGAAGGCCTGGTTCTCGATCGGCATCTTGGCGATCACGGACGTCGGCCCGCCGCGCGGATCGCGCACACCGACCATCCAGTTCACGCGCCCCTTGCGCCCCGAGACGAAGAGATCGCCGCCGGCCTGGACCATGAAGTCGTTGAAGCCCTCGCCGCGCAGCACGTCCGCGCAGTGGTCGACGGCGTAGCCCTTGGCGATGCCGCCGAGGCCGAGGCGCATGCCCGCCCGGCGGAGCTTCACCGTCCCCGCCTTCTTGTCGACGATGACGTCGCGCCAGTTGATGAGCTTCTTCCGCTTGGCGATCTCCGCCGGATCCGGGAGCTTGCGATCCATCTCCTCGTCGAACTTCCACAGCCCGCGCATCGCCGCGTAGGTGATGTCGAACGCCCCCTCGGACCGCCGCGACATCTCCAGCGACTTCTCGATCACGGCCATCGTCTCGGGCGAGACCTTGACCGCGCTCTTGCCGGCGGCCTTGTTGATCCGGACCACGTCGCTCTCCGGCTGCCCGGGGCGCTCCCAGTCGGTCATCAGGACCTCGATGCGCTTGATCTCGTCGTAGGCGGCGCCGAAGGCGCGGTCGGCCTTGGCCTCGTCCGCGGTCCAGATCGAGAACGTCGCCTCCGTCCCCATCACGCCGTACGTCCGCGCCAGCACGCGCGGCGCCGGCCCCGTCGCGGTCGGCGGCGGGGCCGGGTCGGGCAGCAGATCGACCGCCAGGGCGGCGGCGAGCACGGCGAGCGCGATCATCGTCGCCGACACCATAGCATCGGCGCCGTCGGGATGAGGCTCGGATGAGGCTCAGTTGACGATCCAGACCCGCGTCGGCGCCGGCAGGTCCTTGACCAGCGAGGTCAGCACGTTCCCGCGCAGGAGGTGCCAGATCGCGCCCCGCTGCGAGGTGCCGACCATCACCGCCCCCACCCCCAGCTTGCGCGCGGCGCCGGCCACCGAGGCGCCGGCGTCGTGGGCCATCCGCCAGATCGGGATGGCGGTCATCCCGGCCAGCTTGAAGTACTCGACCGAAGCTTGCAGCACGTTGCGGGCCTCGGCCGACGGCCCGCTCTTCGGCGGAAAGAACAGCCCCGGGATCTCGTCGACGTAGATGACGTAGATCGCGCCGTCGCCGGCGCCGCGCGCGCGCGCGAGCGCTTCTTGGAAGAGACGCAGGTTGGCGGCCCTCACGGCCACCAGCGTGCTCGACGGGTACATCGGCTGGCTGTCGAGCGCCTCCTCGAGCGTCAGCACCTGCGCCGCGCTGTCGAGGCCGGCCGCGGCCCGCTCGGCGGCCTCGGCCTCGGTGTAGCCGGCCTTGACCCCACCGATCAGGCCGCGCCGGACGGCGAGCGCGATCCCGAACCCGACCAGCGTCACCGACCCGCCGAACAGCGTGGCCTTGGTCTTCTCGACCAGGTTGACGCCCCAGGCGGTGACCACCAGCGCCGAGGTGAGGAGGCCGAGCCAGAGCGTGGGGCCCGCCTTGCGCTCCTGCACGCGCATCCGATCGATGCCGATCGAGGTGAGCGTGAAGGCCCCGAGCAGGCCGAACGAGTACATGTCCCCGAGCAGCGCCATCTGGCCGCGGGTGGCGAGCACGACCGTCACGGGCACGAGCACGGAGATGGCGATCGCCCGGTGCGGGGTCCCGAAGCGGGCGCTGCGCTCGGCGAGCCAGCGAGGCATGAACCCGAGGCGTACGAGCGCGAGGAAGACGTGGTAGCAGCCGATGAGGGCGGTGTTCGCGGCGCCCACCAGCAGCGTCGATGACGTGAGCACGACGCCCAGCTCGACGAACCGGTTGCCGAACTTCGACCCGAGCGCGTAGACGAACTGGTCGGGGTTGGCGTGCGCGGCGTCGAGCAGCGCGGTCTCGAACGCGGTCATGAGCGGCGAGGTGAGCAGCACGCAAGCGATCACCAGCAGCACCGCCCGCAGCGCGGTCTTCTCACGGGGCTCGGCGAGGGCGGGCGCGATCTGGCTGATCGACTCGAGCCCCGAGAACGCCAGCCATGAGCTGCCGAACCCGACCAGGATGGTCCAGGGCTTGAGCGCCCCGACCGCGGAGAACTGCTGCATGACGAGGTGCCAGCGGGCGGCGTCGAGCTGGACCATCACCACCGTCAGCACGACGAGGTTCATGACCAGCGAGCCCACCGCCAGCACCGCGGTCAGGAGCGCCGATTCGCGGATGCCGATGTAGTTGAGCATCCCCAGCACCACCAGCGCGCCGCACGCGGTGGGCGCGATGTACGGGGTGAGGGACGGGATCTCGGCGGCCAGGTACTGGAACCCGCTCACCGACGACAGCGCGCCGGTCAGGAAGTAGTCGACACAGATCAAGATCCCGCCGATGCAGCCCACGAACGGCCCGAAGGCGTCGGAGGCGACCGAGACCACGCCGCCGCCGTCCGGGTAGCGCGCGGCGACGTCGACGTACTTGAGCGCCAGGAGCACGAACACCAGCCCCGTCGCCGCCACGAACGCCGCGGCCGGCGACGGGCTCGTGCCGCCGAGCTCGCGGAAGAGCAGCCCGGGCACGTAGTAGATGGAGGTCCCGATGTCGGCGAACACGACCGCCCAGGCGAGCAGCCACCCGAGCCGCCCGGACGCCTTCTTGCGTTCGAACAGGGCGTCCGGGATGCGCGCCAGCCGGCGGGGCGCGATCCGCCCGCGCACCGGCGCGGCCGCCGCGGCCGGCGGATCCGGGCGCGGGCCGTCACTCACAGATCACCACGTGGACGGGATCTGGCAGCTCGCGCAGCAGGCGCTTGAGCACGTCCCCCCGCAGGAGCTGCCAGACCGTCGACCGGGCCGGCGTCCCGACGAGCACGCAGCGGGCGTCGAGGTCCTCCGCCGCCTCGGCGATCGAGGCTCCCGCGTCATGGGCCAGCCGCCAGATCGGCACCGCCTCCATCCCCTCCTCGCGGATGTCCGCCACAGCGCCGGTCAGCACCGCGAGCGCCTCCTCGGACGGTCCCGTCCGCGGTGGGAAGAACAACCCGGGGATCTGGTCGACGAACACCAGGTAAACGGCGGCGTCGCCCGCGCCGCGGGCCCGCCTTGCCGCCTCGGCGCACAGGTTCGGGTTGCGCCCCCGCAGGGCCACCAGCGTCGTCGAGGGATAGGTCGCCCGCAGCAGGACCGCCTCCTCGAGCGTGACCACCTCGGCCGCGGCCGGGCCGGCCGCCGCACGCTCGGCCGTCGCGGCTCGCAGGTATCCGAAGCGCCCGGAACGGATCCACCCGCGGTGGGTGACGAACGCGATGGCCAGTTGAATGGCGGTCACGCCGACGCCGTAGAGCGTGGCCTTGGGCTTGGTGAACCAGCTCGTGATCCAGGGGACCACCAGCGCCAGCCCGGCCACCGCGTCGACGGCGAAGGCCGCCGGCCGCCGCTCGCGCCAGGCGAGCACCGCCAGGCTGGTGGCGGTGATGGCGTACGACCCGAGCAGCCCGAAGGCGAAGATCTTGGCCAGGGCCAGGAGGTGCCCCCCGGTGGCGGCGACGATCAGCACGGCCGCGGCGCTGATGGCCGCGACGGCGACGCGCGGCGTACCGAACCGGTTGTTGCGCGCCGCCAGCGCCGCCGGCAGGTAGCCGAGCTCGCCCACCGCCTTGAAGACGTTGTAACAGCCGATGAAGGCCACGTTCGCCGCCACCAGCAGGAAGCCCGCGCCGGACAGCGACAGCATCACCATCAGCGCCCGCCCTCCGTAGGCGTCGGCCACCACGGCGAGCAGCGCGGGCGCCGCCGGCAAACGGGCGGCCTTGGCCCCTTCGATCGTGATGGTGGTGAACGCGGGGACCGTGACGACCAGGCTGGTGACGACCAGCACCGCGACCACGCGGATGACCCGGCGGCGCGGCTCGCGTAACGCGGGGGCGAGCTGACCGAGGGTCTCGAGCCCCGAGAACGCCAGCCAGGCGGCGGCGAAGCCGGCGGCCGCCTCCCCCTTCCGCTCGACGGCCATGTGTCCGAGGTGGCGCCAGAGCCCGAGCCAGGCGGTCGGCTGGAGGCGCGTCAGCACGGCAGCGACCAGCCCCGCCTCGAACAGCAGCGACGCCAGCGCCAGCCCGAGCGCCAGGCGCGACAGCTCGCGCACGCCGATCCAGTTGAGCACCCCGAGCGCCAGGATCACCACCACGGACAGCAGGGGGATCTCGTAGGGAAACGGCCCGATCGCCGCCACGTACTGCAGCGCCGTCACCACCGAGATGGCGATCGTCAACAGATAGGCGCTGACCATGAGCGCGCCCGACAGGACCCCGACCCGCGGCCCGAAGGCCTCGGTGGCCGCCGACACGCCGCCACCGCCCCGCGGGTAGCGGTGCGCGATCTCGAGGTGGCCGAGGGCCACGAACACGAACGCCACCGCCACCAGCGACACGAACCACGGCGCCAGCTCGCCCACCTGCGCGTAGAGGATCGCCGGCACGTAGAACACCGACGTTCCGAGGTCGGCGAACACCACCGCCCAGGCGAGCAGCGGCCCGAGGTGCCCCACGCCCCGCCCCGCGGGACGCGCCAGCTCGATCTCAGGGACAGCCCGGTCCTGCCCCGCCGGCGGCGTCATGTCTCGAGGGAAGCTTTGCTGCTTCTGCCCCTGCGCGCAACCCGGGGCCGGATCTGGGAGGCGGGCGCGCGCGTCAGCGGCAACTGTTGGCCAGGTCGCCGCGGTCGAGGAACTGCCCGAGCAGGTTGCGCCACGGGCCCCAGTTGTGGTTCCCCTCGGTGCGGTAGACGTGGTCGGGCGGGAGGACCGCGGCGAGCAGCTCGTCGGCGTAGGCGAGCTTGTCCTTGTCGCCGAAGCCGATGTTCAGGACGGGCCCCTTCTCCTGACCGCGCGTCACGGCCTGCAGCCAGCGGAGCATTTCGCGCTGGTAGTTGTCGTCGTTCATCTTCGGGACCGGGGCCGGCGCCGCCCACTTGTCGAGGCCGCCGGCCTTGTGGACCTCCTCGACGAGGTCCGTGTCACCGAGGTAGGGCGCCAGCGCGAGCACCCCGGTCACGTCGGGGAGGCGCTGGTGGGAGTAGAACAGCGTGCCGAAGCCGCCCATCGAGGGGCCGATGAGCCAGGTCTGGGCGTAACCCTTCGCCTGGCGCGGGGCGATGACGTCGGTGTGGAGACGATCGGCGACGATGCCACGGCTGTAGTAGCCGATGGTGGCGTGCGCGGCGACCAGATCGACGGCGAGCCCGCGGCGACGGAACTCTTCGACGAAACCCTTCTTCTCGAAGTCCTCTGCGTCATCGCCGTAGCCGGGGAGGAACACCACCAGGCACTTCGCCGGGCCGGGCGTGGCCGGAAAGTCGATCGCGCGCATGGGAACCGGCGCCCGCCAGACGAGCGAGCACCCCACCAGCGGCAGGAGCGCGAGGGGAGCGAGCGTCGCACGCATCGGGCGCGAGAGTGCCGCGAAGCCCCTCCCCGCGCAAGGCGCGCGTCAGCGCCCGACGGCGAGGGCGTTCGCGAGCGCCGCCGCGCGCGCGCCGCGCGGGCGGCAGGTGAGCCGCCGCCCGCCGTCGTCGGCGATGGCGATCTCGATGTCCAGGCGCTCGTCGGGCGCCGCCTCGGGGAACCGGTCGAGCCACTCGATGGCGACGACCGCGCGGTCGTAGAGATCGGCCAGGCCCAGCTCCTCGAGCTCGCGCGCGTGCTCGATCCGGTAGAGGTCGACGTGGACGAGGGGCACGCGGCCCGGGTGCTCGTTGACGAGCGAGAACGTCGGGCTCGCCACGTGGCGGTCCCGCACCCCGGCGCCGCGCGCCACCCCCTGTACGAAGGTGGTCTTGCCGGCGCCGAGCGGGCCGATCAGGCCGATGACGTCGCCGGGCCCGAGCGCGCGCCCGAGCGCCTCGCCCAGCTCCTGCAGGGCGGCGGCGGTCGAGGCGACGAGGACGAGCGGCTCGCTCACTTCAGAGCTTGATCTTCTCGAAGTGAACGAGGTCGGCGAACGCGGCGAAGCGCTCCCGGATCTGCGACAGATCCAGGCGGCGGAAGCGGTCGAGGCTGAAGTCCTCCACGGAGAACGACGCCAGCACCGAGCCCAAAATCATCGCCGTGCGGATGGTCATGGGGTCGACGACCCCCTCGCGGGCCATCCAGCCCATGAACCCGCCGGCGAACGAGTCGCCGGCCCCCGTCGGGTCGACGACGTTCTCGATCGGGAACGCCGGGGCCGCGAACACGCCGGCCTCGTGGAACAGGAGCGCGCCCGCGTCGCCGCGCTTGATGACGACCGCCTTCGGGCCGAGGGCGCGGATGGCCCGTGCCGCCGCCGGCAGGTTGGCCTCGCCCGACAGCTGCCGCGCCTCCTCGTCGTTGAGCAGCAGCATGTCGACGCGCGCGAGCAGCTTGAGCAGGGCGTCGCGCTTCCCCTCGATCCAGAAGTTCATGGTGTCGCAGGCCACGAACCGCGGCTTCCCCGCCTGCTCGAGGACGGAGAGCTGCAGCACCGGATCGATGTTGGCGAGGAAGACGTACTCCGAGTTCCCCCACCCGGCCGGCAGCTTGGGGTTGAAGTCCTGGAACACGTTCAGCTGGGTGTCGAGCGTGGTGCGCGTCGAGAAGTCCTTGGCGTAGACGCCCGACCAGCGGAACGTCTTTCCCGAGACGCGCTCGAGCCCGGCGAGGTCGACGGCGTGGTCGGCGAGCAGCTTGGTGTGCGCCTCCGGGAAGTCGGTCCCCACCACCGCCGTCAGGCGCACCGGCGCCAGGAACGACGCGGCGACCGAGAAGTACGAGGCGGCGCCGCCCAGCACCTCGGCGCGCTTGCCCGCGCGCGTCTCCACGGTATCGAGGCCGACGGATCCGACGACTAACAACGACGACGTGGTTCGCGACATGCTCAGACATCCCTCCCGAGAAGTGCCTTCAGGCGTTGGCGCGCCTCCGCCGACATGGCGTCGGACGCGGTGAGAACGGCGTGGGCGGCGGCCTGGGCGCAGCCGCACGGGGCGGCCGACGCCGCCACCGCGGCCGGGAGCTTGCGGACGATGGTCTTGGCGCCCGCGACGTTCGCGCGCAGCACCTCCACCACCGCCGCGGCGGTGACGGCGGCCTCCTCGGCGTGCCAGGCGTCGTAATCGGTGCAGAGCGCGAGCGCCGCGAAGCAGACCTCCGCCTCGCGGCAGAGCTTGGCCTCGGTGGCCGCGGTCATGCCGATCACGTCCGCGCCCCAGCTCCGGTGCAGCTCGGACTCCGCGCGCGTCGAGAACTGCGGCCCCTCCATGCAGACGTACGTCCCGCCCCGGTGCAGGCGTTTGCCCGTCCCCGGCGCCGCCGGCGTGCGGCGCGCCTCGCGCGCCGCCTCCAGGTACCCCGCCGCGCGGGCCGCGGACGCGACCACGTCGCCGAACGCGGGGCAGGTCGGCTCCGCGAAGCTGACGTGTCCGACGACGCCGCCGCCGAAGAACGTCGCCCGGCGGCCCCATGTCTTGTCGATGAACTGGTCCGGCAGGACGAGGTCCCCCGGCGCCAGCCCCGCGCGCAGCGAGCCGACCGCAGACACCGAGAGCACCCGCGTCGCGCCCAGCGCCTTGAGGGCGTGCACGTTGGCCCGGTAGTTGATCTCCGACGGCGAGAACCGATGGCCGCGCCCGTGGCGCGGCAGGAACAAGAGGCGGGCGCCGCCGATCCGCCCGCTCACGACCGGCGCCGACGGCTCGCCGAACGGCGTCGACACCTCTTCCGTACGCGCATCGTCGAGGCCGTCGATGTCGTAGAGCCCGCTGCCGCCGAGGACGCCGAGTATCATGGACGAAGTTCGACCCGCTTCTATCACGGAATCCGTGCCCCCATGTCTGACGGCGATGTGATCCAATACCTGGTCGCCCACGGCGCCTACGTCGAGGCCGCGCGCATCGCCGCCGAGCGGGGGGAGACGGCGCGCGCCATCCAGCTCTACGAGCGGGTCTGGCGGTTCGCGGAGGCGGTGCCGCTCGCGCTCGCGCTCGGCGATCGCGGCCTCGCCGTCCGGCTGGCGCTCGACGCCAACCTCCCCGATCGGGCCACCGACATCGCCGACGCCGCCGGCCCCGCGGACCTGCCCGCCATCGCCGACGCGTTCGCGGCGCGCGGCCGGCCGTTCGAGGCCGCGCGCGCTGCGGAGCGAGCGGGCGACGGGCTCCGCGCCGCCTCGCTCTACCGGCGGGCCGCCGCGCCGCTCGACGAGGCGCGGGCCCGCGCGCGCGCCGGCGACCTGCGCGAGGCGGGCCTGGTC
>Ga0318551_10000517_pt1 | contig 11974 bp, 7 predicted proteins | sample GRESIP082b2f19_FD_203511 | JGI IMG/M metagenome (GOLD analysis project Ga0318551, IMG submission 203511) | Tropical soil microbial communities from Luquillo Experimental Forest, Puerto Rico - GRE.SIPMG.082b2f19 | ecosystem: Environmental > Terrestrial > Soil > Tropical forest > Bulk soil...
CCTTCTTGCCGCTTTGGTCAATCCTTCTGCTGTGGAGGAACAGCGCTCACCGCAGCGCGATATTGCGATCGTCGTCGTCGACGATTCGCCAAGCCAGCGCATCGGCGATCGCCAACGCGCAACTGAGACGGCACTGGCCTCGCTTAAGGATCGGCTCGCCCGGGAGCGCGATCTCGACCTGCGCGTGATCCGAGCAGGAAAGCCCCAACTCGGCGCCGGCTACGACGGGACCAGGCTGTTTAATGCACTTGATCGGGCTATGTCAGAGGTGCCGCGCCAACGCCTTGCGGGTGTCGTCATGATTACCGACGGCCAGGTGCACGACATACCGAGCGGGGATGCGAAGGCGCTAAGAGAGGCGGTCGGCGCCCCGCTCCATGTCCTGCTCTCCGGACAACCCGATGAGGGCGATCGCCGGCTCGTCGTCAACCAGGCGCCAAGCTTCGGCCTAGTCGGCAAGGAGCTGAAGCTGACGATCCGGGTCGAAGATCTAGCGGAAAGTTCGCCCAAAAAACCGCAGGGGGGCAACAGTCAAGCGAGGGTCACCTGGCGCAAGGATGGTGGCACCCCGCATCCAGTCATCGTGCCGGTCGACCGCGATGTCGCGCTTCCGGTCACGATCGACCACGGCGGACCTAACGTCATCGAACTCGAGGTCGAGCCCGGCGCACAGGAGCTCACCCTCGACAACAACCGAGCGGTCGTCGTCGTCAATGGCGTGCGCGACCGGTTGCGGGTGTTGCTGGTGTCGGGCGAGCCGCACGCCGGCGAGCGGGTCTGGCGCAACATCCTTAAATCCGATCCTTCGGTCGACCTCGTCCATTTCACGATCCTGCGGCCGCCCGAAAAGCAGGACGGCACGCCAATTCGCGAATTGTCGCTGATCGCCTTCCCGATCCGCGAACTGTTCGACGTCAAGCTCGATGAATTCGATTTGATCATCTTCGATCGCTATAGCCGGCGGGGGGTGATCCCGCAGGCCTATCTCGAGAATGTTGCGCGGTATGTCCGCAACGGGGGCGCCTTTCTCGAGGCGGCCGGCCCGAGCTTTGGCACGCCGCTGAGCCTGGCCCGCACGCCGCTCGGAACGATATTACCGACCGAGCCCACCGGCGATGTCTTCGAAGAAGGCTTCAAGGCGCAGATTACCGATATAGGTCGCCGGCACCCGGTGACCGAGGAGCTTTCCGGAGCCGGCGCGCCTGGCAGCGAACCGACATGGGGACGCTGGTTCCGCCAGGTCGAGGCGCACGTCCATCACGGAACGACACTGATGAGCGGCGATCATGGCGACCCGCTGCTCGTGCTCGACCGTGTCGGCAAGGGACGGGTGGCGCAGCTGCTCTCCGACCAGATGTGGTTCTGGGCGCGCGGTTTTGAGGGCGGCGGCCCCGAGGCGGAGCTGCTGCGTCGGCTCGCTTATTGGCTGATGAAGGAACCAGACCTCGAGGAAAACGATCTCCGCGCCGTCGTCGAGGGCGACCGCTTGACGATCACTCGCCAATCCCTCGAGCCCGACGACCACCCGGTCACCGTGACGGCGCCGGACGGGTCCACCCGAAGCCTGACATTGTCGCCGGACACCGGCGGCCGCAGCATCGGCAGCCTGCCGATCGGCGAGATGGGACTCTACCGAGTAAGCGACGGCAACCGCACGGCGCTGGCTGCGGCAGGGCCGCTCAATCCGACCGAGTTCGCCGATGTCCGCACCACGCCGGAAAAGCTCACGCCGGTGGTTGAGGCGACCGGCGGCGGCATCTTCTGGGTGGGTAGCGGCACGATCCCGGAAATCCGCCGTGTCTCCCCCGACCGGGCGGCAGCCGGGCGGAACTGGATGGGGTTGCGCGCCAACGGCGACTACACCGTGACGGGGTTCAGCGAAGTGCCGCTGCTGCCTGGCATCGCGGCGCTAATGTTGATCGTCGGCGGGTTGCTCGCTGCTTGGCGCCGTGAAGGCAGCTGACCTGCCGGCTTGGTCATTCCCGGACGAACTTTCGTGCTGAGACGATTTCTCGCACCGCTCCACCCTGACGGCTTCAAATTCGTGCTCGCCGCTGCGGCGGCAACAATCCTGCTGTTCCTGCTGTGGGTCCGAGTCGGCTGGATTGCTGCGGCGGTGACGATTTGGCTCGCCTATTTCTTCCGCGACCCTTGGCGTGTGACCCCGACCCGCCCAGGCCTGCTGATCAGTCCGGCGGACGGCGCCATCGTGTCGATCACTACGGTGCCTCCGCCGCAAGAGTTGGCGATGGGTGAGGCTCCAATTACGCGGCTCGGCATTTTCCTCAACGTCTTCGATGTCCACGTCATCCGCGCGCCGCTCGGCGGCAGGGTCGCAGCTTTACACTACACCAAGGGGCGGTTCCTGAACGCGAGCCGGGACGAGGCGAGCCGGCACAACGAGCGGTTGGCGATCCGCATCAATCCGGCGGAAGGCCCGGAGATCGCCTTTGTGTTGGTCGCGGGTCTCCTCGCCCGACGCATCGTCTGCGATCTGCGCGGGGGGCAGGAAGTCGTAGCCGGCCAGCGCATCGGCATCATACGATTTGGCTCGCGGGTCGACGTCTATTGCCCGGAGGCGTATGTACCGATGGTGATAGCGGGGCAGCGGATGGTGGGCGGCGAAACGGTGCTCGCCGATCGCCTGACGCAGGAGACCGCCCGCCAGGGCTTTGCGCAATGAACGCCGATGGCTGTTGAAGGGAGGCAGGGCTTGAGGATGCGTCGCGCCAGGGTGCGGCGGCCGCGGATGCGGGTACGCCGGCTGTCCGGCTTGTCCGTCAACCGCATGGTCCCGAACGTTCTGACCCTGCTCGCATTGTGCGCCGGGATGACGGCAATGCGATTTGCGATGGGCGGGAATTTCGAGGGTGCCGTGTTTGCGATCATCGCCGCCGGCATTTTCGACGGGCTCGACGGCCGGATGGCGCGCCTGCTCAAAGCCACCTCGAGCTTTGGCGCCGAGCTCGACAGCCTATCTGATTTCGTCAGCTTCGGCGTGGCCCCGGCGGCGGTTCTTTACCTCTGGACGATGTCGGAATTGCACGTTCTCGGCTGGGCGATCGTATTGTTTTTCTCGGTGTGCTGTGCGCTGCGTCTGGCGCGCTTCAACGCCGGGACGAACGCCGAGGTGCCGTCCTATGCGGCTCCCTTCTTTAGCGGTGCGCCAGCGCCGGCGGGCGCGGGGCTGGTGATGATCCCGATGTTTCTGAGCTTCGAATGGGGCGACTGGCTGTTCCGTTCGCCGTACTTGAGTGCGGTAACGATAACCGGGATCGCGCTGTTGATGGTCAGCAAGGTCCCGACCGTGTCTCTGAAGCGGATCCGCATCCCGCACCACATGGTGATCCCGACCCTGCTTGCCTTCGGGGTCGCCACCGCCTTTCTGACGACAGCACCTTGGCCGACCCTGATGGTCGTGGGGGTGGTTTATCTGAGCTCGATCCCGCTGACGATCCGCTCGTATTATCGGCTGAAACGCGCAGCAGAAGCGCGCAAGATCGAACCGGCCGAGAAGCCCAACATTATTCCGCTTCCCGGGCCCGCCGCACTGCCGCTCGGCGAAGCAAACGCGCCGGCGACCGAATGGCGGCATTGAGCGCGAGGGCGGCACACACCCGACCCCTGTTGTAAGCCGGACAACAGGGCGAATTATCTTTATCGCCCTGAGATCTGCCCGGCTTTATGTAAATTAATCGTTATAAATCAGTTATCTAAGTCCTGATCTATCATTCGAATAAACAGGGGACCGGATGGCACCATCAGGGGTCCCAATCGGGCTTTCAGGGTGGAAACAGGGGAAGGCTCCGACGTCGCTCGCGGAGCAAGAGCCGACCAGCCATCCCTGTGTCAATTCTGCTCGCGGGTCGCCGTAAAGCGGATGGCGGGCCACTCCTCGATCGTCGTGCGCAGATCCCAGGCGTTGCGGGCAAGGAAGACCGGCACGCCATCGTGGTCCTCGGCGCTGGCCGATGGATTCTTGATGCGGAAACGCTCGAGCTCACCGCGGTCGTTGGCATCTAGCCAGCGCGCCGCCTGAAAGGGTGCACCATCGAGGCGGGTCGCGAGATCATACTCGGCGGCAAGGCGCGCCTTCAGAACGTCTAGTTGCAGTGCACCGACGACGCCGACGATCCAGTCGCCGCCTGAGAGCGGCTTGAACACCCGGGTCACCCCCTCCTCGGCCAATTGCTCGAGCGCGTGCTTCAAATGCTTCGATTTCATCGGGTCGTCGACCTTGACCCGCTGCAGGATCTCGGGCGCGAAATTGGGGATGCCGGTAACGCGGATCGCCTCGCCCTCGGTCAAGGTGTCGCCGATCCGCAGGCTCCCGTGGTTGGGGATGCCGATGATGTCGCCGGGCCAGGCCTCCTCGGCGAGGTTGCGCTCGCGGGCGAGGAAAAACACCGGGGCCTGCACCGACATTTGCCGCCCGGTGCGGATGTTCTTCAATTTCATGCCGCGCTGGAAGCGCCCGGAGGCGATCCGCACAAAGGCGATGCGGTCGCGGTGCTGCGGGTCGATATTGGCCTGCACCTTGAAGACAAAACCGGCGACCTCAGGCTCGTCGGGGGAGATCGGCCGCCGCCCATTTGTCCCCTGGGCCGGCTGCGGACGCGGCGCCGGCGCCAGCTTGCCGACGCCATTCAATAATTCGCGGACTCCGAAATTGTTCAGCGCGCTACCGAAATAGACCGGGGTCAGATGCCCGGCGCGATAGGCCTGCGGGTCGAAAGGCGGGCAGAGGCCGCGCGCCATCTCGACCTCCTCGCGCAACTTGACGAGTGCCGCTTTTGGCAAACGGCGCGCAAGCTCGGGGTCGTCGAGGCCGTTGCAGCGGACCGGCTCGGTGACCCGGTCGTGGAGGCCGCGCTCGAACAACAGGAGCGCATCGCCGAAGAGGTCGTAGGTGCCGAGAAAGTCGCGCCCCATGCCGATCGGCCAGGAGGCCGGGGTCACGTCGAGCGCGAGGCCCTGCTCGATTTCGTCCAACAGGTCGAACGGGTCGCGGGCCTCGCGATCGAGCTTGTTGACGAAAGTGATGATCGGCACGTCGCGCAGCCGGCACACCTCAAAGAGCTTGCGGGTCTGCTCCTCGATGCCCTTGGCGGCGTCCAACACCATCACCGCGCTGTCGACCGCGGTCAGAGTGCGGTAGGTGTCCTCGCTGAAATCCTGGTGGCCCGGCGTGTCCAACAGGTTGAAGGCGAGCCCCTCGTGCTCGAAGCTCATCACCGCCGAGGAGACCGAGATGCCGCGCTCGCGCTCGACCGCCATCCAATCCGAGCGCGCCCGCCGCCGCTCGCCGCGCGCCTTGACCTCGCCCGCCAGCTGAATCGCCCCGCCAAACAGCAGCAATTTCTCGGTCAGTGTCGTCTTGCCGGCGTCCGGATGCGAGATGATCGCAAAGGTGCGCCGGCGGGCAATCTCGTCGGTCAAGGTCGGCATGTCTTGGTTACTGCGATTGCGGGATACGAGCCGCCCACTGCAAGCGACCCCGCTGCGTCGGCCGGTGGGCATATATGGGTGGGCGCCATTTTTCCAATGGTCCCGCCGGAGATAATGTCGGCCAACGAAGTGAAGGCCGATTTCATCGAGCTTCCTCACCGGGGGGTAAGCTGAAACTTTCCGCACTCGTCCGTGGCTGGCTTAGGCTGCAAGGGGGCCAGCCGGGGGCGGCGGGCAGACCTGAGGATTGTCGATGAGATCGGACAGCGAGCCGGGGCATAAAGTCTGGCAGATCGCGCTCGCCGAGCTCGAGCGGCAGCTTGAAGCCGGTGCAAACGGTCTCAGCTCCGCCGAGGCTGCCGCGCGCCTCCTGCGCTATGGCCCCAACATCTTGGAGGGGCATCGGCGTCTGTCTCTACCGCTCAAATTCCTCAGTCGGTTCCACAACCCGCTCGTGATCATTCTACTGGTGGCGGCGGCGATTTCTGCGCTCACGGGCGATCTAACGAGCCTGATCATCATTTCGACAATTGTGCTGATAAGCGCGGCGCTCGATACCGTGCAGGAATTTCGGGCCGAGGAGGCCGCCGAGCATCTCAAGGTCTCAGTGGCGCTCAAGGAGCAGGTCCTGCGTGACGGGCAGGAAGTTACGGTGCTCGGGCAAGACCTCGTCCCTGGTGATGTCGTGCTGCTTGCCGCCGGAGATCTGGTCCCGGCGGATGGGCGCCTTCTCGAAACCAAGGATTTCTTCGTCAACGAGGCATTGTTGACGGGCGAATCATATCCGACAGAGAAACATGCGCGCGATGAATGCATCGACAGCCCGGAAGTTACCGCGGCCACCAACGCCGCTTTTATGGGCAGTTCGGTGATGAACGGCTCGGCCCGGCTGATGGTCTGCGGCACCGGCCTTGCGACCCAGCTCGGCCAGATCAGCAGCACACTGCGGCGACCGCCACCGCCCTCCGCCTTGGATCGAGGCACCTACAGGTTTGGAATGCTGATCGTCCGCTTTACCGAGATCCTCGTACTGTTCGTGTTGCTGATCAATTTGCTGTTCCATCGGCCCTGGCTGGAGAGCTTTCTGTTCGCCGTGGCTCTCGCGGTGGGGCTCACGCCCGAGCTCTTGCCCATGATCGTCTCGGTAACGCTCGCACGCGGTGCCATCCGCATGGCGAAGGCACAGGTGATCGTCAAACGGCTCGGCGCAATCCACGATCTGGGCAGCATGACCGTGCTTTGCACCGACAAGACCGGGACGCTTACCGAAGCCAAAATCAGGCTCGCGCGGCAGGTCGCGCTATCGGGAGCCGACAGCGAACGCGTGCTCGAGCTGGCCTGGCTAAATAGCCATTTCCAGACCGGATTGAGAAACCCGCTCGATGCCGCGATCGTCGAGTCCGGCCCGCCGCGCGGTGCGGGCTGGGCCAAGATCGACGAGGTGCCGTTTGATTTTCAGCGTCGCCGCGTTTCGGTGGTCGTCGGGCGCGAGGGCCGGCGCCTGCTGATCGCCAAGGGGGCGCCTGAAGATGTCATCAAGCTCGCCAGCCGGTATGAAGAGCCCGGTAACCCGGAGCTTCTGCCGCTCGACGACGCGGCACGGACCCGTGCGGCGAAAGTCTTCGAAGAACTCGGGGCGGGGGGATTTCGCGCGCTCGGCGTCGCCTGGCGCGAGCTCGAGCCCGACCGCCAAGGATCAACGGCGGAGGACGAACGAGATTTGGTTTTTGCCGGTTTCGTCGTGTTCTTCGATCCGCCAAAGGAAAGCGCGGGGGCGGCCATCGGTGCCCTCGGGGCCAAGAGTGTCGACGTCAAGATCCTCAGCGGCGACAGCGAGCGCGTGACCCAGCATGTGTGCGGCGAACTCGGCATCCCGATCACCGGGGTACTGACCGGCTCCGAGATCGAAGCGCTTAGCGACGAAGCGCTCGCCGCGCAGCTGGAAGAGACAAACCTGTTCTGCCGGGTCACACCCGCTCAAAAGAACCGCATCATTCTTGGGTTGCGGCACCGCGGCCATGTTGTCGGTTTTCTCGGCGACGGGATCAACGATGCGCCGTCGCTGCACTCTGCCGATGTGGGAATCTCTGTCGATAGCGCTGTCGATGTCGCCAAAGATGCGGCCGACATCATTTTGCTGCGACGCGATCTCGGTGTGCTCGAGCGCGGCGTCACAGAAGGGCGCCGGGCCTTTGGCAACATCATGAAATTCATCATGATGGCGATGAGCTCGAATTTTGGGAACATGTTCTCGATGGCCGGGGCAACGTTGATACTTCCGTTCCTGCCTATGCTGCCGGTCCAAATATTGCTCAATAACCTGCTCTATGCCGTCTCGGAGATGCCGATCCCATTGGACGAAGTCGATAACGAGATCACCGAAAAGCCCGAGCATTGGGATATGCGATTCATCCGTAACTTCACGGTGGTGCTGGGGCCCGTGAGTTCGGTGTTCGACTTTCTGACCTTCGGCCTATTGCCGCTGGTGTTTCATGCCGGCCAGGCGCTGTTCCAGACCGGCTGGTTCATCGAGTCACTCGCCACCCAGGTGCTGGTCATCTTCGTGCTTCGCACACGGCGCAATCCGCTTAAGAGCCGCCCGCATCCCCTCCTCGCCGCGACCTCGATCGGAGTCGTCGTGATTGCAGTCGCGCTGCCGTTTACGCCATTAGGCGCGTGGTTCGGCTTTGCTCCACCCTCTACCGACTTCCTCTTGGCGATCGCAGGGCTGACCGTGAGTTATCTGCTGCTGGCCCAGAGCGCGAAATGGGCGTTTTACCGGCTGTGGCAGCCGGCAGGTTTTGCGACCCCACCGCAGCTGCGATCGCACTTGCCGCTGATCGCCAGATCGTGACGCCCTTGTAAACGACTTGATGTCCTCGTGACTGTCCTATCGAGCCAGTTGAAGGCGGGCTGCTGGGCTGGAGGCTCATCACCGCGGAGTAGACCGAGATGCCGCGCTCGCGCTCGACCGCCATCCAATCCGAGCGTGCCCGTCTCCGCGCCCCTTGACCTCGCCCGCCAGCTGAATCGCCCCGCAAACAGCACCAATTTCTCGATCGGGGTGGTCCTGCACGTGTCAGGGTACGAGATGATCGCAAAGGTGCGCGCTCCTCTTACCCTCTAAGGAACACCACCAGAACTCTGCATCAGCTCCAGCCGAGTTCCTTCATGGCCCATCCGGCATTCCAGATTTTTGTCATGTGCCGGATCTTGTCGCCGGCAAAATCCATGACATAGACGTAATCCGTCGTCGTGCTTTTGCCGGTCGGCGGGCAGGGGCCGCCTTCGCCGGTATGGGTGGCCGAGAAGACACCATAGGCGCACACACTGCTTCTATCGTCGTCGGTGGCGAACGACTTCACGGCATAGCGCCCGTCAGGCATAAACGACAACAGCCCCTTCATCCAGTCGGCGTATCCCTGGAGAGTTCGAATTTCGGCCAGCGGCTCGGCTTGTGCCGAGAAGCTCGCATTGGGAGTGCAATAGGCGCGGCACCCCTCCCAGCCCTTCCCCGTCTCGCAGGCCTCGAAGAATTGCTCGGCAACAGCCGTGATGTTCGACATGGCTCCCTCCTCCGTGCGTTCGCCAAAGCGACACCTCAGAGGCCGTCGAGGCGGTCTCCGACGGTGTCGCGCGCCACAAGCTACTACATCGGCGGTTTGACCCCGTCCTTTTCCGCGGTGATCCGCGCCGCGGTCAGGCTGCCGTCGGCCTTTTTCTGTGCGATGCAAAAAATCGCCGCCCCCGGCTTCAACAGGCTCGCATCGCCGGGCACATAGGTGACGATTGGCGTGTCGGGTCCGACGATCACCTCGGCCTCGCCGCCCTTATAGGTCACCTTCAGCATGTGACCCTGCGGCGCGGCGGTAATGCCGGACACGGTGGCGTTGGTCATCAGGCTGTTCGGGACCAGGTCGTGCGGACGCTGGCCTTCGCCGGTCCCGCGCATCGCTTCGGGAAAGATGTGGATTTCGAGCGCGTGCAGATTGCCGTCGGTGCCCTTGACCGAGATCGAGGCGACGTAATCTCCAGCCTTGATGTCGCCGAGGCTGCGCTTGGCGACGCCGACCACGGTGAAATTCGGCGCGAGCCCGATTGTCACCTGCGGGCCCTCGCGCGATTTGACCGTCAGGGTCTCGCCGTCAAACTTCTCGATCGTGCCGCGAACGCGGGTCGGTGCGTCGGGAGCGGCCGGCGCCGGCGGCACCTGGGCTGCCGCCGGAAGGGCGAACAGCACCCCGATCGTGACCGCGACCAGCGAAAATTTGCGCATCAATTTGGCCCTCCCCTGCTAATCATCCGATCGCGCCAGTACGACTCGGCGACCGCCGGTTTATTCCGCACCCGCGAGGGAAGATCCATCGCCATCTTGTCATCAAAATCGCAGTGTACGCTCCGTGTCGTTACAGGGAGGAGCGTACCGGAAGGAAGTGCTCCATTTTTCTCCCTGCTCGCTCCCTCAGAGCCCCGATCGGCTCCCTGCAAGCCTCCCTGCTCCGCGCGGAAGGCTGTTTAGTAACCTCTTGATCCGAATAGGGCTTTCCCGTTGAAATCGATAATTTTGCGAATTCTTTTGCCGATTCTCCCTGAGCTCAGGGAGCGGCGGCTCCGGCGACCAGCCGTCGCTCTCGTAGTCGTCATGATGGCCGCCGCCCCCGCGGTCGCCGGGGACGACGCCGCGCCGGGGATCGTCTACGCCCAGGGTGCGAAGTTCGACAAATCGTTTAACGAGGCGGCCTACACCGGCGCCGAGCGGTTCAAGGCGGAGACCGGCATCGCCTATCACGAGGTCGAGATCACCAACGACAGCCAACGGGTCCAGGCATTGTCGACCCTGATCCGGCGCGGGGCACCGGTTGTCGTCGCCGTCGGGTTTGATCAGCGCGGCGCGGTCGAGACCGCCGCCGACCGCTTTCCCGAGGCGCGGCTCGTCATCATCGACACCGTCGTCGACAAGCCGAATGTGCAGTCGGTCGTATACCGCGAGCAGGAAGGCGCCTTCCTTGTCGGCGTCCTCGCGGCGATGGCCTCGAAGAGCGGGACGATCGGCTATCTCGGCGGTATGGACATCCCGATCATCCGCCGCATCGGCCGGGGCTATATGGAGGGTGCGCGCTGGGCGGTGCCCGCGATCGCGATCATCGACAATGTCACCGGCACGGCACCAGCGGCCTTTGTCGATCCGGCACGCGGCGCGGAACTCGCGCGCAGCCAGTTCGACCGCGGCGTCGACGTAATCTTCGCCGCCGCCGGGATCACCGGGTTTGGCGCATTGCAGGCGGCCAAGGACGCAGGCAGGCTCGCCATCGGCATGGATTCGAACCAGAACCCGTTGTTCCCGGGGACGGTGCTGACCTCGCTCCTCAAGCGGGTCGACGATGCGGTCTACGACGCCTTCACAGCGGCGCGCGCCGGCACCTGGCAGCCGGGGGTGCGGAGCTTCGGTCTTGCCGAGCGCGGCGTCGACTATGCAATGGACGACAACAACGCCGCACTGGTGACAGCGGAGATGCTGGTGAAGGCCGAGGCCGCCCGCGCCGAGATCATCGCCGGCCGGATCCGTCCGGCTGAGCCTTGACGCACCCTCAGGAGGCGGCGCCCGCTGTCACGTGCCGCGGCATCCACAAACGCTTCGGCACGATCCGGGCGAATGACGGGGTCGACCTCGAGGTTGAGCGCGGCGCCGTGCATGGGATCATCGGCGAAAACGGCGCCGGCAAATCGACCCTGATGGGGCTGTTCTACGGGCATTTTCTGCCCGATGCCGGCGAGATACGGATACACGGAGGGGCGGTTTGCTTTCGCTCGCCGAAGGACGCGATCGCCGCCGGGATCGGCATGGTCCATCAGCACTTCGTGCTGGTCGAGACCTTTACCGTGCTCGAGAACCTGCTGCTCGGCTGCGAAGAAGGCCCGCTATTGCGCGGCGGCGCGCGAAGGGTGCGCGAAGACCTCGCGCGTTTCGCCGCCGACTTCGACCTGGCGCTCGACCCCGAGGCGATCGCCGGGGCGCTCCCGGTCGGGTTGCGCCAGCGCCTCGAGATCTTAAGAGCGCTGCGCAGCGGTGCGGATATCCTGATCCTCGATGAGCCGACCGCGGTATTGACCCCGCAGGAGAGCGAGCGGCTCTTCGCCGTGCTGCGCCGGCTTGCCGGCGAAGGACGCACAGTGCTGCTGGTGACCCACAAGCTGAAGGAGGTGCTCGCCGTCACCGACCGGGTCAGCGTCATGCGCGCCGGCCGCGTCGTTGCCACACTCGACACTGCGGCAACCGATGCAGAGAACCTCGCTGAGCTGATGATAGGTCGGCGCCCGCCGACCCGCGAAGGCCGCCCGCACCCCCCGCAAGCGCGCGAGGGAAGGGAGGGGGTGAGCGCTCCGGTTTTGGAGGTCGAGGAGTTGAGCGGTCCCGGGCTGCGCGGTGTCAGCTTTTCGGTCGGCGCGGGCGAGATCGTCGGCATCGCCGGGGTGGCCGGAAACGGCCAATCCGAACTTGTATGGGGCTTTCCCTGTCAAGTGGTGT
>Ga0318551_10000532_pt1 | contig 11886 bp, 6 predicted proteins | sample GRESIP082b2f19_FD_203511 | JGI IMG/M metagenome (GOLD analysis project Ga0318551, IMG submission 203511) | Tropical soil microbial communities from Luquillo Experimental Forest, Puerto Rico - GRE.SIPMG.082b2f19 | ecosystem: Environmental > Terrestrial > Soil > Tropical forest > Bulk soil...
CCGGCGCGCCGGTAGCAGGTGGCGGCGCGGCGGTAGGCGACCGCCGCTTCACGGGCACGCTGCAGCGCGCGCAGTACGTGGCCCCGTAGCCGCCACAGCTCGCCGCGACCGGCGTCGTCGGCGCCGCGCACCGCGGCCGCGAAGCCGCGCTCGAGCAGCGCGAGGGCGCGGTCGGGACGCGCCCGCCGCACGGCCTCGACACGCTCGACCAGGCTCCGGCTCCGCCGCGGTGCCGCCCCGTTGGTCGAGCCCATTCGTGTGCTCCGCCGGTCCGCGCTAGAGGTCGATCGCCGGGATCCGGAACCGCGCCTCCGGACCCTCGATCCACAGCCGCGCCTGACCGGACGGCACGCGCTCGAAGGCGAACGCGCCGGCGGCGTCGGGCCACGCGGTCCGGGTCTCGCCGCCCACCGCCACCGCGACGCGATGGAGCGGCGCGTCGGCGATCTCGAGCCGGCCGCGCAGGGTCACGAGACCCGGCGACTCGGTCTCGCACTCGAGCTCGAGGACGGCGCCGTCGGTGGCGTAACGCAGGCGTCGCGCCTCGCCCACCGCGCGGCGCGTCATCGCCGGCAGCGGTTGGGTCCACGAGTCGAACAGCAGGCGGGCGATCCGGACCGCGGCCTCGCGCAGCGGCGAGACGGGCTCGCCGGGCGCGAAGGCCTCGAGCGCCCGCCGGCGGAGCGCCGCGGGCACCTCGGGCATGCGATCGTGCCGCATGCGCTGGAGCAGGGCGGAGAACTCGCGCACCCGCTCCCGGCACGCGGCGCAGGGGCGGGCGAGGTGCGCTTCGACCTCGCGCTCGCGCGCGGGTTCGAGCCGGCGGTCGAGGTAGTCGAGCGCGGTCTCGGGATCGATGTGGTGATCGACGGGCGGCCGTCGCTTCATCGGCGCTTCTCCACGGTCCGAGGCCTTGCGTCCACCGGGTCTCCCAGCCCGGAGGGCGGGCCTCTGCGTCGAGAGGTGGTGGTGACGGGCCTAATGATACCCCCGGGGGTTTCCAGCAGGCCCCGGAGCCGGCGCCTCAGGCGCTCGAGACAGCGCGCCCGGGTGGGACCGAGCGAGCCGATCGGGGTGCCGAGGCGGCGCGCCAGCGCCGCGTACTCGGGCACCGGATCCTCGTAGTAGAGCGCGGCGAGCAGCCGCCGGCAGCCCTCGGGGAGGGATTCGAGCGCGAGCCGGATCAGGGCCTGCTCCTCGAGCGTTTCGAGCTCGGCCTCGACCGCGGGCTGATCGGCCGCCACCTCATGGGCCGCGGCGGCATCGGACGCCGCCAGCGCCTGCTCGCGTCGCCGGCGCAGCGCGGTGGCGCGGGCGATGCGCTCGGTGGTGCTCGACAGCCAGCGCACCAGGGTACGGGCCTCGCGCATGCGCGGCATGCCGCGCACCAGCGCCGCGAACACGTCCTGGAACACGTCGCCCAGATCGGCGTCGGAGAGGCGGTAGGAGCGCGCGACCGCATAGACCAGCCGCTCGTGGCGCGCCACCAGCGCGGCCCAGGCGCGTGCGTCCCCGGTCAGGCAGCGGTCGACCAGACGGGCGTCCTCGCCGGGGTCGAACGACGGAGGCCCGGCCGTCGGGCTCATTCGCGCACTCTATTACAGCGTCACGGCGCCTCCAACCGCGGCGCGGCGAGCTCGCGCCGCAGGCGATGTATCAGCCGCGCGGCGCCGCGCACCTGTCATCGTGCAGGGAGCATCGGAGGTTCCCTCTCTCCATCGATGGTCCTTGCCAAGGAGCGGCCGTCTGTGGCGGTCATCGAGTCCGATGCATCCGAGCCCGATTGTCCGGACGGATTCGAGACCCCACGGCCGGCCGGAATTTGCTGCCCGGACCACCGGCGTGCCGCCGCCCGGCATGCACGTCCCCCTGCCGGTCACGGACCGGCTACGCCGGTGGCCGGGCGGGTCCACCCGCGGGCGCCGTTCCACCCCTGAGAGCGGTGCCTGGAGGGACTGGCAGACGTCGCCGGCGGTGGCGGGATCCGGGTGACCGCCAGTCCAACCGGTCCCGCGCCGCCGGGACAGCGGGCGCCGAAGTCCAGCCTGCGCTGCACCTCGCCGGCGCCCCGCGTCACGCGTCGCCCGCCGCGCGGCGATGAGCCGCGCGGCGCGCGCGACCGTCGGGCCTCGCGGCTTTGGTAAGATGAGGGCCGACTGCACGCGGCACGGCCCGGCTCCGGGGCCGCTGCCGGGACAGCCCACCGATCAACGCGAGGTCCGCGTGACCGCCAACCGTGCCGCGGCGCGACGGGAGAAACGGAGTTCGGCGCCGCTCCTCAAAGTGAAGCTGAGCCAGCCGCATCCGGGTACGCAGATCCTCGAGCGTGCGAGGCTCCTGCAGGCGCTCCGCGACAACGCCGAGCGGCCGCTCACCCTGGTCATCGCCGACGCCGGCTTCGGCAAGACCACGCTGCTGGTGACCTGGACCCGTGGCCTGCGCCGTCCGGTGGTGTGGTACTCGCTCATGCCCTCGGATGCCGACGTGGTGGTGTTTGGCCGCTATCTGCTCGAGGGATTCCGCCGCGAGCAGCCGCGATTTGGCGCCGACGTCGAGCGCGCACTGGACGAGGCGCGCCCCGGCGACCGCTTCGCCGAGGTGCTGGGGGGAACGCTGGCCAACGCTCTCGCCGCGCTGCGCGGGCCCGCCCAACTGCTGGTGCTCGACGACTTCCAGGAGGTGGCGGGGGACCGTCAGGTCGTGAGGATGATGGACACCCTGGTGCGCCATCTGCCCGAGGGCCTGCGCATCGTGATCGCCGCGCGCAGCGCGCCGCCGCTCGCGCTCGAGCGCATGCGCGCGAGGGGCGAGATCTTCGAGCTCAACTCGAGTCACCTGCGGATGACGCGGGCGGAGCTGGGGACCCTGTTCGCCGAGGTCTACGGCCGCCCGCTCGCGGACCCTGAACTCGCGGCGCTCGACGAAACGACACTCGGCTGGCCGACCGCCGTGCACCTCGCGCACGAATCGCTGCGACGCGCGGATGGCGTGGGCCTCGAGCAGGTGTTGGCCGATTTCCGCACCTCGAACCTCGAGCTCCACGACTACCTGTCGTCCGAGGTATACGCCCGGCTCGACGCCCGATCGCGGCGGCTGCTCGAGCGCACCGCGGCGGTGTCGAGGTTCGACGCCGGGCTGGCGGAGGCGCTCGCCGGCCTGCGTGACCCGCGGCCGGTGCTCGAGGGGCTGGTCCGCCGCGGCTTGCTGCGCGCCTTTGGCCGCGGCCCCCGGGCCAGCTGGGAGGTCCACGACCTGGTGCGGCGCTTCGTGTGTCACGAGATCGAGAAGGCGGGCGGAGTGGAGACGATGCGCGAGCTCGAGGCCGACACCGCGCGCACGCTCGCCGGCCGCGGGGCGCCGGAACAGGCGCTGCGCCACTTCCTGCTGGCCGGCCACGCCGACGAGGCGGCGGCGCTGCTGGGTGAGCTGTCCGGCCCGCTGCTTCGCGAGGGGCGCGCGTCCGCGCTCCTCCAGTACCTCGGCGACCTGCCCGCGCGCTTCACGCGCGACAACCTCGAGCTCGCGGTGACGCTCGCCGATGCCCAACAGGCCGTGGGCGCCTGGGACGAGGCCGAGACGCTGTACCAGGATCTGCTCGAGCGCTGCCGCCGCGCGGGCGCGCGCCGCATCGAATGCCGTGCCTTGATCGGGTTGGGCAAGGTGCTCAACCTGCGCGGTCGCCACGAGCAGGTGCTGGGCATGGCCGAGCGAGGCCTGGCGGTGGCGCACGATCTGGGCCTCGAGCTGCGGGTCCGTCTGCTCCAGATGAAGGCCGGCGCGCATTTCTACCTTGGGCAGTACCAGGCGGCGGTCGACGTCCTCGATCAGGTGCGCTCGCTGCTCGGGCCGGCGGGCGATCCCGAGCTGTTGCTGCCGACCGTCCACAACCTCGCCGGGGCCTACGCGGCGCAGGGCCGCTTCCGTGAGGCCAGCGAGCAGTTTCGCGCCGCGCTCTCGCAGGTGCGGGGCACCAGCTCACCGCGCGCCCCGCTCTACCTCTCGAACCTTGCCTTCCACCTCGCCGAGCTCGGCGAGCTGGCCGAGGCCCGCCGCGCCGCGGAGGAGGGCCTCGCCGCCGCCCAGCGCTTCACCAACCACGCCCAGGAGTGCGCCTGCCACGAGGCGCTGGCCCAGATCCAGGCCCTGAGCGGCGACCTCGACGCGGCCCTGATCTCGGCGCGGCGCGCCGATGAGCTCAACGCCGAGCTGCGCATGGAGGCCGTCGCCACCGATCTGCTGGCCCTGCGCGGGCGGATCTTCCTCGCGCGCGGCGAATACCGGCGCGCGGTCGAGTTCGTGAACCAGGCGATCGAGCGCAGCAGCGCCCGCCCCGACGATCCACGCCTCACCGAGTTCCGCTCCACGCTCGCCTGGTGCGAGCTGCGCTCCGGACGGGTCCACCTGGCGCGCGACCTGCTGCTCTCGCTGCTCGGCCGCGCCGACGCGGGGGAGAACGAGTTCCAGCGCATGCGCGTGCACTACTGGCTCGGCGAGGCGCTGCTGGCGCTCGGGGAGCAGGGTGCGGACGCTCACCTCGAGGTCGCACTGCGGCTGGTCCTTGCCCGCGGCTACCTCCACTTCCTCAAGGTGCAGGCACGCGAGGAACCGGCGCCGCTGCTCGACGCGCTCGCGCGCGGGATCGAGGTCGATGTCGTGGCGGCGGCGCTGGTCGAGGCGGGTGGGGCGATCGAGGAGCGGCTGCTCGCGCTGGCCGCCGACGCTCCGACCCGCGTCGGCGAGGCGGTGGTCGCGGTGCTCGCCGAGGTGGGACGCAGCGACTCGCGCCGGAAGCTCGGGCTGCTCTCGAAGACGCGGCGCGCGCTCCAGCCCGCGATCGCCGCGGCTCTGCGCAGCATCGACGGACGCATCGCGCGCGGCCGCGCCGTGGCGCCCGACGCCGAGCCGGCGCGGCTCACGCTGTTCGGCCCCCCGCGGCTCCACGTCGGCGGCCAGCCGGTGCCGGCCCCGGCGTGGCGCGCGCAGCGCGCGTTCCAGCTGCTCGTCTATCTCGCCCTCCAGCCGCGCGGCGCCTCGCGCGACGAGCTGCTGGAGCGCTTCTGGCCCGGCCGACGGGCCGCCGCGGGCCGGCGCAACTTCCATCCGACGCTCTCGTACATCCGCGCCGTGCTGCCGCGCGCTGGCGTCGCACCGATCCTGCGCGAGGGCAGCCAGTACCGGCTGGACCCGGCCTATCCGCTGACCTGCGACGCGTGGGATCTCGACCGCGCGCTCGAGGCCGCCCGCGGGGCACGCGGGCTGCCCGAGCGCCGCACCGCCCTCGAGCGCGCCGCCACGCTGGTCGCGGGCTCGTTCCTCGAGGGGTTCTACGCCGACTGGGCCGATGAGCAGCAGGCGCGGACGCGCGATCGAATCGAGAAACTCATGCTCGACCTCGGCGGGGTGTGCGCGCGCCAGCAGGATTTCGAGGCCGCGCTGGCGGCGTTTCGCCGCGCCTCGGAGATCGATGCCTATCGCGAGGCGACCCGCCTGGCCGTGATCGAGTGCCTGCTGCGGATCGGGCAGCGGCGCGCGGCGCTGGTCGAGTGGGAGAAGCTGCGCGCGCTGCTGCGCGCCGAGCTGAGCGTCGATCCGCTCCCCGAGTCCGAGGAGGCGATGCGCTCTCTGCTCGCGGGCCGCGGCGTCCAGGGCTGGCCGGGCTCGCCGGCCCGGGCCACCGAGCACGATGGGGCGCAATCGGTTGAGCGATCCAGTCAAGCCCCGATCAAGAGCGGGACGGCATCCTCTTAGGGCCGCATGAGGGACCTCACCCGCCTCACGGAGCGCGTGCGTGCCACCGCGCGAAGGGTTCGGCTCGAGGCGCTGCTGGGCGCGAGCCTACTGGTCGCGGCGTGCGCTCCGGGAGCCCGGGCGGCCCCTTTCATCTGGGATCAGGACCAGGACCGGATCGACGACCGCATCGCGACCGTCCACCTGCTCGGGTACCAGTACTCGTTCGATCAGGCCGACACGCTGCTGCGCCAGCGCATCGCGGTGGAGCGCCTCGGCGGCGGGCTGACCTTCGGCGTCTTCGTGGTCTACGACCACACGCCGACCAGCACGGATCTCCAATCGCTCACCCTGCTCGGCATGCCCGTGCTCCACCGTTTCGAGGCGATCGCGGTGGTGCGCAGCGTGGCGACGTATCCCCAGGTGCAGCTTGCCGCCGCCCTCCCGGGTGTGGTGCGCGTCGAGGCGGCGGAGGTGCTCTATCCGCTGGTGCGGGTCGGCGCGGCCGCCCTGGGCGTACGCGACCCGAGCGGGCAGGTGTTCCCGACCTGGGCCGGCTCCGGGGGCGGCGACGGCTCGGGCGTCGTCATCGCGTTCATCGACACCGCGATCAACGACGCGCCGGACGGCGCCTATCCCGGCCACGAATCGCTGATCGGCCGCTGCCTCGGGGGCGCGAGCTTCGTGAGCGCCGATTCGTTGCTCGACACGCCGCCGGGCGGCAGCGTCAATCCGGTCGATCGCGGCGGGAGCGCGACCCAGGCACACGGCACCCACGTCGCCGGCATCGCGCTCGGCAGTGGCGGACCGACCGGCTACGCCATGGGCGTCGCCCCGGGCGCCTGGTTCGTCGACGTCAAAGCCCTGAGCGATGCCGGGTCCGGCACCGAGGTCCCCGAGGCGATCGACTGGTGCATCCACAACCGGGCGCGCAACTGGGGCGGGCCCGCGGGCTCGCCGCATGGCATCGGGGTCATCAATCTGTCGCTCTCGAGCGTCGATCCGAGCGACGGGCGCGACGTCGCCTCGGCTCTGGCGGCGCGCGCCGTCGAGCTCGGCATCGTCGTGGTCGCCTCGGTCGGCAACGACGGCTCGACGGGTCGCGTGCCCTCGCCCGCGGGCGGCGCCGGGGTCATCGCCGTCGGCGCATTCGACGATCAGCGCACGCCGCTCGAGCCGGACGACCAGCTCGCGAGCTTCTCGAACCGCGGCCCGCGCGCCGACGATGGAGATGGCGACCTCACCGATGAGCAGAAGCCCGACCTGGTCGCGCCCGGTGTCGCGGTGCTGTCGGCGGACGGCGACCTGTCGAGCGACGGGACGCACTACCGGCGCCTGAGCGGAACCAGCATGGCGACGGCCTTCGTGAGCGGCGCCGCCGCGCTGCTGCTCGGCTCTTATCCCGCGCTCACCCCCGGCGAGATCGCCAACCTGCTCCGCGTCACGGCCTCGCGCCGGATCGCCGGCGCGCCGGCCACGCCCGCCGGCTTCGACCCGCGCTGGTCGGCGGGGCTCGGGTTCGGCGCGCCCGATCTGGTCGCGGCGCGGCTCGAGCTCGAGCAGCCGCAGCGCTCGCAGATCGACCGGCTCGAGCTCGGCGGCGCCGGAAGCACGATCACCGCCTCCCTGCTGACCCAGCGCGAGCGCGGCGCCGCGAGCTTCGTGATCGAGCGCGCGCCCGATGCATCGGGGCTCCCGGCCGCGTTCGCGCCCTACGACTCGCTGGCCGCCGCGGGCGACTCCTCGCTGGCGGGCCCGGTGAACCGCCACGTCTACCCGTTCACCTGGGCGGTTCCGGCGGACGAGCGCGGGGTCCCGTTCTGGTATCGCGCCGCGTACACCGAGGGCGGGGTGCGCTACGACAGCGCGCCGCGACGCTTCGTCGGGCCCGCCGGGCCGAGCCTCGCGACCATCGAGCTCACGATCGCCCACAACGCCTACGACACCGACGTCACGGGCTCGATCACCGCGGGGGGCGGCTCCGGCGTTCCGCTGCCGGGCTCGAGCGCCGCGGTCTCGAGCGACTGGATCAACGGCACCAGTGTGACCGGCAACATCGCCTGGACCTTCCGGATCGAGGTCGCGGACCCCGCGGCCGCGGCATCGCTGCCCCCTGGCCCCGACTCACCGTGGGTGCTCGCGATCACCGAGGGCGGGTACCTCGATCGCAGCGGGCAGTTGCGAGATTACCGCCTGATCTGGCACGCCCCGGGCGGCGACCAGACCTATGTCGGAGGCCCGGTTCCGCAACCCACGATCGAAGGCGCGACGCTCCACGCCGCCGTCCCCGGCGGAGTCCTGGGCGTCGGCGCCCCCCGCGACGGCTCGAGGCTTTCGGTCGCGCCGAATCCGGTGCGCGCCGGGGCGGTCGTGACGTTCACGCGGCCGTCGCCTGACAAGGGGAACCTGGTGGTTTTCGATCTCGGCGGCCGGCGAGTCGCCGAGGCGCCCTTCCTCGTGGCGGGCGGCCACGCCGAGGCGCGGTGGGCGACGCGCGACGCGGGCGGCCGCCCGATCGAGGCCGGGATGTACTTCGCGCGGGCAGGCTCCAGCCCCGCCCTGCGCGTAGTGGTGCTGCGGCGCTAGACGCCGCCACACCGGCCCCGCCTCCGTCCGGACCGCGCACCTTCCGGCCCCCCGCCGGGCCCCTCCAACCCGTGCCTGCACAGGCGGTTCCGGCATCGCATTAAGGCCCGCCAGTCAAGTCGTACTCAACACCCCTGCGCGAGGGTCCGCCCGTCGTGCACGTGCTGTGCGGGCCACGATCCGGCTCGGGCTCGGGCCCGCGCCGGCGCCTGGCGAAGCGGATTGATGCACGGTCAGTCGGGTGGGGCCTCTGGACAGTTCGGGGGAAAGGGGGCCCCCCCGCTGGCCGCGCTGGCCGGTTCCGGGGATGCCCTGGCCCTGCACCCCGGGCCGGCCTCAGCGCCGCCGCCGGTGGCTGCCGGGTGTGACCGCCACCTAGATCGCCGGGGGCCGCGCCGGCTCTTCTTCCGCCGCGCCGCGGGCCAGGGCCGGCAGTTCCGGGGTGAAGTCCTCACCCGGGTTGATGAAGCGGTCGAGCTCGAAGCGGTACTGCTTGTCGTGCAGCTGGCGGTAGCGGCCGTGCTTCGCCATCAGCTCCTCGTGGGTGCCGCGCTCCACGATCTCGCCGCCTTCGATCACCAGGATCTGGTTGGCGCTGCGGATGGTCGACAGCCGGTGGGCGATGACGAAGCTGGTGCGCCCGCGCCGCAGCACCCGCAGCCCGTCCTGGATCTGGGCCTCGCTCTCACTGTCGAGGCTCGAGGTCGCCTCGTCGAGGATCAGCACCCGCGGGTCGGCGAGGATGGCGCGTGCGATCGCGATGCGCTGGCGCTGGCCGCCCGAGAGCTTGATCCCGCGCTCGCCGACCACGGTGTCGTACTTCTTCTCGAAGCCCTCGATGAACTCCTCGCAGTGGGCGATCCGGCTCACCTCACGGATCTCGGCGGGCGTGGCGTCGGGGCGCGAGAACGAGATGTTCTCGGCGATGGTGCCGTCGAACAGGAAGTTGTCCTGGAGCACCACGCCGAGGTGGCGGCGATAGTCCTTGAGCCGCAGCGTCGCGAGATCGCGGCCGTCGACCAGCACCCGCCCGGAGAGCGGGCGGTTGAACGCCATGACCAGGCTGATCAACGTGCTCTTGCCCGAGCCGCTCGAGCCCACCAGCGCGGTGGTCGAGCCGGCGGGGGCGCGGAAGCTCATGTGCCTCAGCACCGGCACGCCCGGGTTGTATTCGAAGCTCACGTCCTCGAACGCGATGTCGCCGCGGATGTCGGCGACCGGCGCGCGTGACGGATCGCCGGCGTCCTCGGTGGACTGGCCGAGGATGTCGCGGATGCGGTCGAGTCCCGCGAACGCCTCGGTGATCTGGGTGCCGATCGAGGCGATCTGGACCAGCGGGCCGGCCACCAGCCCGGTGAGATAGGCGTACATCAGGAAGTCGCCCATCGTCATCCGTCCGGCCAGGATCGAGCGGCCGCCGACCAGCATCATGATCACGCCCACCACGCCGACGATGACGCCCGCGAACGCCCCGGTCGCCGAGACCCCGGTGATCGAGCGCGCCACGTTGCGGAACAGGCGGTGAGCCCCGCCCGCAAACACCTTCTGCTCGCGGCGCTCGGCGGTGTAGGCCTTGACGATGCGCACCCCGCCCAGCGATTCCGACAGCCGGCCGGTGACCTCGGCTTTGATGCGGCCACGCTCGCGGAACAGCGGACGCAGGCGCTGGAAGGCGAACGACATCGCGGTCCCGAACGCGCCCAGCACCACCAGGATGTAGAGCGTGAGCTGCCAGTTGAGCCAGAACAGCACACCCAGCGCGAACACCGCGGTCAGGGTGCCGCCCACCAGCTGGACCAGCCCGTTGCCGACCAGGTTCCGCACCCCTTCGGCGTCCGACATGATGCGCGAGATCAGCACTCCGGTCTGGGTCGAGTCGAAGAACCGCACCGGCAGCCGCTCGACGTGCGCCTGGACGCGCTTGCGCATGTCGGTGATGGCGCGCTGCGCCGCCACCCCCAGCACCTGCGAGAGCGTGAACGAGATGCCGGCCTGGGTGAACGTCGCGGCCGCCGAGGCGATGGCGAGCAGCGGCAGCAGGCCGGGACGATGCTTGGCGATGACCTCGTCGACCAGGTACTTGGAGGAGAACGGCAGCACGAAGCCGAGCGGCTGGCTCAGCAGCATCAGCCCGAGCCCGATCGCCAGGCGCCCGCGATGCGCCCAGGCGAGCGCGCGCGCCTCCTGCCAGGCGCCCGACGGGTCCTTGATCTTGCGGCGCTTCTGCTCCGGCTCGCGCTGGCGCGCGGCCTCGTGACGCTCGATCCGGCTCGATACGGGTGACATGAGGCGCTGAGTCTACCCGAGCCGCGCGTCCGCCCGCGACCGGCGGCGCCGGCGCGCGGTCAGCGCGTGGTCAAATCCGTCCTACCAGGGTGCGCCCTTCTCGGCCTGCGCCATGACCTCCGCCAGCTGCTTGGGATCGTCAGGGAACAGGCCGGCTTTGGACAGACGCGGCAACAGCGCCGCCCAGCGCGCCTGGCGCACGAACACCTGGTGGAACAGGGTCAGCGCCTCGCTCTGCCGGCCGTTGGTGTACATCGAGACCGCGGCCCAGAACTGGAGCTCGACCACGTCGGGCGCGAGCTTCATCGCCTGCTCGTACATCTTGAGCGCCTGCTCCGGCTGCTTGGCCGAAATCGCGTTGTCGCCCGCGTCCTCGAAATCGTAGGCGCGCCGCAGCCGCACCAGGCGCGCCAGTTCCTTGATCGGCTCGGGATTGTCCTCGACCCTGAGGTCCATGACGCGGTCGTTCCACGGCTTGCCGGTCGACTTCGCCTTGACGATCAGGATCGCCGCCGACTGGCGCCCGCGGATGTCGCCGCCCGCCGCCTGCCCGGCCTGGAGCGCCGCCAGCATGCGCGCCGCGAGGTCGCCCTTCGCGGCCTCGTAGGCCTTGGCCATCGCCGGCCACACCTTGTCGTTCGCCATCAGGTTGGCTTCGACCGAGTACTGCTTGCCAGTGTGGTGACCGGCGTCGGGGATGCACTTGGGACCGGTCCACGCCGCCACGTTGCCGCTGGCGTCCACCATCGCCACCTGCCGGCCGTCGCGTGCGGTGTCGGCCTGCACCAGCCGGTTGAGCGCCTGCGGCGCGGTGAGCCCCTTCTTCATCAGCGCCAGACCGTCGGGGCCGTAGTCGATCAGGACCAGCGACTGCGTGGCCACCGCGCCCACGCCGGCTTCCGCCCACGGCACTACCGGACCGACGCTGAAGTAGTGGGATTGCACCGCGACTCCCATCTCCCCGGTCGCGGGATCGCGCGCCACGATCGAGAAGGTGTGGGCGAGCGGGGCGCGGTGGAATCCGGGGGCCAGCGCCATGACCAGGAACGGGACCAGCAGGAGCGAATCCATCGGGACCTCCGGCCGAAGCGGACGCGCCGGGCCCGGGCCCGCTCACCGCCGCCCGCGCGCGTCCCGCGGCGGCAGCCTAGCAGGGTCCGGGGCGATGGACCCCACAAAACGACGCCAGGGGCGGCGCGCCAGTGATCGACCCGACAAGACCGCGGCGGGGCGGTGTGCCAATGGTCGAACCCGGCCGATGGTTGCCGTTCTCGGCCGGGTTCGATC
>Ga0318551_10000535_pt1 | contig 11848 bp, 6 predicted proteins | sample GRESIP082b2f19_FD_203511 | JGI IMG/M metagenome (GOLD analysis project Ga0318551, IMG submission 203511) | Tropical soil microbial communities from Luquillo Experimental Forest, Puerto Rico - GRE.SIPMG.082b2f19 | ecosystem: Environmental > Terrestrial > Soil > Tropical forest > Bulk soil...
CAGGCCTGCGGGTACGAGTGCTCTCGCACGGACGCGGACCGGCGGTTGTCCTGCTCCACGGCGCGTCGGAGAGCGCCGCCATCTGGGCGCCGTTGTTTCCCGAGCTCCGTGGTTTCCGGCTGCTCGCCGTCGACCTCCCCGGCCACGGCCTGTCCGACCCGGTCACCTTCCGGCGCGGACAGGTGCGCGAGCATGCCCGCGCGCTGATCGAGGACATCCTGGACGCCCTCGGGCTCGACCAGGTGCCGGTGATCGGCCACTCGCTCGGCGGCATGTTCGCCCTGTGGCACGTAGCCTCCGGTTCCGGGCGGATCTGCCAGGTGGTCGCGATCGGAGAGCCCGCCGTCGCGCTCCCCGGTGTCCGCGTGCGCATGCCGCTGTCGCTGCTGACCGTCCGCGGACTGGGCGCCGCTGTCTTGCGCTCACCCAGCCCGCCTAGCGTCTACCGCCGCCTGCTCGCCAAGGGGCAAGGCGCCGCCGACATAGCGGCCGCGCCCGACGCGCTGATCGAGGCGCTACGCCTGTCCGCACGCCGGCCGGGGAACGCGAGAACCGTGGGGTCGCTCATGCACGCGATCGACCGGTTCCGCCGCCCGCGCCCGGAGAGTGTCCTCACCAGCGCGGAGCTCGCCGCGATCACGACACCCACGGTCTTCATCCTCGGACCCGACGACCCGTACCTCTCCATCGAGCGCGCACGGCCATCGATCGACCAGATTCACGGCGCCAGGCTCTATCAGATGCCCGGCGGACACGCCCCCTGGCTCGCCGGCGCCCGCCACGCGGCCGAGCTGATCGCCACCCACTCACACCCCGCACCCGGCCCGCATCTCACCCCGCCGCCGGGCGAAGGCCGGAACGCAAGCGCACCGGCCTGACCGGCAACAACAAGAAGAGTCACGGAGCACTCACCGCTGGGTAAATAGGACCTCAAGCTAGGCCACCTGCCCGGCCACCACTTCAACCCGCAAGGAGCTCGGGCGTGCCTCCCCCGGCGCGGTTCGACCTGCCCGGAACAGCAGACCCGTCTAATCGCCCAGCGCTGCCGCTCCGAACGGCGGCTCAGCGCGCGTTCTCTGGCGACCTTCGATCACAGGGCGTTACGAGATAGATGGCCAGGCTTGTATGCGACACGCCGAAGCATGACTTAGTCGACACTGTTTTCGTCTATTCGAACACTAGCGAAGGCAAGTAAATTCTGGGGAGCCTATAGGTGAGCCAATGGAGATGGACGCCGCGCGACGCCCTCCGACGGCCAGCGACAGAAACTGCTGCTTGCGCTGGCTAATCTGGCCGCGCGGCGGTCGACGCGGACGATACAGATGGCTCACAACGTGCTGGTGCGGGCGATCCGGCACGCCGAGCGGGATGATCTCATGGGGCGCAACGTCGCCGCGCTGGTCAAGCCGCCGAAGGGGCAGCTTCGCGGGCGGCCGCCGAAGTCGCTGACCCCTGGAGCAGACGGTTTCTTTGATGGCGGCCGCTCGGGGAACGCGGCTGGAGGCGTACATCGTCCTATCGCTGCTGTCCGGGATGCAGGCGGAGGAGGTGCGGGCGCTGCGGTGGGATCACGTGGTGGTCTGGGTTTCTCGGCAGTGGCAGCCAGTCGCCGAGGCTGAGTTCGACCACGAGCAGGTGGCGGTGCTCGTCTGGCGGGCCGGGCGGGCCGGGGTGACACCAAGACGCCGGAGTCCCGGCGGACGCTGGCGCTGCCGCGTACGTGCGTGGAGGCACTGGGGAGCACCGGGTGCGACAGGCGCCGGACCGGCTCGCGGCCGGGCCGTTGTGGCAGGATCACGGGCTGGTGTTCGCTTCGTCGGTGGTGACGCCGATGGATGATCACAATCTGCGGCGGATGTTCCCGGAGATCACCCAGGACGCCGGGGGGGTGCCGCGGGAGCGATGCGTGCAGGTGCGCCCGGATCGCGCTCAGCGCGGTCGAGACGGCCAGCACGTTCAGCGCAACCATCAGCGAGGCCACGGCGTCAGCGTGAGCACCCACGCTTGCGCCGCCGCCATTCCTGGTCGCGACCCGGTCATCTGTGCTCCTGTGGGTTAGTCCGGAGCGCGGTCCCAGCGATCTGGGTGTTGATCGGAAGGAACAGGGTCGGCACGTGGTATCTCTGCACCTCCAGGTGTGCCCAGCCGGTCCGGGCCAGGGTCGCTTCAGTGTCGCGCAGCACATCGCAACCCTCGAAGAACCAGCGCCACGGCCGGGCCACGGATCGCTGAACCATGCGTAGCACGGGGTGGCTCTGGCCGGCCCGGACGTGCTCCAGGAAGAGAAACCGGCCACCTGGCTGGAGAATCCGGCGGACTTCGCGGAGCGTACCAGCCGGGTCGGGCACGGTACACAGAACAAGCGTGCTCACCACGGCATCGACGCTCGCGTCGGGCAGACCGATGGCGTCCGCCCCTTCTTCACGCAGCTCCAGTTCAATGCCGTAGCGCTGCGCCGCCTTCCGGAGCGGTGAGTGCATGTGCCGGTTCGGCTCAATCGCGATCAGCCGGGTGCCGGGTCGGTAATAACGCAGGTTGGCCCCGGTCCCGGGCCCGATCTCAACCACGGCCGGCGGAAGGTTGGCGAACAGCCGTCGCTTGCGCCGTCCCATCAGTAGGTGGCCGTAGGCGTCGGACGTGCGAAGGACGGCCGCATTGAGTCGGCCCCGTACGGCGTTGGCGACCGGCGCGGAGCCGTGGCAGGCCTGTGAGGTGGTGGTGCTGTTGTCAGTACGGAAGCTGTCTGTCGCTGTCATGTCCATACGGCGAGTGTGGGTGGCGCGCCTGTCAACCCGCTGTCACGTGTCTACGCCGCCGGGCAGAACGCTGGCATGATGGCAACCGATGTTCTTGGTACTCGGCGCCGTTACCGCGGTCGGCCCGGACGGTCAGGTCGTCGCGCTCAGCGACCGGCAGCGGTCGCTGCTGGCCAGCCTGCTGGCCCGGGCCGGTGCTGTGGTGAGCGTTGACACCCTCGTAGACCTGGTCTGGCCAGAGGATCCGCCTCAGGATCCCGTGGCGGCGCTGCACAACCAGGTGTCCCGGCTCCGCCGTACCATTCCATTCACGCGGATCGAGACGGTGGCTCCCGGCTACCGGCTGGCCGTCGGTCCGGACGATATGGACAGTGAGCGGTTCGACCAGCTGGTGCGGGCAGACACGGCAGGGTCATTGAGCGAGGCGTTGAGCCTCTGGCACGGTCCGGCCTACGCCGAGTTCGCCGAGTCGCCAGTGGCCCGGTTTGCGGTGATCCGGCTGGAGGAGGCGCGCCGGCAGGCGACCGAGCGCTGGCATGAGCTTCGCCTGGACGAGGGCTCTGCCGACCTTCCGGCGCTCGAGGCGTTCGCCGCCGAACATCCGCTTCGCGAACGTGCCCACCTCATCCACATGAGGGCCCTGTACGCGTCGGGACGCCAAGCCGACGCGCTCGCGGCCTACCAAGGCTACGCCGACCGGCTCGCCGACGAGCTCGGGCTCGAGCCTTCGGCTGCCATGCAGGAACTGCAGCTGCGCATACTCCGTCACAATGTTGCGCCGCCGACCCCGCTGCGCGCGATGCAGGTTAGTCACGTTTCCGTCGGCGACCGCCGGATCGCCATTGCCACCGTGGGGAGCGGACAGCCGCTGATCGCGCTGCCCGGCTGGGTATCGAACATCGACGTCATCATCGCTGGCCGCGATCCACGCTCCTCGATATTCCAGCGACTCGTCAGAACCCATGCGCTGGTCATGTACGACCGCTACGGGACCGGGCGTTCCCACGGCCCGGTCGACGACTTCGGCCTGGACGCGAGCGTGGCCGAGCTGGCCGCCGTCGCGACGCGCGCTGGAGCCCCGGTCGACCTGCTCGCCATGTCCCAGGCCGGACCGGTTGCCATCGCGCTCGCCGCGACGCGGCCGGATCTGGTGCGGCGATTGGTGTTCTTCGGGACCTACGCCAGCGCCGCCGAAGTATTCATGCGCCCAGACCTCAACGCCACCTTCGTCGCGCTGGTGCGCAGTCACTGGGGGCTCGGCTCCAAGCTGCTCGCCGACCTCTACCGGCCTGGCCTGACCGATGCAGCGGCCGACCACATGGTCGCAGTGCTGCGAGACTCGGCCGACCGCGACGTGGCCGCCGGATATCTCGCGGCCATCTACGCCGCCGACGTGACCGCCCTCCTGCCGGCGGTGAGCGCACCTGCACTCGTGCTGCACTACCGAGGCGACCGCGTCATACCCCACCGCGGCGGCCTGCAGCTGGCCGAAGGCCTGCCCGACGCCCGGCTGGTCACCCTCGAAGGGCGCTACCACCTGCCCGACGTCCGTGACCTCGACCACATTGTCGACACCATCGCTGCCTTCCTGTCCAGACCGCCCTAGTGGCGGGGTACCGGGCTGGTGGCCGTCAGGGTGTGGTGACAGTGGCGAGGTAGGTGCCGGGAGCAGAGTCATACACGTAGAGTCCCATCACCTGGTTCTGGAACACGGTGTTCGCGGTCACCGGGCTGATGCCGTCTGGAGAACACAGCGGGCTGGCCGCGACATCGATGGGATACCACGTCGCCCTGCCGAACGAAGGCCAGTCGCCGCGGGTGGCGGGGATGAACGCCATGGACGATTTCTGAGCCGAGCTGATGGTCGCGAGGTGGAACCCGCCCGACACGGCGGTGATCCCGTCGAAGTGGGTGAACAGCTGCGGGGTGTTGCCGTAGTTGTAGAACCTCGGCTTCCCGAAGGCCCCGGTTTGCTCGTTGTAGTTCATCAGGAAGGCCCGCTGGTTTCCGTGCGGCGAGGAACCGTGGGCCAAGGAGCCGCCGGCCAGGGTGTAGCTGGGGCTGCCGGGGCCGCCGTTTTGCCAGATGCCGTACAGCGTGGTCCCGCTCGACAGGCTTCCGCCGAGTTGGAGCAGCGTCCACTGATGGGTGGACATGTTGTAGATGAACGCGTTGCCGGACACCCCGTGGCCGGGGTTGAGGTCGTAGTTGCCCACCACCAGGTTGCCCATGGTGCTATGGGCGATGGTGTCCATCACCATGCAGCCGGGCTGGTCGGACGGGCAGGCCCGCACGCCGTCGACCGTGTTGCGGCCATCGGCGGGTACGTCAATGGTGGTCCAGGTACCACCGCCGCTGACCGGCCCGAGGTAGATCATGCCGTGGTTGAGGACACCGTTCTTCGGCTGCGTCCGGTAGCTTCCGACGGCGCGGACCTGGCCCGCCGGGATGGCGTTCGGGTTATAGGTGCTGGTGTCCGGACCGTAGAACGTCCCGGTCTGGAAGCCCGGGAACGTCGGGGTCAGCGTCGATACCTCCTTCGCCGCGCTGGTGAGCGGGCCCTGGTAGAGGAACGGCAACGTGTTTTCCTTGGTTCCGGTCGCATGCGACCCCGTCAGGATGACGTTCCCGTCCGTAGTCCCCCGAACGCCGGTGACGATATCCCCTTTCCCCAAGATCGGGCAGATAGAGACGGCGCCGGTCGCCTGGGGGGCGGGGAGTCCGGTTCGGGCTAGTGATGCCTGGTTGGCGGTCATCGGTTTTCTCCTGTCTAGGTGTCGTAGTGCGTCATGACTCGGATTTCGGGGGGGCCAGACTGGCCAGGGCCGGGCTGGCGGTGAGGACGGCGCATTCGGTGTAGGAGTCGACTTGCTTTCCGGCCAGGAGTCGGGTGACCGAGATCCCGGCGTAGCACGCGGCGCGCCCGGCGGGGGCGAGGGGAGCCTGAGCCTCGCGGGCCGGAACTGTCGCGCGCCAGCACGTCACGACGCGGTCATCCTCAGCGATCTGGTCCTCGATCTTGACGTACAGGCCGGGATGGACGCCGCGGCGGCTGGACACGAAGTGGCGCACGCCTACGGGACCGGTCACGTCCGGCTCGGCGCCGGGCAGGTGGCCCACGAAGTCGGCGGCAATCAGCTCGTCGATCAGCTCGAGCCGTCCCTCGTTGAGAACGGCCTCGATGAACAGCCGGACCCTGAGCTTGTTGAGCTCGCTGATGTTCTTCATCTGTGCCATGGTCCGGGCGGCGGCATGGCTGCTACAAGGGAGGATTCCCGAGGGTTTCCCCCCAGGTTTTGCCTGGCCAGGTCGCCGGCCAGCGGGGTAGCGTCAAATAATGCCGTTCGCTTCCGGGGGCGTTCTGCTCGAGCGCGAACGCGAGCTGGAGACGCTGCGTGATGGGCTTGACCACGCAGGCGCCGGCGAGGGCACGCTGCTTCTGATCGAGGGACCCGCGGGCGCCGGCAAGACGGTGCTGGCGCGGGAGGCGCGTGCGGCGGCCGAGCGAGCGCGGATGATGCCGCTCGAGGCGAGGGGTTCAGAGCTCGAGCAGCCGTTCGCGTTCGGCGTGGTGCGCCAGCTGCTGGAGCCGGTGATCAGCAAGGAGCCCGGGGACACCGACCTGTTCGCGGGCGCGGCCGGTCCCGCGGCGCGGCTGTTTGAGCCAGGCGAGCGGCGGCCGCTGGATACCGGGGGCGGATTCGAGGCGCTGCACAGCCTGTACTGGCTGGTAGTGAACCTGGCCGACCAGGCCCCCGTGCTCGTGCTGGTTGACGATTGCCAGTGGGCTGACCCGGACTCATTGCGGTTCCTGGCCTACCTGGCGCAGCGGATCGAGGGGCTTCCGGTGACGATGCTGCTCACCGGGCGCCCGCCGAATGCCGGCGGAGACGAGGCGGGGACGTTGTGGGTGCAGCTGGCCTCGCGCCCCGCCGCGGCCGCGCTGTACCCGCGGCCGCTGAGCCAGTCAGCCGCGGTGACGCTAGTGCGGGAGCGCCTGGGCGCCGATGCGGCGGAGGAGTTCTGCCGTGCCTGTCCCACGGCCACCGGCGGCAACCCGCTCTTCCTGCGGGAGCTGCTGGGAGCTCTGGCCGCCGCCGGGGTGGTGCCGTCGGCGGACGCGGCGAGCGCCGTGCAGGACGTGGGACCGGCCGCGGTGAGCCGTTTCGTCCTGCACCGGCTCGCTGCGCTCGGTCCGGCGGCGATCGAGCTGGCGCGAGCGGTCGCCGTGCTTGGAGACGACAGCGAGCCGCTGCTGGCCGGCCGGATATCGGGCCTGGGCCAGGACGACGCCCGAGCGGCGGCAGATGACCTGGTGCGGGCGGACATCTTCGTTCCGGCTGAGCGCCTGGGGTTCGTGCACCCGATCGTGCACGCGGCGTTGTATGAGGATCTCGCGCCCGGTGAGCGCCAGGCCCGGCACGCGGCGGCCGCCGAGGCCCTGGCTCGCGAGGGGGCCTCGGCCGAGCGGGTCACCGCGCACCTGCTGCTGACCTCGCCGACGGGGGATCAGCACCGGGTCAGCACGCTCAGGTCGGCTGCGACCGCCGCAGCGCACCGGGGCGCTCCGCGGACGGCGGCCACGTACTTGCGGCGGGCACTGGCCGAGTCCCCGTCCGAGCAGGATCGGGGGGAGATCCTGGCCGAGCTCGGCTGGTACGAAGTGGCCACAATGCAGTTCGAGGCGGCCGATGAACACCTGCGCGCGGCGCTGGGCTCGGGCGCCACGCTGGCGACCCGGGCCGACGCCGCGATATCCCTCGGGCGGTGCGCGATCGTGTCCGGCGGCCACTCGGCCGCGGCCGCGGCCGAGGCGCTGTCGTCGCTGGCCGGGGAGTTGCGGCCCGCCGATCCCGAGCGCTCGCTCGAGCTGGGCGCTGAGCTGCTGATCGTCACGGCCTCGGTCCCGCCCCTGCGGCCCCGCCTCGCCGCTCACTTGCGGGAGTTTCATGATCTGGCCCGGGGGCACCCGGGTTTCGAGGCCGTGGCGAGGATCATCAGTGCCCAGCAACAGCTCTTGCAGGGAGGTCCGGCCGCGGCGGCCACGGATGACGTCCAGGCGGCCCTCATGGCTGGCCTGCCACCCAGCGCGCAGAATACCGCCGGGCTCGCGGCGCTGCTGACGTTGATCGTCGGCGAGCGGTATGAACTGGCTGACCGGCTGATGGACGCCGCGCTGCAGCGTGCCCGCCAGGAGGGGCACGCGACCAGGCAAGGCATCCTGCACGCGATGCACGCCGCGAGCGCACTCGCACAGGGTTCGCTGCACGATGCGCAGGTCGAGGCGGAGACCGGGCTGCTGCTCGTGGAGCACCCGCACTTCATCGCGCAGCTTCTCGTCGCGGTGGCGATGACCGTGCACGTCGAGCGCGGAGCGCTGGACGCCGCCGCCGGCCTGGCCGCAACCGGCGAAGCAATGGGAATCACCGAGGAACGCACCTACGTCCTCGAGTTCGTGACCGCGCGCGGGCGGCTGCGGATAGCCCAGGGTCAGCTCGAGGAGGGGGTCGCGGACCTCCTGTGGTGCGGCCAGCGGTTCGAGGCGCGGGCGGTGCAATGGCCAAGCAGCTGGAGGGCTTATGCAGCTCCCGCGCTGGCCGCCCTGGGAGACCATCAGCGGGCTGACAAGCTGGCCCGCGAGCAGGTCGCAGCGGCCCGGCGAGTCGGCGCGCCTGGAGCGTTGGGCATGTCGCTGCGTACCGCGGCCCTGGCCATCGGCGGGGACGAAGGGCTGGCGCTGTTCCGCGAGGCGGTCGCGGTCCTCGAGCGCAGTTCCGCCCGGCTCGAACTGGCTCATGCGCTCGCCGATCTCGGGACAGAACTGAGCCGCTCCGGCAGGCGAAGGGAGGGCCGGGACGCCCAGCGCCAGGCCATCAGCCTGGCCGGCCAGTGCGGTGCCGCAGCGCTGGCCGAAAGCGCAATGGCCGGACTGCACGCCGGGCCCGGACGCCGCGCCCGGCTCGAGCTGACCGGGCCGACCGCCCTGACCGCGGCGGAGCGGCGGGTGTGCCGTCAGGTAGCGGAGGGGCAGACCAACCGCGAGGTGGCGCAGGCGCTGTTCGTGACCGAGAAGACGGTCGAGCGCCACCTCAGCGCCGCCTACCAGAAGCTGGGCATCCGGTCTCGCTTCCAGCTGGCGTCGGCCATCGGCGGGTAGCCCTCAGGCGGCTGCGCCGCCCGGCGAAAACCGTAGGGAAAAGCCACGGGGTTCCTCCCTTGTGACCGGTCACGGCCGCCAGGCACGTTGGCGTGAAGCCCTTGTTCCGGCGGACGAATCCGCTGATGAAGAGAAGGAAGCCCGGTCATGACAGGTGTGCTCTACCGGCTGGCGCGGTTCTGCGTCCGGTATCGTTTCGCGGTTCTCGCCGCCTGGATCCTGCTGACGGTCGCGCTCGTCGGCGTCTCGCATCGCCTCGGCGACAAAACCAACGACAGCGTGACCCTGCCGGGAACCAACAGTCAGCAGGCCGCTGACGCGCTCAGCAAGTCGTTTCCCGACCAAGCCAACGGATCAAGCCCGATCGTGCTGCACGTCGCCAACGGGAAGCTGACCGACTCCAAGTACTCCCAGGCGGTCAACCAGGCGGCGGCCGACGTGGCCAAGGCGCCGGACGTGGCCTCGGTGGTCAACCCGCTCACCTCGCAGGGCGCCTCCGCGCTGAGCAAGGATCAGAGTACGGGATACCTCTCGGTGACCCTGTCGGTCAGCCCGGGGGCGATGTCCGTCGATGACGCTCAGACGATCATCGACGCGGCGGCCAAGCCCGCCCAGGCGGCCGGGATCCAGGTGGAGACCGGCGGCCAGCTCGGCGACAAGGTATCAAAGCCGTCCACCGAGATCAGCGAGCTGATCGGCATCCTCGCCGCGATGGTGATCCTCACGCTCACGTTCGGCACCGTGGTGGCGATGCTGCTGCCGATCGCAACCGCGATCCTGGGGCTGGCCTCGACTTTGTCGATCATCCAGATTCTCAGCCACACGTTTACGGTGTCCACGGTGGCGCCGACCCTGGCCACGATGATCGGGCTCGGCGTCGGCATCGACTATGCGCTGTTCATCGTGACCCGGCACTTCCGCGGCCTGAGGGACGGCCTGGACCTGCGGGAGTCGATCGCGCGGGCTGTCGCGACCTCCGGGGGCGCGGTGACCTTCGCCGGCGGGACCGTGACGATCGCGCTGGTGTCGCTCGCGGTGGCCGGCATCCCGCTGGTGACCACGATGGGGCTGATGGCGGCGGTCGCGGCCGCGCTGACCCTGCTGCCCGCGATCCTCGCGATCGTCGGCCCGGGGATCAACGCGCTGCGGGTCCGCGGCCGCCATCCCGCGGATCATTCGAAGCAGGGCTTGTGGGCGCGGTGGGCGGCCGGCGTGGTCAGGCGGCCATTGGTCTCGGCGCTGGCGGCCCTGGCCATCCTGATCCCGCTGGCGATCCCGCTGCTGTCGCTGACCCTGGGGCAGAAGGACGTCGCCGCACTGTCCACGTCGACCACCGCCCGCCGGGCGTACGACCTGATCTCGGACAACTTCGGGCCGGGGACGAACGGGCCGCTGCTGGTGGCGGTTTCGCTCGGCTCGCCCGCGCAGGCCTCCTCAGCCAGCGGTTCGTCCAGTTCCCAGGGCTCGACGGGCAGCGACCCGCGCGCCAGTGACCCGCGGCTGCAGACGCTGGAGAAAGACGTCTCGCAGACCCCGGGCGTCGCCGCAGTCTCCCCGGTCCAGATCAATCAGGCCGGGACCACCGCCTACTTCAACGCGGTCGCCACGACCGGGCCGGCCGAGCAGGCCACCGCAAATCTCGTCAGCAAACTGCGCTCGAGCGTGATCCCCGAGGCCGAGAAGGGCACGAACATGCGCGCCTACGTTGGCGGCAGCACCGCCAGCAACGTGGATCTCGCCTCGGACATCTCCAGCAAGCTCCTGCTCCAGATCCTGGTCGTGATCGCGCTCAGCTTCCTGCTGCTGATGCTCGCCTTCCGCTCCGCGGTGATCCCGGCGCAGGCCGCGATCATGAACCTGCTGTCCATCGGGGCCGCCTACGGCGTGCTCATCGCGGTGTTCCAGTTCGGCTGGCTGCACGGCCTGATCGGCCTGGACAGTGCGGTGCCGATCGTCTCCTACGTGCCGCTGTTCATGTTCGCGGTCCTGTTCGGGCTCTCGATGGACTACGAGGTGTTCCTGGTCAGCCAGATCAAGGAGCACGCCGACGCCGGTGAGGGTCCCAAGCAGTCGGTCGTCTCCGGCCTCCTCACCAGCGGGCGCGTGATCACCGCTGCGGCCACGATCATGGTGTTCGTGTTCGGCAGCTTCGTCCTCAACGGCGATCCGACCGTCAAGCAGTTCGGCATCGGCCTCGCCGTGGCCGTGATTCTGGACGCCACGGTCGTCCGCTGCCTGCTCGTGCCGGCCCGCATGGCCAGCCTAGGCCGGGCCAACTGGTACCTGCCGCGCTGGCTCGGCCGGATCCTGCCCCGCATCAGCATCGAGGGCGAGGAGTACTTCAAGGCCCGCGACCAGATACCGGCCGCCACGCAGGTCGAAGCTCGCGAGGCCTCGACGACGCGGTCGTAGCCGCCGGCCCGGTGCCGACGGAAGGACGTGCCTGCTCACCAGCCACTCTCCACAAGAGCCATGGTGAGCAGGCACGTCACCTTCGGTGACGACATGGCCCGCGCTCCAAGCGAGGAAACCAGGAGGAGTTGTGATAACGGAGACGGGCACCCCAGCGGCGCCGGCCCCGGCCCAGCCCGCGGCGCTGCTGCGCCGAGGCTGGATGGGCGCAGCCCAGCTGGTGGCCATCGCGGCGGTGGTGGTCGGCGCCGGGGTGGCGATCTATGCCGAACGGGCCGTGCTGCGGCAGGGCCTGGGCGGCCTGACCCACACCCGAATGATCTGGGTGCTGGCTGGCGCCGCGGCCGAGTTCGGCTCGATGGCGGCCTTCGGCCAGCTGGAGCGGGTTCTGCTGCGAGCGGCCGGGGCGCGGCTGACGCTGCGCTCGGTACTGGCCACCGCCTACAACGCGAACGCGATCGCGGTCTCGGTTCCGGTCGTGGGCTCGGGCATCGCGGCGTCCTACGCCTTCCGTGAGTTTCGC
>Ga0318551_10000546_pt1 | contig 11798 bp, 12 predicted proteins | sample GRESIP082b2f19_FD_203511 | JGI IMG/M metagenome (GOLD analysis project Ga0318551, IMG submission 203511) | Tropical soil microbial communities from Luquillo Experimental Forest, Puerto Rico - GRE.SIPMG.082b2f19 | ecosystem: Environmental > Terrestrial > Soil > Tropical forest > Bulk soil...
GCTGCTAGGGCCGGGCCAGCCAGCAGGCTGACCGGCTCCCCGCGATGGTTGACCCGCGTCCAGGTGGCGGCGCCGCCCGGTGGCCGCCGGGCCAGCCCGGCGTAGACCGCACGGGCGGCGGCCGCGGCCAGGCCCGCGGTGATGACGGTCCCCGCCACCCGCTGGCGGCGGCTCATGACTTCCCCGGCCGGACGGTGCCGGTCGAAGCCAGCGGGCTGGCCGTCGGCGAGGCGGACGGGGTCGGCGCCGGGCTGGGGCCGCCGGCCGAGGCGGAACTCAGCGCGCCGTAGCTGCCGCTGATCCGCCGGAGCTGGTTGTACAGCGCCTGGGCCACCACGATCTGGCCGATCACCCGGTCGGCATCATCCACGCTGGACAGGTGGCCGGCCCGGCCGCCGTTCCGCATGATGTCGATCGCGCTGCCCGGGCCGGATCCGGCCACCGTGCCGGCCACCACCGTGCCCTGGCCCGCCAGGTTCAGCTGCTGGGCCAGGCTCACCAGCTCCTGGTTGGCGCTGTTCGTGACGAGCGGGGACTGCGGGCTAACCATGACCGCCAGCGTGGCCCGGGCGTCGGGCCGCCCGCTGTCGGTGACGAAGCCGCCGGCCCCGAGGCCATTGAGCAGGGCCGTGCTGGTCGCGTCCCGCACGCCCGCCACCGGCTGGCCGGGGCCGTCCCGGGTGAGGATGGCCTTCGCCATCGCCTCGGACGCCTGGGCCTGTTGACTGCCGCGCAGCAGGGCACCGGCCGGTGAGTAGCGCTGGGCGAGCTGGCCCAGCTGCGCCCGGGTGGTCGGGCTGGAGTCGAAGAACTTGTTCTGCAGCTGCACCTGGCCGCTGATGGTGGCACCGGCCTGGGTCAGCGCCTGGCTGATCCCGGTGACAGCCTGCGCTGAGGCTCCCGGGGCCTCGACCAGCACCACCCGCTGCCCGGCCAGCAGCTGGTGCAGCAGCTGCGGCGCGATCGCGGCAGCCACCTGATCGTTGCTGCTGAGCTGGCGGTTCAGCTGGTCGTTGGCGGCCCGCAGGGCGTCGATCTGGTGAAGCTCGTGCTGCGACGCCTGATACAGGAACTTGAGTGTGCCCGGCTGCAGCGCGGTCGCGCCGAGCACGATCCCCAGGCCCAGGGCCAGGAAGACCGCGACGATAGACACGAGGTGATAACGGAAGTCGATCATGATGTTTACAGGAGTCCAGCTAGCCAGTACCTGACCGCATCCCACTGGGCGCTGAGATCACGCAGGAAAATCTGCCCGGCCGGGACGACGGCCATGGCCACGAGGATAGTGGCAACAGCGGCCAGCACGAGCACCATCAGCGCCCAGCCGGACACCCGCGGCCGGTACAGGCGGCTCACGCCCTTGGCGTCCACCAGCTTCCCGCCCACCCGCAGCCGGGTCAGCCAGGTGCTGGAATGGCCGCCCCGGCCCTTGTCCAGAAACTCGTCCAGGGTGTAGTGGCTGCCGACGGCCACGATCAGGCTGGCGCCCTTCTCGTCTGCCAGCAGGAGTGCGACGTCCTCGCTGGTCCCTGGGCACGGGAAGAGCACCGCCGGCAGGCCCAGCCGTTGCACCCGGGCCAGCCCGGGCGCCCGGCCGTCCGGGTAGGCGTGGACGACCAGTTCGGCACCGCAGCGCAGGGTGCTGTCCGACACCGAATCCATGTCACCGACGATGAGGTCGGGCCGGTACCCGGCCGCCAGCAAGGTGTCCGCCCCGCCGTCCACCCCGATCATCAGCGGCTTGAATTCCCGGATGTAGGAGCGCAGGGCAGCCAGGTCCTCCCGCAGGTGATAGCCGCGCACCACCACCAGCACATGCCGGCCCTCGATCTTGGTGCGCAGCTCGGGACCGGTGATGCCGGCGATGATCAGCTCGCCGTCCCTGGTCATGTAGTCCAGCGTGTTGGTGACGAACGCCCGCAGCTGGGTCGCCAGCCCGGCTTTCGCCTCGGCCAGCGCCGCCGCCACCGATTCCGCGGTCTGCACCGTGCCCTTGGCGACCACCTCCTCACCGGCGTACAGGGTGTCGCCGTCGAGCCGGACCGGCTTCCCCTCGCTGACCCGCGCGAACAGGTCCGGCCCCGCCTCGTCCAGGAGCGGGATGCCGGCCTCGACCAGCAGCTGCGGGCCGGGATTGGGATAGCGCCCGCTGATGCTGGTGGCCGCGTTCACCACCGCGGCGACCTGGCAGGCGATCAGTGCGTCGGCGCTGACCCGGTCCAGATCCACGTGGTCGATGATCGCGATGTCGCCGGGCGCCAGCCGTTTGGTCAAAATCTTGGTCCGGCGGCCCATCCGGGCTGGCCCCGATACCCCGGGCAGGTCATCTGGCCTGGTCCGGTGCCTCATCGGGAGCTTGCGGAACTGGGCGATCATCACTGCCATACTGCCAGATCAGCGGCAGGTCAGGCTCCGGTCCGCTGCAGACCGGCCCGTTCGGCTGCCGCCGCGGCCAGCAGTTCCCCCGCGTGCGCCCGGCCGAACTCAGAATCCTCCAGGCCCGCCAGCATCCGGGACAGCTCGGTCAGCCGGCCCGCCGCATCCAGCCGGCTGACACCGCTGCGGGTGATCGAGCCGTCGTCGGCCTTCTCGACCACCAGATGGGTATCGGCATAGGCGGCGACCTGCGGCAGGTGAGTGACCACGATGACCTGCGCCAGCCGGGCCAGCCGGGCCAGCCGGCGGCCGACCTCGGTGGCCGCCCGGCCGCCGACCCCGGCGTCCACCTCGTCGAACACGAACGTCGGCACCGGGTCGGCACCGGCGAAGACGACTTCGATGGCCAGCATCACCCGGGACAGCTCGCCGCCGGACGCGCCCTTGCCCAGCGGCAGGGACGGTGCGCCCGGGTGCGCGGCCAGCCGGATGTCCACCTCATCGCCACCGTAAGGGCCCAGCTCGGCCGCCTCGGTGACCGCCATCGTGAGCCGGGCATGCGGCATGGCCAGATCGGTCAGCTCGGCGGTGACCTGCGCCGCGAACCGGTCGGCGGCCTCCCGCCGCAGCTGGCTCAGCCGCCCGGCCAGTTCGGCCACCGTCGCGGCGAGCTGTTCCTCCTCGGCGGCCAGGCCGGTGATCCGGTCGTCGTCACCGTCCAGCTCCAGCAGCCGGCGGCTGGCCTGGCCGGCCCAGGCCAGCACCGCGGCCAGGTCCGGGCCGGCCGGCTCGGGACTGCCCGGCGGGGCCTCGGGTAGCCCGGTGGCGAGCCTGCCGTAACCGCGGATGAGCCGGGTCAGCTCGGCCCGCCGTTCCTGCACGGCTGCCAGCCGGGCCGGATCTGAGTCCACCGACTGCACGTACGATGCGAGTTCCGCAGCCACGTCGGAGACCAGGTAGGCGGCTTCGGCCAGCCGGCCGGCCAGCCCGGCCAGCACCGGGTCGTGCTCGGCCACCGCCTCCAGCGCCTGCCGGGCGGCGGCGAGCTGGCTCACCGCGTCGGCGGCGGCGGAGCCGGCCGACTCCTCCCCCTGCAGTGCCTCGTGCGCGGTGGTGGCCGCCGCGTGCAGGGCGTCGGCGTTCGCCAGCCGGTCCTCCTCGGCCAGCAGCGCCACATCCTCGCCCTCGGCCGGGCCGGCCTGTTCGATCTCGGCCAGGCCACGGCGCAGTTCGTCAGCCTCGGCCGCCCGCTCGCGGGCCCGGCCGGTCAGCTCGTCAAGCTCGGCCCGGACGTCCCGGTGCCGGTGATAGGCCCGCTGGTAGTCGGCCAGCACGGTGTGCAGTGCGGGCCCGGCGAACCGGTCCAGCGCCTGGCGCTGCCGGCCCGGCTTGAGCAGCTGCTGCTGATCGGCCTGGCCGTGCACAGCGACCAGGTCATCGGCGAGGTAGGTCAGCAGCGAGACTGGCACCGACCGGCCGCCGGCGAACGCCCGGGACCGGCCTTCGGCGGATACCGAGCGGCTGACGATCAGCGCGCCGCCGTCATCGTCGAGTTCACCTCCGGCCTCCAGCACCTGCTGTGCCACCTTGCTGTCCGGCTCGATCCGCAGCCGCCCCTCCACCGTCGCCCGGTCTGCGCCCGGCCGCACCCGGGCCGGGTCGGCCCGGCCACCGAACATCAGGCCGAGGCCGGTCACCACCATCGTCTTGCCCGCCCCGGTCTCACCGGTGACAGCGGTGAACCCCGGCGACAGCTCGAGCACGGCGTCGTCAATGACGCCCAGGGCGGTGATCCGGACTTCCTCAAGCACGGCTGTCCTCCTCTGTCCCGGGGCGGGGGCCGGCCCCCGGGTGAACACCAGCACCGCCGGCCGCCCGGGGGCCGTTGGCGGCGCCCGGCCCCGGCCGGACCGCGGCCGGCCGCCCCCGCCAGCCGGTCACCGGCAGGCCAAACTTGGCCACCAGGCGGTCGGTGAACTGGGCGCCGCTGGAGCGCCCGGCCGCGGCGAGCCGGGCCAGCAGCACCGGCTGCGCGCCGCGGCGCACCTCGATCCTTGCCCCGGCCGGCAGGTCAACGCTGCGCCGGCCGTCGCACCACAGCACGCCCGCCGCCGCCCCGGCCTGGCCGGGCCGGCTCTGGCGGCCGGACATGCCGAGCAGCTCGACTGCCAGCACCGACCAGGGTGATACCACCATCGGCCCGGCGAACAGCGCGTGCGCGCTGATCGGCACCAGCAGCAGCGCTTCCACCTCCGGCCAGACGATCGGGCCGCCGGCCGAGAACGCGTAGGCGGTGGAGCCGGTTGGGGTGGCGCAGACCACTCCGTCACAAGCCCACCGGGACAGCGGCCGGCCGTCGATCTCGGTCACCACCTCGATCATCCGCTGCCGGGCGACCTTCTCCACGCTCGCTTCGTTCAGCGCCCAGGTGGTCGCCAGCACGGTGCCGTCCTGCCGCACCGTCACCTCGACGGTCATCCGCTCCTCGACCGTGTACTGGTGCTCCACCACCTGGCCGACCGCGCCGGCCAGGTCGTCCGGCTCGGTCTCGGCGAGGAAGCCGACATGGCCGAGGTTGACCCCGAGCAGTGGCGCCCCGGCGGGCCGGGCCAGCTCGGCCGCCCGCAGCAGGGTGCCGTCCCCGCCGAGCACGATCACCATCTCCGCGTCCTCGGCCGCCGCCGCGGTGGCCGGAACCACATCTGCGCCGGCGCAGCGCAGCTCGGCCGCCTCCGGCCCGAGGATGCGCACGGTCACCCCGGCGGTGGTGAGCAGGTCGACCACCAGCCGGGCATTGCGCACCGCGGCTGGCCGGCCGACGTGCGCGACCACCAGCACAGTCCGCTTGCCGTTCACTGCGGTCCCTCCGCGATGACCCGCGCCAGCTCGGCCGGATCCAGCCCGGCCGCCCCCCGGCGCAGCCAGAGGAAGTACTCGACGTTGCCAGCCGGGCCGGGCAGCGGGCTGGCGGCCAGGCCGGCCACGCCGAGCCCGAGCCGGGCCGCGGCCGTTGCCACCGACGTGACCGCCTCCGCCCGCAGGCCCGGATCGCGCACCACCCCGCCGCTGCCCACCCGGCCCTTGCCGACTTCGAACTGCGGCTTGACGAGCAGCACGAAATCGGCGTCGGGGCGGGCACAGGCCGCGAGCGCGGGCAGCGCGAGGGTGAGCGAGATGAACGAGAGGTCGGCGGTCACCAGCCCGGGTGGCGGGCTGATCTGGCCGGGCTGGAGCTCGCGCACGTTAACCCGGTCCAGCACGGTGACCCGCTCGTCGCTGCGCAGTGCCCAGGCGAGCTGGCCGTAGCCGACGTCAACCGCGGTCACGTGCGCGGCTCCGGCGCGCAGCAGGACATCGGTGAACCCGCCGGTGGACGCACCCGCGTCCAGGCACTGCTGCCCCGCCACCACCAGCCCAGCGAACGCGGCCAGCGCGCCGGCCAGTTTCCGGCCGCCCCGCGAGGCATAGGCCGGCCCGGCCCCGGTCCCGGTGACCAGGATCGGGTCATCCGCCGCGACCTGGCTGGCCGGCTTGCCCGCGGCCTGGCCGGCCACCAGTACCCGGCCGTCGGCGACCAGGCTGGCCGCCTGCTCCCGGGAGCGGGCAAGGCCCCGCCTGACCAGTTCGGCGTCCAGCCGCCTGCGGGTACCCATCCACTGCCCCGGGCGCCGGTCAGCCCAGCTGGCCAGGGTCGCTGTCCGGTGCCACCCGGTCACTGGCGTCCAGGTCACCGAGTGCCCCGGCGAGCCGCTGGTGGACATCCTCGAAAACGGCGGGATGCTCGGCGACTGGCAGCCCCGCCAGGCCGTCCAGCCGGGCGACCGCCTCGTCCACCCGCGGATCACCGGTGGCAGGCCACTGGCCGGGCCCGGCCTGCGGGCCCGGTTCCGACTCCATCAGCTCGCATCTCCTCTTGCCGGTCCGCCGCGCTGTCTCCTGCAGGAAACGCTACCGTCCCGTGGGGGCAGGTCGGGGTATTGCGGGCGCGTGGCCGCGCATCTGCTGGCCGCGGTTCGGCTGGGCTGACCGGGCGGCGGCGGCCGGTGGCCAGCAGCGGGAGCGCACGTGAACGCCGGGCGGACGCAACCCCACGGGCAGGCCGCGGCCGCGTCTAAGATGGGGCAACGGCCGCCGGGGTAAGCGAGGTGAGTCATGGCGACCGCGGAGGAATGCCGGGTCGCGCTGGAAGGCTTGCTTGGCCGGCTGGACGATCTGGATCCGGCCGACCGGGAGGCCCATCTGGTGGACCGGGACGTCAGCTGCACGGTGGACGACCTCGGCGTGACGTTCCTGACCCGGCTCGGGCCTGCCGGGGCGGGCCCGGTGACCGTGGCCAACGGCTCGGGCAGCGAGGCTCACATCCGGCTCACCACCCGCAGCGACGACCTGGTGGCCCTGGCCGCCGATCCGGGCAGCTTCGGCCGGGCCTGGCTCAGCGGTCGGCTGAAGGTGAATGCCAGCCTGTTCGACCTGCTCCGCCTCCGCAGGCTGCTGTAACCGGCGGAGGGCGGGTGACGCGCCGTGCCTGAGGGGGACACGGTCTGGCTGACCGCCCGCCGGCTGCACGAGGCGCTCGCCGGGCGGGTGCTGACCCGCAGCGACGTGCGGGTGCCCCGGTACGCCACCACCGACCTGTCCGGCCGGGTGGTCACCGGCTGCGTGGCCCGCGGCAAGCATCTGCTCACCCGGGTGGCGGGCGGTGTCACCGTGCACACCCACCTGCGGATGGACGGCTCGTGGCGGATCCGGCCGGCCGCCGACCGGATCGCCCCGAGTCACCGGATCCGGCTCATCCTGGCCAACGACACCTGGCAGGCGGTCGGCTACCAGCTGGGGGTGGTGGAGATCCTGCCCACGGCCCGCGAGAGCAGTGTGGTCGGTCATCTGGGCCCCGACCTGCTCGGCCCAGACTGGGATCCGGCCGAGGCCGCCCGCCGGCTGGCCAGCCAGCCGGCCCGGCCGGTCGGTGAGGCCCTGCTCGACCAGCGCAACCTGGCCGGCATCGGCAACCTCTACAAGGCGGAAACGCTGTTCCTGCACGGGATCGACCCGTGGCGGCCGGCCGGCGCGGTGGCCGACCTCGGTGCCCTGGCCAGCACCGCCCAGCGGCTGCTGGACGCGAACAAGGAGCGGGCCGGCCAGGTCACCACCGGCAGCTTGCGGCGGGGCGAGGAGACCTGGGTGTACGGACGCGCGGGGCGTCCCTGCCGCCGTTGCGGTACCCCGGTCCGGTCCGCTGAGCAGGGCAGCGACGCCGGCGAGCGGATCACCTACTGGTGCCCGGGCTGCCAGTCCTGACACGACGGTGCGGCTGGCGGCCTGCCTCAGCTGGCCACCAGCCGCACCGTGCCCCGGTGAGTTACCCGTCAGCTCACGCGTCCCGGGTGCGGAACAGGATGCCGCCAGCGACCACCGCGATCGCGGCATAGCAGCAGAACACCCCAAACCCCACCCACGGGCTGAACATGTTCACCCCGCTCAGGTTCTCCCAGATGGCGCCCCCGGCGTTGAACGGGAGCCACTTGTCCACGTGCACCGCCCAGCTGTTGGGCAGGAACCCGCTCAGCACGAACAGCACGAACAGCAGCGCCACCGACGCGGTGATCGCCCCCGCCGTGTGCCGCAGCAGCGCGCCGATGCCGAACGAGAGCAGCCCGCACGCGCCCAGGAACAGCCCGCCGCCGATCACCGCCCGCAGCACCCCCGGCTGGCCGATGCTGGAGTTGAGGTGGTGGGTGGCGAAGATCGCCTGGCCGATGAAGTAGGAGCCGAACGAGGTCACCAGCCCGGCCACCAGCGCGACCAAGGTGAAGACCAGCGCCTTGGCCACGTAGACGTACTCCCGCCGCGGCATCACGCTGAGCGACGTTCTGATCATGCCGGTGGAGTACTCGGAGGTGATGGTCAGCGCGCCCAGGACGGCGATCACCAGCTGGCCCAGGATCAGCCCGAACATGCTGAACTCGGTTGCCCGGGACCGGATCCGAGGCGCCATGTGTGCCTGCACGAACGCGGGCTGGGAGGCGTAGTCCTGGATGCGGCCCCAGCTCAGCAGCGCACTGATGCCGATCGTGATGATGACCATCGCGGCCAGCGTCCAGTAGGTGGACCGGACCGACCGGATCTTGGTGAACTCCGAGCGCACCGTGCCACCGAAACTGGCCCGCCCCGGGCCGGCCAGGCTCACGCTGCCCGGGCTGGCGATCTGTGCCGTTGCCGCCATCTCAGGCCACCCCTCCCGTGCTCACCCGGTCATCCCGGTCCGCGGCGCCGGCCGCCGGTTCGCCAGCGGTCCCGCCCGCCCGGAACTCCACACTGGCCGCGGTCTGCTCCATGTAAGCCTCTTCCAGCGAGGCGTGTGCCAGCGCCAGCTCGTGCAGCCGGATCCCGTTCTCGTAGGCGAGGTCGCCGATCCGGTCCGGGGCCAGGCCCTGCACCACCATGGCGCCGTCCCCGGTGGCGGCCACGCTGCCGCCCGCCCGGCGGACCGCGGCCACCAGCTCGTCCGGCTGCGGGGTGCGGACCCGGACCGCCTGTACCGAGTTGCGCGCGATGAACTCGGCCACGCTGCAGTCGGCGATGAGCCGGCCGCGGCCGATCACGATCAGGTGGTCAGCGGTGTTCTCCATCTCCGACATCAGGTGGCTGGAGACGAAAACGGTCCGCCCCTCCGCGGCCAGGCCTTTCATCAGGTTGCGGATCCACAGGATGCCCTCCGGGTCCAGCCCGTTGACCGGCTCGTCGAACATCAGGATGCCGGGGTCACCCAGCAGCGCGGCGGCGATACCGAGCCGCTGCCCCATGCCGAGCGAGAACCCCTTGGACCGCTTCCCGGCCACCGCGGCCAGGCCGACCAGGTCCAGCACCTCCCCCACCCGCCGCCGCGGCAGGCCGTTGGTCTGGGCGAGGCAGAGCAGGTGGCTGTAGGCGCTCCGGCCGCCATGCACCGCCTTGGCGTCCAGCAGCGCCCCGACCTCCCGCATCGGGTGGGTGCTGTGCCGGAACTCCTTGCCGTTCACGGTGACCGAGCCCTTGCTGGGGTGGTCCAGGCCGAGGATCAGCCGCATGGTGGTGGTCTTGCCCGCCCCGTTCGGGCCGAGGAACCCGGTGATCCGGCCGGGCTCGACGGCGAACGACAGCCCGTCCACGGCCGTCGTATCGCCGTACCGCTTGGTGAGGCCCTGTGCCTCGATCATGTGAAGAGTCCTCTCCGTGCGCCGGGCCCCGTGCCCGGCTGCCATAGCCAGTCTGCCGCGCCGGGCCACCGGGGCGCGTCAGCCGGGGCGCCGATCTTCTGTCCACCCACAGGGGGAGACCCCCCTACACCCGGGGGTGTAAGCGGCTCAGTAGCCCAGCTTGCCGAGGGCGGCGGTGACCGCGCTGGCGTCCTGGCCAGCCCCCGACCAGGCCGCGGTGCACAGGGCGCGCAGCCCGTCGACGCGCTCACCGCGGCCGGCCAGCTCGACCAGGCCGGGTGCGGGCCGGGCCAGCCAGCCGCCACAGCGGAACGCGCCCTCCTCGCGGATGACCGGCGGCTGCGGGGCAAGTAGGCCGGACAGGGACTCGGCCAGGTAAGAGGGCCGCTGCCGGGCCGGGGCGAGCACCACATCGAGCGGGCGGGACACTCCGGTCAGCACCAGCAGGCTGTCGCTGCCCACCCGGACCGCGCCCTCGATGTCGGTGTCCAGCCGGTCGCCGACCACCAGCGGGCGGCGCGCGCCGCTGCGCGCCACCGCTTCGGCGTGCAGCGGCGGCTCCGGCTTGCCCGCCACCAGTGGCTCGCGCCCGGCGGCGGTGGCGATGACCCGCAGCAGCGACCCGTTGCCCGGCTGCCTGCCGCGTGCGGTGGGCAGGGTGAGGTCCGCGTTCGAGGCCACGAAAAGGGCACCCGCCTGCACCGCCAGCGCGCCCTCGGTGAGCAGCGAGTAGCTGAGGTCCGGCGCGTATCCCTGGATCACCGCCGCGGTCTGGCCGCTGGCCACCGACACCGGCCGGAAGCCGCGCTCGCGGACTGCCAGCCGCAGCCCGGTGCCGCCGACGACCAGCACCTCCGCCCCCGGCGGCAGCCGTTCGGCCAGCAGCCGCGCCCCGGCCTGCGCGGAGGTGACCACGTCGGCGGGCCGGGCCGGGGCCCCCAGCGCGGCTAGCTGGGCCGCGATGGCCGACGGCGTGCGGGATGCGTTGTTGGTGACGTAGACGATCCGCAGCCCGGCCGCCACCGCTGCCGCCAGCGCCGCCGGCGCGCCCGGGATGGCCGACTCCCCCAGGTAGACCACGCCGTCCAGGTCGGTCAGCGCCACATCGTAGGCGGTGGCCAGCGGCTGCGCGGACGCCAGCAGCCCGGGCACCTCAGCGGCCCGGGCGGGCATGGTCAGGTCTGGGCGGCCGGCGGCTGGCCAGCCCGGGCCGCCAGGGTCGCCCGGACGCCCCGCAGCGCGTCGGTGTAGTGGCGCAGCTCCGGCCGCATGGCGGCGGCCAGGGCCAGGTGCTCGGCGGCGGCTGCCGGGTTCCCGCCGCGGGCCAGCGCCAGGCCCAGCCCGAAATGCGCGTAGTCGTCACTGGGGCTTGCCTCCACGATCTGCCGGAAGCTGTCTGCCGCCGCAGCGTACCGGCCGGCCCCGAACTGTGCCCGGCCGAGGGCCTCCAGCACGCTGCGGGATCCGGGCTCAGCCTCCGCCGCCCGGGCGAGCAGCTGCTCCGCCGCTGCCGGGCTGCCCCGGCCGAGCAGTTCCAGGCCCCGCCGGTACCACGAGTAAGGGTCGCCGTCCGGGGCCGCCCCGCTGGATTCGGGCCATTGATGATCGCCAGCCGGGGAATCGTGGCCGCCGCCGGGTGTTTCTGACATATGTGCAGATCCTTCCGTCCGGCCACCGGCCAGCGCACGGCCTGGCGCTGGCGCCTTTCCGCGGGCTCCGGTATGCCCAGGACCGGGTGAGCGGCCTCGCGGAGGTCACTTCTCCACCGTACGACGTGATCGCCCAGGATGCCGCAGTCCAATTGCGGGCCGCGGATCCGCATAATGTCGTCCGGCTGATCCTGCCCCGCAACGGCCACGGTAACCCGGGCGGCGCCTACGCCGACGCGGCCCGGCTGTTCCGGCAGTGGCAGGACGAGGGCATCCTGGTCACCGACGACCGGCCCGCCCTGTACGTATACGAGCAGGCCCGGCCCGGTGGTGAGGTGCTGCAGCGGGGGCTGATCGGCGCGCTGCTGCTGTGCCCGTACGAGGCGGGCACCGTGCTGCCGCACGAGGACGTCGCGCCCGGGCCGGTGACCGGCCGGCGGCAGCTGATGGAAACGACGGACGCCAACCTGGAGCCAATCTTCCTGCTCTACGACGGCGACGGCGCCGACGGCGGGGCAGCGTCCCGGCTGGTCGGGCAGGTCGCCGGAGCCCGCGACCCGCTGCTGAAGCTCGCTAC
>Ga0318551_10000555_pt1 | contig 11741 bp, 9 predicted proteins | sample GRESIP082b2f19_FD_203511 | JGI IMG/M metagenome (GOLD analysis project Ga0318551, IMG submission 203511) | Tropical soil microbial communities from Luquillo Experimental Forest, Puerto Rico - GRE.SIPMG.082b2f19 | ecosystem: Environmental > Terrestrial > Soil > Tropical forest > Bulk soil...
CCACCTGGCTGACCCGGACCACCCTCACCCCCATCGAGGCCGGGACGTGCGCCCACCGCCGGGAAACCGCTGCCTACCGGCCACCAGACTCGCTACGGCACCTGATCAAGATCCGCAGCCCGCGCTGCGGCTACCCCGGCTGCCGCCGCCCCGCCACCCGCACTGACGACGACCACACCATCCCCTACCACCAGGGTGGCAAGACGTGCGAGTGCAATTTGCACCCTTTGTGCCGCCAGCACCATCAGGCGAAACAGAGCCCGGGCTGGCGGCTCGAGCAGCGAGAGCCAGGCATCCTGATCTGGACGCTGCCCAGTGGCCGCCGCTACACCGTCACCCCGGAGCCGTATCCCGGCTAGGCCCGACCAGGGCTTCAGGGCAGGTCTCGGAGAACGGCCGCGGTGAGGGGCGCAACGGCCGCCGCGACGGCAGGCGTGAACCCGACGCCGTGCCCGACGTCGGCCGCCTCGACGGCGTGGATGATCAGGCGATCGGGCATCCGGCCGAGCGCCCGGGCCAGGCCGATCGCCTCGCCCAGGCCGAGCCCGTGGGAGCTGACCGGGCGGACATCGGTGGTCAGACGGTCGAGGGCGAGCCGGTGCAGCCGGCCAGGGACCGGCGGATCGGCCAGGACGGCGTCGACGACCACCGCGAGGGCCGCCCCGGTCCACGCCTCGATCAGGCTGGCTGGCTCCCCATCGCTGCTCACCAGCTCCACCGGGTCAGCCTGCACCGGGCCAGCCTGCACCGGGTCAGCCCGCTCCTGCAGCCGGGCCAGCACCTCGGGGCCGACGCCGTCGTCGCGGCGGAACTCGTTGCCGATGCCGATGACCACCACCCGGCGGCGCGCCGCGGCGGGCGCGCCCGTCATTCCCGGTCCATGCGCAGGGTGAGGAAGTGGGTCGCGCACGAGATGCACGGATCGTAGTTCCTGATCGCCTGCTCGCACTCGTGCGTGAGCCGCTCGTCGTCGTAGTCGAGCCGGTCCTGGACGAAGCCGCGCAGATCCTCCTGGATCGCGGCCTGGTTCTGCGACGTTGGCGGCACGATGCGCGCGCTGCGCACGATCCCGGCGCTGTCGAGCTCGTAGCGGTGGTACAGGACGCCGCGCGGTGCCTCGGACACGCCGTGACCCGTCCCAGCCTGCGGTACGGCCTCCGCGAACGGGCTGGCGGGCGGCTGATACCCCTCGATCAGCCGGAGCGCCTCCTCGATCGCGCAGACGATCTCCACCGCCCGGACGATGATGCTCTGGAACGGGTTGCGGCAGCTGGGCCCGAGCCCCGCCTCGTGGGCGGCCGCGGCTGCCGCCGGCGGCAGCCACTGTGAGTTCAGCGTGTACCGGGCCAGCGGCCCGGTCAGGTAACTCCCGCTGTGGCCGGCCAGCCTGGCGTGCAGTGCGGTGGAGTGCGGTACCTGCTCCTCGAGCACGTGCTGCTCGAATTCGGCGGCGGTGAACTCCAGTCCCTCGCTGCTGATCAGCGTGCCGCGCTCGATCGGGTACCGGCCGGGCTCGCGCAGGGCCAGCAGCTCGTGGTCACAGCTGAAGTCGGGGAAGTCGAACCCCGCCACCCAGCGCACCGTGTCCAGCGCCAGGTCGAGGGCCCGCCGTAGCTGGTCCGCGAGGGGCGCGAGCTCGGCGGCGGACGGCGCCCGGTAGAAGCCGCCTACCCGGACGTTGACCGGATGCACCGACCTGCCGCCGACGAGTTCCATGAGCGAGTTGGCGACCCGCCGGAGCGCCAGCCCGCGCTCCACGATCTCCCGGTGATCGCGCGCGAGTTCCACGGCACCTGGGTAGCCGAGGAAGTCGGGCGCGTGCAGCATGTAGATGTGCAGCGCGTGGCTGGACATCCACTCGCCGCAGTACAGCAGCCGCCGCAGGTCGCCGAGCGGGCCCGGCAGGCTGACCCCGCACGCTGCCTCGATCGCCCAGCAGGCGCTGGTCTGGTAGGCCACGGGGCAGATACCGCAGATCCGCGCGGTGATATCCGGCGGCTCGGTGTAGGCACGGCCGGCCAGGAACGCCTCGAAGAAGCGCGGCGGCTCGTAGATGTCGAGACGTACCTCCTCCACCTGGCCGTCGCTGACCCGGACGTACATGCCGCCCTCGCCCTCGACGCGGGCGAGCCCGGCCGCCGCCAGCGTGCGATCACCCCGGTGCGTCATGTCAGCCGTCTCGGCGCAGGATGGGCCGGAGGGCGTCGAGGGCGGCCGGGTCCTCAATGGTCGAGGGCACTGGCTCGTCAGCGCCGTCGGCGATTCCGCGCATGGTCTTGCGCAGGATCTTGCCGGACCTGGTCTTGGGCAGCGCGGCCACCACGTCGACCTCCCGGAACGAGGCCACCGGCCCGATCCGGTCCCGGACCAGCGCGACGAGCTGCACGCGCAGGGTCTCGCCGTCGATGACGCTGCCGGCCTTCAGGACCACGAACCCGCGCGGGATCTGGCCCTTGAGCGTGTCGTGCACCCCGATGACCGCGCACTCGGCGACATCCGGGTGGCTGGCGAGCACCTCCTCCATCTCGCCCGTCGACAGCCGGTGGCCGGCCACGTTGATCACGTCATCGGTGCGGCCCATGACGTACAGGTAGCCGTCGGAGTCGCGGTAACCGCCGTCGCTGGTCCGGTAGAAGCCGGGATAGGCCGACAGGTACGAGTCGACGAACCGCTGGTCATCGCCCCAAAGGGTGGTCAGGCAGCCCGGCGGCAGCGGGAGCCCGAGCACGATCTCCCCCGTGGTCCCCGCCGGGACCTCCGCGCCTGAGCCATCGACGATCCGTAGATCGTAGCCCGGTACCGGCATGGTCGGGGAGCCTGGCTTGGTCGGCATCGGCTCCAGCCCCATCAGGTCGGCGGCGATGGCCCACCCGGTCTCGGTCTGCCACCAGTGGTCGATGACGGGGATGCCGAGCAGGTCGCCCGCCCAGCGGTAGGTCTCCGGATCGAGCCGCTCGCCCGCCAGGAACAGGTACTTCAGGCCGGACAGGTCGTACTTGCGGGCCAGTTCCCCGGCCGGATCCTCCTTCTTGATGGCCCGGAACGCGGTCGGCGCGGTGAACAGCGCCCTGACGCCGTGCTCGGCCACGACCCGCCAGAACGCGCCGGCGTCGGGGGTCCCGACCGGCTTGCCCTCGTAGAGCACCGTGGTGCACCCGGTCAGCAGCGGCGCGTAGACGATGTAGGAGTGGCCGACGACCCAGCCGATGTCGGACGCCGCCCAGTAGGTGTCGCCGGGCTGGACGTCGTACACGTTGGCCATGCTCCACCGCAGCGCCACCGCGTGGCCTCCGTTGTCCCGCACCACGCCCTTGGGCTTCCCGGTCGTTCCGGATGTGTACAGGATGTACAGCGGGTCGGTGGCGGCCACGGGCACGCAGTCGCATGGCGAGGCCGCGGCGGTCGCCTGGGCCCAGTCGATGTCCCGGCCGTCGACCAGCGCGGCGTTCGCCTGCGGGCGCTGCAGGATCAGGCAGCGGCCGGGCTTGTGGCTGGACATCTCGATGGCCCGGTCGAGCAGCGGCTTGTACTCGACGATCCGATTGACCTCTATGCCGCACGATGCCGACATGACCACCTTCGGCTGCGCGTCCTCGATCCGTACTGCCAGTTCATTAGCCGCGAACCCGCCGAACACGACCGAGTGCACGGCGCCGAGCCGCGCGCAGGCCAGCATGGCCATGACCGCCTCGGGAACCATCGGCATGTAGATGACCACCCGGTCGCCCCGGCCGACGCCCAGGCCGCGCAGCGCCCCGGCGAGGACCGCGACCTCCGCCTGCAGCTCGCGGTAGGAGATGCGGCGGCAAGTGTCCGTGACCGGGCTGTCGTAGATGATCGCGGCCTGGTCGCCGCGGCCGCCGCTGACCTGCCGGTCCACCGCGTTGTAGCAGGTATTCAGCGTGCCGCCAACGAACCAGCGGTAGAACGGCGCCCCCGAGGAGTCGAGTATCTCCATCGGGCGCTGGTCCCAGTCGATCGCCTCCGCGGCGTCACCCCAGAACCCGGCGGGGTCGGTCAGGCTCCGTCGGAAGGCCTCCGCGTATCCCGTCATGTCGCCGCTCCCGTTCGATAGCCGATGGTCTCCGAGTGTTTCCTACCAGCGATCGTCGCACGAGCCGGGCGACCAGGGCCTAAGGGCCCTCAGGGAGATGCCCTCTGCCTGTACCCCCAGGTGCGAGGCGGGAGCATGCTGGTTAAGGGCGTCGGCCAGAGCCGCAGCCGGCGCTGAGCCGGGAGGAATGCCATGACCATCCGAGTCGGGATCAACGGTTTCGGGCGTATCGGGCGCACCTTCGTGCGCCGGTCGCTGGAGCGGGGCGACATCGAGGTCGTCGCCGTGAACGACATCACGGACGCCCGGACCCTCGCGCACCTGCTCGAGTGGGACTCGGTCTACGGCCGCCTGCCCGCCACGGTCACGTACTCCGACGATGCGATCGTCGTCGACGGCCGCCCGGTGAAGGTCTTGTCCAGCCGCGATCCCGCCGCTATCGACTGGGGCGAGCTGGGCGCCGACATCGTGGTGGAATCCACCGGCAAGTTCCGCGCCCGCGAGCAGGCGGCCCTGCACCTGAAGGGCGGCGCGAAAAAGGTGCTGCTGTCCGCCCCGGGCAAGGGCGCCGACCTGACCGTGGTGGTCGGGGTCAACGACGGCGAGTACGACCCGCAGCGGCACGACGTGATCTCGAACGCGTCGTGCACCACCAACTGCGTGGCGCCGATGGCCAAGGTCCTCAACGACGCGTTCGGCCTGGAGCGGGGCTTCATGACGACCGTGCACGCCTACACCGGTGACCAGATGCTCATCGACGGCCCGCACAAGGACCTGCGCCGGGCCCGCAGCGCCGCGGTGAGCATGGTGCCGACCACCACCGGGGCGGCCCGGACCACCGGAGAGGTCATCGCCGAGCTGGCCGGCCGGCTGGACGGGGTCGCGGTGCGTGTCCCGGTGGAAGACGGGTCGCTGACCGACCTCACCGTGGTGCTGGGCCGGGACGTCACCGCGGCCGAGGTCAACGCCGCGTTCCAGCAGGCCGCCGCCGGTCCCATGGCCGGCATCCTGAGCTACAGCACCGACCCGCTGGTCTCCCGCGACATCATCGGCGACCCGGCCTCGTGCGTGTTCGACTCCGGCCTGACACAGGCCTCGGGCAGCCTGGCCAAGGTTTTCGGCTGGTACGACAACGAGTGGGGCTACACCTGCCGGCTCGCCGACCTCACCGCAATCGTGGGCAGCCAGCTTTAAGGAGAGCAACATGTACCGGCCGCTGACCGAGGATGGCGTGGTCCGCATGCTCATCGGTGCGGCCGGGGCCGCACCATCCATCCACAACACCCAGCCGTGGCGGTTCCGGGTCACCGGCGACCTCATCGAGCTGCACGGCGACCCGGACCGGATGCTCTGGGTCGCCGATCCGCAGGGCCGTGCCCTGCACCTGAGCTGCGGTGCGGCCTTGTTCAACCTCAGGCTCGCGATCCGCATGCTGGGCGCCAAACCGCTGGTCTGGCCGCTGCCCGACCCCCAGCACGAGCCGACGCTGCTGGCGTCGGTGCAGCTGCAGCTGTCGCGTCCGGCCACGTCCGCCGAGCGGGAGATGTTCGAGGTAATCGGGCAGCGGCACAGCAGCCGCGCGCCGTTCTCGTCGTGCCCGGTCCCCGGCGCGGTGCTGGCCGGGCTGGAGCGGGAGGCCGGGTCGGAGTTCGCAGTGCTGCGCATGCTGAACGACCGCGATGCGGCGCTGCTGCTGGAGCTGGCCGCAGCGGCGGACAAGGCGCTGGAAACGGACTTCGACCACCGGGTCGAGCTGAGCCGGTGGGTCGGGACCGAGGGGGACGATGGGGTCCCCGCCGATGCTCTGGCTCACCGCCCGGACGCCGAGCCGGCGCCGGTCCGCAACTTCGGCTACGCCGCGCCCGCCATCGAGCGCCCGGCCGGGCATTACGAGCCGCGGCCGCGGCTCGCGGTGCTGTCCACCGCGCGCGACGAGCCCGGTGACTGGCTGCGGGCCGGGCAGGCCCTGCAACGCGTGCTGCTAGCGGCCACCGGCAACGGGCTCGCGACGTCGCTCCTCTATCAGCCCATCGAGCGGCACGACAAGGAGCATCAGGGTCACGGCTGGTGGCCCTGGCCGGAGTGCCCGCAGGTCATCATCCGGTTCGGCTACGGGCCGCCGGGAACGAGCACGCCGCGGCGCAGCGTGGACGACATCCTGAACGCGTGACGTCCCCGGGCGGCCCGTTCCGGATCATCCTGGCCCCGGCTCAGGGCAGCGGCACCTGCCAGTGCAGCTCGGTTCCGCTGCCGTCCGCCGCCCCGACCTTCAGCGTGCCGCCGAGCTGCTCGGCGCGCTCGGCCAGGTTGGCCAGCCCGCTGCGGCGGGTGACATCCCGCAGGCCGATGCCGTTGTCGCGGACCACCAGGACCACCTCGCTGCCCACCTCGACGAGGACATCGATCCGGCTGGCCTCAGCGTGCCGGGCCGCGTTGGACAGCGACTCGCGCAGCGCGCCCAGCATGTTCCCGGCGATGTCGTCGGGCACGCGCTCACTGAGGTCACCGGTGAGGCTGAGCGAGGGCGCGAACCCGAGCGGCCCGGTCATCTCGTCGATGATCTGCAGGACCTGCTCGCGGAGGCTGGCCTGCTTGATGTCATGGCGGGTCTGCAGCGCGAAGATGGCCGACCGGATGTCACCGATCGTGTCGTCCAGGGCGTCCACGGCCCGGCTGACCCGGTCGGCCACCTCGGGCCGGTGGATCAGGGGCATGGCCCCCTGCAGCGACATCCCGGTCGCGTACAGCCGCTGGATCACCAGATCGTGCAGGTCACGAGCGATACGCTCCCGGTCCTGCAGCACCGTGACCTGCTCGGCGTCGCGCCGCGCGTCGGCGAGCTCCAGTGCGACGCCCGCCTGCGCGGCGAACGATCCAACCATCTCCACGGCGGCGTGCGGCAGCGGCATCGACCCGGGGCGGCGGCCGACGGTGAGCACGCCGCGCACGTTGCCGGCCCCGCCGAGCGGGAAGAGCACCGCGGGCCCGAGCGTCATCCGTTCCCTGGCCACCTGCGCCACCCGGTTGTCCCGGCTGAATTCCGCCAGCGTCACCGGCTCGCCGGTCGCCAGCACCTCGGCCGACAGCGACGTGTCGGGCAGGGCCAGCCCGCGGGCCCGGGCCGCGTCCGCGCCGGCCGCGTGCCGCACCACCAGCTGATGGTGGTCACCCTCGGGCAGCGCCAGCACGGCCAGGTCGGCGCCGGACATCTCCAGCACCTGCTGGGTCACCAGATCGAGCACGTCGCCGGGATCGGCGCCGGACAGCAGCCTGCGGGTGACCTCATCGCTGGCCTGCAGCCATCGCTGCCGCCTGCGCGCCTCCTCGTAGAGCCTGGCGTTCTCGATGGCCACGCCGGCGGCGGCCGCCAGCGCGGTGACGACCGTCTCGTCTTCCTCGTCGAACTGGCCGCCGTCCTGCTTCTCAGTGAGATACAGGTTCCCGAAGACCTCGCCGCGGATCCGCACCGGCACGCCGAGGAACGACCGCATCGGCGGGTGGCCCTCGGGAAAGCCGGACGATCGCGGATCGGCCGACAGGTCGGCGAGCCGCACCGGCCTGGGATCGGTGATCAGCGCCCCGAGCAGCCCTCGGCCCTCCGGCCAGTGATCGATGGCGGCGATCTGGTCCTCGTCCAGCCCGACCGGGACGAACTCGGCCAGCTGGCCGGAATCCCCGATCACGCCGAGGGCGCCGTACCTGGCGTCCACCAGCTCGACCGCGGCCTCGACGATCCGCCGGAGCACGGTCTCCAGGTCGAGCTGGCTGCCCACCGCGACCACCGCCTCGAGCAGCGCTTGCACCCGGTCGCGCGTGGACAGCACGGCCTGCAACCGCACCTGGAGTTCGGCGAGCAGGTCGTCGAGCCGCAGATGCGGAAGGAGCGGACGCGCCTGCGAAGACTCCACCAGCGGCTCCTGCAACTCAGGGGGCCCGGATGAGCTAAAGATAACGCGGGCCGATGCGCCACACTATGGCGGACCGCAGGCGGCCTTGTGGGGCGCGAAGGGCCACCACCCGACCGTGACGAGCCGAACACCTAGGGCTGTCGTGATCGCCACTCGCCCTCGAGCATCGCGTACACGACCTCGTCGGTCCACTCGCCCTTGATGAACTCGTTCTGCACGAAGTGGGCCTCGCGGCGCATGCCGAGGCGTTCCAGCACCCGCGCGGATGGCGTGTTCCGCGCGTCGATACGGCCGATGATGCGGTGCAGCCCGTAGTGCTCGAAGCCCAGCCGCAGCATCGTCCGGGCCGCTTCCGTGGCGTAGCCCCGGCCGCCGTAGTCCGGGTGGAATATGTAGCCGAGCTCACCCTGGCGGTGCTCCCGGCTCTCCCGGAACAGCACGACGTCGCCGATCACCGCCCCGGTCTCCGGCAGCACCACGGCCAGGGCCAGGATCAGGCGGTCGCCGTCGTAGCCGGGCTTCCCGGCCTGGATCCGCTCCTCGAGCGCGATCCGGACCTGGCCCAGGTTGCGGACGTCGAAGAGCAGGTACCGGGTCACCTCAGGCCGCGACTGGATGTCGTAGACCGCGCCGAGGTCGTCCTGGCGGTAGGGACGGAGGATGAGCCGGGACGTCCTGAGCGGGTAGTCCAGCGGGCCCATCATCCGCGGATCACGACCACGGGGCAGCGCGCGTGGTGGGTGACGTGCTGGCTGACCGAGCCGAGCAGCGCGCTGGCGAACCCGCCGCGCCCGCGGCTGCCGACCACCAGCAGGTCCGCGCCATCGGCCGCATCGAGCAGGGCCTCCGCGGGATGCCCCTCGACCACGGCGTCCACGGTGCTCCCGGTCAACTCGGCCTGCCCGACGGTCCAGCGCAGTGCCTCCAGCGAGGACGGCGAGCCGTCGACCCCGGCTACGATCCGGTGGCCGTTTCGATCGTGGGCTTCGGGCACTGTGCACCTCTTTCTGAATCGTCAGGCCGGCTTGATGTGCTGCGTCACCGTGATCGGGAGGCGGTACTTGGTCTCGTCGTCCGCCTTGAGGCCGACGCTGATCTCTATGATCCCCAGCCAAGGCCGCCGTGGCAGGCTCTCGGCTAGTGAATGTGCAGGTGCTGGCCGGAAGGGCGCGTGGCATGAGTGAAGACGCACCGGAGCTGACCGCGGAACTGGTGGTGGACGGGGCCGTGCCGTCGCAGCCGGTGATCTCGCCAGATGGGTGCTGGGTCGCGTACGTCGTCGCGGCGGTGGGCCACCGGGCAGAGCGTCGCATGTGCGCGCTTGGGCTGGCCGCGGCGGACGGCGGCTCACCGCCGCGGAAGCTGACCGCGGGTACGACGGCTGACTTCGGTCCGCGCTGGGCGCCGGATTCGGCGTCGGTGTTTTTCCTGTCGGATCGCACCGGATCGGCCCAGCTGCACCGGATATGGCTCGGTGGCGGGGAGGCCGAGGTCCTGACGGACTGGCACGGCGAAATCCGCGATGCCTGGCCGCTGGCGGACGGCCGGCTGGTCGCCCTGGTGGCCACCGACGAGCCGACCGAGGACGACAAGCGCCGGCGCGCCGAGCGCGACGACGCGATCGTATGGGGGCAGCAGCTGCGCCGGGGCAGGCTGCGGGTGCTTGATCTAGCCACCGGTGAGCTTCGCACGGTAGACGGCCTCGGCGGCCGCCACGTCGTGGAGCTGGCGCCGCGGCCGGAGGGCAGTGCGCTCGCGGTCATCAGCTGGGCCAGTCCGGAGCAGGATCCGGGCCTGGTCACCAGCGAGCTGCATGTGGTCGATCCGCAGACAGGGACCGTCCATGATCTCGGCCGGACCGGCCCGCGGGCGCGGTCGCCGGTCTGGTGGCAGGCCGAAGGCAGCTGGCACCTGGCCTACCTGGCCAGGCCCGGGCCGTTCGGCGGCTACGGCGGCTACGCCGTCTACGACGTCGCCGTCACCGCGCCTGCCGCCGTGCATCGTGACCTGACCGAGGGCATGTCTGCCTGCCCGGCCGGCCTGGCGCAGGTCGCGGACGGCCCGCCGCTGGCCCTGTTCGCCGATGGGCTCGATACCGCGATCGGCCGGCTCGACCCCGGCCTGCGACGGTTCCGGTGCCTGTCCGCCCGGGACGGCCTGGTCGACTCGCTCACCGCCAGCCGCTCCGGTGAGGTGGTCGCGGCGCTGGCGACCACCTCCCGCGAGCCGGTGAACGTCCATGCCGGACCGCCGGGCGGGCCGCTCATCCGGCTCAGCGACACTCAGCCTGCGCTGCGCGCGATCAGCTGGGGCACTCAAGAGCGCCTCTCCTACCAGGCACCGGACGGTCTCGACCTCGACGGCCTGCTCATCTTGCCGCCCGGCCGAAGCCGCGCCGACGGCCCGTTCCCGCTCATCACCTGGGTGCACGGCGGCCCTCCCGCCCGGTACGCCGACCAGTTCCTGCTCGGCCCGCGTTCTCCGGGACAGTGGCTCGCGACCGCGGGATACGCCGTGTTCTTGCCTAATCCGCGGGGCGGGGTGGGCCATGGCCGTGATTTCGCGGCGGCCGTCGTGCGCGCGGCTGGCGGCGCCGTGGGCGGCGCCGACTGGAGCGACATCGTCACCGGGATCGACCTGCTGATCACCGAGGGGGTCGCGGATCCCGACCGGCTCGGCATCGGCGGGGCCAGCTATGGCGGGTTCATGGCCGCCTGGGCGATCGGGCAGACCGACCGGTTCAAGGCCGCGATCATGGACGCCGGGATCAGCGACTGGGGCATGCTCCTCGCGACCAGCGAATTCGGAACCATAGATGCCGCGCTCGGCGGCAGCTGCGGCTGGGAGGGCACCGGCCCGCACCCGCACGACCAGGTCAGCCCGATCTCGTTCGCGTCGAAGATCCGCACCCCGGTGCTCATCGTGCACGGCCAGGACGACACCAACGTGCCGGTCAGCCAGGCGATCTACTTCCACCGTGCGCTCAGCTGGTTCGGGGTCGAGCACGAGCTCGTCATCTACCCGCGCGAAGGACACGCGTTCGCGGAACGCAATCACCAGCTCGATCTGCTCTGCCGGACGCGCGCATGGTTCGGGCGGTGGCTTCATGACGGAGCATCCGACGGCCGAGGATTACCGGCTTGACCAAGCAGGCGCCCGCCATCTTGCGGGCCACGATCGCCCTCCTGACCCGGCGCCTGCGGCCCTCGCGCGTGTCGCATTGGGCCGCGCGCCGGCGCTCGCTAGCATCACCAGATGCTGGGGCACTCGCACGCGCTGTCCGGCGCGGTCACCGGCATCGCCGCGGGCATCCTCCTGCACCTGCCGGTCCCGCAGGTCGCGACGCTGGCCGGTTTCACCGCGGGCATGGCGCTGCTCCCGGACCTGGACAAGTGCGGGTCGTCGCCGGCCCGGTGCCTGGGTTTCCTGTCCGAGGCGATCGCCTGGGTCACCGAGCGGATCAGCGGCGGGCACCGGCACGCCACGCACTCCGTCCTCGGCGTCGCGGTATTCACCGGCCTGGCCTGGGCCAGCTGCCAGTTCCGCCATGACTGGGCCGGGAAGGCGGGCCTCGCCCTGCTGCTGACGCTCAGCGCGGCGGCCGCGCTGGAGGCCCTGCACGTCGCCCGCGGCCACGCCGCCGACTTCATCGCGATCGGCGTCGGGGTGGCGGAGGTCAGGTTCGGATACGGGCTGCAGCTGATCCCGCTCGCGGTCCTGATCGGCTGCTCCACCCACATCGCCGGGGACATGCTGACCGACTCCGGCTGCATGCTCGG
>Ga0318551_10000559_pt1 | contig 11712 bp, 4 predicted proteins | sample GRESIP082b2f19_FD_203511 | JGI IMG/M metagenome (GOLD analysis project Ga0318551, IMG submission 203511) | Tropical soil microbial communities from Luquillo Experimental Forest, Puerto Rico - GRE.SIPMG.082b2f19 | ecosystem: Environmental > Terrestrial > Soil > Tropical forest > Bulk soil...
GTCTACCGTCGAGGGCTTGTTGGACCGTGCCATCGAGGGCCACGGCGCTGTGGTCGGTGTGGTCGGCTCACCTGGCATCGGTAAGAGCCGTTTGGCGCGCGAGGTTGCCGCGATGGCTCGTCGCCGCAAAGTGGAGGTGTTCACCACCTTCTGCGAATCGCACGCCACTGACGTTCCGTTTCGTGTCGTGGCCCGGCTGTTGCGCACGGCCACCGGGGTCGAGGGTCTTGATGCACAGGCGGCCCGCGCCCAGGTTCGCGCCAGGGTTCGCGACGCAGACCCCGAGGACGTGGCACTCTTCGATGACCTGCTGGGCATCGCCGACCCCGATGTGGAGCTGCCGAGGATCGACCCGGATGCCCGACGGCGGCGATTGACCGCGCTGGTCAATGGCGCATCCCTGGCCCGCCACACCTCAACGGTCTATGTCATCGAAGACGCCCATTGGATTGATGAAGTGAGCGAGTCGATGCTGGCCGAGTTCCTCACGGTGATCCCGCAGACGCCGTCGCTGGTGCTGACCACGTACCGCCCCGAGTATGAGGGGGCGCTCACTCGAATACACGGCGCTCAAACCATAGCCCTTGCGCCGCTGAGTGATTCGGAAACGGCGGCACTGGTTTCAGGGCTGCTCGGGTCGGACCCCTCGGTCGGCGAGGTGATCACCATGGTCACCGAGAAGGCCGCCGGAAACCCGTTTTTTGCCCAGGAGATTGTGCGCGATCTGGCCGAGCGTGGCGTGCTGCGGGGCAACCGCAGCGCCTACGAATCGACCGCCGATGTGGGCGAGGTCAGTGTGCCAGCCACCCTGCAGGCGACCATTGCCGCCCGTATCGACCGACTTGATCCAGCGGCCAAGCGCACCTTGAGCGCAGCCGCTGTCATCGGCTCACGGTTCAACCGGGAACTACTGGAAACGCTGGGGATTGATCCTGTCCTTGAGAGCCCGGTGGTGGCCGAACTCGTCGATCAGGTGCGCTTCACCCGGCAACCCGAGTATGTGTTCCACCATCCGCTGATTCGCACGGTGGCCTACGAATCACAGCTCAAATCGGATCGCGCCGAGCTGCACCGGCGCGTCGCGGCCGCAATCGAATCAGGTGACCCAGCAGCGGCCGAGGAGAACGCTGCGCTGATCGCTGAACATTTGGAGGCCGCCGGGGACCTACATGCCGCCTACGGCTGGCACATGCGGGCCGCAGCCCGAGCGACCAACCGCGACATCAACGCCGCGCGCCTGTCCTGGGAACGCGCAGAAAAGATCGCCGACACCCTACCCGCCGACTACCCCAACCGAACGGCCATGCGCATCGCCCCACGCACCATGTTGTGCGGCATCGCCTGGCGAGTCCATGCGAATGTTGCCGGGGCTCGCTTTGATGAACTGCGGGAGTTGTGCACCGCCGCCGGGGACAAGGCGTCGCTGGCCATCGGGATGGTCGGGCTGGTGATTGATCACGAGTATCAGGACCGGATCCGCCAGGCGTCGCAGCTGGCGTCGGAAGCCATGGCCCTCGCCGAGTCGGTCGGCGATCCGACGTTGACGGTCGGGCTGTACTTCATGCCGATCTACGCCAAGATCGAAAGCGCCGAGTGGTCTGACGCGCTGCGGTGGTCACAACGGGTCATCGACTTGGCCGACGGTGACCCGTCTAAAGGCAACTTCATTTTCGGGTCTCCGTTAGCCCTCGCCTTCACGACGCGGGCTATTGTCCGGTATTGCCTCGGTCGGCTTGGATGGCGCGATGACCAGCATCACGGCCTGGCCATGGTCCGCAGCGCCGATCCCATGTCCTACGCCACGGTCGTCGCCTTCGCCTACTCCCCGGGAATACCGCTTGGCGTGCTGGAGCCCGACGATTCCGTGGTACGCGAGATCGACGATTCCCTACGGATTGCCGAACGATCCGGTGATGACATCGCGTTGGCCATCGCCAGGCTGATGCTGGGCCTTGCGCTGGTGCACCGTCACGCGGATGCGGATCGTGACTGCGGACAGAAGTTGCTCGCCGAGGTCAGCGACGTGTTCGTGCGCCGGGAATGCTTCCTATGCGATTTGCCGATCGCCGACGTCTATTCGGCGCGTGAAAGGGCTCGATGTGGAGATGGCGACGCGGCGATACCGCTCATGCGCGCCGCCGTCGACCATCTGTTCCGCGATGGACGGCTGTTTTTGTGGGGCATTCCCGCGACCGGTGTCTTGGTGGAGACTCTGCTGGAGCGCGGGGCCGACGGTGACGTGGCCGAAGCCGAAACCGCCATCGAGCGGTTAGCGGCAGCGCCAGCCGAAGAGGGTTTGGTGATACGAGACATCTGGCTGTTGCGGCTGCGAGCTCTACTGGCGCGGGCTCACGGCGATGCCGTGGCCTACGCGGACTTTAGGGATCGCTACCGCGACATGGCGAAAACGCTTGGCTTCGAGGGACACATCGCCTGGGCCGAGGCGATGTCATGACAGCTGCTGCCCCCTCAGGGGTGGTGACGTTTCTGTTCACCGATGTCGAGGGTTCGACTCGTCGGTGGGAGAAGGACGCGGATGCGATGCGGGTGGCGCTGGCCGCCCATGACGAGGTGTTGCGTGAGGCGATTGAGGCGCACGGCGGCTGGTTATTCAAGCACACCGGCGACGGGGTTTGTGCGGCATTTTCGTCACCAAAGGCAGCGGTGGATGCCGCCATAGTCGCGCAGCGCAAACTGGAACTGCCCGTGCGGATGGGCATCGCAACCGGCGAAGCCGAGCTGCGCGACGGGGATTACTTCGGAACGGTGCTCAATCGAGCCGCGCGGGTGATGGCTGCCGGCCACGGCGGCCAGGTCCTCTTGGCCGAATCGACGGCGAGTCTGCTCAGCGGGGTTGATCTCATCGATCTGGGACCGCGCCGGTTGCGGGACCTACCCACCCCGGTGGGAGTGTTTCAGGTCCGAGCGCCCGGCCTGCGCACCGACTTTCCGCCATTGCAGGCGCTGGATGCGAGTCCAGGGAATCTGCGGGCTGCGACGACGAGTTTCATCGGACGCGAATCCGAGGCCGACCAGGTGCAAGCGGCGGTCAAGGCGCATCGGTTGGTGACGCTGACCGGCGTAGGCGGGGTCGGCAAGACCCGCCTGGCGCTGGAAGTCGCGGTACGTCTCGTCGATGAATTTCCCGACGGGGTCTGGTTTTTCGAGCTGGCCGCAGTCACCGATCCGGCGGCGATACCCGATGCAGTGGCGGCGGTGCTGGGCATCACCCAACAGCCGGGTAAGACCGTGAGCGAGTCGGTGGCCGCCGCGCTGGAGGGCAGGCTGCGGCTGCTGGTGATCGACAACTGCGAGCATGTGCGCGACGCGGCAGCCGATCTGGTCGAGGAGATCCTCGCGCACTCGGCAACAGTGCGAATCCTGGCGACTGGCCGCGAAGGATTGGGGGTCGCCGACGAGCAGTTGTGGTTGGTGCCCTCGCTGGACATCGGCGCGGGAATCGACTCTGCCGCAGTCAATCTGTTTGTCGAACGCGCCCGAAGTGTCGTGTCGGACTTCTCGTTGTCCCAGCCCGGCGAGGCTGATGCTGTAGTAGAAATCTGCCGCAGACTCGATGGAGTCCCGTTGGCCATCGAATTGGCCGCGTCGCGGATGGCGTCGATGAGCGCGAGCGAGGTCCGTGATCGTCTCGATCAGCGGTTCCGGCTGCTGGTCGGCTCCCGGCGCGGCCTGGAACGCCACCACACGCTGCGCCACGCGGTGGCCTGGTCCTACGACCTTCTCGATGACACCGACAAGACAGTGCTGGACCGCTGTTCGGTCTTCGCGGGCGGATTTGACCTCCAAAGCGTCTGCGCAGTAGCCGGATCAGATGACCTCGACGAGTACGCCATCCTCGAGGTACTCGACGCGCTGGTGCGCAAGTCGCTGCTGATCGCCGACAGGGCAGGCGGGCGGACCCGGTTTTCGATGTTGGAGACGATCCGCCAGTTCGCCGAGGAGCAACTCGTCGCCCGCGGCGAAGCATCCGAGATTCGGGCCGCCCACTCGCGCTACTTCGCCGGACGGGAAGCCGACATCCTGGCCCTGTGGGACAGCCCCCGCCAGCGTGCGGGAAACGACTGGTTCACTATCGAGCTGGCCAATGTGCGCACCGCGTTTCGGTGGGCCGCCGACCACGGCGATCTGGACGCCGCCGCCATCATCGCCACGTATGCGGGGTTGCTCGGCCTTGAGGTCCAAACCTATGAGCCGATAGCCTGGGCTGAAGAACTGATCGAACCCGCCCGCGCCGCCGACCACCCCCGGCTGGCGTTTCTGTACGTGATTGCGTCGCTGTGCTACACGACCGGACGGATCGAGGCGGCTGTCCGCTACAGCGACGCGGGCCAGATCGCCCTCGGCAGCAGCCGCGAGGCGCTGCCGGGCGGCATCGAAGCCTGGCTTGGAGTTCCATACCTAATCATCGGGCAGCCCGAGCGGTTGGCCGAGTTGTGCAGGGCCCAGCTCGCACGCCGCCGCGACACCCACGTCCACATCCGGGCATATCTAGTTATGGCTCTTTCATTGGCCGGTTCCGGTGGGGAGGCGATGGATTCCGCGGATGGCCTCATCGAGGCTGCGGAGGCAACAGGCAACCCGTTGTTGCTCGCGTGGGCGCTCGGTGCCTACGGTTTGGCTTTCCGTGACGCGGATCCCGTCGCGGCCCTTGACGCCCTCGGCCGGGGTCTGGTGATCGCGCAAGACAGCGGCGACCGCAGCAGGGCGTCATTCCTGGCGAACGGTCTGGCCGTACTTGAGGCCGAACACGGCGTCATCGTGTCCGCGTTCGATCACCTCACTCTGGCGATCCGCAACTACCACAATTCGGGCAATACCACGACGATCCGCGTCCCGCTGGCCATCCTCGCCGTTCTTTTCGACCGGCTCGGACGCTACGAACCGGCGGCCACTATCGCCGGTTTCGCACGCAGTCCCTTCTCCGCAACGGGGGTCCCCGAAATCAGCACCGCGATCACCCACGTGCGCGATGTCCTCGGCGACCAGACCTACGGATCGCTCGCCCGCAAGGGTGAGACGATGACTACCGCTGCCATGGTGACGTACGCCTACGACCAAATCGACCAGGCCCGAACAGAACTGGAAGCGGTCTCGAAATAGGCCACGTAAGGGCACGGGACGCGCATCCCTCAGGCACCGGTGCAGAGGAGATTCCGATGACGAAGATCTACTACGAGTCCGACGCTGACCTGTGGGTGCTGGACGGGCAGCGGGTTGCCGTCGTCGGGTACGGCAACCAGGGCCGCTCGTGGGCTTTCAACCTGCGTGACTCGGGCCTCGCGGTGAAGGTCTTCACCCAGGCTGACGCCGTGATCCCCGAGGTGCCCATCACGCCCAAGCTAGATGCGCTGTGGGTGCTGGCCTCGGGCTACGCGGTGGCCTTCGACCGGATCGACCCCAATTGCGACGTCGGCATGGTCGCTCCCCGGATGCTGGGTCCCGAGGTGCGTGAGTGCTACGTGGAGGGCGGAGGGTTCATCACCGCGATCGGTATCCAGAAGGACATCACCGGGACCGCTCTGGCCCGCACGCTGGCCATCGCACGGGCGGTCGGCGGCTTGCGCCAAGGTGCCATCGAGATGACGCCGCGCCAGGAGGCCGTCCTCGACCTCGCGGTGGAGCAGGTGCTCGCCCCGGCCATGGGCCGGGTCTCCATGAGCTTCGTCGCGCTGCTGTCCGGGGCCGGCATCCCCGTTGAGGCGATCATGACCGAACTCATGCTCTCGGGCGAGATCGAGCGCAGCTACCGGCTGCTGCGGCTCGAGGGCTACGCCGGTCAGATGCGCTACCACTCGCCGACCAGCCAATACGGCCAGATGTCACGGGCGGATCGGTTCGATGGCCTCGACGTCCCCGGGGTGATGCGCGAGGTGCTCAGCGAGATCGAGTCGGGCAAGTTCGCGGACGAGTGGGACGCCGAGCGCGGCGCGGGCTACCCGAACCTGGAGCGCCTGCGGGCCGAGAAGCTCAGCCCCGAGGTCGTCGCCTTCGAGGAGGACCTGCGTGCCCGCCTCGGCGAGCGAGCCCAGCCCCCCACCGACTGACCCGGGCCCCCCAAAGCAAACGCTGGCGCCGCGGCCGGCAACTCGCTCTAATGCAGAATGGCCTATCACCCGTCGGGATTCACCGACTGGCTGAGTGTGGCGCTCAGCTGCTCCCGACCTCTTCGGCCTTGACCCAGGGACCGGCGCACGTCCCACGTCTCGAGCTATTTGAATGCGCTGGAATCGGCGCGGGACCGGTACTCTTAGCGAATCCTGGGGCAGGAGGAGCAGGTGAGCCCTGGCTGGAGCGGTGCATCGATCGATGAATTGCTCGAACGCGCGGTCCGGGCGATTAACGAAGGCGACCGTGCGACCGCGACCACGTTGGCGGCCCAGGTTCTTTCGGTCGACCGCGGCAACCCTGAGGCCGAGGACCTGCTCACGGCGCCGGCTCGCTACGGTGAGATCTGCCGTCTGACGATCATGTTCGCCGACCTCGTCGAGTCGACGGCGCTGTCCACCCGTTTAGAACCGGAGACGTATCGCACGTTAGTCGGCCGCTACCGGGATGAGGTGGGGCGGGTTGTCGATCGATATGAGGGCCATATCAGCTCGATTAAGGGCGACGGCTTGTTAGCGGTGTTCGGCCACCCCAAGGCGCATGAGAACGATCTGCGACGTGCCGTCGCAGCGGGACTGGATATCACCCGCGCCGTAGCCGAGCTCAGCGAGCAGGCCAAGCGCAAGTTCGGCGTGGCCATCAATGTGCGGGTCGGCATCCACCGCGGCCTGGTCTATCTCGACACCGATCAAGACGACGTGTATGGGTTCGCTGCTAACCTGACCGCCCGGCTTTGCGGTGTGGCTGAGCCGGGCACGGTGGCGGTGTCTGATGCGGTCGCACCTCTGGTGGGTGACTTGTTCGAACTCGACACACGTCCGCCGGTTTCGGTGAAGGGCGTCGACGGCTTGCTCAGCCATCACCGGGTGCTCGCCGAGCGGCCGACGGCGTCGCCGCTGCGGCCGCCACCCCTGATCGGGCGTGACCGTGAGCACGGTTGGCTGCAGCAGAGCTGGCAACGGGCGCGCGACGGGGCGCTGACCAGCCCGGGCGTCGTATTTCGCGGTGAGCCGGGAATCGGTAAGACCCGGCTTGCGATCGAGGCGGCCGAACTAGTCGAGGATTCAGGCGGAGCCGTCCTCGAGCTCAGGGGTTCGTCGCTGCATACCGACACCGGCCTGCACCCCGTGCGCAGGCTCGTGGAGCGGCGATGCGGCATCACCCGGCTCACCGATGGCCGGGAGCGTCTGCGTTTACTTCAAGCCGAACTGCGGGCCTGCGGACTGGATCCCGTGAGCACCGTGCCTTTGCTCGCGCCGGTGATTGGCGTCGGTCCTGAGCACGGCTACCACCCGGCTGCCGTGGAAGGCCGATCCCTTTACGAGTTGATCGGTGCGACCGTTCAGCAGTACGTGTTGGCCTGCATCGGGGATCAAGCCGGATTAGTGGTCGCCGAGGATGTGCACTGGTTCGACCCGTCGACCCTGGAGCTGCTCAATTCATTGCTCGCGACTGCGGACGGGCGAGTGCTGGTGGTGTTGACCGGACGCGAGGATGGTTGGCTGCGAACCGATTGGCCGATAACGCTTTTCGAGCTTGCGCCGCTGACCGACGAACAGTCCGACGTACTAATCAATGCGTTGGATCCGTCGGTGACCGACGCTCAACGGGCCGCGATACGCAACCGATGTGACGGGGTGCCGTTCTACATCGAACACGTCGTCGGCGAACTTGACGCCGCCGGACCCGAGTCTGGGGTACCCGAGGCGCTCTACGAGCCGCTGTTCGCCAGGCTGCATCGCCCGCACGCTGATGTGGTGCCGGTGGTTGAGGCGGCGGCGGTCATCGGCCGCACCGGTGACCTCCCGTTGCTTCGTTCCGTGGTCGGAGGCGACGCCAAAGACGTCGACGAGGTCGTCACCGAACTGGTGCGGGCGCGCGTGCTCGAACGACGCGGAACCGAAGGCTGGCGATTCCGCCATGAGTTGCTCCGGGAGGTGGCGGCCGAGCTGGCCCCGCCATCGCTGCGCCGCGACCTGCACGCGCGGGCCGCCCGCGCGCTGGTCGACGCGGCCTCCGCCGTCGAACCGGACTGGCGCGTGGTGGCAGGCCACTTCCAGCAGGCACAGCAATACGACGACGCCGTCGAGGCTTACCAGATGGCCTCGGTCAACGCCCGACGCCGCGGCGCCCTGCAAGAAGCGCTGGCTTACCTGACGACCGCACTCAGCCAGCTAACCAGCTGCGCCGCGGGATCAGCGCGCGACCGCAGCGAGATCGCCATGCGGCTGGAGCGTGGTTTCTTGGCGGGCGCCGTGCAAGGCAGCATGAGCGGTGAGGGACCCGCCGACTTCCAACGGTGCCTGGCATTGGCGAGCGCCGGCAACTACCAAGACGAGTTGTTCAGCACCCTCACCGCGCTGACCAGCTACTACGTGCCGCGGGCCGAACTGCGCAGGGCCCATGACCTGCTCGACTCGCTGTCGGCCCGGATCACCAGGGATCGGCCCTGGAGTTATCCGGCAATAGCGTCAGTATTGGGTTCGGTCATCTGGCTGGAAGGCGACTTCACCGCCGCCCGCAGGCATCTGCTGCGGGCGTTGGCCGGCCGCTCCGCCGCCGATCCACACGTGCTGGACACCGCCTGGTGGGTGAACGTGGACCCGATCTCGTTAGCTCACACCTACTTGGCACTTACGCATACGGTGTGCGGGGACCTCGACCGTGCCAACGCGGAGTTGACCGAATCATTCCGGCGCTGCGATGCCCTGGGCTTTCCACAGAATGCCTACAACAGGGCAAACACCTACTTTATGGAAATCTGGGTCCGGCTGGAGAGCGGCCAAATCTCGGAGGCCGCCACCCTGGTCGGCCGACTTCGTCAGTTAAGCGAGCAGGCGGGGCTCGATGTGTGGCAGTGGGTTGGGAGAACCGAACACTCGGCCGCCAAGGCGCTGGCGGCGCTGGGCGATGGTGCCGACGATGCCACGCTGACGGCCTTGGCGGTAAAACTAGCGCGACACGTCGATGGGTCGCGTCTCATGCACCTCAACATGTTTCTTACGTTCCACGACTCGATTATCGGCCGCCTCCTGATTGCAGCGGGCCAGCCGGAGAGGGCGCGCGAGCGATTGGAGACGGCGATGCGGCACGCGGAAGAGACGGGAATGCGCTTCCACGATGCCGAGCTGATGCGCGTACGCGCTCACACGTTCACGGACATGCAGGAACGTCGCAACGCCCTGGCCGCCGCACTTGATTTCGCGCGCCACCAAGGCGCGACTCTGTTCGAATTACGTTGTCTCCTCGATTTTTTCGACCTAGCGGGCGGCGGTGACGGGTCCGAGCTGGCCGACGCTGCCCGCCGCTTCCGAGGCGACGCTCGTTGGCCGGAATTTGCGCTGGCGCAAAGGATTCTCGCGGACCTTCCGTCGCAAACGGGTCAGAGGTAAGCCTCATCCAGCTTGTCGGGAGACGACCGTCCGATTCAATCGATCTACACGCAGTCCAACCTTGGCTCGAATGGGTGCGGCGGCGACCATCGTGAGTGGGGTAACCGTAGGAAAATCGCCACTGAGTGACTTGATTTCGATCCGCCGAAGGATAGTCGCCAGGGCGAGGGTCGCCTCGAGCATGGCGAAATGATCGCCGCGATCACAGAGTCCGACAACGCGGCAGCCGAACGGATCTGGGCGAGTTTGGGCGATCCGGACACCGCGTCGCACAAGGTCGAAGAAGTATTGCGACAAGCCGGCGATCCGACGCGAGTTGAATCAAAAAGGTGCGTCAGGAGTTCACCGCTTTCGGCCAGTCCGACTGGGCGCTGGTAAACCAAGTCCGATTCATTTCCTATGCCGCATGCCAACGCAGCGGCGAACCGATATTGAACCTGATGGGCCAGATCGAGCCCGACCAGCGCTGGGGTCTCGGCAGCATCGCCAACATCCGCTTCAAGGGGGGCTGGGGCCCTCACCTACCGGTCAATATCTCGTGCGGCAGATGGGAGTGCTGACCACGCCAACCGGTCAGATTGCCGTGGCAATCGCAGCGCTGCCCACATCCGGGTCGTTCAGCGATGGAACTCAAGATCTCACTGAAATCAGCACCTGGCTGATTAGGCACCTGGGGGAACTGCCGATGGGCCGATGCGACCATCAATAGAGATAAACCCGCGCATTGTTGCCGCCAGCGCACGTAATCCAGTTGTCGGAACCATAAGCCGCGCACTGCATTACGAAGTTCGATCCGTCGCACACGGCCCCGTCAACAGTGTTGCAATCGACTGCACCCTGCGCCGATACGGTGCGTACTTGCCGGCTGGGCCTGCCGCACTCGTTCCAATACGAGGTAAGCACACTGCCCGCGAAGTAGCACGATGTCTCGGGTATTCCCCGCCCGGCGTGGCTGCCCCATCCGGTGATGTTGTTGAGGGACCAACCATAGTCGCAGCTCTCATGGCCGGCGCTGTTGTCAGGGCCGCTGATCAGCGGGGGCGTGCGAGAGCTGGGGGGTGGAGGCGGCGCTGGAGGCACTGGCGGTGGGCTTAGTTGCGCCGACGTTGGGCCCTGGCCTTGATCGGAGGTTGGCGACGCTGCTGTTGGGCCGGCTGTTGGCGTGGGGGTGGTGGGACTGGGCGGAGGATTGTTCTGGTGGGCGAGCAATCCGACGATGACCCCGACACCGCCCAGCAGCGCGGCAGCCATGATGATCGCCGCCGGCACCAGCCATGGCGGGACCTGGTTCGGCTTCTGCTGTCCGGCTTGGCCTGTCGGACGCATGGGTCCCGGGTCACGTGGTACCGGGTCACGTGGTACCGGGCCGGGGTAGCCGGGAGCGGCCTCCCGGGTCGTCGCGTCTGAAGCACGTTGCGCTGCGCGGCCCAGTGCCGGGGCGCTGCCGTAGCGGTCGTCGGGGTTCTTTGGCCAGCCCGCGGGCGATCACGTCATCGAAGGCGGGCCCGCGAGTGAAACCCCCCTCAGCGACTTTGCGACGGGCCCGGCTCTTTGGTCAGCCTAAAGTGCTTGTGCGAGAACAGATCCCGTCCTGCACATTGATTGGCGGACGAGCATTCATCGCGAATCGTGGCTCCCAGACTTGACCGGGGTTGACTTTCGCGCATGGACGCGGGCATCGATGGGCGCGGCGGCGACGACGGTCATCGGTGTTGCCAGGGGGAAGTCGTCATTAAGCGATTCGATGCGGGCGGCGCGGATGATGGTGGCCAGTGCGAGGGTGGCCTCGAGCATGGCGAAATGGTCGCCGATACATGACCGAGGTCCGCCGCCGAATGGCAGGTACTGCCAGCGGTTGCGACCCTTTGAGCGTTCCGGCAGGAATCGATCCGGTTCAAATGTCAGCGGGTCGTCCCACAGGTTGGGGTCGCGGTGCAGGGCGTAGAAGCTGACCACCGCCACGGTGCCGGCTTCGAGCCGGTAGCCGTCGACGGCCAAATCCTTTTTGAGCAGGCGCGACGTTCCGGAGGCGGGCGGGCACAGCCGGAGGGCCTCGTGCAGCACGCGCACGGTGTGGCCGAGCCGGGGCACGTCGTCGGGTGTCAGCGGCCGGTCGCCGAGTTCGCTGACCTCATCAAACACTCGCTGCTGGATGGCGGGATGACGGCCGAGCGCCCACAGTGAGTACGCGAGG